>FZPS01000194.1_pt30 | contig 14058 bp, 15 predicted proteins | sample 1817821 | NCBI WGS metagenome assembly FZPS01 (sample SAMEA104158645, study PRJEB21678) | metagenome | place: Germany | collected 2015-04-21 | reverse complement strand
GCCTCGACTGTTTGCGGGAATGAGGATTGGGGATCCCTCTCTCTTTCAGTATCCTCCTTACCGACCTGGCGGAGATATGTACGTCTTGATATTCGGCCAAAAGCTCTGAGATGTGCTGGGCACTTGCGTCCTTGTACAAATCTTGAGCTAGCGCAGCGACCATATCTCTGATATCCTCAGATATGGTGTGTTTGGGTGTGCGGCCTCTGTTGCCATGCATGAGGGCCGCAACACCTTTTTCTTTCATCCCTTTCTTCAACCGTTTCACCTGCCGCTCGCTAAGGCCCAAGAGTTCAGCTGCCAGCTTGACTGTCAGTTTCCCGTCCAGTACTTGTTCCATGACGTAAACTCTTCGTGCTTTTTTTGCGCTCAAGGAAAAGTGTTCTCCTCTCATAGTGACATTTTCTCTGTCCGCTTACAGGGTGACAATATCACTGGCCGGTAGCATCGCTTTATCTTTAAGATGACTGCTACTATCTGTTATGCTATAATCTGTTTCATTTTCAGTTTTATAGGCGTATTCAAAAAGCAGGCGTACTGCAGATTCGCGTGATATTTGTGATTCTGGAGATTCATTAACGTCAGACATACCCATTTCATTCATCCACTTTAACGCAGGAGCATACCAACAATTATTTTGTCCATCCTCAGTGCTTATCTGGTTTTGGTAGTATTCCTCCCGATAATTCACTGTCCTATTTGCTAAGACCTGTGCAATAATGGCCCATGTTATCCGAGTATCAGGAGTAATAAGTTCTTCTGGAATTCCATTAAAGACGCTTCCATACAATAGTTCTCACCGGCCAGCAGGGATCGCCGGGAGCTGCCTGAGTTGGCGCCGGGTCTCACCGCCGAAGACGTTGGCAACGCCTACATGAGCGGCGACCCTAACACCTACGCAACGGCAGAAGTTACCGCAACGTCACTGACTTGCTATCTGACAATTAGCTTTCCGTTTCCAGTCTCCTTAAGAGGTATCGATGTGCGTGTGGATGGGCGACAATCACATCTTGTGAATGACCAAGAGCGAGCATACCCGCCTATTCCTCCGCGAACACTCTCTGGAGGTCATCCCAAACAAAAAACCCCGAAGACTCATCTCGGGGCATCTTGACTGGGATGAAGAGCGTCGTTGCCTCGTCTACTTGAGTTATGTTCGGATTCCGATACGGTTCAATGATCCGAAAACTATCGGGATCGCTGTGGAGGCGGAACCGCTGCCCAAGAAACCGTCACGTCTCCGTTAGTTCGTCAACATACCACCACCATCGAGAACGCGGCACGTTGTACTTCTCACGATACTTCTTGGGGTCCCGACTTAGATAGCTGTATACCTCCTTGGCATACTTCCTAAGACGCTCATCGGCACGCTGCAAACGAGCCAGTTCGGTTTCTGACAACAGTGCCTTGTGATCCTCGATAACATCTCGACCATCGAGGATGTTGTCCATCTCGCCGTGAGGGTTCACATTATCGGGCAGCCACGAGACTTCTCGCTCGTAAGACTCAAGCATCCATAGCACCTCATCTCGTTTCACTGCCCTCACCTCTTCGATGGTCGAATCTCAACGAAATCGTTCTGAGACGCAAAATATCTTCTACCGGTCTTTATATGCCAAAAGCCAACACGCTGATCCTTGTCTATACTGTACACAAGACCCACCTTTTTGAAAAGCTTACCAAGATATTGAATTCGTTCTGCATAGAATGCCAGCTGCGGACCTGCCGTCCTGTGCACATAGTAGAACACGCCTGATCTAGGATCTTGGATTACCATCTCCTGCAATTCATTAAACTGTGACATTGTTAGCTCAATGCCGGTGTCGCGCGCCCAGTCTCTGTGATGCTTTTGATACTCTTGCTTAAGAGCTTTCTCATTCGCCCAATCAGAGTTCAAGACGACTTCAATAATCTGCTCAATTGGATACTTGTTCTTTATCACATCGGGGTGCACACGTGCACCGGGACCTCCAGGAAACCACAGTCTTTCGTTAGCTCTGCCTTCTGCAGCCTCTATCTCCGCATCCAGGTCTATGTAGAGCCTGTAGGCATGGCGGCAGTTTGGGTGAAATAACCCATCAGCCTTCGCTTCCTCAAGAGTCGGATACCCAGGAGTCTTCCCTGTAAGGCTCAGTATTCTTCCCTGCCACGGTGCACACTTCTCACAGCTTCCTGGGTGACTGCTCACTCGAACCAGATCGTAACCGTGTTCCAAGAGACGGTTCGCAGTACCAGTTAGGTGCGCTTCCATGGTTGTCGTCCTGGCCACCATTTCAGCGTAGGTCTTCATATTCCATTCGCGACCAACCTTGTCACGGAACCCAGTGATACCGTCAACTCTGAGGCGGTCTCTGAAGTCCCGGGCAACCTGCTGCCAAGACTTGTATCCGATGATGCTCTGTCTGGTAGCCTCCAGGGCATACTGCCGATAAAGGTCCTCGCTACGACGGCCTATAACCTGCCTGACTGACTCTAGCCTCTCGAACGTATTGTCAGTAAGAATCTTGACCGCCTGTTGATGGATCCCACCGAAACCAGCTATTGTCTTCCCGACCATTTCATCGGCATACTTAGCGCTCTCAACATACACCCGAGGAATGGCCTGCTCGCACCACTGACGGTTGCCCTCCAGCAGGTCTTCTAATATTGCCTGGATATTATCGAGCAGCGACCGCAGATAACGGAGGTCGTTTCCCCGACTCATGGCCCGATCCAGCAGAATAAGAATCTCACGTTCGGCCGCCATATAAAGCCGGGCAAGCCTGTTAGCCTCAGATTCGCTCAGGCGAATCAAGTCGCTTGGCTTTCGACTCATGGTTGTTCACCTTCTGCCGGTAAGGTCACCATGGGCCTGGTAACCTCGGGCATCAAGGTTGAATCTCCACGTTGTCCTGACGCCGGCTTTGACCTGAGGCGGCTCACCCAAAAGCAGATCTGCAAAGAGCGTAGACAAGCGTTTCGGCCAGTTGAGGATGATCTCGAGGGATGCTTGCATATCATCCCTGAGTAGCCTGACCCAGTCCTTGAACACCTTATCATGGCGACCTTCAAACAGGTCGCGATTTTGCTTATACAATGTCAGCCGCTCTACCTCTGAAGGTGGCGGCCAGGGTTGGCCTATATTGAGAAAATCAAGCGATGTAAGCATGACCTGGTTACCAGCCTTTCGGTTTGTCTACAACGCCTCGATACCTCCTACCGGCTATTACGATGCCAGCGCAACTTGTCATGTCGACCTGGTCGTCGTGTTGACCGTTGGGGAAGTAAAGAAGCTCAGTCTCATACTCGCCTAGCCACGGCGCGTTGCGCAGGAAGTACACCGTGCCAGATTCCATCCTGGCCATGACAGGCAGTGCCCGGATGACCTTGTCGTTTTCAGCCTTAAGCTCTATCGCGGGCAACCCCGACCGTCGCAAAGCCTCGCAAAGGCTGTGGATGTGTTTCCGCGAACAATCACGCACATAAAAATACAGGGCTTCCCTGTGCCACCGCCGCCAAAAAACACATTTTCGGCGGGCGGAAAATCACCGGAAACCCCTGTATTCAAGCCGTTTTTCAGGCGCTCACTTGGTTTTTACATTTGTCATCAAGACAACGCACTCCACATGGCTAGAGCATGCCTCTCGGGAAAGGAGATATTGACACGATGAGCTTTTCCGTCACATATAGAAGACACGTGTGCAAGTTCTTCTTCATCAACAATATGTCCAATTGGCATTTCTCGTGTCTGCCCCACTGCAACGAGGCGTGGATCCAAGAGACAGGCCCGCTAACTCAAGAAGAATCTCAGGCTTTGGACGCCTTCGCCGGGATTGTGAGGCAGTACGGTTATGGCGAAAAATGCTGGGAAAGCCCGTCGCAGCAACTTCTTCTGAGGAGCAGGCGTTGACAGATGTCGAGATGCTGATAGGCAGCAACAATGCAAATACCCTAAAGCACATCTTTGGCGTAATGGAACCAAGGTTTGCCAAGATATGGGCCCGGGATGAAGAGAAGCTGGCTTCCCTTGCCAGGCGGCTTCAAGAGAGGCTCCGGTCGGACGACGTGGCACGGGCGGTTGCGGTCGTCGAGAACTTGCATGGAGCCAAACCCCCCGACTTGGAAATCATCCTCATTCTCAGTCGAGGCAAAGGCAGCACCAGCGGCAGTGCGAACGAGGGCCCCGGCGGGATCACCATCGGGGCGCTTGAGACAGAAGATATCAACTCGATAGTCGAGGTCGTGATTCACGAGTCTATTCACCTGCTGGAACCGGCGCGGTTCATGGACATATATCACGGAATCAGCAAGACTCACGGCCTTGAGGAGATCAGAGGAGAGAAGTACTGGAACGCCCACATCATGGTCCGCGAAGCCATTGTGGGAGCCCTGGTGCCGGGAGGAGCTCTAGCGCCGCTGATAGGCGGCAGAATACGCGACTTCGCGTCTGAAGCCCAACAGCTGCGCGCCGCAGGATGCGATGACAACGCAGACCTAACTGCCTTGACGGGTTATTGCCTACCGCTCATGCAAGAGTATATCGATGCGGCAAAGCCAATCGATGCAGAACTGATAGAACGTGCTATAGCGATATTCCATGCCCGGCAGAATGAGTTCTCACGAACAAGCCCGCATTAGCCTTTGCGCGGCCAATGCGGGCGGTCAGTCATCTAAGCAATGTCCCTCGGAACCACCTGGAACCTACATCAACCTACCGAACATCCATCTCTACGCGGATCAGCACCTCCGTAGAACTTACCCGACCTGTCATCGTACATGACTGCATTTACGCCTCCGAAATAGTAGCCATAGGCTTCCTTAACTTCTATTTCGTGGCCCCTGTCCCGGAGGGCCCTGATCACATCCGGACAGATCCGGCTCTCCACTGCAAACTCTTCCACATTTATGTGGGCACGTGGGGCTTCGATGGCTTCCTGGAGGCTCATACCGTGATCGATCACGTTACTGATGACCTGAGCCGTTGCTGTGATAATGCGCTGGCTTCCAGGAGACCCAACACAAAGGAACGGCTTGCCTTCTCTGAGCACGATAGTAGGCGTCATGCTCGACAGGGGCCGTTTATATGGAGAAGGACAGTTCTTGCTTTCGGGATCAACGCTCCATGCAGAGGCCTGGTTGTTCAGGACAAATCCATATCCCGGTACTGCTGCGCCACTGCCAAAAAAGGCGCATAGGGTTTGAGTAAGGGCAACCGCGTTTCCATGTTTGTCTATAACCGAAAGGTGCGTTGTGCTCGGCGATTCATTATAAGCATACGGATCGCCCTTTTCAGGCGAGCTCGCCCTCAGTGGATCGAAGTCGCTTATCCGATTGCGAGCATATGCTTTACTCGTCAGTCCTCCTAGAGGCACTTCCACGAAATCGGGATCGCCCAGGAAATTAGCCCTGTCTGTAAAGGCCCTCCGGGCAATCTCCGCAAGAACATGAAGTGCTTCTGTGGTGTTATGCCCCAGTGCCGCGACATCGAACTCCTCCAACATGTTGAGGATCATGGCTAAGGTGATGCCACCGGAGCTTGTAGGCGCCGAGGATCTGATTTCAAACCCTCTGTAATTGATGGAAACAGGCTTTCTGAAAGCAGGCCTTACCTTAGCCATATCCTCCAGGCGAATAAGGCCGCCGTTTGCCATCATCATCTCCACCATTAACTGGGCGATCTCACCTTGGTAGAACACATCAGGTCCATGCTGCGCGATCATGCGGAGGGTTCTTGCCAGGTCAGGATTGCTGTATCGCTCGCCCGGTTGGTAGGGCGCTCCGTTTGAGAGGAAATACCTACTCGTCCATTCGTCAGCAAGCAGCTTCTCATGGTATTCCACCATCACCCTATGCAAGAACGGCGTTACTTCGAAACCCTTCTCTGCATGTTCAATGCTAGGCGCCATGACAGTTTCAAGGTCGAGGGTTCCGTACTTGCCGAGGATAGCCGTTAAGCCGGCCAGGTAGCCCGGCACCAGGATGGACCTATATCCCGCCGATTTATCTGACGGGCACTCAACAAACATGTCACCGGTTGATAACCCAGGGGCCATAGACTGGTAATCCACGAACACTGTTTCCCCCGTATCGGCAATGTGAATAACAGCGTACCCGCCTCCACCCAGCCCCGAAGCGAAAGGTTCAACCACACCGATGGCAAAAGCAGCAGCAACTGCGGCATCAATGGCGTTTCCGCCGTTCTGCAACACCTCATATCCAGTCTTTGCTGCCAAAGGATGGGCGGCCGACACCATGCCTGACTCTCCCACCACTTCAGGACGGATCAGCTTCTGCGTACCTCCCATTATGGTTCCTCCACTCCCGTATTCACTTCTTCTGTGTTGCTCACTGTGTAAGACCTTCTAAGCCATTGACGCCCGGGTTTGTTGCCGGTCAAAGTACCGCTCAAACTCGCTTTCCGAACAATACACGAAATGGCCTGGGCACACTTCGCGCAGACTCGGCTTTTCGGCGCTGTAATCATGTGCGGTTGCCGGGTCGTAAGAAATGGTCTCACGATGTCTTTCCGTCAGAGGATTAGGCTGAGGAATGGCCGACAACAGAGACCTGGTGTATGGATGTAACGGGTTCCTGTAAAGCTCGCCGCTATCAGCCAATTCCACAAGTTTGCCGTAATACATGACACCCACGCGGTCTGAGAAGTACTTCACCACGGACAGGTCATGGGCAATGAACATGATAGTCAATCCCAAGGTGGATTTGAGATCGTTCATGAGGTTTATGATCTGGGCTTGAACGGACACATCAAGGGCAGAAACAGGTTCGTCCGCTATTACGAACGAAGGTTTGACTATCAGAGCCCGCGCAATGCCGATGCGCTGCCTTTGGCCGCCTGAAAACTCGTGGGGGAAGCGGCTAGCGTGCTCCCTGGTTAAGCCAACTTTGGACAGGATATCGAACACCATCTCCTGCCTGACTTCGGGATCCTTGATCCCCCTGACCTTCAGCCCTTCCTCTATTATCTCCTGCACTGTCATGCGCGGGTTGAGGGATTCCACAGGGTCTTGAAAGATCATCGCCATGTTGTCGGTAATATACTGCCTGAGTTCCTTGGTCATGGGGCCTGATACATCTCTGCCCCTAAACCGGATAGTGCCTGACGTCGGGCTATAGAGCCGGACAATGGTCCGCCCGAGAGTGGTCTTACCGCACCCCGATTCACCTACCAGCCCGAAGGTTTCTCCCTGGTAAATCTCAAAGGAGACACCATCCACCGCGTTGACCTGTATGCGTTTGCGGCCTCTCCCGGAGGCGAAAACTACCCTCAGGTTTTCAACTTCTAAGATCGGCTGTCTGCTATCTATTTGCACCACCCTCTTTCATTCGTCTGATCCGTTCCCGTAGAACATCTGGCATTGGAATTTCTGGTGCCGAGGGGTGAAGCGACCAGGTAGCCGCATAATGGGTGTCGCTGATCCTGAACATCGGTGGCTCCTCTTCAAAATCGATTTGCATTGCATACTTGTTGCGCGGAGCAAATCCGTCTCCTGTCGGCGGATGCAACATGTTAGGGGGAGCCCCAGGAATGGATGCTAATCTCCCCTCAGTTTCCATGTCAGGCACTGAGGCAAGCAATGCCCTGGCGTACGGATGTGCCGGCTCAAGGAAGATATCTTCAGCAGTTCCGTACTCAACGATCTTTCCCGCATACATCACGTAGACCCGATCTGCCATATGGGCTACAACACCCAGATCGTGAGTAATAAAGATTATGCTGAGCTGACGTTTCTGTTTGAGCTCATTGATTAGATTCAGAATCCTGGCCTGCACTGTGACGTCCAATGCTGTAGTAGGCTCGTCACAGATCAAGACCTCCGGATTCCTGGCCAGTGCTATGGCAATCACCACTCGCTGCCTCATCCCTCCCGAAAACTGGAACGGATATTGCTCAAACCGTTGCTCGGGATCTCTGATACCCACTGCTCCAAGAAGTTCAATTGCCGCCTCACGAGCTTCCCTTTTCGACATTTCCTTGTCTATGAGCAGAGCTTCCGTGATCTGCCTGCCGATCTTCATGAGAGGGTTGAGCGATGAAAGAGGGTCTTGAAAAATCAGACCTATTTCCTTGCCGCGAATCCGCGCATACTCTTCTTCTGTGAGTTTCGTGAGGTCCATGCCCTTGTAGTTGATTGTACCGGATTCAATGACGGCACTAGGAGGCAGAATCCCCATTATGGTTTTTACCGTGACTGACTTCCCTGAGCCGGATTCGCCTACTATACAGATAGTCTCGCCCTTGTTCAGTTCGAAGCTAACACCTCTCACTGCCTTGACAATGCCGGAATATGTGCGAAATGAAACGCTCAGATTGTCAACTGTTAGAATGCTTTCACCGGTCTTCACAGGATCCCCCCTCCTTATTCCTGGCCTCGCAACGTTGGGTCGAAGGCGTCACGTAACCCGTTGGCGAACAAGTTAAACGCGATCATTAGGACCGAAATCATGAGCGAAGGAGCAAAAGCTTGATAAGGATGCTGCAGCAATACTTTTTGCCCTTGGGATAGCAGTATCCCGATGGAAGGCTCAGGTGCTTTCAGGCCCAATCCCACAAACGCTAGGAAAGACTCGGAGAATATCGCACCCGGAATGGTGATCATCGCCCGGGTTATGATCGGACCTATTGAGTTTGGAAGAATGTGCCTAAAGATTATGGCAAGGTCGCCAACCCCCAAGGTGCGTGCAGCGAGCACGTATTCCCGGTTCTTGAACCTCAAGAATTGGGCCCTTATCAAGCGAGCTGTGGGGATCCATCCGCGGATGACCAATGCCATGATGATGGAAAACATGCCTGTACCAAAAAACAGTATGAACATGGTAACTACCACGATTTGAGGGAAGGCGTTGATGATTTCACATACCCTCATCATGTACATATCGGTTTTCCCGCCGTAATACCCGGCTATGGCCCCATACACAATACCGATGAATATGTTGGTCACCACTGAAACCAGGGCAATTATCAAAGATACCCTGGTACCCCTACACAGCCTGGTCCAAAGGTCCCGCCCCAGGTAATCAGTTCCCAACCAGTAGTACTCATCCTCAGCGCCAACCAGTTTGTAGTAGTCGACCTTTACGTCTACCATTTCGACACCCCTGACGGTGCGCTGGTTAAACACGCGGATTACCGAGCCTTCAGGGAACTGATTCGGGTCTTTGACGCTATCCAATCTGCGATTGCGAAGTATCGTGGTTCCGTCCATTATGCCGAGTTTTTCAAGGCCGGGTACCCTGGGAGGCATATTGGTCCTCTCAGGGTTCTGCTGCCTGAACGTATATGGGTTGAAGTCTTGTCCGAAGATGGCCAGGGAAGAAATGACCAATATGATATAGAAAGCCACAACGGAAGCCTTGTTCTTTCTAAGTCTTATCAGCGCGTCTTTGAAGTAGCCGATGGGCTCTGTCTCGAAGGCGGAATCCACGATTTCCTGGTCGAGTTGAACAAATTTGAACTTCTCCTGTGGGATGTCAGGTATATGATTAGGTGTGTCCATGGTCATTCATTCCCCCCTAGCCGTATACGTGGATCGATTATGCCGTAGGAAATATCTACTAACAGGATGGTGAACAGAGAAATAACCGAGTAGAACAACAAGACAGCTACAGTTAGGAAATGATCGCTGGTACTGACCGACTCAACCATCAATCCCCCGACCCCGGGAATTGCAAAAATACGCTCTACTACCAGAGAGCCACCGAGAATGCCGGTAAACATCGGGATAATTATGTTGGCCAGAGGAACGCATGAGTTCCTAAAGGCGTGCCGAAACGCAGCTTGGTATTTTGTGAGTCCTTTTGTCCTGGCCAGCAGCATATATTCAGAACTCAAGTTCTCGATGAGTTCCCCGCGCAGGTACCGGGTAACGGTAGCAATGGGTCCGAAAGACAGAGCTAACATCGGAAGCATCATTGAACGGTACTTGGCGGTCCCAGCAGCAGTGGCACTGTAGACGATGGGAAACCACCCTGCCTTAAACGCCAGGAAGTACTGCATCAAGGTAGCAAACACAAAGGAAGGTACCGAGATAAAAATAACTACCAGGAATGAGATAATGTGATCCGGCATTCGAGATCTGTTCATAGCAGCAACGGTACCGGCCAAGATACCAATGGGCAAGGAAATCACCAGTGAGATAATGTTCAGGAGTATGGTGATGGGAATCCGTTGTTTGATCACGTCAAACACAGGAACGCAGGGTGCGATCTTAACCGAAACTCCCCAGTCTCCTCTAAGAGCCCCCTTTAGGAAGTGGAAATACTGGATAATCCATGGCTTGTCCAACTGGGCTTTAGCTTCAAGCGCTTGGATGATCTCAATCGAATACTCAGGGTTATCGTATACACTGCCCGGCATGAGCCGCACCACCATGAAGGCAATGGTAAGGATGATGAACAAGGTGATACACATCGCCACAAGCCTGCTGAGGATATATCTAGTCAAAACAACCCTCTCCCTAGTGCTGTTTTGTGCTTACAGTGCCCTGGGCTGCAAGCCTCAGGGCACTGTAAGCACAGTTGATCAAGCGAAACTCAAACCGTCACCCTACTTAGTCACGTCGATGTCGGCGAACTTCCAGCACCAGCCACCTCCAGGACTCCATTGATCCACAGCCAGGATCAGCCGGTCTCCTGCCATGCCCAATCCTGTGCTAGACGTGATTATGGGAACGTTGATAACTTCCTCAATAAACACCTTCTCCATTTCCAAGGCCAGTTCTACAACTCTCTTTTCATCTCTACGCACTTCATCGCGAATTGACTCTGCGTAGAGCTCATCCAATCTGGTGCTCTTATAGGGTCCATTGCGCCTTGGGTAATCGCTGGTGTACACCTCGAACACTTTGTTGGGGGCGAAATCTGCTGCCGATAAACCCCATTGGGCAAGTGCCATTTGGTAAGCCCTTGGATTAGTGGGGCTGGCTTTCAAGTTATCGATATTCTGCGCGCTGGGCAGTCCGCGGATTTCCATTTCAAATCTGTCTTCGCCGAAAATCTCAGGCAATGACTGCTGGATAAACTCGGCTATTATGATGTGATCTTGCAAGGTCGTAGTGTAATTGAGGACAACGCTAACCTTGTCGAGGCCTTCCTCTTCCAAGGCCTTGTTGAAGTACTCCAGAGCAAGTTCTGGGTCGTATCCGTAGTTTTCGGGGAGATATCCGGCCTGTTCCGCTACCGTCCTGAACAAAGTCCCGTCAGAGTATGCGGCGCTGGTGTAGGGAACTATGCCCGGCATAGGCTGAGCATTCGCAAGTTCAGCAATGGTTTCCCGGTCTATCGCATAGTAGATGGCTTTTCTGAAGTTGATGTTGTCGAATATGGGCTGGTCGGGGTATGAAGAGTTGATCTCCAACTGTCTGATAGCTCTTGAGGCACCATAAATCACCCTGGGATCATCAGCATATTGGGTGATGTACTCGCCAACAAGATCCACGTAGTCCAGTTCACCGTTTTCAAACATCTGAACGCGGGTACCGGGATCCTCTACTACGCGGTAGACTATCTTGTCCAATTTGATCCTATCGGCATGCACGTAGTATGGATTCTTCTCAAACACACGTTCAGCACCTTTGACCCACTCTACAAGAATGAACGGCCCTGAGGACAGAACCGTTTCCTTAGAGGTACCGTACAAAGTTGCTGTGCGATCGGCATTCATTTCCGCCTCGTAGATGGGCTCATATACCAGACCTGAGCGGTCAGCTGCGAAGTGCCTCATTACTTCCTCAACTGAATAGGCTCCGGCCAAGGTGAGTTCGATGGTATGATCGTCAATCTTCTTGATACCGACATCTTCCCAGGCAACTTCAACCTTTGGTTCAGTGGATTCCTGAACAGCGTAGGCCAAGGCATTCTCTATTTCGATGAAGTACCTAGCGAAGTTGCTGGCCTGGGAGTTTACCAGTTTGGGATCGAGCATCATCTTCCAACTGTAGATGAATGAATCTGCAGTGATCGGTTCCCCGTTTTCCCATTTGGCATCTTCACGTATTTTAACGTGCCATACTGTGCCGTCTCCCGATACATCAATGGGCTCACCGCCAGCCAGTTCAGGCACAAGAGCTGTTCCTGATCTGTCAGGCAAAGGCATCCAAGTATACAGAGTTCCTGTAATCAGATTGGTGATTTCTCCGTCCGCGTCAAGGCCTCCCAAGTGGATATTGGCAGTGGCAGCGGCTCTTAGTGAAGGGAGATACAACGCCTTTGGAAGTTGCACTTCGGGTTCCTGTTCTTGTGTACATCCGGCTAGAAGACTCATTATGACAGCTATGGCTATCAGAGCTACTCTTGTCCGCATCATAGAACCTCCCAATAAGCTTTGTAAAGCTCTGCGATTAAGAAGCCAGTAAAGCGACCATCAGTGACAAAAACAAGAAAAACGCTCCAATCAGCAGAGGATAACGTACCTCGTGCTTGCGCCGTGAGCGGTGCACATAGGTCGCAAAGCCACCTGTGAGGACATTTGGGCGCGTAGACTTGTTCAACAGTAGGTCCATAAAACGCCTACTGCTGTAGCGCACTAGATCAAAAAAGCCCGTGTTGTCTACTGCAGCTAAAGCCCCGACAGATGCTAGTGTGATTCCGACAACGAAGAAGGCATCGGAAACTACGTAACTCCACCGATAATTGCTTGATCTAAGACTCCGGACCATGATCTCCTCCTTTCCGTTTGTGCTTTGCCAACTCGGTTTGTGCTTCTTCAGCAGCCTGAGCATGAGAAGGTATGTGCTTCCCTTGCTGGTAGAGTACATCAAAATGCGGTTATGCACAATACCTTCTTTCTGTTAGTGAGTTTATCTCGTTTCTCATACTCACTTGAGCTCACTTAACGAATGGGTTTTCACAAACCGAGTTCCTCCGGGTTGAAATACGCAAACACGGGGCCAAAATCCACTCCCGACACTATCCCCTTCTCGCCTTCATACCTGTGGCGTATGAAAAGCCCGTCTTTGAGGTGCTTGGAACGGATCCCGTGCCGTATTGAAAGAAACGCTTCTACGTAGGCTGCAAGCTGGTCGCACGCCTTTATCACGGTCCCGTCCAGGGGATCGTAGCAGTCTTCATTGTGTTCGGGAGTGATTTTCGTGTTGAGCCGCTTTCGGTCAACCCGTATGCGGTCTCGGAATTCATCCTCAACGAAATACCTTATCTCATCGTGCCACGACTCAGGCAACAGGGGGTAGATTCTCTCCTCGAACCACGCAGACTCAATGCTCTTGATGATTTTATCCAGATCCGGGATGGACCGCTTGACAGGAGCCACGATATCCCTGGTCAAGACTTCCGGAAGGTCGTGAAACAGCCCGCACATATAGTTGTTGTAAAGCCGCTTGGGACACGCCTTGAGGTCGAGGGATGCGAAGTAGGCAATCACCGCCACCACAAGCACGTGTCCAAGCACAGAAGTCTGGGGTATCCTGGGCGAATGCCCCCAGCGCTGTTGGAACCGGAGCTGGCCTACAAGGTCCATGAAATTCCGGATATTGGTGTCCACACCCAAGGAGCGCACTCCCGCCAGGCAGCCGTGTTCCTTGAGCCTGCCTTCTATGCTCGCCTTCTCGTTTTCAAGCCCGTACAAGCCTTGATTGAGCCTGTATATGTGGGCGAACTCCCATTGGGTTGCCAGGTAGTGGGATGCCTTAAGTATCTCCTTTTCGGCGAAACCGTACTCCTCATCCATGAGGTACTCCCGGAACCGTGTGTACAGACCCCGGTTGACCTGGCTCAGGACCTCTTCGTATTGCAGAAGTACCCACTGGTTGATCTCAGGCCCTTTCTCTTCCATGAGTTTGTGAAACAACGGAGGCTTAATGTCAGTAAGCTTGATCCGGTGCAAGAATTCGAACAGCCCGCCTTCGATGAGCCTTACCCAGTCGAAGTCAAGCCCTGAGCCTGAATCCTCTTCGAGTTTGCCCAACACATATGCGTACATCATCTTGTGGGCCTGCTTGTCCAGCTCGGTAAACCCCTGGGGCGGCCTCATGTGGTCATTCCACCGCTGGATGCTTGCAGACTCAAATACGAGTTCAAGCAGTTGTCCTGTAAGCATGTATAACC
>FZPS01000009.1_pt55 | contig 14060 bp, 14 predicted proteins | sample 1817821 | NCBI WGS metagenome assembly FZPS01 (sample SAMEA104158645, study PRJEB21678) | metagenome | place: Germany | collected 2015-04-21 | reverse complement strand
GTCAATCAGGGCATTAATGTACAATCCTGTGCCTCCGGTTACCAGCGGGAACCGATTGCGTGCGGCAATCTCTGCGATGCACTGCTCCGCAAGGCGCACATAATCAGCAGCAGTAAACTTCTGATCCGGATTGATGATATCCAGGAGATGGTGCTTAACCAAACTCTGCTCTTCTAGGCTTGCTTTTGCTGTTCCAATGTCCATCCCGCGGTAAACCTGCATGGAATCCGCAGATATGATCTCACAGTTTAACTCCTGTGCTAGTGTCAGGGCAGTTTCGGTTTTGCCCACTGCTGTCGGTCCAACCAGCACCAGGACAACTGGTTTCTGCATTAAATCACCTACCAAAGCGTCGTTCAATCTCTTTATCTTCCAGCCTGACAATAATCGGACGTCCATGGGGACAGGTAAAGGGATTTTCAGTATCAGCCAGCTGTACCAGCAGCGAATGAATCTGCTTTTCACTTAATCTCTGTCCGGCCTTGATCGCACTTTTACAGGCCAGCGTAACAGCAGCTTTTTCCCGCCAGTTATTTCGCTCTGAAAGATTGCTTACCAGATCCAAGATCAGCTGCTCATCTACGGAAATCCCTCGCGATGCGAAGAACTGAGGAATGCCTCGCAGAAGAAAACTGTTAGTGCCGAATTCCTCCAGCTCTACCCCAAAACCGTTCAGCTTTTCTAGCTGTTCGGCTACAAGTTCCGCCTGCGCACTGCTGAATTCCAGCGCCTGAGGAAGTACCTGCTGCACGTGGGGGGCTGCCCCATCCCTAGTTAAGAACTCGTAAATAATGCGTTCATGCACAATATGCTGGTCCAGGAGCCAAAGGCCGTTATCTGTTTCCAAGATAATGTAAGTCTGTCTGAACTGGCCAATAATCCGACCGTTCAACAGCTGATCTTTAACCTGATACACATCTGCTGAAGGAGTTTCTTTAACCAACGCTCCCCCATCATACTCTCTGGCTGTTACGGACGATTTCACCGGCTGTTCAATTTCCACAGCAGCAATCTCGGACTGGTAACTTGCTGCAGAATTTGAAAGACGTTTTTCACTGCGGAGAAACTCGTCCACCCTGCTCCAAGTGCGGGGCTGCCAAGGGAAAAACTCCTGAAAATCCAGATTAATCTGCTCCGATTGAGTCTCCTGGTGGATAACAGGTTCTTGTTTCACACTTGTAATTGTCTGGCTGAGGTCACTGGTAAGCAGAGCATCTCTGCAAGCCCTGCTGATTTCCTGATAAACCTCACTGTCATCCTGAAACCGCACTTGACTCTTAGCAGGGTGCACATTTACATCAACTACTGTAGGATTCATACTCAGGATTAAGAAAAAGATGGGATACTCTCTGTGAGCCAGCATGCCCGCGTAGGCTCTTTCTACAGCGCTGGAGACTAACGAACTATCAATAATTCTGCCGTTAAGAATAATCAGCTGGGCTTGGCGGCTTTTCCGGGTTATGCTCGGTTTGCTGAGATATCCGCTGATTCTTCCCCACTCAGTCTCAGCATCGATTGACACTAAATTCTTAACCGTACGGTGATCAAAGACATTCGCCAGCGCCGCTTTCAGCTCACCCTGACCATGAGTTCGCACAGCCAGCTTTTCGTCAGCAACCAGTTTAAAAGCGATTTGAGGATGAGCCAAAGCAATCCTACTTACAAACTCCACAATATAGCGCCGCTCAGTTGGAGACTGCTTTAAAAACTTATACCGGGCTGGGGTATTGTAAAACAAGCGTCTGACTTCTACTGTTGTGCCGGTTTCCATACCCACCGGCTCAATTACCGCTTGGTCATCCGCTCCAAAAGATATTTGATACCCCTGCAAGGTATCCCGAGTTCTCGAGCGGAGCACAAGATCCGATACGCTGGCAATGCTGGCCAGCGCTTCACCGCGAAAACCAAGAGAAGTAATGTTGAACAGATCGTCCACGGTAATGATCTTGCTGGTTGCATGGGATAAAAAAGCAACTTTTAGATCATCACGGTGAATTCCGTGACCGTTGTCGCTCACCCTAATATATTCCTTCCCGCCATCCTTGATCTCTATTTCAATGCTCGTTGCCATGGCATCGATGGAGTTTTCCACCAACTCTTTAACAACCGACACCGGCCGCTCAATTACTTCTCCCGCGGCGATTTTATGGGCTATGAAGTCCGGAAGTACCTGAATGCGACTCATTTTCCTTCACCCTCAACTAGTTTTCGCTGCAGTTCTGCTATAAGATTTAACGCAGCCAGCGGCGTGATATCATTGATATTTACACCTAAGAGCTCCTCTTTCAGGGCTGTGTAGATCTCCCACTCCTGCTCTTCCTGTTCCCTGGCAGCCGCTGCCTGAGGATGGAGCAGACTTTGGAACAGATTAAGCTGCACCGGCTTCTTTTGGTCTGCTTCCAGCTGGTAGAGGATGTTTTCAGCCCGGTTAATGATGCTGTTTGGCATCCCGGCCATTCTCGCTACGTTGATCCCGTAGCTTTTGTCGGCGTTGCCGGGAATTACTTTGTGAAGAAAATAGATTCTGCCGCCGTGGTCCTCTACCGCCATTTGATATGTTTTCAAACTGGGCAAGGTCTGCTCCAGCCGGGTTAATTCATGGTAGTGGGTTGAAAATAATGTTCTGGCATTCACCCGGTCATGAATGTACTCGATAACTGCTTGGGCAATAGCCATGCCGTCAAATGTGCTGGTACCCCGACCTAATTCATCCAGGATGATTAAGGAGCGCTCTGTAGCATTGCGGACAAGGTTTGCTGTTTCACTGCACTCAACCATAAAGGTGCTCTGTCCGGTGCTGAGGTCATCAGCGGCACCAATTCGAGTAAAGATTTTATCAACAATGCCAATGGAAGCCGATTTCGCCGGCACAAAACTGCCGATTTGAGCCATGATAACGATTAGGGCAGTTTGGCGCAAGAATGTGCTTTTTCCTGCCATATTCGGACCTGTCAGCAGAATGATCTTTTTGTCTTCTGTCAGCGATAAGTCATTAGGTACAAAGCTAGACTGGATAGCCTCAATGACAGGGTGGCGTCCGTCTATAATCTCGATCTTGGTATCAGTGGTGATTTGAGGGCAGACATAGCCCTGATCCAGCGCAACTCTCGCCAATGATTGAAATACGTCGAGAACAGCTAGGATGTGAGCGTTGTTTTGAATCTCGACCACATGGGCATTGACCTGATCCCTGACTTGGGTAAACAGTTCATATTCTAGTTCAGTAATCCGCTCTTCTGCACCAAGAATCATTGCCTCTTTTGCTTTTAGTTCTGGAGTAAAGTAGCGTTCAGAATTAGCGAGGGTTTGCTTGCGCTGGTAATCCTCCGGGACTCGATCAAGATTGGCCTTAGTCACTTCGATATAATAACCGAAAACTTTGTTAAACCCAACTTTCAGCGATTTAATTCCGGTTCTGTCGCGTTCTGATGCCTCCAGAGCTGCAATCCAGGACTTCCCATCTTTATTAGTTTGGCGCAGTTCATCTAGCTCCGCGTTAAACCCAGCTTTGATCAGCCCACCTTCCCGCACGCTGACCGGCGGATTTTCTACAATCGCCCGCTCGATTATTTCTGTCAATTCATTAAGAGGATTTAGTTTTTGAATGTATTCGGTTAGCGCAGACTCTTCTTGCTCCAGCAGAGCCTGGATTTTCGGAACTTGCAGCAGCGATCTTTTCAGCGCAATCAGGTCTCTAGCATTACCGGTGCCATAGACCAATCGACTGGTTAAACGCTCCAGATCCTGAATTTGATCCAAAAGCTCTGCTAATTCCATGCGGATGATGCTGTTATCGACCAGGTAAGCAATAGCTGCCTGCCGTTTTTTGATGGCTTGCAGATCAATCAGTGGTTTTTCGATCCATGAACGCAGCAGTCGGGCTCCCATGCTGGTAACAGTTTGATCGATTACTCCTAACAGCGAACCAACCTTCTTTCCTTCCCGAATAGTGCGGGACAGCTCCAAATTTCGGAAGCTGGACGCATCAATCTGCAGATATTGTGACAGTGAGTAGTTAGTAATATGGGTAATGTGAGTCAGGGCTGCTTTCTGAGTTTCTCGCAGATAAGCTAAAACTGCTCCGGCACATTGAATCAGCAGTTCGTGGTCTAAACCTAAAACATGAAGATTCTGGACCTGGAAATGGTCCATCAAAAGGTATTCGCAGGTATCGGGGTACCAATTCCGGTGCTCTGTTTTAGTAATAGTTGGATTTATTTCATCTAGATAGGATGAAAGCTCCATGCTGTTGTTATTAGGAATGATTATTTCAGCCGGTTTAATCCGAGTAAGTTCATCTTTAAAACTAGAGGGATCTTGGATCAGGGTAACCTTAAACTCCCCTGTAGATAAATCAGCAATTGCCATCCCAAATTTACCATCTTGCTCGATAATTCCGACCAGATAGATATTTGAATTTTCATCAACATCGGCTTCTAAATAGGTGCCTGGTGTGACTACGCGAATGACATCCCTTTTTACGACACCTTTCGCAGTTTTAGGGTCTTCTAGCTGTTCACAGATAGCGACACGAAATCCATTTTTGATTAGCTTTTCTAGATATCCATCCACTGCGTGGTAAGGCACACCGCACATGGGGATTGGATTCTCTTTATTGCGGTCTCGTGAAGTTAACGTGATATCTAAAACCTTTGCGGCTATTTTGGCATCATCTCCGAACAGCTCGTAAAAGTCTCCCAGACGGAAAAACAATAATGTGTCCGGATATTGGGATTTTATGCGAGTATACTGCTGCATCATGGGCGTTTGAGTCACTATATACACCTCCATATCTCTAGTTTCTTCGCTTTTTACTGAGCTAACTCCTGCACTTAGCCCATAAAGAAAAGACTACTTGCGTAGTCTTCTCAAGGTTGTAATGACTCTTCCCAATAGGGTATGCGGTCAATTATTTGATAGATTAAAATTTCGTGCTCCCGCTCCAGCTGCTGCTTATACTCAGGCAGACGGGCTATCTGCTGGGGGCTGATCTGGCAGTGGATTTCGTCTCCAATCTGTACCACCAAATCCGAGGGCAGAGGAAATCTGCGTTCGCTTTCCGGATCGTAGACCAGAAAATATCTGACCATACAGGCTTTAGGCTCCACAATTTGGCCCACCACCTGCCCAACATAATCACCACTGCAGTCGACTAAAGGCAGCTGCCAAGTGTCGCGGTTGCGATCCAGAATTAGAGTTCTATCTCGGTCGAGCCACACGCTGATTCCTCCTTTCTGTGCTTACAGCAGAACGCCCCTCAAACTCCAGGTTTTAGCCTCTGTAATCTTTACATTGACCAGCTTGCCGACTAGGTCAGGTGAGCCTTCGAATAAAACCTGCTTGTTCGTGCGGGTTCTGCCGGATAACTCCTTGGTCTTTGCCATTACTTCATCAACGAGGATCTCTTCTGTTTTCCCAATCTGAGCCTGCATATACCGGAGACTGATATCGTTCTGCAGCTCAATTAAGCGATAAATTCGGTCTTTCTTTACCTCTTCCGGCACTTGATTCTTCATTTTTGCTGCTGGAGTACCGGTTCGGGGAGAATAAATAAAGGTAAACGCTGAGGAGAACTGGACTTTTTCGACTAAAGCTAGTGTATCCTCGTAATCTTCTTCTGTTTCTCCAGGAAACCCGACAATCAGGTCTGTAGTTAGGCTGATATTTGGAATCGCTTCTTTTATCTTCGCCACAAGATCTAAATAGTATGCACTAGTATAGCGGCGGTTCATGATCTTGAGGATGCGGTCGCTGCCCGCCTGCACCGGCAGATGTAGATGCTCGCATACTTTTGGCAGTGAAGCCATGGCTTCAATTAGACTATCTTTCATATCTTTCGGGTGGCTGGTTGTAAAGCGGATCCGCTCTATGCCGGAGATTTCATTGATCATCGCCAGCAGATCAGCAAACTCGGTTCCAATACCTAAATCGACCCCGTAGGTATTTACATTTTGCCCTAGTAAGGTTACTTCTTTATATCCTGCTTCAGCGAGTCTGGTTATTTCATCGACAATATCCTGAGGATGTCTGCTCTTTTCCCGGCCGCGGGTGTACGGCACAATGCAGTAGCTGCAGAAATTATTACATCCGTAGATAACATTAACAAACGCCTTAAGACTGTTTTGGCGGATTACAGGTAAATCTTCAATGATTTCCTGGGAATCCTCCCACACCTCTACCACCCTCTCGCCGGTTTGTGCCCGCTCTAAAAGCTCAGGTAGGCGGTGGATGTTGTGGGTACCGAAGACCAAATCCACATGAGGCAGTTTATCCAAAATATTAGCCCGCTCAGCTGCCTGCTGCGGCATGCAGCCGCAGATTCCGATGATCAGGTTTGGATTCTGCTCCTTTAACGCTTTGAAAGCGCCGATGTGACCGTAGACTTTGCGCTCAGGATTATCCCGAACACTGCAGGTATTGTATAGAATCAAATCAGCTTCGGTAAGCTCCTCGGTTTGAGTATAACCTAGGTTTACCAGAATACCGATGATAACCTCGGAGTCATGCTCATTCATCTGACAGCCCATAGTTTTGAGATAAAATTTACGATCTTGGTTGGTATTTATATTGTTCATACTTTTGCTGTCCTCCTTCCGGTGATTAATTCTTGGCTTCTCACATTTTTCCTGCTGGCATATTTGGACACAATTTGACCATAATTGGAGATACTAACAATAATAGGATTGCTTAAGGAGGTTGATCGGTGTTAATAGTATTCACACGCACTTTTATAATCTATGCCGTGGTAGTATTTATCATGCGGATCATGGGGAAAAGACAAATTGGTCAGCTTGAACCCTATGAGCTGGTAGTAGCCATTACGATTGCAGAATTAGCTGCTATTCCCATGCAAGATAAAAGAATTCCCCTCATTAACGGGCTGGTTCCTATTTTTACACTGCTTTTTATTCAGGTGGCCATCTCTTATTTTAACATGAAAAGCCTGTGGTTTCGAGCTTTTATGGACGGCAGTCCTAGTATCGTTATTCAAAACGGCAAGATGCGGATCGATGAGCTGTCTAAGGCCAGATACAATGTCAATGAGCTCTTGGAACAGCTCCGGATCCAGGGTTATCCTAACATTGCCGATGTTGAGTTTGCAATTTTAGAAACAAGCGGCAATCTCAGCATCGTGCCAAAGTCTCAAAAGCGGGCTTTAACTCCAGAAGATCTGCAAATTGATACTAAATACGAAGGCCTACCTGTCCCCCTGATTATCGACGGTAGAATTCAGTACGATAACCTTGCAGAAATAAATCTTACCGCGGAGTGGCTTGTCGGTGAACTCGCTAAATTTGAAATTACTGATGTGAGCAAAGTCTTTTTGGCGAGTCTGGATACTGAGGGAAAGCTGTTCTATCAAACCAGAGAGGAGCGTTAAAATGCGCCTGTTGATTGGATCAACGGTTTTAATCATCGTTTTTTTGATCGCTGCTGGCTATGTAACTAACCAGACGCTGGAGTTTATTAATAACTATCGCGAAGAGCTTAAACAGCTCCGCCAGGTGATGCTGGATCAAGACTGGCATCAAGCCCAAAACTTGGTTGGACAGCTGCGGCAAAAATGGGATGGGGTCCAGGATTACTGGGATTGGTATATCGTCCACGAAGATATTGAAAACGTGGAGGTTGCTCTGGCAAGATTGGTGAGCTTTATTGATTCCCAGGACTTATCATCTGGCTTGGCGGAGCTGGCCCAGCTGGATATGCATTTCAGCCACATCTACCGCAATGAATTGTTTAACCTCCAAAATGTACTCTAAGCTATATCCGTATTTTTTTCACCAGCTGTTGGGTAACGATTCCTACAAAAAAACCGGTGGGAATTGCAAAAAACAATAGATACGGAAGCAGATAGAAGAAGCCGATCTGCTCATACATAAAACAGGCGACAGCAAGCTGAGTCGTGTTATGTGTAAAAGCTCCCAAAGTACTTAAACCGATAACACTGAAATGTTTAGACCACAGCTGATAACAGATGCCCATTACCAGCGTGCTGGTTAAACCGCCGAAAAAGCTGAGAAAAAAAGTAGGTGTAAAAAGACCGGCTCCAAACATGGAGCCCAAAAAGGTGCGTACAATTGTAACTGCCACTGCTTCTTTATAACCAAAACGGATAATAACATACAGCGCTGCAATATTGGCGAGCCCAAGCTTTGCTCCCGGTACAGGTGTGGGAATTGGGATTAAGGATTCAAATATGTGCAGGCCCATGGCGATGCCCACCATCAGTCCCAGATATACTACTTTATTTGTCCGATTAACTGTCATGGGGTTCCTCCGTCAGCTAAGTTAATTTCTGTTTTCCGCTGTATACTACAATTCCATCTTCATGCCACAATACCTTCACATTAGTGGCAGGCTGCAGAAATTGGTATTTTTGATTGCGGTAGGCGACCGTAACATTAGGATGGACAGCACCGATTAAGATCTTTCCTTCGGTGGTGATCGACGCGCTGGCTGCGCTTCCGCTTCTACTGCCCATTTCCTTGACTTCAATATTTCCGGTTCTGACAGTTACATGGCTGTTGCGAAAGACCCCTTGAGGCTGATAGTACCCTCTGCCTGCGATGATGTTTGAATAATACACGCCTTTGCCCTGCACACGAACAATACCTGAAGCCTCAATCGTGGTGTTCTGCAGATATCCTACCTGCACATCGGCGGTTTCATCTGAACTCTTCTGGAACTCAGACTGCCAGAAATTGATCCTATCGATTAACTGCTGTACAAAGGTAATATCGCCAATCCTTAAGGGACCTCGATCAAGAAAATAGTGTTTTAGCTCCAGCAATAGAGTACGAAAATCCGGTGAAAACAGATCTAGTTCAGTTCCGAAGTCTGCATCAAATTCTCTGATCATTTTCGGGATAGCATTAAACTTGATTTCAATTAAGTTCTTAATAATGGTGCCCGCATCAATGGAAACCATGCGCGAGCCGACTATAAAATAGGCTTGAATAAGCTGGCCGAATTGTACGCTCAATTTATGCAGATAGGAAGCCGCGCGAGTGAAAACAGCGCTTACTCCTCCGGCTTTAATCTCTGCCGCGATAGCATTCTTCCTGATAACCACATTGCCCTCTGCTTCAATATAGGCTTGATCAACCATACCGAAGACCTGCACTCCGCCGGTAACAGCTTCAATTCTAACCTGATCGGTTACACTGCCCCGAACCACTATTTCACCATTAAAACGTATATTACCGGTTTCCAGGTTAGCATCAGAATTAAGTTCAAATACCTTTAATACTTTCAAAATCCCATTGTGAACTACAGGCAGACCTGCGCGTTCAGCTAATGCAGTCAGCTGATCGTCACTTAAACGTACGCCCTCACCCACTAAGAGCTGAGGATTCTTTGGCTCAGCAACCGGAATCGGTTCTCCCAGTACATTGATACCTTCTTCACCGGGTACTCCTAAAACTCGATGGGCGAGAACATCTTGAGAATTAACTGACGGCACTGGCTTCAGCTCGTAGTAATCAATGCGGTCTGCATCCAGATCTAAATCAGGTTCAGACTCCTCATCTTTAAACTCGTATTTAATATATCCATCCTGCGGCGGTACAGGCACTTTGCCGATGGCTGCCAGAATCTCTTCCTGCTCAGAGTACACAGTTCGGCTTAATTTCTCAGTCTTTAAACCGTATACAACTCCAGCATTCCTTAATGCAGCAACCATTTCTTCCGTCGTGACCGGAGGCGCCGGGATTGGTTCTTTCCTCAGTTTCAGCTCTAATAATCGGGATGGAGGCTGATCCTCAAGATAATACCTGAATCCGTCGCTGCGAGTAATGTGCAGGTAAGCTTTCAGTTTATCAGGCGATATAAAAACCGCCACTTCCTTTACCGGTGTCTCTTCTGGCGGTAATGTCAGTTTGAGCGGTTTGAGTCCTTGATTCAGCTCCAGTCTCTGATGAAGCTCAACACCATTATAGGTGACTGATATGCTGCTGTCGAATATAATAATCGGATACCTGCCGCCATCGTCCGGCGGTGAATATTTGAGCTCACCATGCTCCACCCAAACGGTCCCATCATTGTTGATCTCGCTTTTATGCTTATCATCATCTTTAACTATTAACTTGACAGCAGCTGAGCGGGTCGGAAAACCGAAAATACTCTTCCTTGGCTCACTGATGACTTCAATATCGACCTGAGAACGCTCCAATCTCAGCTGTTTCAAACCAATTTCTATCGCTTTCTCGACTGTTTCTGCCTGAAAGATGACTTCTTTTGCCATTTATACGACTCCTCTAAACATGATTATTGTTTCCGGTAAACACAGTAGCTCACCCGCTCTAAGCCGTATTGCGATGGATTAATGATATGTTCGGCTGAACCCACAATGAAAAACCCTCGTGGATTAAGCGAACTAACAAAGTGCTCAATCAGCTCTTTTTGGATTTCTGCTGTAAAATAGATGAATACATTGCGGCACAAAATTAAATCAAAATTTTGGGGAAAGGGATCAGTAAGTAAATTATGTCTAGAAAACGCAACATGTTTTTTGACGTCTTCAATAACTGCGTACCTATCATCAGTAGGGATGAAATACTTCTCCAAAAACGGGTCTGGAACCTGATTGACTTGATTGGCATGATATATAGCTTCTTCAGCTTTCTCTAAGCTGTCTAGGTCAATATCAGTTCCGATGATTTCTCGAAATTGAAGCTTATGCTCTAAAAGCAGCATTACGATGGAATACGCTTCCGCTCCAATTGAGCACCCGGCACTCCAGATTCGGGCATTAGGCCCAGCAATCGCGGGCAGGACATCCGTTTCAATGTAAGAAAAAACAATCCGATCACGGAAGAAATGCGAAGTATTGATTGTTAAATAGTCCAAAAAACTGCGGCGGTGCTCTGGATTGGTTTTAAGCATATTGAGTAATCCGGCAAAATCTTTTAAATCATAGCGGCTGATCCACTGGAGGATCCTGCGGTGCATCTGCTGTTCTTTATAGCTGTTCAGATCGAGATGGATCAGATCATGAACCTGCTGTTTAAATCTGCCATAATCCATTTCTAACTTCCTCCACTGATCCGATTCACTAATTTGGTGATCGAATCGGCAATTTGCTCGATGGGCAGAACATAATCAGCATTGCCCATTTCGTATACCGCCTTAGGCATACTGAAAATCGTAGAGGTGTCTTTATCCTGGACAATCGTAAATCCACCTCTCTCCTTAATAGCTGCCATGCCTTCAGCACCATCGTTACCCATACCCGTAAGCACAACCCCAACAATTCGATCATAAAACACATTTACCAGGCTGAGCATGGTGACATCGATTGCTGGACGCAGATACTTAACTGGCGGATCTTGGTTGAGCCGCACCTTTTTATCCTGGTCTATTTCCATATGAAAATCTCCAGGAGCAACCAAAGCCAGACCATTTTTTATGGTATCTCCTTCTTGTGCTTCGCGTACCTCTAATTGGGACAGGTTATCAAGGCGGGCGGCCAAACTTTTTGTAAAATTCTTCGGCATATGCTGAACCACCAGCACACCTGCGTCCAAATCAGCAGGTAGCTGTAAAAACAGTTCTTCCAAAGCTTTAGGACCGCCAGTTGATGAACCGATAACAACGATATTTTCGGCTGCACCTGTCTTTACTCCCACAACAGGTTTCGCAGGAGGCTTGGGGGTGGGTTCGATCCGAATATCCCGCGCCGGTGGTTTGTGGACTACAACTCCGGCTAATGAGCGCACCTTAGAAACCAGCTCCTCCTCCACTTTGCGCAGGTCAAGGGAGATATTCCCGGAAGGTTTTGCGATAAAATCTATTGCACCGTACGACAGGGCTTTAATCGTACTTTCCGAGCTGCGTTCTGTAGTACTAGCCAGCACCAAAATCGGCATTGGTTTAGAAGCCATAATTCGTTTAATCGTTGAAAGCCCGTCCAGTACAGGCATCTCTAGATCCAGCGTCAGGACATCTACTTCCCAGCGATCTAATTTATTCAGCGCATCTAACCCATTGCGAGCAGTACCGACAACCTCTATGTCCGGCTGTTCATTAAGGATCTCAGAAATTAATTTCCGCATAAAAGCACTATCGTCGACAACGAGAACTTTTATTGCCACTGTGCTCCTCCTTAAATCTCTTTAGGTTCCCCACCGATTGTGGTGACCATAACGACTCCTGAATCTACAAAAAGCTTCATTTTGCGACCACGATTTCCCGCGATATCTTTACCAAGAATAGGGATATTAAATAACTCCAACTGCTTTATGACTGCCTTAACATTTTTATAACCAACACTGAGGTGTTCGGGAGTAATATTGCTGAATAGATGGGCTCCGCCTGCAATTTTTGCAACCAGCCGTTCCCTGCTGGCACCGGCATTGAGTGTTAAATCAATCAGAGCCGGAATCGCTGTATCGGCATATTTTCCCGGCATAGAACTGCTGTCTGAGTTACTGCGGCTTTCCGCTAAAAAAATATGAGCTAATGCTCCAACCTTGGCTGCAGAGTCATAAAAACTTACGCCTACGCATGAACCTAAACCAACGGTGGTTAAGATGCCGCTGTCACGCATGACGCGGATCTCACCCATGTTGACAAAAACTTCATTCATTTAATGTCCTCCAGATTCCAACCACTGGATACTCTTTTGTAGAGAGATTCAAATACTTCATTGTCGGGAATAAAGATGAGATGTCCAGAAAGCTCTAGAGCTTCAGTATTAAATGTTGTGTCTAGTATGGTTACGTTTTCAACAATTCCTGCGCTGGCAAGAATGCTCTCCCAAATTGCTCCATTCATATCGATTACAATTCCCGGGACCGTTGGTTTGATTTTTGTATCTGACAGTAGGCTCAATGCAGTTACATAGGAACTAAGCATGATATTACCGACTTCAAGGATTGCCGATTCACCGATTTCACTCAAATGCTCACCCTGTTTACCGGTTAAATGATTGGCTAAACTTACAGCGCAGTCAAGTGGCAGAATAAATGCCATATCGCCTTTGATGGATTCAATCATGCGCATGTAAATACATACCACTATTTCTTCACGGCTGCCTATAAAGCTTGCTGCTTCGCTGAAGGAAAGCATGCGAGCTTTGGGAACGGTAAGTTTTAACTCTGCATCCTGCAGCAGCTGAGACAGCGCGGTTGTTGCATGACTGGCACCTATGTTACCGAGTTCCTGCAAAAAATCTAGTTTTATATCCACCTGCAGACCCCCTAGCTGGAAGCCTTATGGAGAGCCTCAATAACGCGCTGAGCGTCAAACGGCTTCACTAAGAAATCCCTGGCACCAGCATTTAGAGCTTCTATTACCATTGGTTTTTGACCCATTGCACTGCAGACAATGATTCTCGCATCGGAATCAAACTTCACTATTTCCTTAATTGCAGTAATGCCATCCATTTTTGGCATGGTGATATCCATGGTAACTAAATCCGGCCTGAGTTCTTTGTATTTGCTTACTGCCTCTTCTCCATCGGCGGCTTCACCAATTACTTGGAACCCGTTTTTCTGGATCACATTTCTGAGGGTCATCCGCATAAATGCAGTGTCATCAGTTATTAATACTGTCTTAGCCAATGGATTCACTCCTTCCCTTAATTAGTGAATTATGGTCTAGAATCAGTGCAACATCGCCATTACCCAGTACCGTAGCACCACTAATACCGCGAATATCTCCAAGTATATCTGGTAATGACTTGATTACGATTTCCTGCTGTCCGATTATATCATCTACAATAAAACCGGCTTTCTCACCTTGGGACTCTACCACGATGACCGAAAGAGTGTCTCCATGGTTTACCTGGCCAAATCCAAGCGCTTCATTCAGATCGAGCAGCGGTAGGATCTCATCGCGCAGCACGATCACTTTTTGGCGGGAAACAGTTTTGATCTGGCTGCTAATTACCAGAAGGTTTTCTCGCACTGATTGGATCGGAAGTGCGTAAACTTGGCTGCCGCAGGTTACCAGCAGTGCTTTAATGATTGCCAGTGTGAGAGGAAGCTTAATGGTAACACAGGTACCTTCGCCGGGTGATGATTCAATTTCAACCTCTCCACTCAAACCTTCAACGA
>FZPS01000069.1_pt333 | contig 14079 bp, 10 predicted proteins | sample 1817821 | NCBI WGS metagenome assembly FZPS01 (sample SAMEA104158645, study PRJEB21678) | metagenome | place: Germany | collected 2015-04-21 | reverse complement strand
TCCTTGTTGAGAATGATGCTAAGCTGTCGGCGTTTGGTGAAAAATGGTTCGGAGCCGGCCAAGAAGCAAATGAAATGGCCTACGTTTCGGTCAAAGCCGGCCTTGGCTGCGGCCTTATCTTCGACGGCGAGATCTATCGCGGGATTGACGGTAGTGCCGGGGAACTGGGGCACATGACCATTGATCCAGCCGGGCCTGAGTGTACCTGCGGCAATTACGGTTGCTGGGAGACATTTGCCGATAACAGCGCCATCTTGAGCCGGGCTTTAAGGGCTACAGCCGCTTCTCCCGACTCCATGCTGCGCTCCGTAAGTGAGGAGCAGGCAAGACCGATTACCATTGATGACTTGACAGAAGCTTTTCTCAAGCAGGATCCGGTTGCTGTGAAAGTTGTCCGGGAAAGCGCATGGTACTTAGGTATCGGTGTTGTTAACATTGTCAATGCATTTAACCCGGAGTTGGTGATTATTGGAGGCGAGATCATCAAAGCAGGCCCCCAGTTCTTCGAAGCTGTCAGGGCTGTTGTCCAGAAGCGGGCCTTAAAAGTTCCCCGAGAACGGGCCAAGATCGTTCCCAGCGAGTTAGGGGAAAAAGCCTGCGCTATTGGGGCAACCATGCTGGTGATCGAAAACTGGCTTTCCCAGCCTGATGCATTTCGGTTAGGTAAACGGGCTGTTTCTGAATTTATGTAAATCAAAGGCTACAGATAGGAGGCTAGCAGATGAAAAGGCATTGTTGGGTCCTAATTCTGTTGTTGATTTCACTGCCTGCGCTGGCGCCCCGGACATTGGCGTACCGGGAACAGGTGGTGGAAGCTTGGCAGGTGACAGATGCAATTGTGATTGACGGGAAGTTAGAGGATTGGAACCTCAGTTCACCCATCGTGCTTGACCGGGCTGAACAGGTTTTTCGCGATGCAAACCAGTGGTTTGGTGAAACTGATTTAAGTGCCCGAATTTATGTTATGTGGGATGATGCCAACCTTTACATCGCGGCAGAAATTAACGATGATACACCGTTTATGTACCGGGAAGGATTCCCGCCGGACATGGCTGACAGTATTGTCCTGTACTTTGGGACCGATTCCGCTTCCGATCCCAATCGGGCCAGCTACGTTTCAAGTGATTTTCGGGTTGTACTGATCCTTGATGATTATTACTTCAACACTGCCATTGACCGGGAAATGGTGGAGGACAAGGCCGGAATCACCACTATTGGCGATTATGGTGATGAGCAAGCTTTGGAAGGCTACGAGGCGGCAATAAATGCCGTTGGTAAAGAAGTGTACGTCTTTGAAGCTAAGATTCCCTGGTCTAATTTTGCCAGCGAGGAGCTCCCGCTGATTAAAATCAGTGATGGGTTAGAGATTGGTTTTAACGTGGAAATGAATGATTTGGACTTTCCCTGTCCCGGTGTGGCCACGCCAGGAATCAGCTGGACCGGTTCAGGGCAGAGCAGTACTGATCCAAGCCATTGGGGTAAGCTCATCTTTAAAACTGGGGGTAAGTAATAGTGCTGAAAAAGCTAGCGTTGAGATTGATCATTTTATTTGCTGCAGTCTTAGTATTTGCCAACGGGTTCTCCCTTGCCAAAACCCTTGACCTGGAGGGAGTGATCAATAATACGTCGACCAGCGGCCGGTTTGATGTTTATCACTGGTGGACTGCCGGGGGCGAAAGGGAAGCCATTGACACTGCCATTGCCGTCTTTGAAGAACGTTATCCCAATCTGAAAGTGGTGTCTAATGCTGTCCCCGGGGGAGCAGGGGGGGCGATGGTCATGAAGGTGCAGGTCCTGGCCTTAACGGGCAATTCTCCCGAATCATTTCAAGCCCATCCAGGGTTGGAGATTGAGCCGTACTATGATGCCGATATGCTCCTGGACTTAACGGATCTTTGGCATTATGCCGATCTGAATAACCGGATCCTGCCCAGCATTGCTCAGTTTTCTCAGTTTGAGAACCGCTACTTCCTGATCCCCATTGGGATTCATAAGACCAATGTGGTTTGGTATAACATCCACATGTTTAAAGAGTATGGGGTGGAACCTCCGGAAGAGCCCGTCACCTGGGAGGCTTTTATTGCCCTGTGCGAAGAGCTGAGCCAAAAGCTTCCCAAAGGGAAATACCCCCTCGATCTAGGTGACCGCAGGGGCTGGCCGGCGACTCATACCTTTGAAACATTGATGATTGGCATCGATCCTCAGATTTATGAGGACTTTATCAACGGTAAAGCAACCCTGGAACAGGTTGAGCTGGTGCTGGAACGGTTCAGTGAGTTTATGAAGTATGTGGCGCCTGATCATTCGGCCAGGCTTTGGTACGAAAGTGCCGGAAGGCTCGTTGCGGGAGACTATGCCATGTATCTGCAGGGTTCATGGATGCAGGCCTATTTTACATCTCTGGGATGGGAATATGGGGTAGATTACGGAGCCTTCTCCGCTCCTGGCACAAGTGGTTATTTTGGAGTAAGTATTGACGGGTTTGTGGTACCGGCCAGTTCCCGCGGTGTTGAAAACGGGGTCCGGTGGGCTTATATGATTACTGATCCAGAGCTGCAGATTGAGTTCAGTAAAGCTAAAGAGAGCATATCACCTTATTCCGATACACCTCCAGAGATATATAATGAGCTCTCTTATCTGTTCTACCAGCAGCTCCATGATGAGAATATCAAGATTTACCCCAGCTGTGCTCATGGGACTGCCCTGCCGTGGATGGCCACTACAGATCTTCACAGCAGAATCTCTGATTTTGCCACTACTTCAAATCCCGATGTGACGCGCTACGCCAGGCTAATTACGCAATCATTGAAAGAAGCAGGAGTAAGGGGCAATTGGAAGCTTAAGTAATTCTGCCATTTTGGGAGGTTAATCATGAAAAGCAACCGCTTTGTTTTATTCGGCATCATTGTGGCATTGCTGTTGGCATGTTCAGTTCGTGCCCGGGACATTGTGGAAGTTGAGTGCAGAGTAAAGCCCCTCGTCGAACAGGATGGGCTGCTCTTTAGGGACTTGAATAGCAACGGCATTTTGGACCCGTATGAAGATTGGCGACTGAGCCCAGAGGAAAGGACTCAGGATTTGTTATCCCAGATGACGCTGAGGGAAAAAGCTGCCCAGATGCAGCATCCCACCTTTGTGCCGCGCCCTGATGGTTCAGCACCAGCGTTTCTGGAAAAGTGGGCTAAGGATCTCAATGTTGGGTTTGTCTTAGTCCGGGATCTGCCCAGCGGCCGGAAAGCCGCCGAAACGGCTAACCAGGTCCAGGAATGGTCGGAAGCGTCCCGGTTAGGGATCCCAATTTTGATCAGTATGGATTCGGTCCATGGGACCAGTTATGTTAACGGGGTCCTGGTCCATCCCCATAACTTAGGTTTAGCTGCTACAAGGGATCCGGATTTGGTGCGCCGCTTGACAGAAGCCACACGGGAAGAGCATTTAGCTATTGGTGTCCGTATGACCCTCTCCCCGGTGGCAGATATTGGGACAGAACCAAGGTGGGGCCGGGTAATGGAGACCTTCGGCGAAGATCCGGAGTTGGTGGCAAAGATGGTTGGCATTCAAGTGGAAGCCTTCCAAAACGGCCGAGAGCTTAACAGTAGATCGATATTGACTACTGCCAAACACTTTCCCGGATCAGGGCCCCAAATGGAAGGCGTTGATATGGCCCCTATCGTCGCTTCCTTAGAAGCCTATGATCTGTATCATTTAAAACCGTTTATTGCTGCCATTGAAGCCGGCACTGGTTCGATTATGCCTTATTACAGTATTCCCGTTGCCATTGATCTGATGGCTGCTTTGGGATCCAGGCCTACGCTGCAGGACTTGCTAAGGCAGAAGCTGGGCTTTACCGGTATTATTACCACTGACTGGGGGATGATTTGGGGGATCCAGCAGAGCGGCAGTTTCATCGGTGGAGAGATCTCTGATGATGAAGCCATTGTCATTGGGGTGGAAGATGCCCGGGTAGATGGCATTGGTGGTGAATCCATCCGCCTGATAGATGATATGGTCCGTTTGGTGGAGGCTGGCTTGATAAGTGAAGCCAGTATCAATGATTCAGCTTACCGTATTCTGCTTGCCAAGTTTAAAATGGGGATTTTTGACAACCCTTACGTTGACCCTGATTATGCGGAACAAATTGTGGGCTGCCCTGAGCATCAGGCTTTATCCTTGGAAGCAGCCTTAAAATCTATGACCCTTTTGAAAAACGACGGCCTGCTGCCTCTGAAGCCGTCAGGCAGTATTCTTGTTGCCGGCAGCAGGGCAGCTGATATGGACAGCCTTACCGGAGGTTGGTCATCGGGGCAGGATGGGAAAACAATTCTTGATGTGATTCGGGAACGGGTAGGGGATGCCGGGACAGTATTCTTCGAAGGGGAAAATCCGGAAACTGCCGCGTCCTTGGCACAGGAAAGCGATGTGGCAGTTGTGGTCATCGGTGAGCCGGCATACATGCACAGTCCGCCTTGGGGAGCCCAGACTCTGGAGATTACTCCGATGCAGCAGGAACTTCTCACAGCTATTCACGAGACTGGAACCCCAATCGTAGTCGTGGTGATGATGGGCAGGCCCTATATCCTGACCTGGTGTGCTGAAAACACCAGTGCCATTCTAGTAGCTTACTATCCGGGTACTCAAGGTGCAGTAGCTGTTGCTGATGTGCTGTTTGGCGATTACAGTCCCCGGGGGATGCTGCCGATCCAAATCCCACGCAATATGGAACAGGTTCGGGCACAGAAAAGCGACATTCCTTTTGACATAGCTGATCCTCTTTATGATTTTGGTTTTGGCATCAGCTATGACTAGGGTGGAGGCTGAAAAGGAGGCTTTGGACATGGTTTCATTCTTGAGAAGGCATCCCTTTATAGTGCTCGTCATACCCTTCGCCCTGGTGTTTTACTTCGTCTATGTAGGTCTGGGCTGGAATATCTGGGTGTCGCTGACTAATTGGATGGGGCTTAGGATTAACTACCGCTATGCCGGGTTTGACAACTATCTGAAGCTGTTTCAGGATCCGGTTTTCTGGCTCTCATTCCGTAATACACTGCTGCTGTTTCTGATTATCCCCATCTGTATGGTGATTGGGTTGTTCTTAGCTGTGATTCTAGACAAAGGGTTGAAAGGCTCAGGTTTTTTTCGCAACGTGTTTCTCCTGCCATTTGCCTTATCTTTTGTCGTGACCGGGACGTTATGGGCCTGGATGTACAACCCGGCGAACGGGATTCTCAATTCTCTCGTCCGGATTATGGGGTTTGACGTGCTGGTGGGGACATGGCATACAGCTCAAAGTACAGTAATGCCGGCCATTATTCTGGCCCTGGTATGGCAGTTTTCCGGATATGTAGCCCTAATCTTCCTGGCTGGTCTAAAGTCGGTCCCCCAAAACCACATTAATGCTGCCTATCTCGACGGAGCGTCCAGTGTGAAAGTGTTTTGGCGGATTATCCTGCCGCAGTTGAGGGCTTCGGTAGCCGCTTCTATTGTTGTAATTGCTATGTACGCCCTCCGCTCTTTTGATTTCATCTGGGTTTTAACTGCCGGTGGGCCGGGCTATGCTTCCCATACTCTGCCAGTCATGATGTACCGGGAAACTTTTTCATCAGCCCGGTATGCATACGGGGCGAGTATTGCCACAGTTTTGCTGACGCTGGTTGTGATTTTAGTCGTTCCCTATGTCTACAAGACTTATCGGAGGTGAGGTTATGGACCTGCAGCTGGAGACAACCAGGAAGATCAAAATTGTCCGGGGCATCTATTACATAACTTTAGGCGTATTTCTGCTGTTTTACCTGTTGCCGTTTTGGGGTGCCATTACTACTTCCCTTAAGTCGGCTGGCGAAGTTTTGACCACGAATCCATTGTCGCTGCCCCAACAGCCAACTCTGAAAGGGTATATCGATGCCTTTAACCATCTGAAGAAACCACTGCTCAACAGTTTGCTGGCTACTTCCGGGGGAGCATTCTTCTCGGTCTTATTTGGCTCGATCTGCGGGTATGTCTTTGCCCTGTACCGTTTTAAATATGATAACATCATCTTTATGCTGATGGTGTGCGCAACGTTCTTGCCGTACCAGGCAATATTGGTACCATTGTTTCAAACCATTAAGACTTTGGGGCTGTATGATTCCGTACTGGGGCTTATTCTTGCCCATACCGCGTATGGAATTCCCATGACTACTCTGATGTTCCGCAGTTTCTATGGCGATATTCCCCAATGCATCGTTCAGCAGGCGATGCTGGATGGCCACAGCCCTTGGAAGATCTACCGCAGGGTGGTCCTGCCTAGCACTAAAATTGCAACCGTGACTGTTGTGGTCTTTCAATTCACTTCCATTTGGAATGAACTGCTCTTTGGACTGATCTTAACGGGCAGCGAAGCCATGCCTGCTACAGTGTCGTTAAACCAGCTGATGGGCACACTGGCAGCAGAGTGGAACATCCAGATGGCAGGCTCCATGTGGCTCGCATTACCGGTACTGTTCTTATATATAGCCATGGGAAAATACCTGATTCGCGGCTACATGGCAGGTGCCGTAACTGCTTCATAAAACTGACTATTACCCGATTCGGAGGGGACAGTGTGATGCGATTACTTAAGGCTTTAATTACCCTTTTTCTTGCTCTGGTACTCCCCATCACAGGCTCTGCCAGCCCAAATACAGACTTCGTTTACAGTGGGCTGGCGGGGGATGCTAGGGCTCCTTGGCTGGTAAGCTGGCAGGCACCCATTCTGGAAGTCGAGGGGCTCAGGTTTAAAGATCTCAATAAAAATGGTGTTCTAGATCTTTATGAGGACTGGCGGTTGTCTCCAGCTCAGCGGGCGGAAGATTTGATTGCAAAGATGGATAGTCCCGAAAAGGCGGCCCAACTGCTCCATATTACCCTGTATTCCCCCAGGGCGGCCTGGTTTACAGAGCAGAATGTAGGTTTTGCCTTGGCCTATGATTATCTTTCCGCAGGCCCCACTGAGGCCGCTGTGAGAGTAAATCAGCTGCAGCAGTGGAGTGAGTCTTCTAAGTACGGGATACCCCTGATTATCAGTATGGATTCAGTTAATGGCGCCAGCTGGGTGCGGGGAGCGACGCTCTATCCTGATCAAATTGGATTGGCTGCCACCAGGGATCCGGAACTGGTAGGCAGGCTTAATGAAATGCAGCGGGTTGAAATGACGGCGATGGGCATTCGCATGAGCCTTTCACCCATAGCCGATTTGGCGACTGAACCCCGATGGGGGCGGCTGCAGGAGTGTTTTGGCGAAGATGCTGAGTTAGCCAAAGAGATGGTAGTGGCTGCTGTTTTAGCCCTTCAGGCAGGCAGTGAGTTAAACTGCGATTCGGTACTGGTATCTGTTAAGCATTTCCCCGGTTCAGGGCCCCAGGCAGGCGGTGTCGATGGCAGTCCCATTATTTTCACTGAGGATTCGATAAGCCTCCATTTAAGTGTGTTCGAAGGGGCTATTGCAGCCGGAGCTGGCTCGATCATGCCATATGGGTACAGTGAAGTTCCGTTCTTGGAAGGGGATGCAGCCCAGCGGCCAGCCCATGAATCAAGGGTGGTAATGACGGAACTGTTGAGGGAAAAGCTGGCATACGATGGGCTGATTCAGACCGATTGGGGTATGCGCCATCTGGATGCGGCTTTAGCCGGGGCAGATATTGTGGGCGGCGCAGGTGTAAGGGAAATCCCACGTTTGGCTGAAGGCCTTGCTCCGGAAGAACTTGATGCCAAAGTGCGGCGGGTTTTAGAAGTTAAGTTCCAGCTGGGGCTGTTTGAGAATCCCTATGCCGATCCTGAATACGCTGCTTCAGTGGTGGGCTGTGAAGCCCATAGAGAGCTTGCTTATGAGGCGGCTGCCAAGTCTCTGACGTTGCTGAAACATGAGATTGACCGCTGTTTGTCAGATTGCACTGCCATCCTTGTGGGGGGGCCTCTGGCAGACAATGCCGACCACCTTAACAGCGGCTGGAAAGTCTCAGGCGGGCCGGGAATGAGTATTCTTGATGCTTTGATTGATCGAGCTGGTGAGAGAATCCTGGCTGTGGGCATGGATTTGGAATTGATCCGTGAATGTGGTCCTCAAGCTGAAGCGGCTATCATCGTCATCGGTGAAGAGGCCTCAACTCATCAGCCTCCGTGGGGGCCTCAGACCTTGGAGATTCCTGATGCCCAGGTTCAGCTGTTAAGTGTGCTTAAGGAACAGGGAATACCCACGATCTGTGTGGTGGTTTTGAGCAGGCCTTATATATTGACGGAAGTTGTAGATCTTGCTGATTCAGTCTTGATTGTTTACCGGCCGGGTGTGACAGCAGGTGCGCGGGCAGTTGTCGATGCATTATTCGGGTATCTGCCCATTACCGGGGCTCTGCCGGTGCAGCTGCCCCGAAGCATGGAGCAAGTTCTGAAGCAGCGAGAAGATCTGCCTATGGATATTGAGGATCCTCTCTATGACTACGGTTACGGGCTTCGTGTGACTAGCTTTTGTGAGCTATGTGGTAACTAAACGGAAAGAGCTATGGAAAGGTAGGTACCGGCATGCCATCAGTTAGTGTTCGAAATCTAAGGGTTGAGTACAACAGAGGCAAAACAGTAGCTTTGGATGATTTTGACCTGGAGGTTAAGGACGGTGAATTCTGTGTGTTCCTGGGGCCCTCCGGGTGTGGAAAAACCACAGCCTTACTCTGTATCGCAGGCTTAATTGTGCCCACTGATGGTGAGGTAAAGATTGGTGATGAACTGGTGACCTCCGTGCCGGAAAAAGTGTTTATCCGCCCTCAAGAGCGGAATATCGCCATGGTGTTCCAGGAGTATGCCTTGTATCCTAACATGACTGTCAGGGGTAATATGGCATTTGCTCTGGAGAATAGAAAATTCCCCAAAGATCAGATCGAAAAGAAGGTCAATGAAATAGCCGCGATGCTGGGGATTGAGGCCCTCTTGGATCGCAAACCCAGTCAATTAAGCGGCGGCCAGAGGCAAAGGGCGGCTTTAGGCAGAGCTTTAGTGCGGGATCCCAGTATTTTCCTCCTGGATGAACCACTGGGTAATCTCGATGCCAAGCTGAGGGAACAAGTGCGGTTTGAGCTTAAGCGTATTCAAAGAAGGTTAGGAGTTACCACGATCTACGTGACCCACGACCAGACTGAAGCCATGACCCTTGCTGACAAGATTGTGCTGATGCAGGATGGGAAGGTGATCCAGGAAGGAACTCCCAGTGAGCTGTACCGCAGGCCCCAGAACACATTTGTGGCTGGTTTTGTAGGGACACCCCGGATCAATTTTCTGGAATGCACACTATCCATGGATGGCGGATTGCCGGTGTTCATCAACGAAGGGATCAAGTTTGGGGCAGACCAAGCTCTTTCAGCGCGGCTTCAGGACGGAAAGCGGTATATCCTAGCGATCAGGCCATCAGATTTCACCCTGACAGATCCAGGAGATCTGAATGGGATCCGGGGCCGTGTTGAGTTGATGGAACTTTTGGGGGATGACTTGTTGGTCCACTTTACGGTAGGGGAACAGATCTTGACAGCCAAGCTAGATGCGGGGGTCCACGATCAGATTGGGGACGAGGTTGTGGTCAGAATTGACCCGAGTAATCTCCACCTTTTCGATGGCGAGCTTCAGACTCGAGTAGGTTAATCTATTCTGCAGCTGGACTGACTGCCCACGATGAAGATATTGAGTACCAGGATCAAAACCAACACATTCCCGGTGAGTAAGGTTAATACAGGGTCGGCCTTATAGTTGATCCTGTACAACAAAAAAACTTATAAAGGAGGATTTCCAAGTCATGAGGAAGATGGGTTTGGTTTTGGCGATGGTTCTGGTTTTAGTGTTACTCGTGACACCGATCCAGGCAATGGAACAACCTGTAGTCGATGCGAGGATCAAAAGCATAATCTTTGTGGATGGGTTGAAATTTAGAGACCTCAATGGCAACGGTCAGCTTGATGCTTACGAAGACTGGCGTCTGCCCATTGATGACCGGATCGATGATTTGATTGCCCAGATGACCCTGGAAGAAAAATGTGGATTGCTGGTCCATCCCAACGCCAGCAACATCCAGCAGGATATTGACCGGATTGTTACTCAGTATATCAACCACTTTTTGCCTAATGACAACGGAACACCTGATGTACTGGCTAAACGGCATAACTTCTATCAAGCACTGGCTGAAAGCACCAGACTGGGAATACCGATTACTTTCAGTTCAGACAGAGCATACAATGCTTGGGGTGGCATGATCGACCTGCCTCATGCGGCCTTCGGGACTGCTTATGATTTTGAATTGGCTGCGGAACTCTTTGATCTGTATGCCAAAGAAATGGCTGCAACCGGATATCATCTCACCCTCCACCCGTCGGGTGTAGAGTTGTTCCGGACCACATGGGGTGAGGATCATGAATTTGCAGCTCAGATGACAGCCACTTACGTATCCGCTTATGTAGCCAATAATGTGCAGACCTGCTTGAAACACTTCCCAACCAATGAATTCGGAGCAAGGCGCAGCCCTGCAGACTTGCTGGCGAACTATATGGAGCCTTGGAAAGCCGGTTTTGCAAGCGGGGCGGATTGGATTATGCTGACCGACAGGCAAGGTATATCTGGAGCAACCGCCAGAGCTCACTTTGATGAACCAACCATCGTTTACCTGCGGGAAGTGTTGGGCTTTGATGGTGTGATCCTGACTGACTGGATGCACAACACTTCTGGAGTTACTACTGACGGAATCAGGCCCGCTGATCTGACTCCCGAGGAACGTCTTGCATACTATATGCGGATCGGAATTGACCAAATGGGTGGTGGGCGTTTCAGGCCGGAACAATTAATTGCACTGGTCAATGAAGGTATTGTATCAGAAGATCGGATTGACGAATCAGCTCGACGGGTACTTAGAACCAAGTTTGAGCTGGGTCTCTTTGAAAACCCATACGTTGATCCTCAGAAAGCCCTAGAAATTGCCGCCAGCAGTGCTTACATTGCTGAGCAGTATCAAATCACCAATGTTGACATTCTGGCGGAAGCCCGAAATCCAAGAGCGGCTGAGCTTGATCGGGTACTTCAAGCCCAATCCACTGTGCTGTTGATTAATGATAATGCTCTGCCCCTGGCAGTAGGCACAGCCATCTATGTCTTGGGCGCTTCTGAATCAGAAGTAGCCAGACTAACTGCAGCCCTGGAGCCCTATGCAGTGATGGTTGAGGATCTGGCAGCAGCCGATTTCGTGGTAGTGCGGATCAGTAATCTGCGGGATCAGGAGATGGAGATGATCTCCATTGCCTTGGAAGCTGGTGTTCCGACCATTGTGGCCATTGATTCCACTTCTGTTACTGATTATTCGTGGCTGATAGACCAGGATAAGGTTGTGGCTGTACTGCTCATGACCTACAACGGCCGCATCGACCATGGTACTGCCATCCAGGGCTTTGATCGACTGGTGAACCCGAAAGTTCTTGCCGAGATGCTTTTCGGGCGCAGGAGTCCTGGTGGAAGACTGGTTTATGAGCTGCCCCGGTCTCGGGCTCAACTTGATGAACAGTGGGGCGACGTACCCTTTGATTTAGGCGCTGCTAATGCCGACAGAATGCGGATTGCTGCCGCCATTAATGCCGGCGAGCCTGTACCGATTAACCTAGGTGATCCACTGTTTATGTATGGCTATGGCCTGCGATATGGCCTGCAGCCGGAGTTTGAGTATTCCATGCTGGCTGTACCAGCCCGGGTTAAGGCAGGGGAACCGTTCACCATCAGCTTCTTGATGGAAAACAACGGCTGGGACGGCTACACCACTGTTGAGGTGTGCAATGGCGAAGAGGTCATTGGTTCCAAGTTTGTTGCTCTCAATGGTGGTTTGAACCGTGTGGTCAGCCTCGAAGTTGTATTAGAAGAAGTAGGCAGCTATGAATTAACTGTAGCTGGGCTGCCTGCAGTGGTGGAAGTTGTTGAATAAGATTTGGCTGGCAGCGTTTACCGCCAGCTTTTAGCAGCAGCGCAGGGTTTGCTTCATCAAGCAAACCCTGCGCTGGTTGGCGGTGGTATTTTTGTGGCGGTTTTTGAAATGAAGTATATTCGCTTCGCATTAATGCTTTCCGTTTTGCTTTTCCTAATGGGCACGAATACTGGAAGGACAGCCTTGATCTATGTAGTTCCCGGTAATGATTCGGCTATTGACCATATTGATCCGGCTTCTGCTGTTTTTGAAAGCATCTCAGAAGCGGTGGTGGCTGCCGAAGAGGGAGATGTGATAATCTTACACCCTGGCCAATATGATGCTGGCAGAGAGCAATTTCCCATTGTAATCGACAAATCAATTACCATAACTGCGCTTGAAAACAATGGGGTAACCAGGATAAAAGGAACACCACTAGGTACTGTCATTAGCATAACAGGTTCGGATGTGATGATCAGAGGGATCACCGTTGAGCACCTCGGCCGAGGGATGATCGTCACTGGTGACGGCTTCAGCCTTATTGACTCCATTATAGAGCTGGGTTCTGATGAGTATCGGACCGGTTCGTGCGGGATTTGGTTGGCAGGGGCAAGAGAGGCGAAAATATTCGGGAATCAGTTCATAAAGTGTGGCCTGTGTATCGCGGGGGATCCCATCAATGAGAAAAGCGCCAACACAACAGTGCTGACCGGTCTGTTTGAGGTGGGCGAAGATTTAAGTTACTTCAATACGCATACAGTTGTTAGGAATACGGTTAATGGTGGGCCACTCTTTTTTGGTGTAGGCTTAGCCAATCTTTCGCTGACAGAGAACTTCGGCCAAATCATATTGGTTGACTGTAGGGATATTGAGATATCTGCTGTCTCCATGGCAGAAGCCAGCATTGCTCTGCAGGTTATCCATTCAAATAGTGTCTCGATCATTGACAGTGAGTTTAGGGAAAATGGAATTTTTGGAGTCTATCTTGCGTACAGTACAGACTGTTGTTTAGAAGGGTTGTCTTGTGTTGATAACAATCACGGCTTCGATCTGCGGGCGGTCTATAACACGCAGATACGAGGCGGTAAAGTACTCAACTGCTGGCAGGGAGTATTTTTTTCGGATGCTGTCCATAACCAGATCGCAGGTTTGGAAGTTAAAGGGAACGGCAGGGGAATCTGTTTTTTTGGATCCGAGGAGAACGTGATTGAGGGTAATATCATCGCTGATAATAATATTGGCTGTTACCTGCAGAATGCACCGGCTAACCTCATACGGGAGAACCAAATTCTTAATAACCGTCAAAGCGGTATTAGGCTGTATGGGGAGAGCAGTGGAAATGGGGTAGAAGAGAATCTGCTAGCTCATAACGGTACGGGGGTTCTGGTCGTGGATACCTCGGGGATCGATCTGCGGGGGAATATTATTAAAGAGAATAATATTGCAGGTGTATATTTAGCAAATTCAGTGCGGATCAAGTTGTTCTGGAATGAGCTGATCAAAAACCCCATTGGGTTGATTTTACAGAATAGCCCTGATTGCATGGCTGTATACAATGTTTTTCGGGGTAATGAGATCCAGATCCAGGTGGACGATGAGAAACAGCTGAGCGGGTTTTGGACTAATAACTTTTTGGAAAGGGAGGTTTCACCGTGAGAAAGATTTCTAAAACCATGCTGTTGGTGATCATGATTGTTGGCCTGGTTGGGTTCTGCTCTCTTGCCGCGGCGGCCGAAAGGCCGGTGGCCGTTGCCTGGAAAGCAGAAACGCCGCCAACCATTGATGGCGATTTGAGCGAGTGGAATACTTCGTCGCCCCTTATTCTAAAGGACGAGGCGCAGCTGATCAGACATGGCCATGCTTGGAAGGGGCCAAACGATCTCAGTGCAGAGATATATGTGATGTGGGATGAAGAAAACCTGTATATTGCTGCCGATATTATTGAAGATACGGTGTTTGGCGCCATTGCCATGCTTCCCATTGATGGAAATGATAACATAGCACTATACTTTTCGACTGACCCAGCAGCAGATCCGGAGCGAACAGAATACGCAGCAACCGATTGGCGGGTTATCATGGTAATGGATAATCTTTACTGGGATACCGGTATAGACCGTTCGATGGTGAAAGATAAGAAAATGTTTTGGTCG
>FZPS01000063.1_pt802 | contig 14091 bp, 7 predicted proteins | sample 1817821 | NCBI WGS metagenome assembly FZPS01 (sample SAMEA104158645, study PRJEB21678) | metagenome | place: Germany | collected 2015-04-21 | reverse complement strand
CATATATGACGCCTCCAATATTTTAGTTTTGTGCCTTTCTTGTCTGAATCAGCACATCTCTATCTTATTGCGAGGTGTCTTGTTTTTCAAAGTTCATTTATTTTCTTTACAGGAATGCTCCCTTTAATCATAATAGTTTTGTAATTTATAACCTATCATATAAATTCTCAATACTTATTTTGGATTCCTCTAAAACTTTCACTGTGTTTTTTATATCTACTAACTCATATTTAAGAACTTCGATTTGTGCAAACCTAGGTAAATACTTATAAAATTTAGAATGGCTTTGAAAATTAGAAGATATTAATGCCTTCTCTATAATTTCTTCCAACTTATCTGTATCTGTTTTAAATCTGTTGAATAAATCCAAAATATGTTTTTCATTAAGATTTTTTTCTGTTTTTCTAACCTTAAGTTTATTATAAGAAACATTAAATTCCAGCCCGAGTTCATGTTGAATTATTAAGCCAATAGTAAAATTCACCTTATGCCCTGCAAATGTATATATATCAAATCCATCTTTCACTACATCTATAAGAATTTCACCCAAATCTATAGAGAATGCAGAATGCTCTAACCGTATACTTTTCAATTCAGATTTAGATTTCATATCAATGTATGGATAATCACTGCTACTATTAAGTACCTTTAGCATTTGCTTGGCTATTTCATAAGAAACAACCATTCCACTGCCAAGCCATATGGCAAGTCCACCTTCTTTAGATATTTGCACATATATTCTATATTTATCATAATCTATCTTATCTATTTGCCATGTATTGCCTGCTAACGTAAATTTAGATGTCTTGTTCTCTTTTAATAGTGAATAAACGAACCAAGATTGTAAAGTTCCAATCTCTTTATTCTTATAAATAATTGAAAATTCAGATATGGTTTCAAATACCGATATAAAGTTCATTAAAAAATTATAACCGTATTCTTTCTCAATTTCTTTACCAAGTAAATATTCGCCATTGCTAAATTCTAAATAACCTTTCTCAATAAGGCATTGAATAAAGTCTAATAACTTTTCCTCATTTATATTTCTAAATGAATTTGTTTTTTCTACGATCTCTTTTAAGTATGAATACCTTAACCCAAATTTTTGTTGGATCATAGAAAATATTTGCTGGAATAATACAGTATATGCCGCTAGTGGAATTGGAGCAGACTCTACCCATTTTTGTCTTGCTAATTCAACAATGGCAATAGCATTTATTAAATGGTATCCATCGTCTACACAGAACTCATAGTGAGACATGGTTCCTTTTCTTCTACCTGTTCTCCCCATTCTTTGTCTAAATGATGCCACTGTTGAAGGGCTGTTTAACTGCATAACTACATCTAGTTCACCTACATCTATACCTAATTCCATAGTAGAAGTGCAACATAAGCACATTTCCACTGGAGAATTTTTTAGTTTATCCTCTGAAATTTCTCTTAAATTCTTACTAACTGAAGAATGGTGAACCTTTGCATTTAAGCCTAGGTTCTTTAAAGTTCTTGACATCATTTCACTGTTAGTTCTACTGTTACAAAAAAATAGTGCCTTTTTGCCCCTTAACTCAGGTAGAAGACAAGTAACCGTATCTTCACTAAATTCATCAAAATATCTAATTAATATTTTAGATTTTTTACCTTTACTTTCGGGTTTAATAACAGACTTTTTTCTTTTACTAGACCCAGAGATCCAATCTAAAATCTCCTCAGGATTACCTACAGTTGCCGATAAGCCTATCCTTTGAATATCATATTTTGAGTATGTCTGTATTCTTTCAATAATACTCGAAAGTTGAGCCCCTCTATAGTTTTCAGCAAAATAATGTACCTCGTCAATAACTATATATCTTATATTTGAAAACAACTCCCCTGAATCATAGGAATCTGACATAAGTATGACTTCTAATGATTCTGGAGTTGTTGCTATAATATGTTTTGGTTCTATTTTAAATTTTCTCTTATTACTATAATCTACTTCTCCATGCCATTTAAACGCATCGATGTTTGCAATTTTACCAAGTTTTTTTAATCTAAACTCTTGATTATTAAGGAGTGCTCTAATAGGAGATATATAGATCACAGAAATAGGATTCAATTTTTCTTTATAGACTTCAGATATAATAGGCAAAAATGCTGCTTCTGTTTTTCCTCCAGCAGTTTGTGCAATTAAGATACAGTTATCGCCATTAAGAATGCTAGGAATAGTCTCCTCTTGTATGGGTGTTAAACTATTCCACTTTAAAATATCTTTAATCCCATTTTGAATTTTTTCATCTAATAAGAAATAACTAGATTCCATCATAATTCCATCTCCATAGCAACTTCCCTACCATATAATTCAATCTGCTTATTAACTTCTTCTACCTGTTCTTGGCTAATATTTAAAAGTGATTTTATTTTACTCATAGGCTCTTTTTTTGCCGCCTCTAAAAGAAATACAAAATTTCGCAAAAAAGTCCTTGGTAATATACTTACTTCCCTTCCAAAAGCATTAGTGAAACTTCGGACATACTCCTGGATAAATTCATCTGATATTTTATTCTCAGGATTCCATTTATGGACAACTCCATGAATATACCTAACCTTCTTAGAAATCTCAACTAATTGACTTGTGTTAAATCTTGTTAGTTTAATAAAGGGTTGTTCTAATATTCGAATATCACCTAATTTAATAGGTTCTACTCTTGTGTATAAAGCATCATGTTCTTTTATGCCTTTCTCTTCGTCTTCTATTAACTCTTCTGTACCAGTAAATAGAAGATAGCAACCGGGCAGGTTATCTTTACTAACCATATCAATAAGTAGCCTTAAATTTTCATAAGCCTGATATCTTACATCTTTTCTTTCTTTCCTTACTGTCTCAACTTCATCTATTATTACAAATAGTCCAGCATACCCTGATTTTTTAATTATATAAAGCAATGTTTTCAGAAACTCAAATACATTTCCCTTATCTACTGTTCCTTTTACCCCTATGCTCTTCTTTATGTCAGCAGGAATATTTGTATCACCAGCAAACCAAGCAAGGGATTTTTGTGCCAATGTATTATCACCACTTAAAAGTCCTTTGCAAAATGATAGTACTGCATTAACAATAGAAACATTAGTTGTATTCGCTTTAGCAAGTTCTAATGTTATCTTATCTTTAAGCCTTGCTATAAGTTTTTCTTCGTCCTCTTTATTCTCATCAGGTTCTAAATTATATTTGCTTATAATCTCAGACTTTTCCTTTTCGATCCAACTTTCAATTATAATTCTAAAAGCAGTGAATTCTCTAAATTCATTTGTTCGCATTCCAACCATTAATTTGTTATATATTGTTTCAAAATTATGTAATTGAGTGTTTTTAGATATTACTATTTCTGATACAACAAAATTGTTCTTCAATGCCTCCTCTTTTAATACTTCACATAAGAAAGATTTACCACTTCCATATGGTCCATATACCATTTTAAATCCTGAATGTGCGTTCCCATTCGGCTTGAATCTTATATAGTTCAGATCTTCTAATATTGCATCTCTCTCTTCTTCATGTCCACACATAATATATTTAGCACCTTCATATGCTGGAACACTTCCATTGTGCAAAGCCCTTAAAATTTGTTGCCCTATGTTTATATCCATCCAATTACCTCCCCCTATTTCAAATAATACTCATATGTTGACATACCGACAACTTTAAACCCTATCCAATCATGTCCTTCTTTATTAAGTTTGGATATGAATTCTTGCATAAATGCCATTACTGATTGAGAAATAAACTTAATGCCGTCCTCTTTACATATTTCTTGTATCTCGGAATCTGTATAAGAAGACGCCCTTAAGAATAACTCCAGAATTTTTTTCTCTTTCTTATTTAAATTATTATTTTCTATGTAGTGTTTTATCTGTTCTTTGACTGATATAGGGATATCTCTTGTCTTATTTTGAGTAAAATCTGAGTCCAAGCCAAGATCTACTAAACTTAATTGCTCTACAACTTCAGGAGTATATACTTCTATGACTTTTTTGTCATTTTTCTCTATAACTATAACTGGTACTAACAATTCCTGAAGCGATATTCCACCATGGTGAAACTTGGTTCCTCCGCTTACCGGAAATACATTTATTCCTCTCGAAAAATTAAAATAAAAATTCCCATCATAATTTATAGAGTAAGCACTTTTAGTTATATAGTTTCCTTCGACTTTATTTCTTGAAATAGTATACCTTCGTTTTTTTACAACATTGTCCATATCTCTTGAAATATCTACTTTCATCCATTCTTCTAATCCAGAAGTTAATATAAAACCATGATCAGCAACAATGACTATTTTTTCAATATCAACCTGTACTAACTTTTTTATTGCACTTTGAATTTTATTGAGCAATCCAGGAAACATTTGAATGCTACTATCTTCTATATGGCCAGCCTCATCAATTTCATTTGAAAAAATTAATATTCTGTCCTTCCCTTCAAATTCATTCTTCAAACTATTTATTGGAATATCTACTATTTCATTTAGGTTTTTGACTACACCATTGCCATCAGATATTTCTAAGAAAAACCTTATGCGATCAGATTTATTATTTAATGGATGATTAAAGTTTCCATCTGTGATATTAATTGCACCATTTTGTTCATTAAGGATAAGTTTTGTATTACCATTTGGTAATAAACTAGCCATCCCAAATTCTGTAACTGTTGGAATAGAAGCAATAAGTGGTGTAATTGCTTTATGTTCTATTTCATCAAGCATTGAGAAAATCTCTTTACCCATTTCATATCTTAATGCATCCACTATCACTACTGCTGTTTTCTTATTAGAATTCGATATATATTTTGACCAAAAGTCTAATTGTATATCTGTTTTAAATTCATAGTCATGTTTGTTTTCAATTATATTAGATATCTCTTCATTTAAAGGTTTAAGATATTGATAATAATATTTCTTGTCCACAAAGTTTAGGAGTCGTGTAATAAAATCATCAATCAAAGAGTAATCTTCTTGAACTTTTCTATACAATAAATCTATCTTCCACCAATTATTAGTTTCATAAAGTGAAATTATTTTATCTATGCTACTTTCTATTGCTTTAAATTCTTCTTCAAATTTATAAAGCATGTTTATTAATTGTAATATATTATTAAGGATATTCCATTTATTGAATATCCTTGATTTTGAAAAATAATATCTTCTTCTAATATCTACAAATACACTTAAATCATTTAATTGCTTCTTAAGTGATTCTATATCTATACCATTTTCGTTGTTCCCATATAGATAACTTTTTTGTTCTTCCTTTACATTCAGGCCATTTAAATATTCCAACAATTCTTCTTTAATTAAATACGAGTCCTGAACACCTTTAAATATCTGAATCTCTAACTTTTTATATAAAATTTCCTCTATACCATACAAATATTCAATACCAAATAACTCGTCTACTTCCATAGCATTAAGCACATTAACCATATATTTATCAGATACCCTTTTAGAGTATTTAATAAATTCGTCCTTATAAATTTCATGATTAGCCCATGTTTCAAGAAGTTGGACGCAATTCATCACTTTATTTAAATTTGTTAATTCAATCCCAAAAGGTCTTATATCTTTATTTCTACTTTTCTGTATCAACTCACTTTGAAATAAACTTTCTACTATGTATTTAACAACTTTATCTTTAATCTCAAAATTAGATACATTAATTCCATATTCCAATGAGAGAAACTCAAAAAATTTATCTTTAATTCTTGCCTCTTCAAGTATAGATTCATACCTATTTGTTTCGCAAATATACTTAAGTATTGTATACTCTTTGCTAATATCAACATATCCAAAGCCGTTAGTTAATACAATGTCATCTAATGTTTCTTGATCAAGACTTCTAATAACACTTTCAGGTATTATATCCCATAGTCTTTTTAGTATATTTAATCGTTCTTCTAGTGTTGATATGTCAAATTGTCCAAAATCTATCTTGTAGTGTCTTTCTAAGATATCTTTTACTGATGCAATATATGTATCACCAAAAAATTCAAATTCACTTAAAAATCCCTGTTTGTTTTCAACATTAGAATATATAAGCCATTTTTTCGATAGTTCACCATCGGCTAATAGTATTTTGTATCGGAGTTCAATAAAACTGCCTTCGTAGACAATTTTATTGACTCCATTTTCATCAAATAAATCAAACTCTTGTAGAAACTTATTCTCGTAATCATACCATATAACAATATTTGAATTCTTAAATTTTTCATTAATGTCTGCTTGAATCAATTTATAAAATGGTGTTTTCATTGCTTTCCTACCTCTTTATAGTAGTTATCTCTTTCTCTCTTAGTTGATACAGGGCTTGCAAGTATAGGTTCCAAAGGTATAATGTTGTACAATACCCCTTCATCTATATTAGGCTTGTATGGCAATATTCCCATAATTTTTTTATCTAAAATATTCAGATCTTCTAATTTTGCTTCTAAGTCGCTACATTTATCTTTGAGGTCTTTTTCTTTACTCTTATCGCCTTTAGTCCTTGCCTCAATTAACTGATTAGTATAATACTTTAAGTCATCTACGTATCTATCTATCATTTGTTTAAGATAGATACTCTTAACCTTGTATAATATATCATTATCAAGTTTATGGTAGTATACAAAGCAATTAAAAGTTTTTTTGGGACTACATATATGCCAATATATTGGACGTTTTTCATACATTCTTGAATGATTTTTAAAAAAGTCGTTAATTATATATTTTTCAATAGACATACCTAATATTTCTTCTATTTCATTAAAAATATCGTCTGCATATTCTTCACCAAAGTATTTTATTATTAAATTATATATTTTTTCAACTATATCATCTTCCAAATAGACCGAAGAATTTACTGGTATAATACCATCAACTATGCTGTCTGTACTATTATCCCATCTATCAAATATACATCCTATTAAAAAGTTAATTATATTCTCTAGTTCTTTTTTAATTGCTTTATCTCCATATAATTTTTTTTCTAATCTTTTTTTAATTAAAATGTCTTTTCTTAAATTTAACTTTGAACTTAACAAATCATAATTCGGATTATTATCGATATCTATTAACTTAGAATAATCTGACTTAGTTAAATCTGTATTATTGTTAATTCCATTTTCATCCTCAATGAATTCAATTTCATCTTTACTTACCTTATATGTATCATAAACTAGATTGTTAATTATCTTATCATTTTCATAAACTGCCAACTCTATCTCATCTTTAATTCTTAAAATATCCATAATAGTACCTTTCATGGAGTTAGAAAACAAATTCAAAAGATTATCGGGTTTAAAGTATCTAGATGTTTCTATAAGTGAAAATCTATATCTTAAATTTTTAATATTAGATAATACTAGTTCTTCAATTTTTTTCTTACATTCTGGCTTGAAATCTATAATAGGTAAGCGATTTACATCTCCAACCTGATAATGATTAGTAGGATTAATAATATTTAAAAAGAATATTATTAAGTTCGAATTCAATAATCCTAGTAAAAAATAAACATTAACGCCTTGTTTAGGAAATATGCCAGGCTTATCATCCTCAATTATAGTATCAGTATGAAGATACTTAGCACTAAAATTAGCCTTATAAGGTGACCTAGGATAATATATCCCCTCCCTATTGTAATAATCAGTGCCTGTAAAACCACCTTTACTTTTATAGAACTCTATAGCATATTCTGAAAAATCCACTACCATATTATCGATGGATACATATCTATCATTACCGGGAATTTTATCAATCCGCTTCCATCTTTGAAAATCATTAACTTCCCAATAATATCTCAGATATTTATCGTTATTATAAGTGCTTAATCCACGTTGCACGTGGGCATAATCTTTGAAATTTGAGTTTAAAAAGTAATCTAATATATTCTCGGACAATTTATAAGTAAAGGGCGATCCTTTTATAATCTGAAATTTATCTTGATTTATTAAATATCTTTTTACTCCAGAAGATATATTAGGAAACTCTGATCTATTATTACAATTACTTATATCTATAAATTCAGATTTCTTATTGTGCTGCTTAGTTTTACTTAATGTAAACATAACACTATTTACTTTTTCACCAGTCAATTCTTCAAATATTCCTGTTCCCAAATAAACAACTTTTTCAATCTGATTGTTGTTTAATATTCTTTGTCGTAGTTCTGTATATTTAGAGGTGAACATAAATCCATGTTGAACAATCATCCCTAATATTCCATTATCATTCAAAAATTCTTCACATCTCATAATAAATGCTGCATATAAGTCCTCACTACCTGCTTTATAATTATTAGTTATAAAGTTCTTTAATTTTATATCCATGTTCCCAATCCCCATATACGGAGGATTAGTAACAACAACATCGTAACCTGTTTTTTGCATAAATATATTCACAAGTTTTATTGATTTTGAAGCCTCCGTAGCAAATAGTTGTCTTGATATATCATTGGCTTTTATGGCTTCACTATAAATAATATCTAGACTACTCATTAACTCCCTTTCTTCCTTCGTAAAATCCCTTTGAGACCTATACTCTAAAAATGAAAGAATGTGTTCCTCAAATAAATTTTCCTGCCCTTTAGTTTGATTTTTTTTAGTTCTCTTTGTCTTATTTAGTTCTTTTTTAGCAAGTCTATTTTTATATTCTTCAAATAGTGGAAACAATTTCTTTTCAGGTTGAATAAGACTTCCTTTAAGTCTGACATCTTCAAACTCCTCATAAATAATTTCTATCATTTTTAAAATGGTCTTATTATTTTTATGTTTTCCTCTTAATTCCTCTAATCTGTTTCCATTTAAGAGAATAGAATCCGCACACACTAAGTTAACTGAAAGTTTGCCTTTTGTGTTAACATCAAAACTATTTTCCTTTAAATACGATTTAGTCTTAATAAATAAAATCAAACCAGTCAACTGAACCGCTCTTAAGTCTATATCTATTCCGTAAATATTGTTCTCAAGTATTTTATAAGGTATCTCTTCTTTCTTATGTATGCCTTCTTCTACATACATCTCGTAGAATAAATCAAATGCCTTTACTAAAAAATGACCACTCCCGCAACAAGGATCTATTAATTTTATATCCTCAACTCTTTTTTTATCCCTTAACCCACTCTTTATTTCCCTGTATAGTTTATTAAGAGAATTATCTATTATCCAGTTTACAACCCAATCTGGCGTGAATATTTGAGTTGTTGCTGGGACTTCATCTACACTTATAAAAAAATCCTTCTCATTCTGTCGTATAAAAATCTCATTTTTTTCTATTGAATTAAAATATTGATAAATCCAACCTATAATTTCATCTTGTCTCCAGGATTCCTCATCAATATTTGAACATAAAAGTTCTATTACTTTTAATAAACTTGTACTTGATGGAGTAACGAAGGAATACTCATCCTCCGTATTAAACAAAATCTTTATCTCCTCACTGATCTCATTAAACATTATATTTAAAAGGTATCCCAATCCACCATCCGTTTCATACTTACAAAACTCTCTAGCAACTTCGTAAAATCTTGAACTAATAAATGACCTATTACCATAATCACTTCTAGGTATAAGAATCTCATCAATAAGACCTCTGACCTCCATAACCTTAAGTGCTGCTAAGCGATTAAGATAGGTGTATGATACCTCCTTTATATATTCCATAACTGCTTTATCTTTCTTAAATCCGCCTTTTTCAAGTTTTTTAATTGCCTTTTCTATATTTTTTCTATTATTCTCTTGTTCCTCTGTTAAGTTTCTTAAATCCCTTAGATTAATCCAGTCTTTGTCTATATAAATACCGTAATTTATTAAAACTTGTTCTATATCCTTTTCTAATATGTCCCGACACTCTAGAATAGTAGATTTGATAGCCTTCTTCTGTTCTGCATTCAACGAGCCCACCCCCTATTCAATCATTATGCTGTTTCCAGCACTAATCTCTTCCATTAATTGTTTCTCAATTCTTTTTACATAGTCTTTAACAGACTTTGGACTTTTTAAAAGTACATTTTTAGGAAAACTATTTGTGCTTATATATTTAATTACAGTTTGCGGTTTTTCAACCTCGCCCTCTCTTCTTTCTTCCTCAATCTGTTTATTAAGATATTCATATAACTTGTTCATGGCTTTTTCGTTATAAACTTCTACTGCATCAATAATTGTTTTCATATCCCTAATAAATGTTCTACAACTAGGACATGGAATTTCATATTTATTAATATTATTGGAACATAGTTTATCAGTGAATGTACTTAATATATCTCCTTTTGCTATTTCACTTTTCAGATTTACGAAACTCTTATTCTTTCTCATTTCTTCAATTTTTTCATTATAAACTTTGTACAGAGTTTCATGTGTTTTCATATATTCTTTTACATATGGATCATAGAGTTTATAAAAATTTTCTCTAACAGTAGGCCATGAATCCACAAATGTTTCATTCTTTAAATCCTTCATTATTTGATCAAATATCTTTTCTTTAGTTTCTATATCTTCGTCATTACGGTCTAGTTCAATTATCCATACATTATTTAAGAAATTCTTCATTTTCTTATATTCTTTTAAGTTTCCATTATCAATAAAACTATTCAATTTTGTATATTTTAATAAGAAAAGTCCATATTCTGGTGCTTTTTGAACAAAATTATTTATGGTTTCACCTTGTGTCTTTGAATTTAATATGGTTCTGAAAATCTCATCTAACTTATCTATAGAATCTTTGAAGGCTAAATCATTGCTGGCTATAATCTCCTTCATTGCTGAAATATTATTTCTATAGTCTATCAATACATTTCTTGTATTGATATATAACTCAACTAATGTATCGTCAGATTTTTTATTAAACATATTCAATAAAATATCCTGACATTTCTGCCTTGTAGATGCATCAACTACCACCGCTAATTTGAAGATTGCTTTTCTAAAATTAGGCTCATTCTCAAATATATCCCTTACTCCTGATTGATTATAGTCAAGAAAATCTTTACCTTCGTAATTAAGTTCTATATTCCCATTCTTGAATAATAACGCTGTAAAAAGTCGTACTGCTTCCGACGCCCAGCCATATGGCTCATTATCAAACACACTTAATAAATCTTTGCCTACACATTGTCCATACTTGTTCTTTAGTGTTTTTATTTCATTTAAAATTTCTTTCAGTACAGCAGCCTCGGCATTAACATTGGTATCCTGTATAAGATTTAATCCGCTTAAGTCAATAGATAGTTGATTTCCTTTAAAAACGCTCTGTATATCTTCTTTTGTTATCTTAACTCCTACCGCATCAAACCTATGATATACCTTTGGTATTGACAGGCTTGCAATATCTTCAAATATTGACTTCAAGTCACCTTTATTTGGTACAGGGAATTCCTTTCCTTGATATATATAAGTTCCATTTATAAAAGACTTTATAATCTTGTCTTTTATATCATCATACAATTTTAAATTCTTTTGTTCTTCTTTCCTTAAAAAGTAACTCTTATCTTCATCTGAACTCCACTTTCTTCTATATTCATCTATTATTTTATTAAAGATTAAATATTGCTGCATGTCTTCGTCTATTGTGCTATCATACCTTGCATACCAATAGATATTTCTGCTATCCCCAATACTTCTCATTAGATGCTGCTGTTTTCTTAATTCATCCGAGGATTGCATCACACTATTCAAGTTAAGACACACTAGACCTCGGCTGTTCCTAACCTCATCATCAATAGTTATTTGTATATCAAATGGTCTAATATTTTTGTAATTTATCCTTGTTATAGTGAACAACCCGTCTATTACTTCTTTTACTTTTTTATTTATATCTCTAACTCCAATTTCATTTAATCTGGAAATGGCTTCTTGCCTAAAACTCTGTTCCTCGGGTGCTATGAACTTATAATTCTCGTGTACATCTCTTTCTACATAGCCATGCCTATATAAGATATCTAGACTAGTTTTAACCTTTTCTAAAACATCAATAAAGTCAGCATCTACATTGCCTATAAGTAATTTTGCAATAGTCTCTGCGTCCTTTTGTAATTTATCATCATTGTCTAATAAATAAAGGACTTTCAAAATCTTTACTAATAACTCTCCATTGTTTGGCTCAAGTTGTTCTGCTTCTTTAATACTTATCTGAATTTGATCATCTATAAATTCTTTTGCTTGTTCGAAGAACATATCTAAAGTTATTAATTCACCAATATTCTTATCTTTCATATTAATATTGCTGTCAATAAGAATACCTTGAGTTGCTTTAATCATGCTTCTATTAGTTCCGCCTAGTTTTTTGTTAACTTTTGATTTAGAAATAACATTATAATAAATAGGCTGAATCAACCTTATATGGTAAGGCAGAAAAGGATAAGTATTTATGAAATCTTCTTTATTTAGTTTGGGCATATACTTTTTAAAATCTGTGAATTCTAAGATAGATGATAATTTCCCTTTATTTCTCTCATATAATCTGTCTATATCTATAATTGCATCTGGTTTTTTCTTTAAAACCCTTTCATTTATAACCTTGTCTAAGTTTTCCGGAGTTAAATGTATTCTTACTTCAAATCTATCGATTACTTTATTTATCTCATCCTCTGTTTTTAAATACTGCTCTGTTAATTGTTCTAATTTATTTTGTGAAGATACTGCAATCCAAAGTTTCCCTTTACCCTTTCTAGCGAATGTAGTTTCTATGGCCTGTAAATATCCTATTACCTCTGGATTTGCTGAAATATATTGCCCTATTTCATCTATGATTACAAACAATCTATTATTTTGCCCATTTTGTTTATCTAGTTCTTTAACATACTTAAATAATTCATCTGCCAAAATTGACGCAGAAATACTCTTACTTCTCTTAAGATCTTCGATATAATCCTTTGCTATTGATTCAGTTGGAATTTGTTCTGGTAATACCCTAACTAATGCTCTTTGAATATAGTTTTGCCCTATTCTTGTTGGTCGGATATCTTCCCATCTTCTATTACTTATTTTTTCAATAGTCTGTACAAATTCCTCATATTTTCCTTCATCAGACAACTCTTTTTCCATCTCTGCAATCCAAAGTTTTCCAGTATAAAAGCCTCTTTTACCTAACCATTGCTTATAAATAGTTTGCTCTATAGGTTCAACTACTCCTTCTAATTTTGCTGCTTCTTCTAAAATATCAAACATGACTACTGTAGTTTTATATTTATCATTAATTTTTTCTATATAGTTTCTTAAAGCATTAGTTTCGTCTCTTCTAATAAAAATATCTGCTGCAGAGCAATCATCAAATTGATGGTTTTCTAGTAAGTAACCAAAAATCTTTAAAAAATGTGATTTACCAGATCCAAACCATCCTGATATCCAATATCCTACCTTGTTTTTATCATTAAGATATTTATCCAGACATTCCTTAAAATGTTCTCTTAATTGATCTGTAATAACATACTCCTGTAATTCCTGCTTTGCCACATTGATATCATCTTCTTGTACTTTAATTACTGGATTTATGTATCTTTCTATGGGATCTCTAAATAAATCTTTAATTAACATACACTTAACCCCTTCCTATATTATTAAAGCCCTAAGGGCTGTTTCTTTATATTTGTCCAATAATGTTACTGAGAATCTGTCATAACTCCCAGGATAAAAGAAAATTACTGGGATATGTACTCTTCCCTCTAAATAAGATAGTAATCTTATAAAATTAAAGTATATAGCCGTTGCTCCTACTCTAGTAACTAATATTCTGCCTTTAGGACCTATCTCTTTTGCCTTGGATATGAAGTAAGACCTTATCTTTTCTAATAAAAATTCTCCTAATTCCTCAATTATATCAATGTCTTCTTCTGTCTTTTCTAATTCAATAATACCCTCTATAGTCTCGTATTCCTCTATGATGTCAAATATAAGTTGCTCCATATTTATCAATTCTATATGGTATGTTTCTATTTCCTGTTGTAATCTGTTTATAATATACATAACATCCTTATGTTCCACTTTTTTATATGGACAAATGACAAAAGGAACTCCTGAATGTCGCACCCAAGCAAGGTTATCATTATTGATTAAATCTATTAATTTATTGTATTTGTCCATTAGCGTAATCATCT
>FZPS01000216.1_pt306 | contig 14103 bp, 10 predicted proteins | sample 1817821 | NCBI WGS metagenome assembly FZPS01 (sample SAMEA104158645, study PRJEB21678) | metagenome | place: Germany | collected 2015-04-21 | reverse complement strand
ATCTTAGTAATAGTAAGATGCCATCTTACTTGAGTTAGATGCCATCTTACTCAAATGAACTCCGATAACAGTAAACCAATATAAGGGATTAGTCAGCTAGGATATGCAATAAGCTAGTTGAAACTATAAGTTTGTCAACCAAATTTAGTTATAAGAGGCTAAAACTAGGGTTGTAAAAAGGGATTCAATCATGTCGAGATAAGAGAAATAAATAATAAGATGTCATTATAGATTAAACTTCCTTATTTTTTATTGTCAAATATGATGTTATCTCGGTATAAATCTGTATTTTTGCCGATTGAATTTGAATAAAACACATAAAAATCTATGTTTAAGAATCTTGCTAAATTATTATTACTGATGATATTAATGGGTGGAAGCAGTATCGCACAAAACCCTTCTCCAACCAATAAGCCTCATAACGCTCCCTCACCTACGGGTGTGATTAGGGGTACGGTTATTGATGCAGAAACCAATCTACCAATTCCTTATGTCAATATTGCAATACTTCGCAATACCAAGGATTCTACATTAGTAAATGGAATAACTACTGACAATAATGGTAGCTTTTCGATTAAACAAGCCTACGGTGATTATTTGATTAGATATTCTTTTATTGGCTATGAAACACAGGCTTCTAAGCTTAAGGTCAATAAAAACAACCATAATCTAGGGGTTATCCGCTTTGAGAAAGCTGCTGAAATGCTTGAGAGCGTTGAGATAAGCGCTGAAAGAAGCATGATGGAATACCAGCTTGACAAAAGAGTGGTCAATGTAGATAAGAATATTGTTAGTGCTGGGGGTGATGCTACTGATGTATTGGAAAATGTTCCTTCGGTCTCTGTGGACCAAGAGGGTAATGTATCGCTTAGAGGAAGCGGTAGCGTTACTGTTTTGGTGGATGGTAGACCTAGTGAGCTTTTGGGTAGTGACCTTCAAACAGTGCTTGAGCAGATACCTGCAGCTACAATCGAAAGCATTGAGGTTATTACTAATCCTTCGGCTAAGTATAATCCAGAGGGTATGAGTGGTATTATTAATATTGTGCTTAAGGAAAAGGTGGATAGGGGCTTTAATGGTAGCGCTACTATCTCAGCAGGTGCAGGTATTAATAATCAATTGGATATTGATAAGTTTCTATTCCCACAATCTAGTCTAAACCTTAGCCTCAACTATTCTAATAAGAAGTTTGCAACGTTTTTTAGTGGTGATATACGATACTTCCAAACCACTAGCAATAGCTTCAATGATAAGACCATGATTAATATGAATAATATACACTTATTACAGGATAGGTCCTCGACTGGAGACCGTCTCGGAAGAGGGTTTAAGCTTGGTGGGGATTGGTATATTAATGATAAGAATACCTTGGGTCTTTCTTATAATCTAAGACGTGGTGGAACTCCATGGTGGAGTGACGGAAACAATGAAAGACTATATTCTTGGCAGGTGGGTGATGAGGATAATCCTATGAATCCTAATAATTACTACGGGCTAGAGGATAGCTATAGAAAGATGTTATTCCAAAACATCAACCTTAACTACGAAAAGAAATTCCAAAACCCTGGACAGATGCTCAACCTAGATGCTAACCTTAACTTTGGTAATTTCTCCAATGATAAGACCCAGATTAGACGTAGGGTTGATGAGTTTGGAGATGAAAACTTCTACCTAGGAAATACCTCTGCTAGTAATAATAAGAGAGCTTATGTAAAGCTTGACTATGTTCATCCATTCTCTAAGAATTTAAAGCTTGAAACGGGTTATAATCTCAACTATGTAAATACTAATGCTGAATACGACTACTTCCCTTCCAAAGACCTAATTAGGGATGATAGCATGAGCTATATATTTAAGTATGAGGAGTCTGTACATGCTATTTATGGAACCTTGGGCTATGGTCTAAGCGAAAAGCTATCAGCACAACTAGGGCTTAGGTTGGAGCAGGTGTTTAGAGAGGGCTCAAAGGACCAAAACAACGAGCTTCTTACCTTCCCTAAGGACGAAAAAACCAAGGACTACTTCAGCGTCTACCCTACCCTTCACGTTTCTTATAATTTTTCAGACTCACAGTCGGGACAGGTTTCTTATTCAAGGCGCATTAGAAGACCTAGCCCTTGGTCTCTATCGCCATTTATTGATGTAAACAATCCAGAGTTTATTCGCTTTGGTAATCCAGATATACTACCTGAATATACCGATGCTTTCGAGCTAGGTTATTCGAAGATATATGAGATGACAACCATATTTACTTCTTTATATTATAGACATACTAATAATTCTATGACCCACTTTAATTTCCTTTGGAATGAAGAGAATGCTAGAAAGTATGGCTTTGATTGGGTTTGGGAGGTTGCTGGAGAAGGATTCTCCGATAGTATAAGAGTTGCTAATACTTCTTTGAATATAAGTCAAAGTAGTAATTATGGTGCAGAATTAATACTAGACCAAAGGTTTTCGAAGAATTGGAGGGCTAATCTAAGTGGTAATCTCTATGGTATATACGAGGATGGAAGAGAGTTTGGTGGTAGGCTTGTTAATACCCTTAGCTGGGACCTTAAGCTTAATACCACAATTACTCTTCCTAAGAGTTTTGTATTGCAGATATCTGGACAGTATAGACCTAAGGTTCAAACCATTCAAGGACATAGAGACCAGATGTATTGGGTGGACCTATCGGTTAAGAAAGATGTCTTGAATAAAAAAGGAAGCTTTAGCCTTAGGTTCTCAGACGTATTTAATACTAGACAAAGAAGCTCTTATTCATTTACGGAGAACTATGAGCAATACTCCACCTACCATAGAACCTCACAATACTTAGTTTTCTCGTTTAATTACCGATTCGGTACCACTGATAAAAAGCAGATGGAGCGTGAGAGAAGAAGAAGGATGAGTGAGCAAGGTGGCGGAGACGATATGAACGGTATGGAAGAATAGTTATTCCACTATCAACTCATCTAAGAACACCCAACTCCTGCCTCCTTGGCTTGCATGCCAATATGGTAGGACTTGGGTTGATTCTATTTCCAGCCTAATATATCTAAGCTTATCTGAATCAAATATATACTCTCTTATTACTTCCTCATCATTTTGAATATCTCCAACCTCTACCTCTCCTATCTTCTGGTAATTTTCGCCGTCCAAGGATGTATATGCAATAACCTTCTTTGGGTGGAGTATCCAGCTCTTTGGAAAATATAGGGAAGATAGTTTGATTGTTTTATTATTATGTGTTTCTCCTAGGTCTAAGTATAATACAAAGTCTAGTCCATTCCAACCAAGCCAATGAATCTTATATTCAGAGTCACCATTTACTCCATTGGTTAATGTAGACATATCACCGTTGCTATAGCTTTCGCTAGGCATAGGATTGGCTAAGACCTTCTTTCTAAATGCTAGGTTGTTCTCGACCTTTATATCAACAAATCTCTTGGTCGACTCATAGTATTCTTTAGGGCTTATATTGCTTTCATTAATGTTTCCAACCTTTGCGTCCATGGATGTGCTATAGAAGTTTTCTAAGTTATCCTTCATCTCCTGTCTTAGTATAAATCTACCAGCCTCATCCTCGTAATACCATCCTCTTTTTCCAAACATATCAGCCTTACCAATTTCCATTATAGCAAACCAAAGAGGTAGCCTAGCTGTTCTCGTTCTTAATAATAAGATTGGATCATTCTTAACTGCCTCTTCTGCCCTATCTAATAAACTAGTGTAGATATCTACATATTCTTGGGATAGAAAACTATTAGCATGATTGGTTGGCGGTCCATAAATATCTAGGAAGTCTCCTGATTTACGTCCATAGTATTCGAGTGTATCTATATATTTTCTAATATACGCCGATGCTTCTCCATAATATCCTTTTAGAAAATCATTTACTACCTCATCCATATCTACTTCAATATCCCAAAGCAGCTTGCTAATCAGATAGGTCTTAAGCTCTGCAAACTCATGCCCTACTTCGGAATTAGCCTGCTGAAAATGCTGGTAGGCATTATTCTTAATAAAGAACTCAAGGTTGGGTTTTATGGTATGGAGATTTGGGAATGGAGATACTGAATAGTCGAAGTTAACCTCATAGTCCCAAAGGAATATATTATTAGATATCCTTCCCCAATCTCTAATATCTTTTGCAAAGCTCCGTGCCTCTGGATTTGTTTGGTTTGTTATTTCCCCCTTCTCTTCAATGCTGATATTCCTATCTTCTTCTATGGTACAAAGCATAATCTGAACATTATCCTCAGGCCTTAGGTGTTTCGGTGCCTTCCTTGAGTATTGGTAGGCAAGTGTAGATATTATCTTATCTGGGAACTCTCTAGCTATACTATTTACAAACTCTATTAAAGCTCCAGAAGGGGACTCTTCCCTATCATTAATTGCCTTGCAGTTTTCACAGCTACAGTATGAGAAATTATCGCTTTGGCTAACCGACCAAACCAAGGCATCGGGTTGAGTTTTCATCTCCTCCCTTAGCTTAGCTATTACTATATCTCGTACCTCTGGATTGGTAAGGCATAGCTGGTCATGCATTCTCTTGTCCCCAATTAGACTATAATACTCTGGGTTGGATTCGAAATACTTTGCCCTAGGAACAAGCCTCTCAAAGGTATGTACGAAATATCCTTTTGCAAATAAGTCCTCTTGAATATGTTGCTTTAGCCAGAATTTAAAATCCTTATTTTCTCTAGTAAACTTCGACCTTACCTGACGATAGATATTTATAGGTTTAAAGCTATAGTCGAGCTTGTTTTTATCTAAGACTATTGCTTTGATCTTAGGATAATACTCAGAATCAGGAGAGTATTTTCTAACTCCAAGTTCTCTCTCCAAAAACTCAACCACTGCGTATATATCGAACTCATTATCCTTTTCCAGCCAGTTCTCTGTACCATAGATAACAAGTCTTTGTTTATTTGTATAGTATCTAACTAAACCTTGGGTTTCGTTATAGTTTTTAATCCTATTGGTTTTGCCTATTAATACCTCTTTCTTTCTTGGTCTTTGATTATCTGTTCTTATGGGTATTCTTACTCCAGATATCTTCTCAATGTTTGATTGAAATAGCTCAGCTGCATATCTTGTGTTTAAGTTTGAATTATTAGGTATAATAATTCTATACTCTGTTTTATTATCTTTTACAAGCTCGATGCTCTTTGCGTTTGTGCTAAGAGAAATAAGGGCTAAAATAAGGGCTAATACTAGTCTTTTCATTAGAAAGTTTTATATACAAAAAAAGGGAGAATTTCTTCTCCCTTAAAAATGATTACCATGAAAAATTATTTTATTTCTACCATACGTACAAGAGCAGGATTACCATCTGGTTGTACCACAGATGATCCTATTGTTAGTACGTCCTTACTAACTCCATATTGGTTAACAAGTACATCATATACCTTTTGCGCTCTTCCGCTAGAAAGTTTCTCATTAATTCTCATTCCACCTGTTGTCTTATCAGCATAACCGTGGATTGAATATTTTCTATTGGTTTTCTTTATTACGTTAGCAATATACTCAAGATTTGCAGAGTTGAATTCATCAAGCTCGGTCTTGCCAATTTCGAAGAACACTCTAAAGCCTTCTTTCACATCGGCAAGAGCTAATGTAGGTTGCTTCTTTAAAGCAGCTTGAAGTTTATCATTAAACTCTTTAGCTTTTTGTTTTTCCTTAGCTAATTCTTTGTTTAGCTCATCGTTTTGCCTGTTAGCTTGGTTAAGCTTATTGCTTAATTCTTGGTTTTGTGAATCAAGAGCATCTAATTCTGCCTTGGCTTGATCTAATACACTTGCTGGCATAGCTGGCATAAATGCCTTGTCCTTACCAAACTTATACGAGAATCCAACTGTCGCCATTGCAGGAACGTTAATTCTCTTGCTTGCGTTGCCGTCAATTGCTGAACGAACGATAAAGCCTTTTAGTTCTAGGTCAATATCAAATCTATCAGTTACTCTAAATTGGTTTATGATACCAATATTTACAGCAAACTCATTTCTAGCTCCATCTCCATCAAATGCTCTCATCCAGCCCATTCCTGCAAAAGGAATTAACTCATAGCATCTCTCTGGATTATAATTATAAAACTGAGAGTGGATATTGAACAAGAAGTCTGCATGTAGGTTAAAATAATTGAAAGCCATCTTATAGGCTCCATTATCAGCTACAATGCTTTGATCAATGAAGTTACTACTTGAATTATTATAACCTCTTAGGTTAAATCCAGTCAACTGACCTCTAACTCCCATTACAGGTGTGAACCATTTTCCGAGACTAATCTCAAAAGCAGGGCTAAAGTGATCAACTATTGATTCGGTAGTGTAGTACTCAGAAAGATAGGTTTGAACTCCTACTCCTGCTGTAATGAACCAATTATCAGAAAACTTACCTACTAGGTAATTACTGGTTGGTTCAAGGTCTTGTTTTTGTTGGGCTTGTGCAAATGTTCCAAAAGCAAAGAAAACCAACAAACTTGAAATAATTAATTTTTTCATCATTCTAAATGTTTAGTTATTCAATCAATTTCTATTTAATTTATTTTCTATCTATTTCCTTATTTTCAATGCAAATATACAATTAGTTTTGTTATAAACTCTATAATTAAGAAGTATTTTTTCAACAATTTAATTCAATAAGTCTTTATTTGCTACTACTCAATGAATTACAACACTTATTGATCGCAATAGATTTTATCTATAAATAGATTAATTATATATTAAACCTATAAAAAACCTTTTAAGAACTTAATTTCTTATAGAATTTCTAGCCTATTCATAACCTTATTACGCATATAAACCCAAAAGGTTTCAGTCTAATCTCTATTATACCAATAATACATTTTCTCAACTCCTTCCTCAATCTCTATCTTATGCTTCCAGCCAAGGGAGTTGAGCTTGGATGGGTCGGTAAGCTTTTTTATAGTGCCGTCTGGCTTATCGGTATTGAAATAAAGCTCTCCTTCGAAACCAATCTTGTCCTTGATAAGATAGGCAAGGTCTCTAATTGATATCTCTTTCCCTGTACCTATATTAATATGTGTATTTATTATTTTATTCTTATCCTCTATAAGGTCTTCGAAATTGATATTCTCCATAATAAAGACTGAAGCGTCTGCCATCTCCTCACTCCATAAAAACTCCCTCATAGGCTTTCCACTTCCCCATATTTCAACCCTTGCCTTGCCCTCCTCTATGGTAATACCGTATTTGCTTAGCTTTTCTAGTATCTTATCTTCACTCGCTTTTCCGTCTACTCCTTCGATAGGGTATATATCCAAATCCTTTCTTATTCCTTCCCAATCATTATTCGTAAGTAGCTTACCTAGATGTGCCTTCCTTATTAGGGCAGGCAGAACATGACTTTTCTCTAAATCAAAATTATCATTGGGACCGTAGAGATTGGTTGGCATTACTGATATAAAATTGGTGCCATATTGGATATTAAAGCTCTCACATAGTTTCAATCCTGCAATCTTTGCTATTGCGTACGGCTCATTGGTGTATTCTAGCTCTGAGCTTAATAAGTAGTCTTCCTTCATTGGCTGTGGTGAGTCTACTGGGTATATGCAGGTGGAACCTAGGAATAATAGCTTCTTTACTCCATATTTATACGCTGAGCCTATTACATTATTCTGTATCTCTAGGTTATTAAAGATAAAGTCTGCCCTATAAGTATTATTTGCTACTATACCTCCTACATGGGCTGCAGCCAAAAACACATAGTCTGGTCTTTCTTTTTCAAAGAACTCCTGCGTTGCTTTTTGATTTCTTAGGTCAAGCTCCTTAGATGTCCTTAATAAGAAATTGCTATAACCTTTTTCTTTTAGATTGTTTAATATCGCAGACCCAACTAGCCCTCTATGACCTGCTATATATATCTTATCTGTTTTTTTCATACTATATTATATGTATTGATAACTCCTAACTCAACCCTCTTAACTTCTGTCCAGTCTATTCTTCTTTCGGCTTCTGCGATATCAATAAGGTCAAAGTCATTAATTAGATTAATTAGTTTTGTCTTTGCACCAGAAAGACCGTAGTAGGAACGAAACCTTTGGAGCAAAGATACATCCTTGAGCCTTGGCTGAGAACAATCTAAATCTCTTGGATGAATATAATGCATATTATAATCCAAGGCCTTAGACCATTTCTTAATCAAGCTATATGGAAAGAACCTAAAATAGCCTCCACCAGAAAATATAGACGAAAAGCCTAGTAATCTCTTGGGGATTATTGGCATCTCCCTAATCTCCATTCCATTACTTGAAATTATAAAAGGCTTCTTTGATTCAAAACCAAGTTTCCTCTTATCTACAACCAAAGATGAATCTATCTCAATACCGTTTTCCATAATTATATCAAATGCCCATAGCCTATTCTTATCTATCGAAAACCCTGGAGCCCTATACATCCTAACCTTTTCTCCAATAATATCTTCTATTGTCTTTATCGCCTCCTCTGTATCCTTTCTAAATCCTTCCCTACCAAGCTCTCCCACCCTAATATGATTCATAGAATGAGCGCCAACCTCATACCTATTAGCAATATCTCTAACCAAGTCGGGGTATTTCTTCGCTACCCATCCAACCACAAAGAAGCTTGCCCTAATATCTGCCTCCTCAAGCATAGAAAGCAAAACCTCGGTATTCTTGTATATCCTCGTCTCATAAGCCTCCCATGCCTCATTAGGCGGTGTAAATAGCTGAAACCATTCTTCCAAGTCAATACTAAGGATATTCATTTCACTTATAACTTTTCTCTCTTCACTTTAAACTCTTCACTTATCACTTACTCCCCTAATTCTATATCTTCTTCCTTTGTTCTCTCCTATTGCTTCAAGTATTTCAAGCTCGACTAATCTTAAGAGATACTTTCTTACGCTACTTTCAGACTTACCTGTAAGCAACTGAGCTTTATAATTAGTTATTTCTTTATTACTAACAAGAAAAGAAGATATGTTTTCTAAGAACTCTAACTCTGTTCGCGTTAGCATATCAGTACTTATATCAGTAAGTATATCAGTAATTTTATTTATAGGCAATTCTTCTAAGGCCTCTAATATAGAATCAAACATAAACTCAATAAAGACCTCTGAGTCACCTTTTCTGCCAGCTATAAGCAATGCATCATAATATCCTTGCTGCTTTTCAAAGACCACAGTTTCAACAGGTAGCCACGCAAATAACTCATTCCATTTGGTAAGAATTAAACTTTGCCAAAGCCTTCCCATTCTTCCATTACCATCCATAAAAGGATGAATATATTCAATCTCAAAATGGACTATCGAGCTTTTAAGTAATGGATGTACATCGGCTTGCTTTGCCCATAGGAACAAATCCTCTATTAGTTTCGGTACAAAACTATAGTTTGCACCAGCATGAATTAGTTTATCGTCTTCAAAAACACCTACTCCTTGAGAACGAAACCTTCCTGAATCCTTTACTAACCCTTGGGTCATATAGCTATGAGCCTTAAGAAAGTCATCAATACTATAAGGGTCATATTCCAATAAATACTCATAGGCTTGGAAAGAGTTTTTAACCTCTTGAATCTCATGAGGCATACCTAAAACCCTTTTACCGTCAATAATATCAGTTACTTGACTAAGAGAAAGTGTATTATTTTCTATTGCTAACGAGGATTGAATGCTTCGCAATCGATTGACTTTTCTTAGTCTTAAATCACGAGCATAAACTCCTGAGCCTTTTATCACCCCTACTCTTTCCGCTATCTTCGCAACCAAGTCAATAGCCTTAGAGCTAATTGTATATATTGGTATATTCATTTTCAGATTTATTGATTTATATAGGCTTTTTACTCTTCACTCTTCTCTCTTTACTTTTCTCTCTTCACTTTTCTCTCTTCACTTTAAACTAATCTAAGATCATGCTCTACCATTATTCTTACTAGTTCATCGAATGAGGTTTTGGAAGGATTCCAACCAAGGAGCTCTCTGGCCTTGCTTGGGTCTCCTAAAAGGGTTTCGACTTCTGCTGGGCGGAAATACTTTGGATCGACTTCTACTAGAGTTTTTCCTGTCTTTATATCTATTCCCTTCTCATCCACTCCTTCACCCTCCCATCTTAGGTCTATACCAGCATACTTAAAGGCAAGGGTTGTAAACTCTCTTACAGAATGTTGGACCCCTGTTGCAATCACAAAGTCTTCTGGCTCTGGATGCTGGAGCATAAGCCACATACATTCTACATAGTCTTTGGCATAACCCCAATCCCTTAGTGCAGAAAGGTTGCCTAGATAGAGTTTCTCTTGTTTCCCTTTTGCAATCCTAGCAGCTGCAAGGGTAATCTTCCTTGTAACAAAGTTTTCACCTCGACGCTCGCTTTCATGGTTAAACAATATACCATTTACTGCAAACATCCCATAGCTTTCCCTATAGTTCTTGGTAATCCAATAACCGTAGAGCTTAGCCACACCGTAGGGTGAACGAGGGTAGAAAGGCGTGGTTTCTTTTTGAGGAACCTCCTGAACAAGCCCAAATAGCTCAGAGGTAGAAGCCTGATAAATCCTAGTCTCTTTCTCTAAGCCAAGAATCCTTACAGCCTCCAAAAGCCTTAATGTACCCACAGCGTCAGTCTCTGCAGTATACTCTGGAACATCGAAAGAAACCTTCACATGGCTTTGAGCTGCAAGATTATATATCTCATCGGGCTTAACCGACTGAATAATCCTAATCAAAGAAGAAGAGTCAGTCATATCACCGTAGTGGAGGTTTACAGCCCTCTCCTTTTTCATATCCTTTATCCACTCTTCTAAATAGAGATGTTCAATCCTCTCAGTATTAAAAGAGGAACTACGGCGAAGCACTCCATGGACCTCATAACCCTTCTCAATCAATAGCTCAGCCAAGAAACTCCCATCCTGACCAGTAATACCAGTAATCAAAGCCTTTTTCATATTATCTCAAATATTATATTTCTAATAGATTAAATTACGAACGCAAAGATAAGAATAATTTCTACACAAAACATAAAATACGGTTATATTGCTATTTGCATAAAAAATACCTATCTTTGCATAAGATAGAATATTAGGCTTGTAATCGCATAGCCTAATAATAAAATTGATTATTTAAAGAAAAAACAAAATGAGAAACACAAGAAGAATTAAGAACAAAATAGGTAAGGAAGCTATAATATTTACAGACAATATAGAAGTAACTGCATATAATCAAATCGTACAGCTTATTAACTCTGAAGCATATAAAGAATCTCAAATAAGAGTAATGCCAGATGTTCATGCCGGAAAAGGCTGTACAATTGGCACAACCATGACCATAACTGATAGGATCTCTCCTAATTTGGTTGGAGTAGATATTGGATGTGGTGTTCTAACCGTGGAATTAAGCAATAAGAACATTAATTTCAAGAAATTAGACCAAGTGATTAGAGAGTTTATTCCAAGTGGGTTTAGTATTAGAAGGCAAGAGCTGTCGGATTATAAGATTAATTATAAGGACCTCGTAGCCTATAAGCATATTGATATAGAAAGAGCTAGACTATCCATGGGTACCCTAGGTGGAGGAAATCACTTTATTGAGGTAGGAAAAGATAGTGAAGAAAATCTATATCTATTAATACATACTGGAAGCAGGAGGTTTGGTCTAGAAATTTGTGAACACTACCAAAAGATTGCAAATAGGACTAATCTGGATAAGGACGATAGAGACCTTTCGTATTTGACGGGTAAGGACTATGATAATTACTTAAACGATATGAATATAGCAGCTAATTATGCCAGTCTCAATAGGATTGCAATATTTGAGACCATCACAAGGGAAATGGGCCTCGGTCATAAATCAAAATTCGACACCATACATAATTATATAGACCTAGATACAAAGCCTAATATCGTAAGGAAGGGCGCCGTTTCGGCCTATAAAGACCAGCCTTTTATTATTCCAATAAATATGAGGGATGGAGCTTTGATTTGTGTTGGAAAAGGCAATCCTGATTGGAATTATTCCGCACCACATGGAGCTGGAAGAGTATTGTCGAGAACAAAGGCAAGGAGAAAACTCTCAATGGATGAGTTTAAAGAGTCGATGAAAGGCATATATACTACATCTGTAAATAAAAGCACCTTAGACGAATCTCCTTATGCCTATAAATCCATGGATGAGATTAGGAATACAATCTCAGAAACGGCAGATATTGTCAAAGAAATAAAGCCTGTATATAATTTTAAGGCAAAATAAAAACCTCCTTCTCGGAAGATAATTTATTATTCCTTGATAAGAAGGAAAACCCTCGGATATTGCTATTTAAAGGCTTGGATATTAGAGATATTTATTGTATATTTGCAATCTAATTAGCAGGAATAACCTGCCATGTATTGAAACAAAAGAAATATGTTGGAGATAATTATAATTTACGGACTAATCCTTGTGATTCTTTCGCTAATCCTAAGCGAAGCATTCCTGCTATACAAAACTCTGGACAAGAATACGAACGTTTTCATTATAACTTATAAGAATATTCGACCTATTTCGAATAAAATCTCAAGACTTAAATTAACAATTAAACGGAGAAATTTCTTAAAAACCTTATTTCCTGATTTCTTACCCATGCCATAGATAGGCCCATCCTAGACTCAAGATTTCAATTCTCTTATTTTCGTCGACATCATCGAGAGAACAGGTATTTTTTATCCAGAAATATCCAAATGGATTGGGAGATTAAATTTTTACCGTAAAAAAGCATTTTACTGGTTTTCGACGAAAATGATCCGTCTTATTAATCTATTTTACTAGGGTCTTAATCCTTAATTTTACTGCTGAAAATCAAAGAAAAATAAGACTATTTTAAGAAATAATTAACATCAATCTTAAAACAAAACTAAGGCTTAAAACTCTTCTTAGAATAGTCCTTACATATATCTTTTATACCGCATTCCACGCAATTTGGATTACGTGCCTTACATATATATCTACCATGTAGAATTAGCCAATGATGAGCTTTAGGAATGATTTCCTTAGGGATATGACGCACTAGCTGTTTCTCTGCCTCCAAGGTTGTCTTGGCGTTGGTAGTAAGCCCAATCCTCTTACTCACCCTAAACACGTGGGTATCAACGGGCATATTGGGAGCTCCAAACAAAACCGAAGTAACCACATTAGCCGTCTTTCGCCCTACCCCCGGCAGAGTAATAAGCTCTTCAACTGTAGAAGGAATCTTACCATCGAAATCTTCAGTTAGCTTATTGGCCATACCTACTAGGCTCTTAGACTTATTATTAGGATATGTAACCGAGCTAATATACTCAAAAACCTCATCCTGAGTAGCTTTTGCTAGCGTAGTTATATCAGGGTAAGCTTCGAATAGAGCTGGGGTAACCATATTTATCCTCTTATCTGTGCTTTGTGCCGAAAGTATAACCGCAACTAGGAGCTGGTAGTCGTTTTCGTAGTTAAGCTCCGTCTTGGGATTAGGCATATTTTCTTCAAAATAGTCTATAAATCTCTGGTATCTTTCTTTTATTTTCATCTTTCTCTTATTTTAGCTCCAAAACTGTGGATACAGGATAGTGGTCGGAATAATCTAGGTCTTCTTTTCTAAAGCTAATAGCCTGAAAGTTCTTATCTGTAAACAGAATATAGTCTATTCTATAGGCAGGAAAGACCCCATTATAGGTAGACCCTAATCCTCTACCCTTTTCGACGAAAGCATCCTTCATATTCTTAGCTATCTTTTTATATGTATAAGAATATGGCGTATCATTAAAGTCACCCAAAACCACATAAGGCAGCTGAGTGTCGTTAAGTATTGGCAAAATCTCACCTACTTCTTCAGAGCGTTTCACATTAGCTGCGATAAGTTTTCTAATAATATTCTTGCTTTCTTCCTTATTGATCTCTCCTTTTCTAATGCTTTCAAAGATTTCCTTTTCTGGCTCTGCAAGCTTATAGGAAGCTAGATGAAAATTAAAGACCCTAAAGGTCTTGTCTCCAAAGTCAATATCAGCAAATATATAGGAGTGATTATTATCTTTTAATGGAAATAGGGTACCTGATTTTTGGATTGGGTAACGGGAGTATATAGCATTACCATTAATGTATTTGTTGTTTGGTGAAGAGCTATAATAGTATTTGAGC
>FZPS01000080.1_pt142 | contig 14110 bp, 10 predicted proteins | sample 1817821 | NCBI WGS metagenome assembly FZPS01 (sample SAMEA104158645, study PRJEB21678) | metagenome | place: Germany | collected 2015-04-21 | reverse complement strand
GCGACGCGGCCAAGGCGGTCGGTTACGCCTGCGCAGTACAGCATACTTTCAACCAGGCTGGTTTTTCCGTTGCTGCCGTGTCCCAGAAGGCAAATGTTGCGGATTTTACTCGTTGCATAACTCATGTATTGTTTCTCCCCTATTTTAGTGTAATATCTGCGTATTAAAATTAATTATACATTATTTTGACATGCTTGGCAACAGGGTTTTGTGCAGGTTGATGGATTGGATTGTTTGTGAGTTCTTCGATGCCGGAAGGCCTTTTGGTCAGCGCCGCAGCCCAAAAGACACCACAAGCACCGGCACCAGCCACAGGAACATAAATGTCATCATATTGCCGGCCGTGGCTGAATCGAAGGAGGCATTCAAGCATAAAAGGAACATAAGTACAAGTCCGGTGAGGGAACCGAGAAGGGAAATAAAAACGGAAATCCGTGAGGCCCGGTAAAGTCTCCTTCCCCGTTCGGAGGCTTCCGCAAGGGGGCCAAGGCCCTCCCTGGTGAGCACCGCCGCCGGGGGGCTTCCCTCCGACGGTTCCGCGGCGGAAATCCGGTAACGCTCGGAAAAGGAGGGAAAATCAAAGCCATCCGTCGGCATTCTGAATCTTTGCTGTATCATCAGGGGGGTAATGTTGAAATCCCGTATGGCAAACAGGGGTACAGCCCGGCTGTGAAACAGGGTGACCAGCGCGTCCTGCACTGACGGGGTGGGAACATAGTTTATGGTGAAGACACCCACAAGGGAACCGTTTATTGCGGCAAACACGGCGTTTTTGGCGTTCAACTTCCTGGGCAGGCGGATGCCCATGAGGTTCATGTATCCCGAAGAACCAACATAGACCTGCTCCCCTCTGACGGTGGCCTCAATACCTCCTCCTTCGTGGAAGCTGAAGTTTTCAACCCGGTGTATGGTACAGCCGTTGCGGCGCATAAGCTCGGTAAAAACCGCGGAAAGCCCCGCCCCGGAGGCGGCCATAACGCTGCCGGTGTATGAGATGACCTTGTCCGTATAGTAGCCCTCCAGAATGTGTATACTCTCCATAGTCATGGTGCCCGCGGGGAAAATATCCGTATCGGTGACTATGACCCTGGGGCTCCTGCTGATGTCGCTGGCCCCGGCATATCCCGCTATTGCGGCGCCGCTTTGAAGGAGACGGCGTGCCGTGATTGAAAAGGGCAGGGGAAATGCCAGCAGGGCGGAAAAGGACGCGCATACGGCGGTGAGGGCCGAAAGGGTATGGAAGAAATCCTCAGGCCTGCCCTTTACCACCGAGGCTAAAAAAGCCAGGACAAAGGCGCATACGAGAAGGAAGGGGGTAAAAAGGGCGTAGCTGGTTTCCCCCGGGTCCGCCTCCTCGCTCCTGTGTATAAACCCCTCATAGCCGCGCCGGGATTTAATCAGCGTCCTCTCGCCCTCGGAAATTCCCTGTTCCGAGGTGACAACATAGGGGGATTTGCTCATGGCAAGGGTGCGGAAGGTGGTCCTGTAGCCTTCACAGGTGTAGCGCGCGCCCAATATGGCAAAAACCATGGACAGGGCGGATACGGAGCAAAAGGGCATTCCCCGGGCGTGACCCGTAAGGGCAATGACTATGGAGTCGAGAATGGACAGGAGACAGGACACGGCAACCAGGGTTTCCGCTCCAGGCGCGCCTTTGAAGAGGGACACAATACCGTTTGTGAAAATATCCAGGCCCAGCATAATGACCGCAAGCACAATGAGTATGCACATCAGGGAGAGCACACGCATGCTGCTTAAAGCACCCGGCATTGTCATGCCCAGCTCGTAGCCATAGGACAAAAACACCAGAATGGCGGCAAGGGCAGCGGCCAAAAAGCCGCGAATTCTCAGGGGCTTTACCTGGCCGGCGTAAAGCCTTGCGACCTTTTCCGGGGGCAGTTCGAGGGCTTTGCTTTCAGCTAGCCCCTCTCCCTTCTCCGCGGGATCCGCCTGTGAGCGCTGATGCCTCCTTACGGCCACCGTGGCCAGTACGGCTATTATTGGCGCCAGCAGCCTTTCGCCCAGGCTGTACTGCCTTTCCGGCCTGTAGGGGTCTTCTTCCTCCGGCTCAGGTTCCGGCGGAGGGAAGTCCGCCCTTGCGTATTCCTCGTCCGTTTCCCCGAGGTCCGTAATCTCTTCCGCTTCCGGCTCCCACCCAAGCAGGGGCTCGGACACGAAAACAGGATCCGGCCCGTCTTCCGCAGTTTCCGCGGGCACGGGCTCCAAATCATGTTCTTCGGTTTTTCCCCCGGGTATATGGTCAAGACCGGCGCTTTCCGATTCAAGGCTGCTGATTCCGGCCGCACCGATAGTGCTTGCCATGGCATCCAGCATTATTCTGCGGCTGCGTTCCTCAAGCTCGTCCTTGAAGGCGCGCTCCCCATCGGCAAGAAGAACCCCGCTTTTGTACTCGGCAAGTATGGCCTCCAAAGACAACTCGGTCTCGTCTATGTAGTTTTCAAAGTCTTTGTTATCCATTATGCATCCTTCAATTTCAGAGCGGTATTGCCAGTATTTTATAGAGTTTGGCAGGGGAAATCAACGGGATTTTTGTCAGGAGGATTCACGCTGGCGCAAAACCTCGTACATCATCACCGCCGCCGCGGCAGAGGCGTTCAGAGAGGACAGCCTGCCCCGCATGGGAATGCTGACCAGAAAATCGCAGTTTTCCCCAACAAGGCGCCCCATGCCCTGGCCTTCCGAGCCGATAACTATGCAGACCGGGCCTTTCAGGTCCGTTTCCCAAAGATTGGAGCCGCCCTCGGCGGCGGTGCCGTAGACCCAAAGCCCGTACTCCTTCAGCTCCTTCAGGGCTGCCGGAAGGTTGGGCACTCTGGCCACGGCCATATGCTCCACGGCTCCGGCAGAGGTTTTGCCCACCGTGGAAGTCAGGCCGGCGCTCCGGCGTTTTGGTATGATTACCCCGTGGGCGCCCGCACACTCGGCTGTGCGGATGATGGCGCCCAGATTATGGGGGTCGGAAATCTCATCGCAGGCGATGATAAAGGGCGGCTCCCCCCGCTGCCGGGCAATGGCCAAAATATCATTTATGGTGCAGTATTCCCGGACCGCGCAAAGGGCAATGACGCCTTGATGGGATTTTGTGGCGCTCATGGAGTCAAGCTTGCGCCTGTCCACCTCCGCCACCACGCAGCCAGCCTTCCGGGCCGTGGAGACGATGTGGCCAAGGGTCCTGTCGCCCTTTGTGATATATATCTTATCGATGGCCCGTCCTGCCCGGAGGGCCTCAAGCACAGCGTTGCGGCCTTCGATAATGTCTTCCCTGTCCTTTTTAAACTCCATATGCATCTCCGTAATCAGTTTGCGGTTTGAGCAGCGGTATTACAGATATTCTTTCAGTGTGTCCACCATGTCCAGCTTTTCCCAGGGCAGGTCCAAATCGGTCCTGCCGAAGTGGCCGTAGGCAGCGGTCTGGCGGTAGATGGGGCGGCGCAGGTCCAGATAGGATATAATCCTGGCCGGGCGCAGGTCGAAATGCCTGTTTATGATTTCCGCAATCTTTTCATTCGGAAGCACGCCGGTGCCTTGGGTGTCCACAAACACGGACACGGGCCTTGCCACTCCGATGGCGTAGGCGATTTCGATTTGGCAGCGCCGGGCAAGACCGGCGGCCACAATGTTCTTGGCGGCATATCTGGCCATATACGCGCCGGAGCGGTCCACCTTGGTGGGGTCCTTGCCGGAGAAGCTGCCGCCGCCGTGGGCCGCGTATCCGCCGTAGGTGTCCACAATAATCTTTCTCCCGGTAAGGCCGGAATCCCCTACGGGGCCGCCGATAACAAAGCGACCGGTGGGGTTTATATATATCCTTGTAGATGTGTCAACGAGGCGGGCGGGGATGACGGGCTTGATAACCGTCTCCATAACGGCTTCCCGGAGCTGGTCTGTGCCGATTTCCTCGGAATGCTGGGTGGAGACAACTATGGAGGCAACCCGCTCCACCTGTCCGTCGGCGCTGTATTGCACGGACACCTGGGATTTGCCGTCCGGGCGCAGCCAGGGCAGCTCGCCGCTCTTGCGGACCTGAGCCAGGCGCCGGGTGAGTTTATGGGCCATGGATATCGGGGCCGGCATAAGCTCGGGAGTTTCGTCGCAGGCAAAGCCGAACATCATCCCCTGGTCGCCGGCGCCGATTTCGGACTCGGCATCGCCTTCTCCGGACTTTGACTCCAGAGACTTATCCACGCCCATGGCAATGTCGGGGCTCTGCTCGTCTATGGCGGTCAGCACCGCGCAGGATTTATAGTCAAAGCCGTATTCCGGGTTGTCGTATCCTATTTCCCTCACCGTGTTCCGGACTATGGACGGGATGTCCGCATAGCACTTGGTGCTGATTTCTCCCATGACTATGACTATGCCGGTGGTAACGGCGCATTCGCAGGCCACCCTGGCAAACTTATCCTTGGCAAGGATGGAATCCAGCACTGCATCTGCAATCTGGTCGCAGATTTTGTCGGGATGGCCCTCAGTTACCGATTCGGAAGTAAAGACCCGGTTTGTAATACTGCTCATATCTACTACCTCGCTTAGCTTTTTTATTTATGCTTTGTCTTTAGGCTCTAAATCTGAAACTTGTCAACCGCTTGACGGCTAATCGAAAATAAAGAAGCCGCGCACACTCTGCGGTTATTATATCATAAATAACAAAAAACTCCAACGCGGAAATTGGTTTTTTGCTGTGTTCATGTCTGTTTTTAGTTGAAAAGGCCCGGAAAAAGCTTTTCCGGGCTAATTGCTTGATTAATCCCCGACCTGGGGGGCGGACTATGGCGTTACCAAACAAAAAAGGCCGAAGCTGAAACGCTCCGGCCTGGTGCCGGTGACCGGGGTCGAACCGGTACGAGGGGTAAACCCTCACGGGATTTTAAGTCCCGGGCGTCTGCCTATTCCGCCACACCGGCGGGTTTTACGCTTTTTTTGAGCACTTTTCATGGTAACATCAAAAAAGACGGCTGTCAAGACAGAGTTTTTTCCACAATAAAAGCCCCTGGCTTGTGCCCGGCGCATAAATAAACCGGGACTTCCCCGGTTTATTTTGCGCTGCTTCATCCAGTGATGGCGTATTTCATATAGTAGTTAAACCTGCGTTCCCTGTCCAGGGTAGTGCTGTCCATATGGCCGGGATAGACTTCATAGTCTCCGGGAAGTTCAGCGAGACGGCGCAGGGATTTCATCAGGGTCTGCATGTCTCCTCCGGGAAAGTCCGTTCTGCCGCAGCTGTCCTTAAACAGGGTATCCCCGGTGAACAGGGTGTTTTCGCAGCGCAGAGTGACTCCGCCGGGGGTGTGCCCCGGTGTTTCAATAACATGGAATTCCAGGCCGCCCACCTTCATGACGTCACCTTCTTTGTAATGGATGGTACCCTGAGGGGGGATGAAGGCGTACAGGCCGCCTTTTCCGTCAGTATTGATTTCCTTTTCGTGGATGCACACCACCGCTCCGGTTTCCTCATGGACCGTATTTACCGCCATAGTGTGATCAAAGTGGCCGTGGGTAAGGAAAATATACTTGCATTTGAGTTTGTTGGACTCCAGATAGTCCAGCACCGTGTTAGATTCGTCACCCGGGTCAATGACCGCGCATTCCAGCGTGTTTTCATCGGTTACTACATAGCAGTTGGTTTCCAGATGGCCCACGGGCAGGGTTTTTATGAGCATAATTGTCCTCCTTACAGGTCATTTGTATCTAATATCAGGGTTACCGGGCCATCGTTAACCGAGGCCACCTTCATATAGGCGCCGAACTGGCCCGTTTCCACCTTGAAGCCCCGGGCACGGCATTCGGCAACGCACAGTTCGTAGAGGGGGATGGCCTGCTCCGGCCGGGCCGCTGCGGTAAAGCCCGGACGACGCTGGCGGCAATCACCGTACAGGGTAAATTGGGAAACCAGGAGTATCTCCGCCCCGGCATCGCCGGGGGAGACATTCATTTTGCCCTTGTCATCCTCAAACACTCTCAGGCCGCAGATTTTATCCGCTATCTTTTTGGCCTCCGCATCGGTATCGTCCACATGGATGCCCAGAAGGACAAGAAAACCCTTTCCTATACTGGCTTTTACCTCTCCGTCTATGGTTACGGAGGCTGACTCAACGCGGGTGACAACTGCTCGCATGGTTATGGTCTCCTTTTCTTAAAGTGAATAAAAACGGGGGTTAACCGCCGGCTCGCACTACTTCGGAGACGCCGCTTATAGAATTCAGGCGGTTAATGAGCACCTTCAGGTCTTCAAGGTTTTTAACCTCCAGGGTCACCGTTGCGGTGGATTTGCCGCCCCCCACATCCCGGGCGGAGAGGCTGCGAACTTTGGCATTCATGGAGTTCAATTCCGTGGCCAGGTCCATTACCAGGCCGCTCCGCTCCTTTGCAAGTATTTTTACGGTTGTGGTATAGGAATCCGTGGGATTATCCGCCCAGGAGACGTTTACCCAGCGGCCCCCGTCCTCCGGGTTATTAATGCCGTTAATGTAGTTCAGGCAGTCCCTCCTGTGGATGGAGACTCCATGGCCCCGGGTGATAAAGCCCACAATTTCGTCTCCGGGCACGGGAGTGCAGCAGCGGGAGAGCTTAATCAGGCAGTTGTCCAGGCCTTCCACCAGCACCCCGTGCACCGCTTTGATGTTTTTCTGGTGGATGCGGGCATGCCTTTCCACCTGCTCGTTCAGCTTGTCGAGTACGGACTTGGCAGGAGGTCTCTGTGCCTTTATTATTTCGTCCTTTATCCGGTTTACCGCCCGGACTGCGGTCATACCGCCATAGCCTATGGCGGAGTACATATCGTCCAGGGAGGGGACGGAAAGCTTTTCGAGGATTATGGATACAAGTTCCTCGTCGTTTAGGCTGGACATGGAAAGCCCGGCCCGTTTCATCTCGCTTTCAAACATGGCCTTGCCATGGATGATGTTCTCCTCCCGGCGCTCCTTCTTGAACCACTGTTTTATCTTTGTCCTGGCAGAGCCGCTCTTGGCCAGCTTCAACCAGTCACGGCTGGGGCCGGAGGAGGATTTTGAGGTGATAATGTCCACAATATCGCCGTTTTGTAGCACATGGTCAAAAGGCACGAGGCGGCCGTTGACCTTGGCTCCCACCATGGTATTGCCGATGGCAGAGTGTATGCTGTAGGCAAAATCTATTGGGGTCGCCCCGGCAGGGAGGTTTATAACGTCGCCTTTAGGTGTAAAGACGAAGACCTCGTCCGCAAACATGTCAATCTTCAGGTCGTGGAAAAAGTCTTGAGCCTCGGAATCCTGCTGGTTCTCCAAAAGTCGTCGAATCCAGGCGAACTTCTCCTCGTCGCCGGGCCGGATGCCCTGCTCGCCGCTCTTGTATTTCCAATGTGCGGCCACGCCGTATTCGGCAGTATGATGCATTTCCCAGGTGCGGATCTGCACCTCAAAGGGTATGCCCTCGTTGCCTATGACGGTGGTATGGACGCTCTGATACATATTAGGCTTGGGGGTGCTGATATAGTCCTTAAATCTGCCCGGCACGAGCTTAAACATATCGTGTATATGTCCCAGGACGTTGTAGCAGTCCGTAATGTTATCCACAATTACACGGAAGGCGCAGAGGTCAAAAATCTCGTCCAGGCCCCGCTTTTGGGAATACATCTTTCGGTAGATACTGTAAATATGCTTGATTCGGCCGTAAATAGTGGAATTAATCCCCCAGTCGTCCAGCCTGGCCTTAATCCGGTTTTCCACGCTGGACATGAACTCTTTCAAGGTATCCATGCGCTCGTTAAGTATGTTGGTGATTTCCTTGAAGCCTATGGGGTCAAGATACAGCAGGGAAAGGTCCTCCAGCTCCCATTTTATCTTCTGCATGCCCAGCCGGTGGGCAATGGGAGCGTAGATTTCCATGGTCTCAAGGGATTTGGAGCGCTGCTTCTCCTCCGTCTGATAGTCCATGGTGCGCATGTTGTGAAGCCTGTCGGCAATTTTTATAAGTATTACCCGTATATCCTTGGCCATGGCCATAAGCATCTTGCGTATGTTTTCCATCTGCTCGTCTTCTTTGCTGGTATACTGAACACGAGTCAGCTTTGTGACGCCCTCTACAATATCGGCCACGGTTTGCCCGAACTGTTTTTTAATATCCTCGTAGGTAATGCCGGTGTCTTCTATGCAGTCATGGAGGAGGGCGGATACAATGGAAACCTCGTCAAGACCAATTTCCGCCGTTATCTCCGCTGCGGCTATGACATGGGTCACATAGGGGGTGCCGTCACGGCGTTTATGTCCGGCATGGGCCTTTTCGGCCAATTCGAAGGCTGCGCGGACACGGGTAAGGTCCGCCCCGGGGTTCCCGGCGCGGATTGTCTCCTCTAACCTTTTATACATTTCCTCGACTAATGTAAGTTCCGCCATGACTTTCACCTCCTTTGATTACGTTAAACAGATTTATTTTCCGGATAGTTTTTGCAGGATTCCCGATTCGGATAGCTTCTTTTTACCGTTAGTGGAAATCTGCTCCATGCTAATATTGTCTCCATTCAGCTCCAGTTTCAAAAGGCCCAGTTCTTTGAAAACCGCCAAACAGACGCAGGCCCGCTCCAAGGGCATGTCTTTCGGGCGGAGGGCATAAAGAGTTTCCTCCAAATCCCCGGACAGGCTTCCGCCTGCGGCCTCCAGCCTGCGCCATATTTTCGCAAATTCCCGCCTGGTGGGGGAAAGGCCGTCGCCCTCCAGAGGAGAGATACCCTCCATTCCCGCCAGCACCCTGCGGCACAGGGGCAGGGGGTCGTGAGGTTTTATATCTATAATATGCAGCTGCACGGTGCGGCGGCCTCTGAATTCATTGATTTGGGGAGAAAAAGCCACGTCGATTCTGTCTCCTGCTTTGAGGCCCAATTCTTCCTCCCGGCAGGAAAAAAACACGCACTCGTAAGACTGATTGAATTTGGATATATAAAGCCGGAGATGCCTGTCTCCTATGGGCATAACCGACTTCAGCAGGGCGTCCATAATGCAGAGCTGGGGTTTGGGGTTTCCGTGGCCGCAGGGCTCTAACAGCTCAAGGGATTCCACGCATTCCATGCTGAGAAGCTTTGGCGACTCAATGCGGAGATCCAGCTCCAACTGTGGCGCATATTCAGGGGGGGTTTGGAGATAGTATTTCTCCAAAGCGCTGCGGAAATCATCGACTTTATCCCGGCGTATGTTCAGTCCGGCGGCCAGGGCATGTCCGCCAAAGCTCTCCAAATGCTCCGAACAGGCGCTGAGGGCCTCAAAAAAATTAAAGGTACCATAGCTCCGGCAGGAACCCTTGCCCATGTCCCCATCAAAGCATATCATCACAGCCGGCACGGAAAAAACCTCCGTCAGCCGGGACGCGGCAATGCCCACAACTCCCTGATGCCAGTCCTCGCTGGCTAGCACTATGGGAGTATCGGGCGATGCGCCGCCCATCATGGCTTCGGCCTGTTTCCAGATATCCAATTCCATGGCTTGGCGGCTGCGGTTGAGCTCGCACAGCCGGCGGGCCAGCTTCTCGGCCTCTTTCCTGTTCTCCGTAAGCAGGAGACGGGTGGCTATCTCCACCTGCCCAAGGCGGCCGGCGGCGTTTAGTTTGGGGGCCACGGAAAAGCCCACGCTTGTAGCGTTCAGCCGCCTGTCGGCCAGGCCTGACTCCCTGAGCAGGGCGGCAATGCCCGGCCTGGGGTTGCGGTTGAGTTTTTCCAGACCCGTCCAGGTTATGTAACGGTTTTCGCCGGTCAGCGGCATTACATCGGCGATGGTACCCACTGCCACAAGGTCGCCATAGCGCTCCAGTATATGAGCGGAATCCCGCTCAACTGCGCAAAGCAGCTTAAAGACCACGCCCACCCCTGCCAGGGAAGGGTTGGGATAGGGGCAGTCCGGCCTCTTGGGATTGATAACCGCCTTGGCGGCGGGAAGCGCCTCCCGGCACTCGTGGTGGTCGGTAATTATCATATCAATGCCCAGGCTGCTTGCGTGCTCCGTCTCGGCAATGGCGGTTACGCCGCAGTCAACGGTTATAATCAGGCTGACACCCCGCTCTCCCAGGCTTTTAATGGCAGCGGTATTGAGGCCGTAGCCCTCTTCGATTCTGTCGGGTATGTACAGCAGGCAGTCCAGCCCCCGGCTTTGGAGGTAGTCCGTCATCATACAGGCGGCGGTGATGCCGTCCACATCGTAGTCGCCGTAGACCGCCACTTTTTCGCCCTTTTGGACTGCCTTTTCAATTCTGTCTACGGCAAGGTGTATATCCTTCAGCAGCAGGGGGTCTTCAAGAAGCTCCTCTTTGCCAAATAAAAACTTCCGAGTGTCCTCCGGCGAAGTAATTCCGCGGGCCTCCAAAATTGCGGCCAGGAGAGGCGTAAAGCGCGCCTCCGGAAGTGCCGGCGGAGCCTGGACCCCGGTGTATAGAATTTTCCAGTTTGGTAATTTCATATGTGGCCCCCGATGCGCAGGATAGAGTAAAATAGTTATTATTATATTTTATCAGGTTTTTTGACGAGTATCAAGTAGGCGCTGTTACGGCGAATGGGGAGCGGCGGGCTGGCTTTCAAACCTGTTGGCGCTTTAGGACTTCCCGGTATACGTCGATATCGCTGACGCGGCCCACGGCGGAAAAGGACATTTCATCGAAGTCCAGCACCCTTTGGGCAAGGGCCAAAATATCCTCCGTGGTTATTGCGTCGTAACGTCTAATCAGATCGTCGGGATCCATGCTTTCCCCCAAATGCAGCACACCGGACCCCAGCCTGTTCATGCGGGAGGAAGTGGATTCCAGGGACATGAGCAGATTGGACTTGGCCTGCTCCCTTGCCCTGTCAAGTTCACTCTGGGTCACGCCTTCCTGGCGGAAATGTTTCAGCTCCTCCATAATAAGGCCCAGGGCCTTTTGCTCCGTCTCCCGGCTCAGGGCCGTGGTGATACCAAAGAGCCCTAAATCCGCAAAGCTGGCCGAAAATGAATAAATGGAGTAGCAAAGGCCGTGATTTTCGCGGATGGACTGAAACAGGCGGGAGGACATGCCGCCCCCGAGTATGGTGGACGTCAGATGCATGGTGAAGCGGTCATCGCTTCCGATGGACACTCCCGGAAAACCCAGGCATAGATGGTTTTGCTCTATGGACTTGCGCCTGACCGTAAAGCAGGGGATATAGACGCTGCTGCGGGGGCTTGTGTCCCTGCGCTTTTCCAGGGCGGAGAAACACTCCTGTATCTGGTTTATGCGGCCGTCATCAAATCTGCCGCAGAGGGCCACCACTATACGGGGCGCAATATAACGGCGCTCCTTGAATTTGCGCAGGTCTTCGCCGGTCATGGCCGACAAGGTGGAGGATTTGCCAAGTATTGGCCTGCCCAAAGAGCCGGTAAGGCACTTGGCAAACATTTTTTCCACCACCAAATCCTCAGGGCTGTCCTCGTACATGTCGATCTCCTCAAGAATTACCCCCCTCTCGCTGTCCACGTCGGCCTGGTCGAAACGGAGGTTGAAAAACATGTCGCAGAGAATTTCAATGGCCTTATCCAGATGATAGTCCGGCACCCTGGCATAATAGCAGGTGCTCTCCCTGGTGGTGTATGCGTTTATCTGCCCTCCGATGCTGTCCATAGCGGCGGCCAGCTCTTGGGCGCTGTATTTGTCCGTGCCTTTAAAGAGCATGTGTTCAATAAAATGGGTGGCCCCGTTTTCCGCCGCCTTTTCATAGCGGGAGCCCACTCCCACCCATATGCCTATCGCAGCGGAGCGGACGTTGTCCATTTTCTCGAAAGCTATTCTTACCCCGTTGGGGAGAGTAATCATTTCGTGCATATTTATTCCTTTTCCGTCCTTGGTATTAATAATGGAAGGCGGAGGTTTCCCTCCGCCTCCTGCGAAAATGCTTTAGTCTTTTAGACCTGCGTTTTGCCGTTCCTTCAGTGCTTCTTTTCTGGAAAGGTTTACGCGGCCTTTGTCGTCTATTTCGGTGACCTTGACCCAGGTCATGTCGCCAACTTTTAATACGTCTTCCACCTTGTCGGTATGCTTGAACTCTAGGTCCTTGATGTGTATCATACCGTCCTTGCCGGGGCTAATCTCCACAAAGGCGCCGATGGGTATGGTGCGGACAACCTTGCCGTAATAGAGTTTTCCCACCTCCGGCTCGAAGACGATATCCTCTATGAGCTTTTGGGCGGCGCGGCAGGATTCGATATCCTCGCAGGCGATGAAGATGGACCCATCGTCCTCAATGTCAATTTTGCAGCCGGTATCGGCGGTAATCTTCTGAATCACCTTGCCGCCGGAGCCTATAACCTCGCGGATCTTATCCGGATTTATGGTCATCTTAATCATCTTGGGAGCCGTGGGCGCAAGCTCGGGACGAGGCTCGCTAATGCAGGGCAGCATAACTTCGTCCAAAATATGGCAGCGGGCTTCTCTTGTGATTTCAAGAGCGTTTTTAATAACCGGGTAGGTAAGCCCGTCGTTTTTAAGGTCCATCTGGATGGCGGTGATACCTTTCTTTGTGCCCGCCACCTTGAAGTCCATCTCCCCGTGGAAGTCCTCCACGCCCTGGATGTCTATGAAAGTGGTCCAACGGTTCCCCTCGGTAATAAGTCCGCAGGAGATGCCAGCCACAGGGGCCTTGATGGGCACGCCGGCGTCCATGAGGGCCAGGGTGCTGCCGCAAATTGCGCCCTGGGATGTGCTGCCGTTGGAGCTTAAAACTTCGGAAACAACGCGAATGGTGTAGGGGAATTCGTCGAAAAAGGGAATAACGGGCTCCAGCGCCTTTTCCGCCAGCGCGCCGTGTCCGTATTCCCGGCGGCTGGTGGAGCGGCTGCCCCGGGCTTCGCCCACGGAGAAGGAGGGGAAGTTGTAATGGTGTATGAAACACTTGCTTTCCTCTTCCCAGATGGTATCCAGCTTCTGAGCAGCGGAGATGGTATTCAGGGTGACGATGGACAACACCTGGGTCTGCCCCCGGGTGAAAAGGCCGGAACCGTGCACTCTGGGGATAAGCCCCACTTCCGCGGCCAGGGGCCGGATTTCGTTCATGGCCCTGCCGTCCACCCGCTTGCCGTCCAATAGCCAGGTCTTTACCACCTGTTTTTGGAGGCGGTAGATTATTTCGTCCAGGTATTTGTCCATATCGGGGAATTCCACCCCGTATTTTTCCATAACGGTGTCTATCCACTCGTTGACTCTGGCCTCCCGGACGTTTTTGTCGTCCGTGTCCATGCAGTATTCCATGCCGGACAGCTCGTTTTCCCTGAGCCTGTTGTAAAGCTCGTCGTCAAAGGGGGCTTTATCGTAGGCAAACTTCTCTTTGCCGATTTCGGCGACCATTCTGTCAATCAGGTCCAGTACGGGCATAACGGTTTCGTGGGCCTTTATTATGCCCTGGTACATGATTTCTTCTTCTATTTGATTGGCCGTGGCCTCAATCATAACCACTTTTTGGCGCGTGGCGGCAACGGTCACGGTCATTTGATTGTTCTCGCGCTCTTTTTGCGTGGGGTTAAAGAGGTAGTTCTTGCCGTCCCAACCCAGAACTACGCCGGCGATGGGGCCGTTCCAGGGAATGTCGGAAATCGCTACCGCGGCGGAGGCGCCTATCATGGCCGCAATCTCCGGCGAGCAGTCCCAATCCACGGAGAGGCAGGTGCAGGTGATGACCACGTCGTTGCGCAAATCCTCGGGGAAGAGGGGACGCATGGGCCTGTCAATCATACGGGCGGCCAGCACAGCCTGAAGGCTGGGGCGGCCTTCCCGGCGCAAAAAGCTGCCGGGTACGCGGCCTACGGCGTAGAGCTTTTCCTCAAAGTCCACGGAAAGGGGGAAGTAGTCAACACCTTCTTTGGGGCGGGAAGAAGCCGTGGCCGCAACCAGAACCGTGGTTTCGCCGTATCTTACGAGGACTGAGGCGTTGCACAGCTCCGCCAGTTTTCCGACCTCCAGTGTCAGGGGACGGCCGCAGAAGTCAATACTGTACTTTCGTTCTTCGGGGAAAGTCTTTTTCTTTATTATCATATTTGTGCTCCTTTCGTATGGCGGAGCAGCCTTCCTTTTAGCACTTGAAAATATTCTCCCGCAATTGGGCCGGGAGCCCATTTTCAACTGCTAGAGGGCAACC
>FZPS01000016.1_pt229 | contig 14124 bp, 14 predicted proteins | sample 1817821 | NCBI WGS metagenome assembly FZPS01 (sample SAMEA104158645, study PRJEB21678) | metagenome | place: Germany | collected 2015-04-21 | reverse complement strand
AGCGCAAAGCGATCCGCCCGCAAATCCAGCCGCCGCCGAATGGCATGAGCCACCAGACTGGCCGCCGCCGCACACGCAAACAGCGCCACCACCAGAAAAGGCAACGCCTCCAAAGCGAAACCGTCGCTCAGCCCCCGGGCCCGGGCCGCCGCATCCGCCACCCGGCCCGCGCCCAAAAATACGGCCGCCGCCAGCGCGGCCTCCCAAACATACATCCACAAAATGGCCTTCCCCGCCTGCTGTTTCATGGCCCGCGCGGCCAGAAACAACTGCTCCGACGCGCCCAGTCGCCTCCACGCCGCCGCCGAGAAAATAATCTGACGATGCCGCCCGCTGCCGGCCACCCGCACATCCGGCAAATCCTCCTGATCGGCAAAATCCCACCAAGCCACGCCCTCGATTTTCAAATGCGCCGCGCGTCCAATCCGCTGCAACTCCGCCAATAATTCAGGCGCCTCGACAACCACCGGCGGACGCACGCGCGGCAATATCCGTGCGCTGGCCCACTCCCCCAGCCCGCCGACCAGCACCACATACAAGGCGGTTGCCCCCAGCCACCAAACGGAAGGCGCAAACCATCGCAGTACATACAGCGCCATGAAGCCGACGGTAAAAATCCCCATTTCAAACAGCAGCGTCAGCAAATAACCCCGGAACCATTCGCCAAACTCGCCCTCCAGCCGCTGATAGGCGCGCTCCAGAGAAAAGTTTGCCAGCACCGACAGCGGGAACAAAACGGCCTCATAGGCAAAAACCGTCAGCGCAATAAAAATAGGATGCACAACCCAGCGCCCCACCGGAAACGAAAACCAATTACGCAAACCATTCGCCAGAGCCTGAGACCACCCGCTCACCCAGAAAAGAGCCGCCAGCGCAAACAATAAACCAAAGCGCAGTAAATACAGCCCCCCCTGATCCCGCTCATAGGCCCGCGCCTGTGCCTCCCGGGCCTCGTCGTACCACGTTGCCATGGCCGCCTGCTCCCGGCTACGTCAAATCGCCCAGATTCAACGTCTCCAACAGCCGCGACAAATCCTCGTTGTCGAAGTACTCAATCACAATTCGCCCCATCTCGCGCTTGCCGTCCGGCAACTGCCGGGCAGGCGTCAGCAACACCTTCGTGCCCAACTCCTGCTGCATACGGTCAGCCAAATGCTTGAGCTGGCGGGCCGTTTTCTCATCCGTCGCGCGCGCCTGCGGCGCGCCCGTCTCCGCCGCTGTGCGCGGCTTCGGCCCCCGCCCCAAATCGGCCACCAACTTCTCCAGCGCGCGCACGGACAGCCCCTGCGCCATCACCCGCGCCGCCAGCAAATCGCGATTCTCCGGAGCCACGCCCAGCAACACCTTCGCATGCCCCGCCGACAACTCACCCGCGCTCAAAGCCTTCTTGATGTTGTCGGACAGCTCCAGCAGGCGCAAGGCATTGGCAATCGTCGCGCGCGCCTTGCCGATACGCTTGGCCACCGCCTCCTGCGTCAGACCAGCCTCCTTCATCAGGTCGCGGTATCCCTCGGCCTCCTCAATCAAATTCAAATCCGCCCGCTGGAGATTTTCAATCAGCGCCATTTCGCGCGCTTCCAGCTCGCTCACCTCGTGCAGCAGCGCGGGAATCTCCTCCAGCCCCGCCAATTGCGCCGCCCGGAACCGCCGTTCGCCGGCAATCAGTTCAAACGCATCCCCCGCCGGACGCAACCAAACCGGGTCCAAGACCCCCTTGCTACGAATGGAATCCGCCAGCTCCTGCAACGCCTCCGGCGCAAAATCCCGCCGCGGCTGCCATTTGCCCCGGCTAATCTTCTTCAGTTGCACCCGGTGCACGTGACCCTTGGCGGGAGCCGCCGCAGCCGGAGCCGCCGCCACCGCCGCCTTTTTAGCCGACGCAACCGCCGGACGTTTCGCCGTCGTTTTCGCCGGTGCTGCGCCGCCTTTAATCAGCGCATCCAATCCTCGTCCCAAGCCGCGATGTTTTGATGGAGTAGCCATAATCCCTCCCTTGTAGCCTATTGCCGCCAAACAAGCAATAATTCTGAAAAGCGCCCCCCTGATACCCCGCCGCCGAAAAAGCTTCGTTGACGCCGCGCGGAGGGCGTGATACACCCATGAGCCATTCCCGACAGGTCGGGGCGTAGCGCAGACTGGTAGCGCGTTTGCTTGGGGTGCAAAAGGTCCCGGGTTCAAATCCCGGCGCCCCGACCACTTTCCCCCTCGCGGCACTCCGCCGCCCTCTTCCACCGCCCCACCGGCCCCAGACACGCACACCCGCGTTTTCCACGTCTCAGGCCATGGTTTCAAGGCCTATGCAAAGCCCCGGCAACTTGCTATTCTGCGCCACATGCCGTTGAGTTGGAATGAAATCAAGACCCGCGCACTTGCCTTCTCCCGCGAATGGGCCGGCGAAACACGAGAAACGGCCGAAGCCAAATCCTTTTGGGACGCCTTTTTCAACGTGTTCGGCCTCAGCCGCCGGGCCGTCGCCAGTTTCGAGGAACCCGTCCGCTCCATCAAAGGAACCTACCACCGGATTGATCTCTTCTGGAAAGGCCGTCTCCTCGCCGAGCACAAATCCGCCGGGCGGGACCTGACAAAAGCCAAAGGGCAAGCCTTCGACTATGTCCAGGATCTGATCCGTGAAGGCCGCCACTCCGAACTGCCCCAATACATCGTCGTCACCGACTTTTCCCACATCCAACTCTACGACCTCGAAGCCGCCGAACGCCTCGTCGCCGACTTCCCGCTCAAGGAATTTCATCGCCACATCAAGCACTTCGCATTCATCGCCGGCTACAAACAGCACACCTTTGCCGAAGAACCCGCCGTCAACCTCAAAGCCGCCGAACTCATGGCGAACCTGTGCGACACCCTCGAAGACGCGGGCTATCCCGACCATCAGCGCCAAATTTATCTCGTCCGGCTCCTCTTCTGCCTCTTCGCCAACGACACAGGCATTTTTGACTCCAACGTATTTGACCTCCTTGTAACCGATTCCGCCCCCGACGGAAAAGACCTCGGCCCCCGCCTTGCCGAATTCTTTGAAACCCTCAACATCCCAACCGACCGCCGCCAATCCACCCTCGACGAATCCCTCGCGAGCCTCCCATACGTCAACGGCGGCCTATTCGCCGACTCCCTCCCCGTCGCCCATTTCAACACCGCCATGCGCGACGCCCTGCTGGAAGCCAGCCGCTTCGACTGGTCGCGCATCTCCCCCGCCGTATTCGGCGCGCTCTTCCAAGGCGTCATGGAACCCCGCGCCCGCCGGCAAATCGGCGCCCACTACACATCCGAAGCCAACATCCTGAAAGTCATCCGCCCCCTCTTCCTCGATGACTTGCAGGCCAGGCTAAAAAAAGCCGGTGCCAACCGCGCCGCCCTCGAACGCCTCCACGACCATCTCGCCAGCCTGAAGTTCCTGGACCCCGCCTGCGGATGCGGCAACTTCCTCGTCATCGCCTACCGCGAACTCCGCAAAATCGAAAACGCCCTGCTCGCCTCCCTCTACGGCACACAAGGCATCGTGGACATCGCCCACCTCGCCCGCGTGGACGTGGACCAGTTCTACGGCATTGAAATTGACGAATGGCCCGCCCGCATCGCCGAAGTCGCCATGTGGCTCATGGACCACCAAATGAACGGCGACCTCGCCGAAAAACTCGGCCAATACTTCGTGCGCCTGCCCCTGAAAAAATCCCCAACCATTCTGAATACAAACGCCCTCCGCACCAACTGGAAAGAACTCCTCCCGCCCAAAGAATGCTCCTTCATCATGGGAAACCCGCCGTTCGTCGGCGGCAAATACCAGACACCGGAACAGCGCGCCGACCAGGAAGCCGTATGCGGACACATCAAAGGTTTCGGCCTCTTGGATTACGTCACCACATGGTACTTCATCGCCGCCGACTACATGCGCGCCAACCCCTCCATCCGCACAGCCTTCGTATCCACCAACTCCATCACGCAAGGCGAGCAGGTCGGCGTCCTATGGCCCCCTCTCCTCGCACAGGGCATTCAAATCCATTTCGCTCACCGCACATTCAAATGGGAAAGCGAAGCCCGCGGCAAAGCCCATGTCCATGTCGTCATCATCGGCTTTGGCCTCACCGCTCATGAGCCGAAAATCATTTTTGAGGAAGAGGCTGCCACAACCGTCGCCATCCACGCCCGCAACATCAGCCCCTACCTTTTCGATGGCCCCGACATCGTCCTCCAAAACCGCTCCAAGCCCCTCTGCGACGTGCCTGAAATCGGCATCGGCAACAAGCCCATCGACGGCGGCAATTATCTGTTCACCAACGAAGAGAAAAAAGCCTTCTTGAAACTCGAACCCGCCGCCGCTGAATTCTTCCGTCCTTGGATTGGCGCTGACGAGTTCATCAACGGCTGGCAACGTTGGTGCCTTTGGCTGGGCGATTGCCCCCCGCACAAACTTCGCAAAATGCCCGAGGCCATGAAATGCGTAAAAGCCGTCCGAGAATTGCGACTCGCCAGCAAATCACCGCCAACTCAAAAGCTGGCGGATAGGCCAACCCGTTTTCATGTTGAGAATATGCCCGATACAAATTTTCTTCTGGTTCCAAAAGTATCATCCGAGCGACGCCCTTACATTCCAATCGGCTTCATGGCCCCGCCTGTGCTTGCAAGCGATTTATGTTTTTTGATTCCATCCGCCACCCTCTACCACTTCGGCATCCTCACCTCCGCCATGCACATGGCTTGGATGCGACAGGTCGCGGGAAGACTAAAATCCGACTACCGCTACTCTAACAAACTCGTTTACAACAATTTCCCTTGGCCCGAAAAAGTCACCCCCGCCCGCCGCGCGGAGATTGAACGCCTCGCCCAAGCCGTCTTGGACGTGCGGGCGAAGCATCTGGAAAAAGGCGCGACACTCGCCGACCTTTACGACCCCATCACGATGCCCCCCGGCTTGACCAAAGCCCACGCCACCCTCGACCGCGCCGTAGACCGCGCCTACCGCTCCGCCCCCTTTGCCAGCGAACGCACCCGCGTCGAACACCTCTTCACCCTCTACCAATCCCTCACCACCCTGTTCCCCGAAACGCCTAAAAGGCGAATGAAATCGAAAAAAGCTCTCCCATGAGAGAACCCTTACAGACAAAAGGGCTCTGGTGGACACCCGAGAAACCTCGGAAGCAACTGCCTGGAGAGCTAAAGTATATTCCTGATGAAAAAATTGAGCTGGAAACAATAGGCATATTTTCAGGTGCCCCCCCTACAACCAGACACAACGGGCATACGGCTGATAAATGGTATCACAGACAACAATAAGCGGATTACCCTGCATGCTTGTTATCCAAGCAATCAGCACTGGGGTAGTGCTGGCGTAACTACGGCCAACTATCAAGCACTCGAAATGTTTGTTGGACACCTTGCTCATGCAAGAAACTCCTGCTAGTATAATAAAGTTGTGAAATCGCCCCTGCGCATGCTTCAAAGCTTATTCCGGGCATCCCCCAAGCCCCCAACGCTTCCGGATGACGCAGACGAGCTTCTCCTGCAAATGGCCAAGATGGGGTTTGTTGAAGTCCCAGACCTTGATGCGCCAACGCCCCCTCCAAAAGTCCGCCCTGTGGATTATCAAGTGGAGATGACCGACAGATTGGTTATCCGTGCTAAAAAGATTGAACCGCACCCGGTGTCCGTCTTCACAATTGGCGATCATCGTTATATTGGCATTCCCCGAAAACCGGCAAAAGGTGGTGGTCTTTTCCTCGATGAACAAAAAGAGGAAAACCTGATTCTGCGTGGAAACATCTATGCTTTAATCCCGCGGAAACAGGACCTCTATATTTTCACGGGGGCCCATCGTCTTTACGGCAGTTGTGGAGCAATCTATGTGATTCGGAATTGCGCAACCCAGTTCAAGCCCGAGCGCATCACCCTGTTGCCCGCGGCGCCGGATGCTGTTTATTTGCATGACTTCGGCCCTCTGGATGATGACTTGTTAGAGATATTTGCTGGCACCATGGAAGACGTGGATCTTCAGAAATTTGTGATTGCTGGGTGGAACTGCATCATGCTTTTCAGGCCGGATAATCACTTGGAAATTATCGTGCACGGACATCCGGCCATGTGTGGATTTCGGGCAAACTCAATCGTCCGCGATGATTCGTTTTATTACTTCGGCTCCCTTCGCGGGGTGGCATGCGTGCCGACGAGTTGGGATCTTCTCGTGCGCAACCCCTTCCGTTGTTTTGTCCCGCTCATTCCCGAAGAAGTTCCGGGGTGGCATGAAGCCCAAGCCTCGGCCCAGTGAACGGCTCTCGTAAGTACAACTTACTCAAAGGCCGCTCCCCCCTCTTCCCCCGCTTGCGTCGTTTGCGTTCCCGTTGCGCCCCTTGCGTTAATCGGCTGTTCGGTTCCCCGGCTGTTCGGCTGTTCACACGGGAGCGACGGGCGGCTCGCGTGACTAGTGGTTGGTCGGGGCGGCGGGATTTGAACCCGCGACTTCAAGGTCCCAAACCTTGCGCTCTGCCAGTCTGAGCTACGCCCCGGCATCAACATTCAACCGTCAGGCCGGGCGTCCGGGTTGGCGCGACCGGGTGACGCTAAAGAAAAACCTCCGTTTGCGCGGAGGTTTCGTGTTCAAGTGGCGGGGTCGACGGGGCTCGAACCCGCAACACCCAGATCGACAGTCTGGTACTCTAACCAATTGAGCTACGACCCCGTAACTCGAAAATCACAGCGAAATGTAGCCTAAAGAAAAATCCATGCAAGCCCAAAAATGCCGCTCATTTAATTGAATATCGGAAATCGTGCCATGTGTCGGCATCCGCCGGATGTATTCGGCGCGGCATTTCATCTTGCGGGGCAAACGCGCGCGGCCTATGCTGTCGTTTTCGATGATTGCGCGTAAACATTTCTGGATGGGCCTGCTGGCCGCCGCGTGGCCGGTGGCGCTCTTGGCCGCCAGTCCCGCCCGCCTGACGATTGGCAACGGATGGGCTTGGGTGCGCGAATTTTTTCCACCTTCCGGCGCGGGCGAAATCACCCGAATGGTCTGGACGAACCCGCCGCCCCAGTTGGAGCTGGATTCCTTGCAGGTGTGGAATGTCCGTCGCCCGTGGCCGGTGCAGGAATATGGCTGGAGCGGCCCATCCCCCGCCCCCGTGTTCCCCGAAAGCGGCCCCATTGTCTGGCGTCCGGTTCAAGCCCCCGCCCCGCTCGCGCGGGAACAAATCGAAATGACGCTGGCGGAGCCGATGTCCGACCGCATGGGGCATTCGCTGACGTACCGCCTGCCGGGGCTGGACTGGGATGCGTTTTATCAAATCACCGTGCGAGGGGTCGGCCCCGAATCGCTGGATGCGGTGCAAGTGGACTTGGCGGGATATTTGCGGATTCGCAATCGAAGCGGCCGCGAGTTTCCATCCGCGCAAATTTCTCTGTCGGGGTCGGACATGCCCGGCCCGCCCCCGGCGCGCCCGTTCGGGCAACTGGCGCTGGACCCGAATAATCCGCTGACGGACCTTTGGCTCCAACCCCCCAAAGCCGGGGAGCCGCTGCCGACTTTTTATCCGTTGCAAACGAAAGCCAACCTGCCGGCAAATGGACAAACGGAAATTCGTTTTGCCCACGTTCTGCGCAAGCCCGCGAACATTGTTCACATTTGCGATTCCGACCAGGTGCCGCTGCCCACGCCAGCCGACGGCATGCCGCTGGAACGGGTGTTGCAGATTCCCAACACCTCCGCCGTGGGGCTGGGTTTTCCGCTCCCGCCCGGCGAGGCCAACCTGTTTTTCGGCGCGCGCCGGGGAGCGCCGTCGCTATCCGGTCGCGTCATGCACACGCCTTATCCCGGCACGCTCATGCTTGAAATGGGCGCGGTGGAAGCCGTGCGCGCACGCCGTCTGGCGGATTCCCCCGTGGCGTTGCCCGAGGGCGGCACGCAGAGAGAGCACTCCGTTATCCTCGTCAACCGCCTCACCACTCCCGTCCATGTGCGGGTGGTGGAAAAGCCGGACACCCCGATGTATTGGCGTGTCATCCGCTCATCGGAACCCCTGCAGGAAACCAAGGAAACGCTCACGTTTGAAATCACCCTGCCCGCCCATTCCACGCGAACCATCACCTACCGCCTGCACATGAGCGAACGCGCCCAACCCTGAAAAAACTGGAGATGCCATGACGCCGACCCTGAACACCCGCATTCCCAATCTCGGCCCGTGCAACTATCCCTCGCCGTTGCGCCTGAACACGACGACCGGAGATACCATCGGCAATTTTGTTTCCGACGAAGCCCGCGTCCGCCATCAAGTTGTCTTGGGGCCGGGCGAAGCCCCCAACTCGACCGTTTTCTTTGAAAAGGCCGGCCCCCGGCAAAAGATATTTTTCAATCCGCCGAAAACGCGCGCCGCCATTGTCACCTGCGGCGGGCTGTGTCCGGGGCTGAACAACGTGATTCGTTCCGCATTTCTCGAACTGCATCACAACTACGGCATCCAAGAGGTGCTCGGCATTCGCCACGGCTACCAAGGCCTGACGCTCAGCGCGCCGCCACCGCTCACCCTGACAACAGAAATGGTGGAAGACATCCACCGCGAAGGCGGCACCATTCTGTCCTCCTCACGCGGGCGTCAGGAACCCGCCGAAATGGTCGAATATCTCGTCCGCCGGAACATTGATATTCTTCTCTGCGTCGGCGGCGACGGCACGCAAAAGGGCACCCACGCTCTGGCCGAAGAAATCGCGCGCCGCAAACTTCCAATCGCCGTCGTCGGGGTGCCTAAAACCATTGATAACGACATCCAATTCGTGCGACAAACGTTCGGTTTTTACACGGCGATTGAGTCCGCGCGGGTTATCCTTGACGGTGCTCACTGCGAATCCAAGGGCGCGCCGAACGGGATTGGGCTGGTCAAATTGATGGGGCGCGATTCCGGGTTCATCGCCGCCGGGGCAGCCGTCGCCTCGCAGGAAGTTAATTTTGTGCTGGTGCCGGAAATTCCTCTGCGTCTGCATGGCCCCAAAGGATTTCTTGGGGCGCTGCACAAACGCATGGCCACGCGGCATCACGCGGTGATTGTCGTGGCCGAAGGCGCGGGACAGGATTTACTGGAGCCGGAGAGCGGCCGGGATTTATCCGGCAACCGCAAAAAAGCCGACATCGGCCAATATCTGCGCGAGCAAATCCCCGCCTATTTCCAGGAGGCGGGACTGAAGGTGAATCTCAAGTACATAGACCCGTCCTACATCATCCGCTCCATCCCGGCCAACTCGCAGGACGCGCGGTTGTGCGACAGCTTCGCGCGCAACGCCGTGCATGCCGCCATGGCCGGAAAAACGGACCTCATCATTGGCGACTGGTACAGCGTGTTTGTCCACGTGCCCATTCCGGCCGCCGTCGCCAGCCGCAAAAAAATAAATCCCGAAGGCGAACTCTGGCAGGCGGTGATGGCGGCGACCGGCCAGCCGGCCGTCTGGGAATAAATAAGCGCGGCACGAGCCGCTTAAGCCTTCTTGGCTTCCTGCAGCACCCGTTGCTCGCTGGCCACCAGCAGCGCGTGCATCTGCTTGGCATCCTTGGCTTCGCGCAACTCCAGCAGCAGGCTGGTCTGGTGGCACATCATGCACAGTCGCGCCAGAACATGCAGATGAATGCGGTCGTCCTGACAGCAGACCAAAAAGAAAATATCCGTGGTTTCGCCATCGGGCGAGCCAAACGGCACCTGGCTGATGGTTTTGCCCAGCACCACGAACGAATCCTCAAACATATACGGCTCGTGCATGCGACGGTGCAGCAACGCCAAGCCGTCGGCCAAGGCGGTGGAACAGAGCTGCTCGCGCTCGATTAGACTCGCGTGCAATTCCGTGGGATAGCAAACCAGACCCGTGCGGTCGGCCAAATCCGCCATTCCCTTGATAACCGAAGCCTTTGTCCGGCACTTCAAGTTGGGCTCAATCCATTCCGGCTTAATCAGCGTGGAAATAATGGCCGCATCCTGCGAAAGGTCGTAATACTTCGCGGAGCTGCGACGGTGAAACTCCGACAGCTTTTCATCGCTGTAGCCCAACACTTGCTGGGATGCCCACTCGTCAATGGCCTGATGACGAAAAACCAGACGCCCCCCCTGCCGCTCACAAGGCAACTCCCCGCTTCGGGCCAGTCGCTCCACCTGCTCTTCCGTCAGGTGCAGGAACTCCGCCGCCTCTTTCAAATTAAACACTCGATATGGCATGCGGTTCCTTTCGTCCTTTCCTTTTTAATTACAATCGCAACGAACCTGTAACAAAGGCCAACAACAACGCCACAGTCAAGCCCAGCAAAATCGCCGTGGTGACCGGGAACGGGGCGCGCTCGGTGCGATAGCGCAACCATTTGGAATAAAACGCCGCGCCGCCCGTCAGCAGCGTGACCAATAACATCACGCCAAAAAACACCAAATTCTTCCAAAGCGTCGGAGCCGGCCCGGCGCCGGGCGAACCCGAACCGCCCATCGCCGCCTTGCCCGCCAACGGCAGAATCATGCACTGGAAAAGAAACAGCAACCCAAACGCGATTGCCAACACCTGGCCGGCCAGCGGCGAAGCGATAGCCCTCGCCCAATCCGGCGAAACGGACGACATCCCCGGCTCTTTGCGTTGTCCCTGCTTTTTCATCGGCGGCTTATTGTGCACAACTTGCCAAGCCTGACAAGCGAAACCCGCAAATTTTCTTTCAAAAATATGGACATGCGCCATCGCTTCCTGATATATTCAAAGGCCACATCAGCAAAGAATATGACGACACCCACTCCCACCATCCGTAAAGCTGTCTTCGGCGACGGCTCCGCTATTTTTCAGCGCATCAAGTCTCACCCCAACGAGCTGGTCCCCCGGCCGCTCAGCGATATTCTCCTGAATATAGACCGCTTTCTGGTGGCTGAATACAACGGCGAAATCGTCGGCACCGCGGCTTGGTCCGTGCTGCCCGAACTCGACCCCAAGCGCAATCCGTCCATTGAAATTCAATCCGTTTCCGTCCGCCAAGATTTCCAAGGTCAGGGCTTGGGCCGGCGCTTGGTCGAAGCCGCCATGGCCCGGGTGATGGAATACCGCCCGGACCAAATCATTGTGCTGACCTTCACCCCGCCCTTTTTTGCCAAGCTAGGCTTTGTCCCCGTCTCCAAAGAAACCCTGATGTACAAGCTGTATCAGGGGTGCGTCAACTGCACCCGCTACGACTCCCCCTTCACCTGCCCGGAAGTGGCGATGGCCTATTACCCCCGCGACCACCAGCCGGGAGCAAGCTCATGATCCGCGCGCCTCGTTTTCGGGTCGGCGCTCTCCTCGCGCTCCTCGCAATCCCCGGCATCGCCAGCGCTTGGTCCGGGGTGCAACACATCCAAATCACGCGCTACGCCGCCCGCAACCTGCCACCCGAAATGGCCGGTTTCCGTGAATTTGCCCACCCCATGGCGTTGCCCAGCATATACCCCGACCTGTGGCGACTCGCCGACCTCGACGAAGCCCCCCGCCACTACTTCGAACCCGACCGCCTGCCCGAGGACTTCGACTACACCGCGCTCAGCTCCGACCCGGCCATCGCTTTTTCCGAACAGATTCCCATTCGCAGGGACATCATCGGCGACGCGCCGTGGGCCATCTACGACCTGATGAATCAAATGTCCGAAGCCATGCGGACCAACGACTGGATGTGGGCGGCCCGTTGCGGCGCAACCCTGAGCCACTACGCCGGCGATTTGCACGTCCCCCTCCACACCACACGCAACTACAACGGGCAGGAATCCTGGCAGCACGGCATCCATACGCGCTGGGAAGCCGACATGGTCAAGGCGTTCCTCCGAACGGACGACATCGAACCGCGACCGGCGGAATATCTCGAAAACCCGTTCCAAGCCATCTTCGAGTGGACGGCCGAATCCGCCGTCTGCGCCCGCGAAGTCCTGAAAGCCGACCTGATTGCCAAGCGCGCCGCCGGAGGCCAGGTGGAGACGGAAAGTTACTACCTCAAGCTGTGGGAACTCACGGGCGACATGGCCATCGAACGCATCAGCGCCGCCGCCCACCACGTGGCATCGCTCTGGTACACCGCCTGGGTCAACGCTGGCAAACCGGCCATCCCCGAACCCTTCGACGAATTGCCCACGCTCTCCGTTCACTCCGGCGTTGGTATTGACTACCCCGAACAAGTCGGCCCCCATGCCTTTGCCAAAGAGCGCACCTTCGATTGGGTCATCTGGATAACCTTCATCATCTTCGGCCTGGTCGTCATCATTTCCTCCATCCAGCGTTCGATTCAGTCCCGCAAAAATCGAGGCACGTGAAGCGCTCCCGTCTGGACCTCTTGCTCGTCGCCCGCGGCCTGGCCGAAAGCCGCGAAAAAGCCCAACGCCTCATCCTCGCCGGTGAAGTCACCGTCGAAGGCGCGCCAGCCGCCAAACCCGGCCACCAGTTCCCGAGCGACTGCGTCATCCACATCCGCCAGCCTGAGCGCTTCGTCAGCCGCGGCGGCTGGAAGCTGGAAGAAGCCTTCACCCGCTTCCCCGCCCTCAGCGCCACCGGCAAAATATGCGTGGACATCGGCGCATCCACCGGCGGCTTCACCGACTGCCTCCTGCAACACGGCGCATCCAAAGTCTACGCCGTGGATGTCGGCAAAGCCCAGCTCCACCCCCGCCTCGCCGCCGACCCGCGCGTCGTGGTCTTTGACGGCCGCAACGCGCGCCACCTCCAGGCCGGCGACCTCCCCGAAACCCCCACCCTCGCCGTCACCGACGTCTCCTTCATCTCCCTGCGCCTCATCCTGCCCGCCATAAACCGCCTGCTCGCGCCCGGCGGCGAAACCGTCGCCCTCATCAAACCCCAGTTTGAAGCCGGCCGCGAAGAAGTCCGCCGCGGCGGCGTCATCCGCGACCCCGCCATCCGCCAGCGCGTCATCGAACGCATACGCGAATTCGGCACCCAAACCCTCGGCTGGACCTGGCTCGACATTTGCCAGTCGCCAATCCAAGGCCCGGCTGGTAATGTAGAGTTCTTGAGTTACTGGAGAAAACATCCATGAAAGTCGGCCTATACGCGAATTTATCCAAACCGGACGCCGCCGCCACGCTCAAAGCGCTCGCCACAAGCGCCCGCGACCTGGGCGTCACCCTCATCACCAGCAGCAAAGCCACAGCCCGCCTCGCCGCCAATTGCCGCACCGTCGCCCCCGCGCGCCTCGGCAAATCCGTGGACATCCTGCTATCCCTCGGCGGCGACGGCACCGTCCTGCAAGCCGTACACGCCCTCAACGGCGCCAAAGTCCCCGTCCTGGGCATCAACCTCGGCAACCTCGGCTTCTTAACCAGCGTCCCCGACACCGCCGCCATGGACGCCCTCCAAGCCATCGCCAGCCGCGCCTACCAAACAGTCTCCTACCCCCTCCTTGAAGCCACCCTCCGCAGCGGCGCCCCCCAGCGCAAAAAAAACGCCCCCGCCCGCGCCCTGAACGACATCGTCATCGGCTGGGGCACCTCCCCCCGCGCCGCCATGATAGACGTCGCCGTGGACGGCGAATGGGTCGCCTCCTACGTCTGCGACGGCCTCATCGTCGCCACCCCCGTCGGCAGCACCGGCCACGCCCTATCCGCCGGCGGCCCCATCCTGCACCGCGAAATCCCCGCCATCCTGCTCGAACCCATCTGCCCCCACACCCTCAGCAACCGCCCCCTTGTGCTCCCCAACGACCGCAAAATCACCATCCGCCTACCCGCCCAGGACAAACACCTCCTCCTCTCCGTGGACGGCCGCCCCAGCGGCTGGCTCAAAACCGGCGACCTCCTCGAAATCCGAAAATCCCCCCTCTGCGCCCATTTCGTACAATTACCCAACTACTCCTGGTTCAAGCTCCTCTCCCAAAAGCTCCACTGGCGCGGTTCCAGCAGCGACCCCAAATAACACCCCCATCATCCGCCATTGACTTTTACCCCCCACCCTGCTAAACACCCGAACCCTTGATGGCAGGAAGCAACTCCAAAAGCCAAAACCGAATAACACAAAACGCGAGGTTCAACATGGCCCAAAAAGCTAAAAAGAAAACGACCGCCCCGAAATCCACCCGCGCGACCCCCAAAAAATCTCCCGCGAAAAAGATCCTAAAGAATTAAAAAGAGCTTCTAAATTTAA
>FZPS01000175.1_pt23 | contig 14125 bp, 12 predicted proteins | sample 1817821 | NCBI WGS metagenome assembly FZPS01 (sample SAMEA104158645, study PRJEB21678) | metagenome | place: Germany | collected 2015-04-21 | reverse complement strand
ACTGCACATAGATGAGGACCACATCGACGAACTCCTGATCCCATAGGTCTAGAGCTTCCTGCGCACTGCTGACACGGGAGACTTCAATCAACCTTGACCACCACCTTTGGGAGGATTCGCTTCAACCAAATTCGGTATTGTCAGAATTATTATACTTCTTTCCCAGCCTAGCATCAAGCAAAAGAGGAAAGATCTTTACGCCACAGGCGCCTCCGTCTTGCGCTTGGTGCGAACCCTGACCTGGCTTCCCTGACGGGCCGTAAACAGCCGCTGGAATAAGACAAATATGCAGACTAAAGCCCCTATTGCGATCTTGGTCCACCATGCATTGAGGGTACCTTGGAACATGATCAAATACTGAATGGTTCCAGAGATGAGGACTCCAAAAACCGTTCCGATCACATATCCATACCCACCGGTCAAAAGAGTCCCGCCAATGGCCACGGCGGAAATGGCATCCATTTCCATGCCCACCCCATGAAGAGCATAACCCGAGCGCATGTAGATGGTAAAGGTAATGCCGGCCAATGTGGCACAGAAACTGCTAAAGGCGTAGATCCAGACCATTGTTCGTTTCACAGGCAAACCCATGAGTATGGCTGACCGCTCATTACCGCCGATGGCGTAGACCGTGCGGCCAAACTTGGTGTAGTGGGCAAGATAGACCCCCAGAAGCACCATGAGCAAGGCAAGAACCACGTTCACCGAAATGAAGTTGTTACCGATAATCCGAATCTTGTACTGGGACAAAAAATTGTAAATGGGATGGGTGATGGCGATGGTATCGATGCTCACTACATAGCACAGACCACGGGCTAGATAAAGACCGCCTAGAGTGACGATAAAGGGTGGAATCCGGAAGGTCTGAATCAGAAACCCCATCAGTGCACCGAAGCCCGTACCCATAGCCAGAACCAGGGGAATGACCACATAAGGATGCATTTGGCTCTTCTCAATCATGCTCGACACCAACATGGTGGTTAGGGCCAGTACAGACCCGACAGAAAGATCGATCCCTCCCGAGATGATCACGAAGGTCATGCCCACACCCATGATGATCAGAAAGGCATTATCAATGAGCAAGTAGTAGAATGTCTGGAGAGAGGCGAAGCCAGGAAAAGAGACTGCACCGAATCCGTACATCAGGATAAACAGGGAGATCGTCACAACGAGCGGCAACTTCGATTTCATTCTGTCATCAGCCTCCTTTTCCCGCCAATTACCCTGGCAATGGAACTGCGGAAGGTATCGGATTGAATGATACAGATGATAAAGATCACAACCGCCTTGACAACCTGGGTGATCTCGGGCGGCACACCAAGGGCATAGATGCTTGTTGTCAGGGTCTGGATGATGATGGCCCCAATGATGCTGCCCCAGAGGTAAAACTTGCCTCCATTCATGGAGGTCCCGCCAATGACTACCGCCAAAATCGCATCCAACTCCATAAGCAACCCGGCGTTATTTCCGTCTGCACAGCGAACATTCGAACACACAAGAATGCCGGCAATTCCCGCACACAAACCAGTAAACACATAACACCAGAAGATGATGTTCCTTGCCTTGATCCCGGTAAAGCGGGATGCTGTGCGATTGGCTCCAACCGATTCAATGAACAGCCCCAGCGACGTCTTTCTCACCAGAATCAGGGTAATGGCAAACACCACTGCGACAATGAAAACAGGATTTGGCAGGTAGAGAAAGTAGCCGTTGCTGATGCTGGAAAAAAAGTCGTTGTAAACAGTAATAATCTGGCCCCTGGTAATCATCTGGGCAATACCGCGACCGGCTACCTGCAAAATCAAGGTGGCAATGATGGGCTGCATGCCCACCCGGGAAACAAGGGTGCCGTTCCAGATCCCGGCGACACCCCCGATGCCAACCCCGCAGAGGAGCGCCACCGCCATGGGTACTCGTGAGGCCGACACTACCGCTCCATCACGGATCACCAGATCACCGCCAATCAGGAAAGCGGTAATGGCACAGGAGATAGCCACCACGGAGCCTACTGAGATGTCGATCCCCCTTGATGCAATCACCAATGTCAAACCTGTGGCAATCACCATAATCGGGGCAGAGCGCTTCAAAATGTCAATGAGGTTGCCATACAGGTGGCCTGAACGGACTTCAATCACAAAGAAGTTTTCGGTAAAAATCAAGTTGTACAGGAAAATGAGCGCTAGGATTAGCAGCGGCGTAAACAATTTGGAGCAGGAAAATCGCTTCCAGAGTTCGGACAGCTTCGCCATCTCAACTACCTCCCGCTATGGTCTGTAGGATATTCTCTTCTGCTATTTCGTCGCCACTGAGCTCAGCTACTTTGCTCTTATCCCGCAACACGACAATGCGGTCGCTTAAGCTGATCACCTCTTCAAATTCGGACGAAACGACCACGATGGCCATTCCTTGCTCGCGAAGCCGAACAATGAGGTCCATAATCTCCACCTTGGCTCCCACATCAATTCCCCGTGTCGGTTCATCGAGGAAAAGGATCTCCGGTTCCGTGGCCAGCCAGCGGGCCAGCATCACCTTCTGCTGATTCCCACCGCTGAGTGTCCTCACCTCTTGCTCCGTGCTATGTGCCTGAATATCCAAAACCTCAATGAACTTTTCCGCAATCTCCTGCTGTTTTCGTTCGGGGATGGTGCGGAATATGCCCATCTTACCTTGCAGTGCCAAGATGATGTTCTCACGGAGAGAAAGCTCTTCCACAACGCCTTCCTCCTTGCGGTTTTCGGGACAAAAACCCATACCTAAGGCAATGGCATCCCCGGGCGAGGCGATTCGCTTTCTTTCGCCTCGTATGCGTGTCTCTCCGTGATCGGGCCGATCGACTCCAAAAAGAAGCTTGACCATTTCGGTACGTCCCGATCCCAAGAGTCCTGCCACGCCCACAATTTCTCCACTCTTAATGTCGATGTCGAAGGGATTAATGGAACCTTGTTTGCCCAGACCGTTTGCGGTTAAGGTCACTTCTCCTTGAGGGAGAGGGTCCGACTTAGCCTTCTTAAGCGATTCTCCTTCGAGTAAACCCTTTTCTGCGAGATCTCGTCCGACCATCTTCGATATGAGTTCATATCTGGGTAGATCCTCGGTTCTGTACTCGCCTACCACAATACCATTGCGTAAAACCGTGATCCGATCGGCAATTTCGTACGCTTGTTCCAAGAAGTGCGTGATAAAGACGATGGCCAGGCCTTGATCGCGCAGTTTGCGGATCACGTCGAAAAGCAGTTCGACTTCGTTTCTGTTTAGACTGGAGGTGGGTTCGTCCAGAATCAAGACTTTGGATGAGATATCGAGGACGCGGACGATGGCCGTCATCTGCTGGATCGCCAAGGAATAGGAGGACAGCAATTGCGTAACATCGATATCAATACTCAGTTTCTCCTTGAGCAAAGCCTCCGCCTCACGGTTCATCTTCTGCCAGTGGATGCGCCCGTATTTCATGGGTTGCCGACCGATAAAGATGTTCTCGGCAACGGTCAAGTTGGGACAAAGATTTACCTCCTGATAAACGGTGGAAATGCCTAATTTCTGGGCTTCCAAAGGTGAGCTGGGCCTAATCTCCCTGCCATCTAGGAAAATGCCGCCTGCATCCTGCTGGTGGACCCCTGTCATCACCTTGATCAGGGTTGACTTTCCCGCACCATTTTGGCCCATGATGGCATGCACTTCGCCCTTAAACAAGCGAAAATCCACCTTGGATAAAGCTCTTACACCAGGAAAGTCTTTACTGACTTCCTTAATTTCCATAATCGGTGCAACTTCAGCCACGGTACAAAGACCCCCTTTTCAACAATCACCCCGCGCCGCAATGCACGGGGTGATTCTGTGGTAAATCTAGTATTGCCTGGTCGGGAATGCTTCTGCTGCATTCGTCTGGTCGAAAAGCCCTTCTATGGTGTAAATTCTCTCTGGGAGTTCGTAACCGTCCCTTAGATCATGAATCGCTTGTACCAATTGTGGTCCAAGCAGCGGTGAGCACTCAACGGTGACATTCATTCTGCCTGCCATAATTTCGGCAAAGGCTCCTTTAACCGCGTCGACACCAATAATGATGATATCCTGACCTGGTTTCAAGCCGGCCTCCTCGATGGCCTGGATAGCACCGAGGGCCATGTCGTCGTTGTGAGCATACAAAACATCAATGTCCTTCTCGGCTTTGAGGAAAGCTTCCATGACTGCTTTACCCTCGGAACGGGTAAAGTTACCGGTTTGGGAGCGCACGATCTTCCAGTTGGGATGGTTGGCGTTCATGATTTCCTCGAAACCTTGTTTCCGTTCGATGGCGGGAGCCGAACCAACCGTACCTTGCAGCTCTACAATGTTCACTTGTGTGGTCCCATCATCAAGGCCTTTCTCCTTCAGATAACCGGCGAGCCAGTTGGCGGCCTTTCTTCCTTCTTCCACGAAGTCCGAACCCATGATGGTCAATCTGAGATGGCGATCTTCAACGGCCACGTCCCTGTCAATCATGATCACAGGAATACCTGCGTCCTTAGCTTCCTGCAGCACAGGACCGTAGCCTGTCTCTACCAAGGCTGTAAAGGCAATGACGTCAACACCTCGGGCGATAAACGACCTGAGAGCTTTGATTTGATTCTCTTGCTTTTGCTGCGCATCAGAGAAAACCAACAGCAATGTGGGATCTTCACCAATAGCATGCTGTACCGAGAATGTATTGGCATTTCTCCATTCGCTCTCCGCACCAATCTGGGAGAAACCTACAATCCAAGTTTCGGGTTCCTCGGCACATGCCGCGCCTACAAATAGGACCAACAGAATAAACAACAAAGGTAGGAAAACTTTCGTTCTGTTCATTCGAAATATCCCCTTTCTGGATTCTAGTTCGACGCCGACCACTGTTCAACAATCCCTTGTTTTTTTCAACCCCCCCATCCCAGTGGATTTGCACAGATACTCTGAAGTGATAAGAACCCTAATGTACGTTCAAATATTTGTACAGATTCTCACCCTTGAGGATATTTTCAACGGTAAATCGAATTGGGCCTATAACGGTAATATCCTCACCATTGGGCAAGGCAAGCAGTAGGGTGTTGTTGATGCCGATGATATTAACATCTCCCCCGACTTCCAGGATATCACCATATTTGATCTCCACCCTGCGGCCATCCTCTTTAATATAGTGCTGCCGCCCGAGATATTCTTTCACCACTAAAGTGTTATCAAAAGCAGGATCAAAGTCTCCGCCGGCTTCAGGGAAACGTACCACCCTGGAGGGCTCACCTGCCAGGAGATCGGCCAGCTTGACTCGGATGACGGCGTCCTTTTCGCCCCTTAGTTCATAAACAGCGCTGGGATCGTCCACTGCGATCAACTCGATCCAATCCCGCGCAACGTCGATCTGGATCTCCGCTTCCAGCGGCAGTTCGTCTGCAAGATTGACTTTTTTCCATTGATCCTCCCCCAAACGATAGCTCACCGTACCCGCTGTAGTCTCGGAATACAGTCCTACAACCCTAAAGTTCACCCCAGCCTCCGCTCCGGCAACAACAGGTATAAGAAGCAGCACGACAATGACTAAAGAGGTCAAGAACGAGCGAGCAAAGAATAGGCGATTTTTCACTTAATTAACCCCCTTCGATCTAATCATGATATTTCACAATCATTTTTTATTATACGTAACGAATAGATAAATATAAATAGAGTTAATTTTGTCATCATGTAATTATTTGTGAATATTGCCCCAAACAGGAACATTGGAAAGAGTCATTTTTCCCACTTTTCCGTTCATTACGCAGGGATGGCAGCAAAAAAGAACCCACTTCTCAGTGGGTTCTTTGGGGTTTTCTTTGGGGTCGGACCCCACTTTTTTCCTCAACAGAGAAATTTTGTCTTTTGTTGGCAGGACATTGTAGTCTTGTGTTGAAACAGACTGTGTGTACTAACACGTTAACGCATACAGTTTGCGTAGCAGGGATTGTGTGGTTCCCCTCAAAGTGACCCACTGAGACGAACAGCCAAATAAGCCAACGCAGAGAAAAGGAGATGCAGACAATGGATCTTGGCCTTAACAAGGGAGGCGATAGCACCATGAAAAAAGCCATTGTGCTAACCGATGGAGAACACTATCCTTCCGTAACCCATGATGCCATTTCGGAACTTAGAGAACAATTTCTAGTCCAAGCGGCAGTCTTCATAGGGGGTACCGAGAAAGTAGGTTCCGATAGCGACCTGGATGTACTCGGAGTTCCCATCGTACGTGACAGTGATTACTTAAAAGCAGTAGAACGGGCCATAGACGCCTATAGACCAGACGAAGTCATTGACCTCAGTGATGAGCCCGTAGTCGGCTACAGGGAACGGTTTAGGATTGCTAGTTTTGTACTTTCAAAGGGCGTAGCCTACCGCGGAGCAGACTTCCTCTTTACTCCCCCACTCCAAGAGACGGGAGTCAGCAGGCCGAGTCTATCGGTGATTGGGACAGGAAAAAGGATCGGCAAGACGGCCATAGGCGGCTTTGTGGCGAGAACCTTAGCAGAAAAGTACACTCCCCTTGTGGTTACCATGGGGCGAGGAGGGCCACCTGAACCAGAGCTGCTCCTTGCCAATGAAATTGAGGTTACACCTGAATATTTGCTCTCCATTAGCAGGAAGGGGCGTCATGCTTCCTCGGACCATTTCGAAGATTTGCTCACCTCGCGAGTCACCACAATTGGCTGCCGCAGATGCGGTGGAGGCATGTCGGGACACACATTTTTCTCCAACATGAGCAGGGGGGCCGAGCTTTCCGAGAACATTGAAGCTGATGTCGTGATCTTTGAAGGTAGCGGTTCTTCGCTGCCACCGGTGCGCACCGACTCGCGCATCCTGGTTATTGGGGCACATCAACCCATCGAATACTTACATTCATACCTTGGACCCTATCGTATTTTGGTGTCTGACTTAGTTATTCTGACCATGTGTGAGCCACCCATGGCCGACGAGGCAAAAGTAAAGGCAATGGAAGAGGCGATCAGAGCGATCAATCCTAGATGCAGAGTCGTCAAAACAGTATTCCGGCCCCGCCCTATCGGGAATATCCAAGGCAAACGAATCGCCTTGACTGTCACCGCACCGGCCATGATGACTGACACCCTGTCAACCTATCTCGAAAAAACACATGGTTGTAAGGTTGTGGGGGTTAGCCCTTATCTGTCCAATAGGCCAAAGCTCCGCAGCGACTTGGAGGAGTTTGAGGCTGCCAAACCGGACGTGATCTTATCTGAACTTAAGGCAGCCGCTGTAGATGTGGTAACTGCTTGGTCAGTTGAGAAGGGGTTTGATGTAGTCTTTATAGACAACGAACCAATCTCTATCGATCCTGATGTCAGTCTCCAAGACGAAATTTTGCAGCTGATTGAAAGAATCAAGCCCGATCAATTAGTTGTTTAGCTGGTCCTCACCCGTGCTCTACAAGGACTGGCTGGATATAAAATAAACTGAGGAGGTAGTTCGATGATGAAGAACCTTAGGTTCGCTGTAGTGGCTTTGGTTGGTGTTTTGTTGTTTGCTGCTGGTGTGTTTGCTGAGTCCAATGTTCTGTTGTACACTTCTGTTCCATTAGAACTCGCTACAAACTTCGCAGATCAGTTCATGGCTGCTCATGAAGGGATCACGGTGGAGGTCTTCCGCGCCGGAAGTACGGATGTGATTAACAAGATCTGGGCAGAAGCAGAAGCCGGAGGAGTACGAGCAGACGTATTGTGGTTAGCCGATGCAGCCAGCTACTATGCGTTTAAAGATGGTGGCTTGCTCCATCCGTATGCATCGCCTGAAGCAGAACTAGTCCCCGAAGGACTCAAAGATCCTGACGGGTACTTCACGGGTGCCCGTATGATTAATATGGTTATTGGCATCAATACGAACCTCGTTCCAGAAGGAGCCGAACCCAAAACCTGGAACGACTTGCTGCAGTTCGGAAGGCGAGCGGCCATGGCTGATCCCTTGTATTCTGGTTCGAATTTCACAGTGGCGGCCGCCTTTGTGGAAAGGGATCAAGGATGGAGCTGGTATGAAGAAGCTCGGGACGCTGGCATTCAGGTACTAAGAGGAAACTCCGACGTTGCCCGCGGCCTCGCAGCAGGCGAGTTTGCAGCCTGTATGGTACTGGACTACATGATCTACGATCTCCAGAAGACAGGAGCTCCTGTAGACTTTGTCTGGCCCGATGATGGTGCCGTCTCCATCGCAAGCCCAGTGGCCATTGTTGCTGGATCCAACAGTATTGAAGCCTCCCAGGCGTTTGTGGACTTCACCCTCTCCCAACAAGGCCAAGGGCTTTTGGTCAAAGACGGCGTAATACCTGTCAGACCTGATGTAGCGCCGCCCGCCGGTATGCCCACCGCGGATCAGATCAAAATGATGCCAGTTCCATATCAGTGGGCTGCTGATAACGCCTCGACCATTCGAGAAACATTTGAAAAAGTGATGCTTCAGTAGTGGGCCTAAGGCCTAGTAGGAGGAAATTGCACCTCTAGTGCAGATCATTGGCGGTGTGGCATCAGCCCCACCGCCACTTCTCAGCTTCTCAAGCTATCGCGTCGATCCGAGTAGGCTAGGCGTCGCGTAGAAGGGGGAACACTCCGTTGAATGCAAAGATAGCAACTATAAAGAAATCCATGGATATACGTCATGTTTTCATGATGATTATTGGTCTGTTTTTCCTAGGAGTCATTGTCTACCCGCTATCCTTGGTCGTGATCAGAAGTTTCTCGTCGGAAGCGGGCTTTTCGCTAGGCCATTACGCGAGAATATTCTCGGTGAGCACCAATATAAAGGCTTTTTGGAACTCCATATGGGTTTCATCCCTGTCAACTCTGATTTGTGTAGCTGCTGGTACTATGGCCTCTATGTTGATTATTCGAACGAACATACCCGGCAAATCGTGGTTAAGAATGCTGCTGTTGCTCCCCTATGGCATACCGCCCTTCATTGGTGCCATGGCATGGGCGCAACTTTTTGGTCCCGCGGGATATGTGTCTAAACTCTACATGCATCTCACCGGTGCCTTTTTTGCTCCGTGGAACATCTACAGTGCCGGTGGCGTAGTTCTGGTTCTGGCCGTCTACCAGTTTCCAGTGGTGTTTATCACTATTAGTGGAGCCTTAGGGAGGATTGACACAAGCTTTGAAGAGGCTGCAAGAATGTCTGGTGCCGGACCCATTCGGGCCCTGTTCGATGTTACCCTGCCCCTAATTACGCCGGCGATTATCGCCAGTACTTTGTTGGCCTTTGTGGGTTGCATCTCGAATTTCGGGATCCCCGCTCTCCTCGGGTTCAGGGCAAGGTTTTTTGTGCTAACAACAAGAATCTATGCGGCCCTCTCCATACCGGACATACCTTTAGCCACAGCTATGGCCGTTTTGCTCGCCATTATTTCTGCTGTTCCCCTCATTATCGAGAGGCGCTTACAGAGGGGCGCAGGCAAATACACCGTTATCTCAGGCAAGAGCGTAAGCCCCAAGACCATAGACTTAGGGGTATTGCGAATGCCTACTTTCATTATCACTGTAGTCGTGGCACTCTTTGCCGGAGTCGTCCCACTTTTGTCTATGCTCTTGACATCCTTCATTACATACTGGGGTGCTCCTCTTAAGTTGGGTAACATGACTCTAAGTCATTACCAATATATCTTCAACCTTCCTATGGTGACGAGAGCCATCGGGAACAGCTTCGGCTTAGCCGCCGCGGCAGCAACAATTACGATGGTTGTGGGGTCTCTAGTATCCTATATCTCCCTTAGGGCTAAGTTAACCGGAGCAAAAACTCTGGACTTTGTCGGAACCATCCCATACGCTGTACCCTGTACAATGGTGGCAATATCGATGATCCTTGCCTGGTCTCGCCCACCTGTCGTCCTATATGGAACAATCTGGGTCATTCTAGCCGCCTATCTCGTCCGCTACATGCCTTTCTCTATTCGTACGACCAACGCCACACTTCAACAAGTACATGTTTCCCTGGAGGAAGCTGGTCAGGTCTCAGGCGCAAGGTGGACACAGGTCATGAGGGATATTGTCTTGCCATTGATTCGTCCGGGTTTGGTGGCTGGGTGGATATTGGTCTTCATGCCGGCCCTGAGAGAGTTGACAATGTCTATTCTCCTGTGGTCCCAAGGGTCAGAGACGATAGGATCCGTCATCTACAATATGCAGGACGCAGGGTACACGCAGATCGCGGCGGCCCTTTCCACCCTAGTCCTGTTAGTTATCATGATGGGCAACGCAATTGTCCGAAAACTATCAAAAGGTGCAGTGAACATCTAGCTAAGTATGGAGGTGACCGAAAATGGAAGAACGGATCAACATTTCGGGTCTCGTGAAGAGATTTGGAACGTTCACGGCAGTGGATAATGTAAGTCTTAAGGTTCACAAGAACGAGTTTTACTCCCTGTTAGGCCCGTCAGGGTGCGGGAAAACTACAACGCTGCGCTGTGTTTCTGGGTTAGAACAACCCACAGAAGGCGAGATATTTATCAACGAACAACTCGTAACATCCCCCGCGAAACAGGTAATGGTGCCACCTGAGCGACGGGGTATTGGAATGGTGTTTCAAAACTATGCCATTTGGCCCCATATGACAGTACAGCAGAACATGTCCTACCCTCTCCGTCTAGCCAAAAGGCCGAAAAATGAAATTGAGAAGAAAATGGATTATTTATTGGAACTGCTAGAACTTAAAGGCTTGGGAGGAAGGTACCCTTCAGAACTCTCTGGAGGTCAGCAGCAACGCGTTGCATTGGGTCGGGCACTCTCAACAGATCCGAAGGTCATGCTGCTCGATGAACCCCTGTCAAATCTGGATGCAAAACTTCGGGAGCAGATGCGTTTCGAACTGAAAGACTTGCAGCGGAAAACAGGCATATCCATTCTCTATGTAACCCACGATCAAGTCGAAGCAATGGCCATGTCTGACCGAGTGGGAGTGATGAAGTCAGGAGTAATCATTCAAGAAGGGCCTCCCCACGACATCTATGAAAAACCAACGAATCAGTTTGTGGCAGATTTTATTGGGACTATGAACTTCGTCCCTTGCACTGTGGTCGGACGAGTTAGGGACGATGTCAAGATTCGCCTGCGCAACGGTGTCGAGTTTCTCATAGAGGACTCCTCAGCCCCTCAGGGGGAATGTACGTTGGCCGTTCGACCGGAGGACATCATTTTAGGAGTTGACGATGGAATCGAATGCGAGGTTAATGTTCGCGTATTCTTGGGTAATGTTATCGAGTACAGAGTTCGAGTTGGGGAGGATTTACTAAGGGTTCAAACGAACGCATCCACCCGACTGGAGCCAGGCGAGCGCGCCAAAATACGCGTTCAAAACGGTCTAGTCTTCCCCAAATAAAGAAACACTAACAATCGCGGGGTGATCTGCAATGTTTGGCAAAGCAAGACTGCAAAAATGCTTGAAAGAGTTCTACAAAGAAGGACGAATAGATTACACCATGCCTCCATTAGTCAGGCTGGACAGTGGGAATGCTGTGGGAAGCGTGAAAAATGGCGACAGTCTGTTTTTTTGCTGCAGGCGAGGCGACCGCGAGGTACAACTTACAGAAGCCTTTGTCGATCCAGCGTTTTCCCATTTTCCGGTTGAAACAATGCCTGACTTGACAGTCGTCACTTTGGTTCAGTTTCATGAGAAGTTCGCCAACTTGCCCACCATGTTTCCTATACTCCGTCCTACTCCGACCATGGGCCAAGTCTTCAGTCAGGCTGGCGTACGTCAAACAAAGATTGCGGAGTCCGAAAAGGCGTCGCATGTGACCTTTTTCTTCAATGGTCGACGCGTCGAACCCTATGATCAGGAGCAATGGATCATTGTTCCGAGTCCCCACTCCTCTGAGTTCCTATCTAAACCGGAGACCAGTACAGCGCAGGTAGCCAAGGAAGTCGCACGGGCTATGACCGATCACACGGACCAGAGCCAGAAGCACTTCATCCTAGCCAACCTTGCAGCGGGCGACATTATTGGACACCTCGACGATTGGGATGCTAATCTGCGTTGCGCTGAAGCGGTCGATCAAGCACTGAGGACGATCTGTACGGCCGCGGCCCAGCATGGGTATGCTGTAGCCGTCACTGCTGATCATGGACTACTTGAGAAGTTTAGACGGAGCGACGGGACCACCAATATCAGCCATACTTCAAGCAGAGTCCCCTTTGGCCTAGTAACACCTGCCCATGGTCCAACTGTGCAGCTAAAAGCGTCAGAAGATGCAACCCTCGCAGATGTGGCACCTACAATTCTAAACTTGATGGGCATCTCCGTGCCCAAGGAAATGAAAGGCGCAAATCGCGCCACCATAGATGGATGCTATGATCGGCTCGTGTTAGTGGTTATGGATGGCTGGGGCGTGGGGTGCGATGATCCTACGAAAAATCCCATCTCAGCCGCGAACACCACCTGCATGGATTGGATTGAGCAAGAATGTCCGTTTATGACGCTGATTGCTTCCGGTACTGCGGTAGGCTTACCCCCAGGAAGATCCGGCAACTCAGAAACTGGCCACCTTACCCTTGGGGCAGGCCAGGTTGTACCCCAGGATGAACTGCGAATTACACAGGCTCTGAGAGAAGGGTTGCTTGAAGAAAACCCAGCTATAAACCGGGGACTGGAGACGGCTCTGCAAAATGGTGGAGACATTCACATACTTACAATGCTCACCAAGCAGAGCTCCCACGGAAATATGGAGGAAGGAATGGCCGTTTTGAGGGTGGCAGCCAAAAAGGGAGTAGGGAACGCATGGTTACACCTAATCCTCGATGGCCGCAGCAGTCCTCCACAAGGAGCAGCGGACCTATTGGAGGTCCTTGAAGAGAACCTTCCAACAGGAATTAGAGTTCAGATAGCGACGGCAATGGGTCGTGCCCTGGCGCTAGATCGCAGTGGTGGCTACGAAGAGAAGACCCAGGCGGCTTACCGGGCGATTGTCCTCGGTGAAGGAATCGGCTTTTAGCGCCCGTTGATACCAAGCGGCGTGCTCCAAACTTGTCACAATCTTCCTTTGACTTCCGACCCATCACTGTTTCTGGGGTACTTAAGCCAAACCGGGAATTTAACAAGGGGATTTTGGCATTTGCGTAGAAATAACGTGTACCATCGAACGTTAACACACTCCTGGCGGAAGGAAGTTTTGTGATGCTCGACAGAAAAAGTTTTGTTCCTTTATATCACCAGCTGAAAGAAGATCTGACCAAGAAGATCGCTACAGGCGAGTGGGAACCTGAGACCCGGATCCCTTCAGTACGCGAGTTGCGTGCCCACTATAAGGTTAGCTCCACCACGGTTAAACAGGCGCTATCGGAACTAATCCAAGAAGGCGTTCTTTATTCCATACAGGGTAAGGGAACATTCGTGTCCATTCCCCAGTGGCCTTTGGAGTACAAAGAAACGACGCTCATTACGGATGAAATGAGGCTAGCATCGAGGGTTCGCGCCCGAGGCAAAGAATTCTGGGCCGAGGTGCTCACCGTGGAGCGAGTACTGGCTTCAAACCTCGTTAGTACCCTGTTGGCCATTGAGGATGATTCAGAAGTGTTAGAGATACGTCGCCTCAAAAAGGCTGATGGTATTCCAATGCTAATTGAAACGACGTTCCTTTCCCCTGGTGTTGCCGATGATATCGATGAAGCAGACCTCAGCAGATCCCTATTTCGAATACTACGAGATAAATATGGCATTTTGCTCAGAAGACGAAACGAGACATTCCGCCCGGTCTTTTTAGAAGCTCCTGAAGCAGAGCTTTTGGAGCAAAAGGAAGGTGCCTTGGCCCTCCTCAATGAACAGGTAACGTATGCAGATACCTCCAAACCGGTTCTATGTGGCAAGTCACTAATACGCGGCGACATGTGCAAGACATATATCGATCTCACCAACATACGCAAGGTGAAAGAGATGATCGGCCAAGGCTCTTCGTTCTGATAGCGTCCGTTTGTAGTCCAAGACCGGTCCATTTAGGACCGGTCTTTTCTGGTCTTGCCACCTATTCCCTATTCATCAAACTCCCAGTCTAAGCCACCGCTAGGGACGTAGTTCCTTAGATAGCGGCTTCCCAAGGAGATCTCCTCCAGGACTTTGTCCTCCGTCTTGGTAGAGCCGGGAATGTATTCCAGCACTAAGA
>FZPS01000016.1_pt50 | contig 14128 bp, 6 predicted proteins | sample 1817821 | NCBI WGS metagenome assembly FZPS01 (sample SAMEA104158645, study PRJEB21678) | metagenome | place: Germany | collected 2015-04-21 | reverse complement strand
GCCCCTGCCTCCTGTCCCTCGGCGACGGGCTGAACTGCCGCTTCCTCGCGGTCCAGGCCGGCAGCCGGCATCGGCGCGGGAGCCGGACTGCTCGCACCGCCCGCAGCTCCGAGGTTGAGAATGATGTTCACGCCGCGTTTTTCAGGATCCGCGGCCTGACTGGCATCCACGAGGAAATTGACGACATCCGTAATGTTGGCCTGACGGAACTCAACCGCCGGAATAATGAGTTCACGCATCTTCTGTTGAAGCAGTTCGGATGCCGGCTTGCTGTCCACGCCACCGCGGGTGTCTAAATCACCCGGCTTCTCCACATCCACGCGCGCGGGAGGGCTCCAGCTCTGGCGCACTTCGGTCATCATGCCCTGAACGCGAGCGGCACGTTCATATGTGGCCAGTTTGAATTTCTCCTCTTCAATCTTACGCAGATAGCGCATGGAACTCTTGTGGTAGGGATCGCGTTTCAAAATAATTTCGAACAACTCCACCGCACGATTGTAATCCTTCAGCATGTACCACTGGCGCGCTTCGCTATACAGTTGCGCAATGGACTTTTGCTTTTCGAGGGTTGCGGGCTGATCCGCCGGCGCCTTGGGAATCAGGGCCGCCGCTTCAAGTTTTTCAAGCCGTTTGCTCAACGCCTGAGCGCCCCGGTGATCCGGGGCATTGCGCAAGGCGGAATCCACCAGCTTGCGGGCATCCGCCAAACTGCCTTGCTTCTTGATAATATCCCGGGCTTGAAGATATTGGGCTTCCGCCAATCCCCAGGCAATCTGAGCGCGCAACGCATCGTTTTGCGGGCGATCGGGCAGGGTATTCAGCGCGCTGGAAAGGGAGGTTTGCGCCTCTACGAGGGCGCCTTCACTCAACGCCTTGAATCCGGCCTCCGCCGACTTCATAGCCTTGGCTTCCGCGTCCTGACGGCGGACTTCTTCTTGCTGAGCGGCTTCTTTCGCCAGTTTTTTCACTTCTCTGGGAGAAAGCTCTTCCTTCTTGGCCTTCGCGGCTGGAGCAGCCATGGAACCAAAGTCGGCCGTTTCAAAACTATCATCTTCAAACGTCGCCTCCGCGTCGTCTTCCGCCAGCCCCATATCCTCAAAGCCTGCCGAGTCCTCGACATCAACGGCGGGCGCTTCCACTTCTTCCGCGCCAAACAAATCGCTCATGAAATCGGGTTCTTCAGCAGCCACGGCGGGTGCTTCTTCAACGGCCCCCTCACCCAACAGGTCATCTAGAACGTCGCTCTCGGCTTCCGCAACAGCGAAGTCATCCGCCGCTTCCACTTCCGCAGCACCACCAAATGCGTCTTCGGCATCTGCGGCAAACGGATCATCCGCCATGCCCGCGTCTGCCTCGGCAGCCAAATCAGCGCCAAAGTCATCGGCATCTGACACGTCCGCTTCGGCGGCGAAAGGATCCGCCTCCGCACTCGCTTCTTCCACGGCCGGCTCAGCGGCAAAGGCATCCATCGAGTCATCAAATGCCTCCGCGACTTCCGCTTCTTGAGATGCGGGTGAAGCAGAGCCCGCATCGGCGGCGACATCCACGCCCACATCGCCCAACAGGGCATCCAGATCAAAGTCGTCTCCCTGAGCAAATGCCATGCCACTGAAAATGAAAAGGAGAGACACCGCAATCGCCGCAACCATGCACCATTTCATCTGGACTTCCTCCTTGGAACTGAATCGGAGACGAGGCACCGGCCTCGTCTTACCCAACCATCGCTTGTTAATAAATTTGTCATTTAAAAATCACCTGAAAACACCGAGCTGCCTGTGCCAGCCGGCGCATTCGTAGCCGCCGCCGCGGCGGGATTGCGCTCTGTTGCGCTAAGCATGGGTACGGTGATATGGGCGCCATTTTTAACGCCTTGAATTACCACGTTTTCACGCTGGATGTCAACGACCTTGTACGTCTCATCTTTAAAAGTAAATTCGCTGTTCAACTGTTGAACCGGCAACCGGGTCCTGTCGAGCAGGGACACAAAGAGAATCTTCAGCTCGTGTTCGGTATACGGGCGCCCCTTGACGAGGGTAACCGAGCGTTTATCAGACATGCGAACCATTTTGACCGTTTCGCCACCGGCGCCTTGGGCGTCATGGGCATCCAGCCGATATCCCAAAATGACATCGTCCTTTTTGGCAAAATATGTGCGCTCTTTGGTCTGCATATTCAACTGTATGCGGACGGAGCCGTCCGGCATGAGTTGGGTGCCGACAAAACGCAGATAAAATGGAATGGGGCGAATCGCGGCCACCCGAAGTTTTACAATCGGATCGGGATAACTTTCCGGGTCCTGGGGATCGGTTCCAGCCAGAAATTCTTCCAAATTGGTGAAGCCATCGCCATCCAGATCGCCTTCTGCGTCGGTTGGGTTTTGCGGGTCAAGACCCCACTCCAACTCCATGCTGTCCGGAATTCCGTCGCCATCCGTGTCCAGTGTCTTGATGTCCACGATTTCCGGCTGCGGTTCGAGACAGAAGGGACAAGTGTCTGCGTCATACGCAATGGGCTTGCCGCACTTGACGCAGGACACGCGCAATTCGCTAACCGTGGCATTGCCCTCAAATCTCAACGCATTGGTGGTGGAGGCTCGCGCCGCCGCAAGCTCATTGTCGAACTTCAGCGTGTCCTCAATCTCCACGGGTTTGCCGGTCAAATCGAGACGTTGCAAAATGGGGTTCACCGCATCGTGGTCCACCTGAATCTGCTGGGCCAGCCAGACGCCGGAGAACATCAAGGCGATGATGGCGCACCAAAGGATGATTTTTTCGTAGTTGTCCTTGAACCAATCTTTTCTGTTGCGGGGTGCCTGGCTCATGGTTGCCCCTCCTCTTCTACGGCGGTTTCGGCCAGCCGATACACATCTACCTCCAAGCGAATATTGGGCAACTCCTGACCGGCCACCACGCGCAGTTCGCGCGGCAGAATGGCGGGGGGCTCTTTAGCGCCCAATTTATTGGCCGCGCCCGCGCTTTGCCAGCCTCCGCCGGTGGCAACCGGCTCCGGAGCAGCCGCTCTATCCTCGACCACTTGGGGGACCACCACCGCGGGTTTGGAGGAGTTGACCACTTCCATCTTGGTAACCACCGTGAATGGCAACCCCTGCGCCAGCCGGTCCAGCACCTTCCGATTGGCGTCGTCTTGGGCGCGATATGCCAGCACGTAATGTTCGCGGGTATACAGCCCATCGGGGTCCCTATACAAATCGGTGCTGGCCTCTTCTTTGACCTCCGCTTCACGCTCGCGCAAGAAATGCCCGCCGAAAACATCCTCCTCCCGCACCGGTTGGGCGTCCCGTTCAAACACCGTGCGTTCCACCGAGGTCAATTCCGCCACGCCCGCTTCGTACAAAATCGAGCAAAGCGCATGGATCGTGCGGAGCTGATCCACCAGCCGCGTCATTTCTTCGTCCTGCGGCAGGGTGCCTTCGGCATAGCGCTGGAACCCGAAAGCAAAATTGGGGGGGAGAACGATATTTTTGGCGCGCGCGCCGGCGCCCAGTTGGCGCAAGACATTTTCAATCGTGGCACGAAAGCTATCCCGAGTGACGGCTTGCGTGGACTGTCGGCCCGCCTTGAGCGCCTTCAAAATGCCGTTGTAATAGTCCTGATAAACATCCAGTTGCTTCTCCATGGCTTGAACATTGCTCACGGAGGGAAATACCTTTCGGTTGTTCAAACGCATGAACTGGTTCTGGACCTGCCCCAGTTCATCTTGTTCCGTGAGATAATTTCCGCGCACGTTGAGAATAAAAAAGAAGAGAAGGCCCGCCAGCAGCAGAGCGACCACTCCGCCAATAATCAAAGGCATGTATTTGCGGTTCATAGTTCCTGCGGCTCCTTCAAAACGGCAAAAATCTTGAATTCCATGGTGCCGGCATCCGCCCGGGGCACCGGCTGCCAGGTAATTTCAGTCTTGGGCGAAAACCAATTCGATTCACGCAGTTGGTCGCGATAGGCCCCGATGGCTTCGCTCTTAATGCGGTCGGTATAGCCGATCCCCTCAAGTTCGAGACCCACGATCCGGTTCGCGCTTGTCGCCTTCGCAGCGGAACCGGAGGCCGGAGTGTCGGCCATGCCGGGCAAGGACGACAGAGGGCGAATCCGTGTCAACCACATGCCTTCCGGCAACGGCGCGCTAACCTCATCCAGCAAACTGCGCCAAACGCCACGCTTCGTTTGCAACTGAACCAGCTTGTTGATGAGCCCTTCCACCTGATCAACGTCGCCTTCCACTTTTTGCAACTGCTGCTCAACCCTTCGCAAGTCGCTGACGCGGTCGCTGATTCTGGTGCGATTCGCGCTGGCCACGCTGCCCATCCGCGCGTAGAACATAATCCACACCACCAGCGTCAGAAGAACCGCCGCCGCCGCCATCGCAAACAGCGGCTGCTTGCGCTTGAACTTCTTGGCCTCCTCCGCCTTCGGCGGGAGCAGATTGACTTCGATCGGGCAGGTGTGCAACTGCCGCAGAGCCAAGCCAATCAGCGGCCCCATTTCGCAGGCATGCGCGCCGATCTGCTCGGCGGGAATCTGCTCGGCCACCGCCACGTTGTTGAATGGATTAAAATAATCCGTCTCAATGCGCAGCTTCTCGCGCAAGAACGTGTCGGTATAAGGAATCACCGAGCTGCCACCCGTCAACAGCAATAACGACGGCTGCTGGCCACCCTGCTGGCTCCGGTAGAAATTAATGGAGCGATTCAGTTCCTGATGCAGGCGCGTCATCATACTGCGCACACACTTGGAAACCTTGTCCACCGTCTCGCTTTGCGGACCTTCGTATGCCCCGCCAAAAGCGACATAGGCATGCGCCTTCTTCAGCGCCTCGGCGTCGTCATACGAAACCGCGAACTCGCTCATGATCAACTGAGTGATCTGATTGCCGGCAACAGGCACGTTGCGGCTGAAAATCCGACCGGCCTCAATGAAAATTAAATCCGTGGAACGCGCGCCGATATCCACGACCAGTGTGCACTCGGGCAGGTTGTCGTAGTTGTAGCGCACGGCGTTGTACAACGCCATGGGCGCCACATCCACCAGGTTCGGAATCAGCCCCGTGAAACTCACGCAATCCATGATCTCCATGAGCACATCGGTCTTGATCGCCGCGAGCATGACATCCACATCGCCCGAAGCACCGCGAATGAGCTGGTAATCCCACACGACTTCGTTCATCGGGAAAGGAATATTCTGCTGTGCTTCGTACTGGATGATTTGGAAAACTTTTTCCGGCTCCACCGGCGGCAACTTCACGAACTTGGGGAAAACGGTATGGCCCGAAATGGCCAACTGCACCGGCCCCGGCTTGCAACCCGACTCACGAATCAAATCGTGAATGGTTGTAATGATATACTGCGAGCGCTCCGCGTCACTTTGCGGGTCCATCCCCAAATCACTGACCGCATAGCGGGTCATTTCCAACCCGCCCTTCACATCCATGAATTCGGCCAGCTTGAGACTGTGCGAGCCGATGTCCAGCGTTAGAATTGGCGGCTTAGCCATGGGCGTTTTCTCCAGTTGCCGAATTAACGGCTCGGGGCGGCAGATCGAATGTATTCATACGCGTCATAGTCAATCACGGCGAACGGCGTCTGATCGCGACTCATCAACACGCCATCCACCGGCGGGAAACGGTCCCACCAGTTCGGCTGTTGAGCGGAGGACTCCATGGCCACCACCGCGCCCTTCACTTTAACAACGACCGCGATTTGTTTCACCAACCCCCGGCGCACAACCGTGCTGGGATGCAGGAACATGTCGCTCATGTGCCGCCCCTTGGCCACATTCATGTATGTCACCGTTCCGCGATACATCACCGGCAAGCCCTTGTTGCTCTGATCTTCGAGATAGGCGTAATAGGTGAATTCCAATTCATCAATCCAGTCCGGGCTCGTTTCAAATTCCACCACCACGCGCCACCATTCCGGCGCGCGGCCCGCAGCCTGACCTGCAACAGAAGTTTTGTAGAGCGGCGTCCGCTCCTTCACCGGGGTCATCTTGCGGATTTTGATGATGTTGGCGGCAGCAGGATTGCCCATGGCGCCCGCCATCTGTGCGCTGGCCGACAGCACAAGCGATCCCCCCAGAAGCAATGCGATGGTCACCCAAACAATTTTGATACGAGCTGGACGTTTCATCATTCTGCCTCCTACATAGACCGGTTTCATCCGTGAGCGCCCGCAAAACCTGCGTGCACTATTTTTGGGAGTATAAGCAGTCCGCGCGTTTCTCGTCAACCGCATTTCCTCGTACGAAAAATTTTTGGCGCCCCCAAGCCGCTCATTTGAGCGCGACATGTCGCGGATGAAAAGCCGCCTCAAACGCATATGCGACATATTCTGAACACGACCACTCGCCTCAACGCAACACGCGTAATATCTGCGCGCCCGCCCCACTCCCCTGCTCCCATGAGGAGCCGCGCCAGAGACTTGGGCGGCCAACAAAAATCCGGACACAAAAAAGGCCGGTTTGCACAAACAAACCGGCCCGAAAAAAATCCTGGCAACGTGCTACTCTCCCGCCCCCGAATGAGGCAGTACCATCGCCGCAGCGAGTCTTGACTTCTGTGTTCGGAATGGGAACAGGTATGACCCTCGCGCCATGGTCACCAGGAAAAAAGGGTTGCATAGGATACATGAAATCGAACCATTCTCATGAAAGGGCACGGGTTCCGCCCCGCCGAAACGGGGCGGAACCGTGCACAAAGAATTGGTCAAGCCTCACGGCTGATTAGTAGCGGTTAGCTGAACGCATCGCTGCGCTTACACACCCGCCCTATCAAGGTCGTAGTCTTCAACCTGCCTACAGTCCAGGCGAACCTGGAAGGGAGATACAATCTTGGAGTCGGCTTGGCTCTTAGATGCATTCAGAGCTTATCCATTCCGCACATAGCTACTCGGCGATGCCGCTGGCGCGACAACCGAAACACCAGAGGTGCGTCATTCCCGGTCCTCTCGTACTAAGGAATGTTCTCCTCAAATCTCCTACGCCCACAGTGGATATGGACCAAACTGTCTCACGACGTTTTGAACCCAGCTCGCGTACCACTTTAATTGGCGAACAGCCAAACCCTTGGGACCTTCTTCAGCCCCAGGATGTGATGAGCCGACATCGAGGTGCCAAACCGCCGCGTCGATATGGACTCTTGGCGGCGATTAGCCTGTTATCCCCGGAGTACCTTTTGTCCGTTGAGCGACGGCGCTACCACTAGCAACCGCCGGATCACTTAGTCCTGCTTTCGCACCTGCTCGACTTGTGGGTCTCGCAGTCAAGCCACCTTCTACCCATACGCTCTACGCACGATTGCCGACCGTGCTGAGGTGACCTTAGAACTCCTCCGTTACCATTTAGGAGGAAACCGCCCCAGTCAAACTGACCCTCTGACACGGTCCCGCAACCGGATGACGGTATGCGGTTAGAATTCCGGTTGACTAAAACTGGTATTTCACTGACGGCTCCACGTTCCCTGACGAGATCGCTTCACAGCCTCCCAGCTATGCTACATATAACCAACCAAAACACAATGTCAGATTACAGTAAAGGTTCACGGGGTCTCTCCGTCCTACTGCGGGTATCCGGCATTTTCACCGGAATTACAACTTCACCGAGATCCTCGTTGAGACAGCGCCCAGATCGTTACACGATTCGTGCAGGTCGGAACTTACCCGACAAGGAATTTCGCTACCTTAGGACCGTTATAGTTACGGCCGACATTCACTGGGGCTTCGGTTCAGAGCTTCGCCTTGCGGCTAACCCCTTGCCTTAACCTTACAGCATTGGTCACGTGTCACACCATATACATCCTCTTTCGAGTTGGCATAGTGCTGTGTTTTTGATAAACAGTCGCCCGGGCCATTTCACTGCGCCTCCAGTCCGCTTTGTTGTTACACGAACGGTCTGAAGGACCCCTTTTCCCGAAGTTACGGGGCTAGATTGCCGAGTTCCTTAACGAGGTTTCTCTCGCGCGCCTTGGTATATTCTACCTTCCCACCTGTGTCGGTTTCCGATACGGTCGCCTGTTGGCTCGCTAGAAGCTTTTCTTGCCGGCTGAGGGTCAATCAATCCGCTTCGGCCGAAGCCTCCACGTCTCATCGCCTTTCAGGTTGCATGACCGGATTTGCCTGGCCACGCCCCTACGGGCTTGAACCGCCACTTCCAATCGGCGGCTGATCTACCTTTCCGGGTACTCCATCGCGTCTTAATCGCCAACCGGCGGTGCAGGAATATTGAACCTGCTTCCCATCGCCTACGCCTGAATGGCCTGGGCTTAGGGGCCGACTAACCCTGGGCGGACGAACCTTCCCCAGGAAATCTTGGGATTACGGCGGCTGGGATTCTCACCCAGCTTTTCGTTACTCATGTCCGCATAATCACTTGTATACGCTCCACGCTCGGTCACCCTTGCGCTTCAATGCAAATACAACGCTCCTCTACCACTCCCCAGACCCGAGGGCCTGAGAAATCCGCAGCTTCGGCAGCCGGTTTAGTCCCGATCATTTTCGGCGCACAATCGCTCGACTAGTCAGCTGTTACGCACTGTTTAAATGGTGGCTGCCTCTAAGCCAACATCCTAGCTGTTTTAGCGATCGTACATCCTTAGTCACTGAACCGGCTTTAGGGGCCTTAACTGGCGGTCTAGGCTGTTTCCATTTCGACTATGAAGCTTATCCCCCACAGTCTATCTCCACACGTGACTGCCACGGCATTCGGAGTTTGATTGGCTTCGGAAACCCGGTAAGGCCCCTAGTCCAGTCAGTGCTCTACCTCCGCAGCGAGCATTCGTGCAGGCTAACCCTAAAGTTATTTCGAGGAGAACCAGCTATCACCGAGTTTGATAAGTCTTTCGCTCCAACCCACAGGTCATCCTAGAGGTTTTCAGCCCTCATAAGTTCGGTCCTCCATCGCCTGTTACAGCGACTTCAACCTGCCCATGGGTAGCTCACCCGGCTTCGGGTCTATTGCCGGCAACTGAACGCACATTTCGCACTCGCTTTCGCTTCGGCTCCTCCGCCAGCGGCGGATTAACCTTGCTGCCAACAATAACTCGCGGACTCATTATGCAAAAGGCAAACGGCCACCCGCCTTGCGGCAGGCTACCATAGCATGTAAGCACATGATTTCAGGTACTGTTTCACTCCCCTAGCAGGGGTTCTTTTCACCTTTCCCTCGCGGTACTAGTTCACTATCGGTCACCAGCAGTATTTAGCCTTAGTGCGTGGACGCACCGGATTCACACGGGGTTTCACGTGTCCCGTGCTACTTGGGATGTCCCTAGGGCTTCTCGGGATTTCGCGTACAGGCCTGTCACCTTCTTTGGCGCCGTTTTCCACCGGCTTCCGCTATCCGTCGAAGATCCCACGTCGGGATCCCGCTACCCCATCCGGCAAGCCGGATGGTTTGGGCTATTCCCCTTTCGCTCGCCACTACTGAGGGAATCACTGTTGTTTTCTTTTCCTCCCGGTACTGAGATGTTTCACTTCCCGGGGTTGGCGACGAAGCCCTATGGATTCAGACTCCGTCAACGGGGCATTATCCCCGCTGGGTTTTCCCATTCGGAAATCTCCGGATCAAAGCGTATTTGCCGCTACCCGAAGCTTATCGCAGCTTATCACGTCCTTCATCGCCTGCTGATGCCAAGGCATCCATCATGTGCCCTTTTGAGCTTGACCAAAATTGAAATCAATCATGGTCATTCATGAGTATTGTTTCTGATTCTTTTTTCTTTGTTTATCGGTGAAGAGTATTTTTACCCTTCTGTTGTAAACAATTTCTTTCAATGTATCCTATGCAGTTTTCAAAGATCGAACCGCCGAAACGGCGGAAATCCTGGAACCGAGAACATGGTGGGCGTGACTGGAGTCGAACCAGTGACCTCGTCCTTATCAGGGACGCGCTCTAACCAACTGAGCTACACGCCCGGTGGCGTTGGTGGAGGCAACGGGGTTCGAACCCGTGACTTCCAGCTTGCAAAGCTGGCGCTCTACCAACTGAGCTATGCCCCCGTGGTCTGTCGGCCCGGAGCCACACGGCCCAATTCGCAAGTGACGCCTATATTCTCTGACGTTCATAGCCTCGCTTACGAAGCAGAAGCGGTGCGGCAAGCACCCCAACCTGTGTCGGTCGTTTTCTTGGGTTGGCCCCGGTCCAGCCGGAGCCTCATCCGGCATGCCGGATGATTGTCCATATCCTGCGAATCTGTCCAGCCGAAGCCGGCGATTCGCGGATTCTCCTTAGAAAGGAGGTGATCCAGCCGCTGGTTCCCCAACGGCTACCTTGTTACGACTTCATCCCAGTCACCAATCGTACCTTGGGCGTCTATCTCCCTTGCGGGTTGAGTCAACGACTTCGGGTGCAATCGGCTTCCATGATGTGACGGGCGGTGTGTACAAGACCCGGGAACGTATTCACGGCGCCGTAGCTGATGCGCCGTTACTAGCGATTCCGGCTTCATGGAGTCGGGTTGCAGACTCCAATCCGAACTGGGACCGGTTTTGGAGATTAGCTCCACCTCGCGGTTTCGCTTCCTTCTGTGCCGGTCATTGTAGCACGTGTGCAGCCCTGGACATAAGGACCATACTGACTTGACGTCATCCCCACCTTCCTCCTGCTTATCACAGGCAGTCTGGCTAGAGTGCCTAACTGAATAAGGGCAACTAACCACAGGGGTTGCGCTCGTTGCGGGACTTAACCCAACACCTCACGGCACGAGCTGACGACAGCCATGCAGCACCTGTGCAAGCTCCGTATTGCTACGGTCGTCCCCCTTTCAGGGTTCTACCACTTGCATGTCAAGTCCAGGTAAGGTTCTTCGCGTTGCATCGAATTAAGCCACATGCTCCACCGCTTGTGCGGGTCCCCGTCAATTCCTTTGAGTTTTAATCTTGCGACCGTACTCCCCAGGCGGTACACTTAACGCGTTAGCTACGGCGCGCAAAGGGACAATTCCTCGCACACCAAGTGTACACCGTTTACAGTTAGGACTACCAGGGTATCTAATCCTGTTTGCTCCCCTAACTTTAGAGCCTCAGCGTCAGTATCTGTCCAGAGAGCCGCCTTCGCCACCGGTGTTCCTCTTGATATCTACGCATTTCACCGCTACACCAAGAATTCCGCTCTCCTCTCCAGTACTCTAGCCAGGTAGTTTCGAATGCCATTCCACAGTTGAGTTGTGGGCTTTCACATTCGACACACCCGGCCGCCTACGCTCCCTTTACGCCCAGTAAATCCGAACAACGCTCGAGACCTCTGAATTACCGCGGCTGCTGGCACAGAGTTAGCCGTCTCTTCCTCCTGTGGTACTATCAGTCCCAAGTGCTATTCACACCCGGGCTATTTATCCCACATGACAGGAGTTTACAATCCGAAGACCGTCATCCTCCACGCGACGTCGCACCGTCAGGCTTTCGCCCATTGCGAATGATTCTCGACTGCAGCCTCCCGTAGGAGTCTGGGCAGTATCTCAGTCCCAGTGTGGCTGACCATCCTCTCAGACCAGCTAACCGTCATAGCCTTGGTGAGCCATTACCTCACCAACTAGCTGATAGTGCACGGACTCATCTTCAAGCGGCAGGCCTTGCGGTCCCCACCTTTGGAGTCTCCGGCATGCGCCGGATCACCACATCCGGGATTATCTCTCCTTTCGGAAAGCTATACCCAACTTGAAGGTAGATTATCCATGTTGTACTCACCCTTCCGCCACTTTCCTCCAAAAGTCCTTGTCCGAAAACTTGGACTCTCAGATTCTCGTTCGACTTGCATGCCTAATCCACGCCGCCAGCGTTCGTTCTGAGCCAGGATCAAACTTGCCATATGAAATATGGTGCGCACCTGCGGTCTCCCGCGGCACGACTAGCTGATCCTTTCGGTTACGACCGGTTTAGGTACCGGCCGTCCGTAAGAATTAACTTATGACTCAACACAAGCTGTTTGTACTTACCACACCGCTTCTGATTCGAAGCGGTGTTACATGAACGTCTTATTCCATTTTCAAAAGAGCAAAAAGGCGCAAGCTCCCATCGTCCCTTTCCCTAGTTTCGTTCAAGGGACGCAGAACTGCGCAGCGGCAGGCAACCTGCTCGCTTAATTGGTTCCATCGTGAACTTACCCTACGACTAGCTATCCGTCAAGTGGCAGAACACTATTTTTTAAACAGAACCAATCTCTCACTTCATGAGCCGTTTCAACACAACCCAATCCATTTGAGTGACAGCAGATTACCACACCCCTGAAACCCGTCAACACCTTTTTTCACTTTTTTTTAATATTTTTTCAAACCCCCTGATTTCATTGCCCCAAATCACGATTTATTTTTTTTGAACATCCCGCTTGCGCCCCACCCCCAAATCCAACCGCGCGCAAAAAATGCAGAAAAACGTCGCGCATATTTTCACTCACTTCACACGCCCTCAATCACGCCCTAATTCATGCATCCCCCCGCGCTCGCCCCGTTGCCCCACGTGCCCCACGCGCCGCACCAATCACTTGCAAACTCCACCAACATCGCATACATTCAAACTCGTCAACAGAAACGCCGCCTCCGCGCGGCAAGAAAGGAAAAATAACATGGCCCCCGTTTTCATTCTTCTCGCCATCCTCGCCATCTTCGTCCTCTGGTTCGTCTCCATCTACAACAGCCTCGTCCACCTCCGCAATTACGTGGATAACGCCTGGGCGCAAATTGATGTCCAACTCAAGCGCCGCCACGACCTCATCCCCAACCTCATCGAAACCGTCAAAGGCTACATGAGCCACGAGCGCGAAACACTCGAATCCATCACCAAAGCCCGCACACAAGCCATGAGCGCCAAAGGCCCCGCCGAAGCCGGCCCCGCCGAAGCCCAGCTCACCGGCGCCCTCCGCGGACTCATGGTCAACGTCGAACGCTACCCCGACCTCAAAGCCTCCCAAAACTTCCTCGCCCTCCAGGAAGAACTATCCTCCACCGAAAACAAAATCTCCTTCGCGCGTCAGGCCTACAACGACAGCGTCACCCGCTACAACTCGCGCATTCAAACCATCCCCTCCAACCTTGTCGCCGGTCCCGCCGGATTCTCCAAGCGCGACCTCTTCGAACTCACCGACGAAGCCGAACGCGCCGTCCCCAAAGTCTCCTTCACCTAACACCCGCCCCAAAAAACTGAACCCCAAACCCTGACCTCTGAACTCTGACCTCTGACCTCTAAACTATGAGCGCCATCATGTGGGAAGCCATTGCCGCCAACAAGCGGCGCTCCGCGTGGCTCATCTTTATCCTCGCCCTCATCCTCGCCGGACTCGGCGGCACCCTCGGCATGCTCATGACCGGCGACCCCCGCACCGCCATCTCCGGCGTACTCATCGGCATCTGCATCTGGGGCGTCATGCTCCTCGTCAGCATGACGCGCGGCGAATCCGTCCTCCTCTCCTCCGCCAACGCCCGCGAAGTCACGCACACCGACGCCCCGCAACTCTACAACATCGTCGAAGAAATGCGCATCGCCGCCTCCCTCCCCGCGATGCCCCGCGTATACATCATAGACACACCCGTCCCCAACGCCTTTGCTGTCGGCCTCAAACCCGAACGCGCCTGCGTCGCCGTCACCACCGGCCTCCTCGAACGACTCAGCCGCGACGAACTCCAAGGCGTCGTCGCCCACGAACTCGGCCACATCGCCAACCGCGACACCCTCTTCATGACCCTCGCCGGCGTCACCCTCGGCGCCATCGTCCTCCTCGCCGACTTCGGCACCCGCGTCGCCATCCACGGCGGCAGCGGCCGTCGCCGCTCATCCAACGACCGCGGCGGCGGCGCAGCCGCCATCATGATGCTCATCGCCCTCCTCCTCGCCATCCTCGCCCCCCTCATCGCCCGCCTCCTCTACTTCGCCTGCTCCCGCCAGCGCGAATATCTCGCCGACGCCTCCGCCGCGCAATACACCCGCTACCCCGCCGCCCTCGCCCACGCCCTGCGCAAAATCTCCGGCACACAAGACCCCCAGGCCATCCCCGCCAATCGCGTCGTCGCCCCCATGTATATCATCAACCCCCTCGCCGCCGCCGGCGCCTCCTCTATTTTCGGCACCCACCCCCCCACCGCCGAACGCATCCAACGCCTCCTCGCCATGCAAGGCGAAGCCCCCGACACC
>FZPS01000082.1_pt137 | contig 14135 bp, 16 predicted proteins | sample 1817821 | NCBI WGS metagenome assembly FZPS01 (sample SAMEA104158645, study PRJEB21678) | metagenome | place: Germany | collected 2015-04-21 | reverse complement strand
ATGGTTAGGGGGACGTGGGCGTCCCCCCTGGGGGGACACTGACGTCCCCCCAGGGGGGACATGGGCGTCCCCCCTCTACTTCTTGATGCGGTGGTTCGTCTCCGGTGGCAGTGACTGTATAACGGTGTACCGTTATGCATGCCGCAACGCAGAGACGCCCGAGATCTGGCACTCCCGGGGCGTCGGATCCGCTAGTTCAGCAGCTCAAGGAACCGCACGACGAGCAAGGCGAGGGTCGGAGTTCGCCGAGCGATGGTCTCCAACAACCATCGGCGAGCACCGGCCCCTCGTCCTGCTTTGTGGCACCTGCAATCGCAGGTCGGCACAGAACGGTCCACGTCACCCCCTCTCTGCCGCTGGCACCCGAGGTGGATGAGTTCAGTCCCTCATAGTGGTGTAACGCGGTCGCCGGGCTCGTCGTCTTCGACGTGACGTAGTGCGGCCACCGCGTGATCCGTCCCCCCTCTACTTCTTGATGCGGTGGTTCGTCGTGCGGTCGCACTCGTCAGGACATCGAACCGTGATCTCGTACCGGTTGGGGCGTACCGCATCAGGCGTGCGGTGGGTGCCGCCTTCCTGCGTGTGGGTGATGAGCTCCCCCATCGCCTCCAGCTTCCGAAGGCTGCGCTTGATGCTGCGCTCATCTACCTTCGCGTACCTCGCCAGAGTGGCCTTGCTCGGCCACGAGCCACCGTCTCCATCATGGTTCGCTATCCCGAGCATGATCACCATGTCGGTTCCCTTGGCTCGACTGTGGTTCAGCACGATCGCCATAGCCTCAACGCTCATCGTTTCTCCCGCCATTGGGAGTGAGGCAACTTGTCCGGTACGATCGGACATGAGATCTGGACGGAGTGTCGCCTCACTCTGATCCCATCCCCGGACCTGTTGACGCAGGCCGGGGATTTCTCGTCTCTACTATCCTATCGCTGGCCAGCTCCACCACTCTGCGTAGTAGCATGGCCGCTATAGCACCTGCCTGTAAGCCAGGTCACTGACATGTCCGTGGCTACAGGCAAGGAGTCTGCTATGGCCAAGAAAAATGTCGACGCACTCGAAATCCTGGAGGCGCTGGAGGGTGAGGGTACCCCTCCATCCACCGAGGACGTGCAGGCAGCGCATGACGACATGCGAGATGCGCTCGATGCCGCGACCACCGCCGAGAAGCCCGATCTCACCCTGGCAAAGAACCTTCGGCAGGGCGTAGAAAAGCTCACTGCCGAACTGACCAAGCGGGAAGAGCAGGCCGAAGCGGAACGCGCCGAACTCGCGAAGCTCCGCGAAGGGCTGTTCGACGACAAGGCCGCAGAGAAGGACGAGAGCGGCAAGGACATCGATCCGGACGAAGGCGGCGGCGACGAGACGCCCGACCAGGCCGGTCAGGAAGACCGGCAGGAACAGCCGGTCGCCGCGAGCGCCGCGGACGTGGTGGAGCGGTTGAAGGCGTTCGCACGGCAGAAGACGCCAGCGAAGATCGAGCCGAAGACCGTGAACGCGACTCGTGCCCGCGGTATCGGCGTGGCCAGCTCCTACGAGCTGGAAAATGGCGACTTCACCGAGCTGGGTGGGATGTTCTCCACCCACGCGAAGCAGGTCATGAACCCTGGACAGCAGGGGCACCTGTTCCGTCTCACACGTGAGTACGAGTCCACTAGGAAGCTCGGATTCAACGTCGACCAGAACAACCAGAACATGATGGCCGTGTTCGGTGCCGGGCAGAACTTCGAGGCCCCCGTGGCCGCGTCATGCGGCCTGTGTGGCCCGGGCGACGTGGACCACTCCCACCCGATCTGTTCGGAGGACGGCCGTCCAATCCGAGACAGCCTGACGCAGTTCCAGGCCACGCGCGGGAAGATCACGTTCGCACCGGCGATGTCGATTGGTGACCTGTCGCAGAACGTCTCCATCTGGACGCAGGAGATGGACGAGGCCGCGTGCACCGCTGACAACTCGCCGGAGTCTCCCGGTCCGACGCAGACCAAGCCGTGCCCGGGCATCAACTGCCCGGAGGAACTGACGTGCGCGACTGACGCGGTGGTGCGCTGCATCACTGTCGGCAACTTCCAGGCGCAGTTCTCCCCCGAGTTCTGGGCTTCCACTCTCGCGCTCCTCATGTCGGAGTTCGATCGGGTGGCGGAACAGAAGATCATCGAGGAGATCCACGGCGCGTCCGTGGACCTCGGCACGATCGACGCGTGCAACACGCTCGCGTCGTTCCTGACCGGCATCAACTCGGTGATTGCTGCCGACCGTTCCGCGCAGCGGAACATGTCGCGCCGCTACCGCGTCATCGCGGACGCCTACATTCGGGACTACCTGCGGAACCAGGTGATCGCGAACCTCGGCGTCGCGAACAACATCGACGCGTTGCAGCTCGCGGACGCGACCATCACCGGATGGCTGTCTTCCGTCAACGTGGACGTCACGTGGACGTTCGACGGAACGTTCGGCGCTGGCGACGAAGGCACCGAACACCGGATCCTCCTGCCCGGTGAGGTGCCTCAGGACGCGGGCGTGTACATCTTCCCCGAAGACGCATTCGTGTTCCTCGACGGCGGCACGCTGGACCTGGGTACCGACATCCACGACAGCATGCTCAACGCGACGAACGACCGGCAGGCGTTCGCCGAATCGTTCGAGAAGACGTGCTTCCGCGGCTGCTCTGCCTACTACTTCGACATCCCGGTGTTCTCCGGGTGCGGGTGCGGGAACGTGGCCTGTACGTCGGACACGTCTCCGGCTCTCGTCTGATCGGCTGGTGATCTGGTGCCTATCCCTATCCCAGTCGAGCTGGATAGGTGCACTCCCCCGGTAGCGGGTGGGCTCCTGTCGGGAGCCTGCCCGCTACCTGACGGGTGGCAGCGCGGCGTGTCGTTTCAGGACACGTCATGCCTTACCCCGACTGTGATGGGTGAGTGTCCTACCTGCCCGAACGAGTTGAAGCCGACGCAGACGACAGCAGACACGGTGACGTTCCGTCCGGTGTCGTTGATCAGCGCGGTGCAGTGCTCGACGTTCGGTGGTATCGATGTGCGGCAGGTCGCGTCGACGACGATCGATGAGACGGCCGGGTTTGCTCTATCGCGGGAGATGCTTACGGGTCAGGCGGCATTCCGTGACGCGAATCCGAACAACGACGAGCCGGGGAACCCTGCTCTGACGTGTGATTCCACGGTGGTGGGAGAGTTCGACACTCCGAGTGCCGCTCTTTCGTGTCTGGAACGGTCTCTCGCGGAGGTCACAGGTGGCCGGTCTGGCTACCTGCTTGCTGCTCCTGAAATCCTCCAGGCGATGGCGATGTCTGACGTCGTGTACCGGGAGGGTGGCCGCTGGTACACCCTCACAGGTAACCGGGTGATCTCCGATTTCGGATTTGATGGTCGGCCGCCTGTGTGTGACGACTCTCCCGGATGTGAACCGTGGGGCATGAATGGCGGTCCTGCGGTCGGTGAGCCGCTGTGGCTGTACGCCACGGCGTCTGTGTGGGCTGGTGTCGGAACAGACCTGATGCGTGACGACGTGAACCGCGCCAACAACACCGCCAATGCCCGAGCTGAACGAGTCGCGATGGCGGCTTTCACTCCCTGTGCGACGTTCGCGGCATCGACCGGCGTCGTGAAAACCTGCTAGGAGGGACATCTCATGCCTCAGCAATGTTTCAAGCCGTTCCGGGCGCAGTCGATCCGGGTCACGGAGCTGGATGACTGCTGTATCCCGCCGCCACCTGCGGACGCGTCCCCGGGAGATGACGACTCGCCGGGGATGCCGTGTTCCATCGCGGGAACGAACTCGTTCATCACTGTGACTGCTGAAGCGCAGGTAGATGAGGGTGAAGACATCCTGGAGCGCAAGGCCAACGGTGACATTTGCATCTCCGAGCAGGATCCTTCAGTCCTGCGCGGATTCAATGTGTCGATCGAGCTGTGTCAGGTCGTCCCCTGGTTCATCAACAAACTCACCGGGTGGCCGATCGTGATGGATGCCGATTGCAACGCGATCGGGTTCGACATCATGGACGGCATCAACACCACACAGTCCGCGGTGGAGATGTGGACTGGTGTGTCTGGCATCGACTGTGGGGAGGGTGCCCGGTACGGGTATCTGCTGTTCCCGTGTGTCGAGAACTGGCAGGTCGATGGAGAGATCGAGTTCGGTGGTTCGGACACGCTCACGTCCATCACTCTGACCGGGTTCGCGAAGGGCGCGCACGCGTGGGGTCGCGGACCGTACACGGACGTCCAAGGCTCGTTTGACGGGCGCCTGGTCGATCCGATGCAGCAAGGCTCCATCCTGCGGCTCATGGCGACTGACGTGGCGCCACCGGCCTACATCGGGGATTGCACGGACTGCCTGCCACCCACGGCAGAGTACGGCTACGGTGGTCTGTCGCTGGAGTCTCCGGCAGATCCTTGCCTGGTTCCGGCCTGATCGTAGGATCGTGGCAGGGTGACGGTTCTCCTCCGGGACCGTCCCCCTGCCACCTCTGAGGAAGGGGGGTGCAGCATGTCTGATCCATCGCCAGAGTCGCCCGGGTCGCCGGGTGGCGGATACGTCCTGTGCGGTGATGTGTGCTGGCCGTCCCCATACATCTGTGACGAGTGCTGCTCGATGGACCTGGACAGCCTCGATCCTGCCCTGGTCGAGCAGGCGGGCTCGTTCGCGGCGTCGTTCCTGCATGCGGCGACTGGCCGCCGATTCGGTGGATGCCCGCGAACCTTCCGGCCATGCCGTAAGAAGTGCGGCTCTCAGGTGAACTGCTGTGGCGGTTATGCGGGCACCTCCATGGTGCGGCCGGTCAAGCTGCCGTGGTCTACCGACTGGGTGAACGTGTCATGCGGTGTGTGCCGCGGATCCTGTCAGTGCTCAGAGGTATCCGAGGTGCGCATCCCGGACGTCGCCGAGGTAGTCAACGTCCGTATCGATGGTGTGGACTACGACCCTTGCGGGATGGTCGCCGTGTACGACCGATCCCGGGTGGTGCGCGTCGATGGGGGCAGGTGGCCTGCCTGTCAGGAGCTAGGCAGTGTGGATGGTCCGGGAACGTGGTCGATCACTGTCGTGCAGGGCGAGTGCGTTCCAGCGGGTGCCGCATGGATCACTGGGATGCTGATGTGTGAGGTGTTGAAGGCGTGCTTGAAGCGAGATGACTGCGAGCTCCCACGCCGGTTGCAGACGTTGACGCGGCAGGGCGTCACGATGGCCTTCAATGACGAATTTGAGAACTTGGGCATCCTACGTACGGGGATCTGGGAGATCGACGCGTGGATCGAGCAGGGACGGTATATCGGTGGCGTGCAGCCGACCATCCTGTCTCCAGAGCTTCCACGTCCCACAGAGATGACGTGGCCTCGGACCGGTCACTGTGAGGGGTCGCGCTGATGGTCGCCGGTGCCGCCACCCTGGTCGAGATCCTGTCTGACGTCCTGGACCTGTTGACCGATGATGATTCACCGGACAGTTGCGCGTTGCCGTGCTTCTGCCGCGTCGCCGTCTACCCCGGACTTGATGTCGCGTGGGACACGTGTGGGGAAGACACGTGCACCGACTGCGACGGGCAGCTATGGGCGGCAATCCAGTCCGTCACCCGTAACACCGCGTTCCCTGCCGGGTCAGGCTGCGAGACGTTCAACTTCACGGCACAGATCGGTGCCGTGCGATGCGCCGCGAAGCCTCGCCCGGACGGTAGCCCACCTTCGGTGGAGGAAGTGCAGAACGACGCCATCCGGCAAGCCCTCGACGCGGACGGCATCCTGTCCGCACTCAAGTGCTGCCCGGCACGATCGAGGCGAATCCTGGACGCTGGTATCGTCGTTGACAGTTGGGCGCCGCTCGGTCCTGATGGGGGCTGTGTCGGTGGAGCCTGGACAATCTCGGGGAGGTTCGATGTCTGCTGCTGACCGGACGGTGGTCCGTACCCGTGACGGGCAGTACCGCGTCATGTCTCGCCGTGAAGCTGCTGGGATGATCTCCATGGGTCGCGCGAAGCTCGCACCAGCGCCACGCCGCTCGCCTGCCCGTACTGTGTCGGTCAAGCGTGAGCCTGTCACGGTGGTCACCCATGAGCGGCCATCACTGGAGTTCCGTGCCGAACGCGGGCCAGTGCACTACCCGATCATGGACACTGTTCAGACAGACCCCGAACCGGTGGCGTTCATTCCTGAGATGCCCAAGGTGTACGCGAGCAAGGCCACCTGGGCGGACTACGCACGCCACCTGGGTGCGACCATCACCGACGACATGACGAAGGCCGAAATCCAGGCCGCTGCCCGCGACATCGCGGATGACCCTGCCCGTTTGCCCCAGCCTGCCCGTGAGGGTGGACGACTGGAGACACCGGAGGACGAGCCGGTACCCGAGGCGGGTACCGATGACACAGGTCCGGTTTAGACGCAGTGGGGCTGTCAAGGGTGTAGCGGACGCCAATCGGCAGATCCGCCAATTTGTGGCGACCGAGATCGGACAGGCGACTATTCGCCGTGCTTCCCGTCGCTTGAGAGGGCACCCGTCTGGCGCGGCTGCGTCAAGCGCTATGTCGGTCGAGTCTGGCCGTAGCAGAGCCACTGTGCTGTCCCCTCTGGGTAATCCGGGGGTGATACCTGCCTTCCGTGACGGGCGGGGCTACTCGCGATGGGGGAAGCGAGCTATGTGGTGGCCTGGTGCTCGTCGTCCCGTGAAGTGGGTGCGTCGGTACAAGGGTCTCCGTCCGTTGCTGGAGGCGGAGATGTCTCGGGTGACTAACTCGGATGTGGGATCGATCAACTTCGATGTCAAGTAGAGGAAGGGCTATATCGTGGCGATTCGAGTAGAGGAAGTTGAGTCTAAGGAGGAAGAGGTTTTCCTCCCTGGGCCGGTAGCAGGCGGTGACGAGGACGGTCCTTTCCCGTTCACGTATCCCCCGATGGGCATCATTCGGCGCGCCTACCGCAAGCTCCAGAACGTGTCCAAAGAGGAAGCTGTGGCAGTGTCCGACGCTGCGATGCTCCGGTGGCTGGAGATCGGCTTCGGCCATGAGGCATGGCAGTACATCGACTCCCGCATCAAGGATGACCGAGACCCACTAGACGAGGACCACATGGAGCGTCTGTTCCAGCTCCTCGTAGAGGAGAAGACTGGACGCCCTATTACGTCTTCCAACGGTGCTGCGCGGCCACCATGGAAGAAGCAGTCAACGGCCGCATCATCTCCCAAGGCATCGACGCAGACAGACTCGGAGCGGGAGACCTCTGCGACCTGATCCTTTTCTGGCTGATCGAGGGCGAGGAAGACGAGGGGAAAGCGATGAGGAAGAAAGCCAAGTTTGAGGTGCCTCCCAAGGGGTACCGCGGATCGCTCCGTGGCACGTCGTGGGACCCTGACGTACTCGCTGCTCAAGTGTCGTCGACGTCGACAGTAGCCGCCGGGGAGATGTGATTCGTGGCCATCCGCGTACCAGTCGTCCTGGACGTATCCGGTGACGACCTGGATTCCAGCGTCGGGAGCGAGGCAGACCGTGCGGCATCGTCCGCGAGCAAGTCGTGGACCTCGAAATTCGGTGGTGCGGTGGTGCGTACCGGGGCGCTCGCGGTGGGCGCTGTGGCCACGATCGGCGCCGCGGTGGGGGGTCTGGCTCTCAAGGGTGGTATCGACCGTGCCCTGAATATCGAGGACGCGCAGGCCAAGCTTCGCGGGCTCGGGCATGACGCACAGTCCATCGAGACGATCATGGGGTCTGCGCTGGACGCTGTGAGCGGTACGGCGTTCGGTCTCGGGGACGCGGCCACGATCGCTGCGAACGCGGTCGCAGCGGGTATCCCCCCGGGGAAGGAATTGACGCGGACGCTTTCGCTGGTCGGGGACGCGGCCACGATCGCTGGAACTGACCTGTCAGACATGGGGGCGATTTTCGGGCAGGTCGCTACTGCCGGGACGCTCATGGGTGACGACATCGCCCAGTTGCAGGACCGGGGTATCCCGATCCTTCAGCTGGTTGGTGAGCAGATGGGTGTGACGGCGCAGGAGGCGAAGGAACTGGCGTCGGAGGGGAAGGTGTCCTTCGACACGTTCCGGGACGCTATCGAGGCTGGCATGGGTGGCGCCGCTCTGGCCTCTGGTAATACTTTCCGTGGCGCGCTCGCGAATGTCCAGGCTGCTCTGTCTCGTCTTGGTGAGTCTGTCGCTGTCCCGGTGCTGACACAGATGACGGACCTTTTCGGGCAGGTGACTTCGGCGATCGATGAGATGGGTCCGGTCGCGGAACGGGTGGGTTCTCTACTGGGATCCGCGTTCAGTGACGGGGTGGAGTTTATCCAGTCCACTGTCATACCTGGTATGGAGCGTTTGTTTGACTTGTTCCTTTCCGGGTCGGAGTCTATTGGGCCGATGCGGGACATCTTCACTGATCTTGGTGGAGTCCTCCTGGAGCTGGGTGCCACTGTGGGTGCCACTCTTGGTCAGGCGCTTGAGGCTTTGGCGCCGGTGTTGGGCTTCATCGTGGCGCTGGCTGGTCAGCTCCTCACGGCGATTACTCCACTGGTGACGATGCTGGTTTCGGCGTTGGGTCCAGCTATTGAGGAGATCGCTTCGGCGTTCATGTCGGAGCTCGTTCCGGCGTTCGATGGGTTGATGCCAGCGATTCAACCTTTTGTTGAATTCATGTCGGCAACTTTCACATCCACAATTGACGGAGCTATTACGGCTGTCGTCGGTATCATCCGTGGGTTGATCACGGTGATTTCCGGTGTGGTGAACGTGATCTCCGGCATCCTGACGGGAGACTGGTCCCTGGTCTGGGACGGTTTGAAGCAAGTCGTCTCGGGCGCGGTAGACGCTATCGGCAGCCTCCTGAAAGGCGTTTATGAGATCTTCAAGGGGAGATTCGCCGCTATCGGAGACATCATCAGCGGAATCGGTCCCGACTTCAAGAAGGCATACGACAGCGTGGCTGACTGGGTGGGGAACATCGTCAGAAAGGTTCGTGACTTCCCTCGACAGGTGTCGAGCTTCCTGAGCAATGTGGCGAACATTTTGCAGTCACGTATCGTGGCGCCGTTCCAGAGGTTGAACTCGTCCGTAACCAGCCGCATCCAGAGCGTGATAAGCAACGTGCGTCGCATTCCGTCACTGATCATGTCAGCTATAGGTAACCTCGGCAGCCTTCTCTACCAGTCTGGACGGAACGCCATCCAAAGTCTGATCAACGGCATCCGGTCCCAGATCGGGAGCGTAGCTAGCTCGATGTCGGGGATCGCGTCTACGATCCGCTCCTACCTCCCGTTCTCGCCTGCGAAGGTCGGTCCGCTGTCGGGCTCTGGCGCTCCAGACCGGTCTGGGCAAGAGATCATCCGGATGATCGCGCAGGGTATGACGCAGGCGCAGTCTCTCCCGGAGGATTCGTTGACGAGCGCGCTTATGCCGCTGTCTGCCTCTGGCGTCCGATCCAGCGTGCCACGGACGGATGGAGCCAATACGGGCGCGGCTCCGGCTGGTGGCGGTGACGTGATCGTGAATCAGAACTTCAATGGCCCCACGACGTCAGGATCCAGGAACCGGGAGATGGCTTGGACGCTGCGGTTCGCTACCCGGTATGGGGACGGGTCGGCGACGCAAGGATCCGAGATGAGGAGTGTGAGCACCGTTGGCCGGTAACTCTGGCGCATGGGGCGTCGCCCTGTATAACACCCGGTCTGGTGAGTGGGTGTCGCTCTCTGGTGGGGATGAGGTAGACCCGTTCCTACCGTCTGATCCGGTGGGGTGTCTCCTGGTCCCGCCTGACGGTATGGGCGTCCCTGAGATGCGTGTGGAGGATGTGACGTTCACGCATCGTGACGGCGTGCGCATGTACTCCGACTGGTACGAGAACCGGGTCGTCACGCTCACAGTGCTGGTGTGCAACGACGGATGTCCGGGGTGCCCGACTGGTCGAGCGAAGGCGCGAGCTATCACTGATGCGTGGTCGAGGCGGTGTGGTGAGACGGAGCTGAGGATCTTCACGGATTGTCATGATCCTGCGTTCGCTGAGCCAGAGGTCACGGGACCGTACTCGATCATGGGTAGGCCTCGTCAAGCGCTGGTGTCGTGGCGGCGCTCGAATGTGGGGTGCGCTGATGTGACCCTCCGATTTGACGCTCTGGATCATCGGCTGGTGATCCCTGGGACGGATGGAGAGTTTGAGCAGTGCTCGCCTGATCTAGTAGCGCAGGAGTCGCGCACGAACCTAGCGCGGGATCCGAATCTGCGGGATTCGGATCGATGGGCTGAGGTGCAGGACTCGACGGGTGACGTGTCGGTGCTCACGGAGGGTGGTCCGCAGGATCAGGGGTTCATCCGGTATGAGCTGACGACGGGGAACACGACGTCGCCTATGTACATCCTGGGTGGCGGGTCTGGGATCTCAGGGATTCCTGTGAGCGCGGGGGCGACGTATACGGTCTCGTCGTACTGGCAGTCCAGTGAGGACGTGACCGGGATCGGTCAACGGTATGACGTGTCGTGGTATGACGTGGATGGGGATCTGATCTCTGACTCGGTGGGCTCGGATGTGAATCCGGGTATGCCGTCTGGTGTGTGGTGGCGTGGGGGTGAGTCGTTTGTGGCTCCGGATGGGGCTGCGTTTATGCAGCCTCGTGTGGTGTGGGATGGCTTGTACGGCGATGGTGTCGTGTTGGACAGTGCAGGTCTCCTGGTGGAGGAGGGTGACGCTGTTCTGCCGTTCTTCTCGGGGGACTTTCTTGGCACATGGTTGGGTGATCCGGACGGGTCAGCGTCGATCTCGCCGTTCACGCGTCGGAATCAGGTAGCGAACCCGCGGCCGGTGGCTCCTGCTGGTGATACGTGGTCGACGGGTACGGCTAGCACGGTGACGTGGACGGTGGACGGGTCGGGTGGCCCGGATACGTCGGATCCCACGATCGCTTTTCCGGGTACCGCGGAGGCTGGGTTTCATCGGCTTGCGTGGCCGGATGGCGGGGAGTTTTCGTTCTTCAGGCCGGATCTGCTGCTGGAGCAGTTTTCGCCGCAGCCGGTGGGCACTCCGTATCGAGTAGCTGCGTGGGTGCGAGTGAATCAAGTGCTTCCGGGGTTGGAGCTGCGTGCGGTGCAGTACGACACCGCTGGTGATCATCCAGGGGCGTTCACGTCGCTAGACGGCTTGGTGCCAGACGAGTGGACGTTGGTTGAGGTCACGGGAGTGACCTTGACGGAGGGTATTGGGTTCGTCGTCCCGTACTTCTCGGCTGATCCGGCGCCGCTGGTGATTCCTGAAGAGTTCCAGATGCATGTGTCGTTAGTGATCAGCGAGTTTGATCCGGTGGCTCCATTCATCTATTTCGATGGCTCTTCGGACGGTGCTACGTGGGGTGCTGACACGAACGCGTCGATATCGGGGTTGTCGTTTGTGGAGTCGACATCGGTCGAGGTTGGTGGTGACCTGTGCGCGTCGATCTCTATCGAACTTGTGGGTCCTTTGGGGGCTCCGATCGTGGTGCAGGAGACCCGGATAGATGATCCTGATTTCGGGGTGGCGCACGGTCAGTACGTGCAGTACAACGCCGATATTGATGATGGTGAGGTTGTCACGATCGACACGGGGTCTCGCACGGTTGTGTCGTCCACGGATGGGGCAGTTCCGGGACGGGTGACCGGTAATCTCTCGTGGCAGCTCGATCCTGGTTCGCATGAGCTTTCGTTGTCGGCTGGTAGTGGGATCGGCTCTGCTCGGGTGTGCTGGTCCGCTTCTGTGGTGTCTGGATAGGAGGGAGATGCTGGTGAGCGTTGATGCTTCAGATTGTGGGTCGTGTCGCGAGGAGTGGCGGGTCTGGCTGTGTGATCTGGTCACTGGTCGGATTCATCGGACGATCGATTTCGTGACGGCTTCGTTTGAGCCGATCGCTGGTAAGCCGGGTCGCGGGTCGATTGTGTTTCACCGTGAAGGCGTAGCGATGCGGGACATGTATCCGCATCAGACGATGATCGTGTTTGAGCGTCTGGTGAATACTCGGCGTCCTATCCCGTCGTCTGTTGAGGGGTCTGTTCCGGATGCTGTAGCAGATTTCGTAGGGATTGTGGAGACACTTTCGATGGGGCTGGATGGTCTTGTCACCCTCGGGATCGCGGAGATAGATAGGTACTTCGACTATCGGCTGATTCGTCACAACTTGAATCTCAGTGGACAGCATCAGAACAATATATTGGCGAACCTGTTCCGGTATGGCACGAATTACAGTTTCGCGGATCCGGATCCGAACAGCATCAACCTGCGGACGTTCTCCTACGACTCCGCTATCACGAGAGACCGGACCTATCTGGCCAGTGAGCGGAAAAACCTCGGGAAGGTCATCAGTCAGCTCACCAACGTCATCAACGGTCCTTCCTATTATGTGACTGGTTTCCGTCTGGGAGAGATATGGGTTCCCTCGATCATCACGTACGACGATGACACGTCGCAGGTGGTAGACACGTCGGTGGCCACGTTCGACCTGGGGGACATGTCAGATGTCGCTATGGAGCTGGACGGAAACGGGCAGGCTCTCCTGGTCGACGCGTTGGGCGCGGAGCGGGACACGGATGACACGCCGCTGATCCGTACCGCGTTCGGTAGTCTGCTGGACTTTCCGCAGTATCACGCGAAGATCTCGTTCCCTGATGTGACTATCGCGTCGACTTTGGACGAGCATGCTTCCGGCCACCTGAAAACGAACAAGGATCTGTCGCCGCGGCTGTCGTTCACAGTGCCGAACATCCTGGAGCATCCTGACTCTCGGGTGATCCTGCCGGGGGTGACACGGTGCACGGTGCGTATCCCTGGCCGGTACATGTCTGTTCTGGGGTATTTCGATGACGATGAACCGTTCATCGTGACTCGTGTGGGCTATTCGGTGGGTCCGGAGCAGAGGACTTCGGCAGTGGTCGAGGTTGCGTCGACGTTTGTGGCGCCCAAGGTCATCTCGGCTGAGGAAGTTCCGCAGCCGCTACAGGAGTGTGAGGATTGCTGATGGCTCGTACGACGATTGACCGGCAGTGGGAGCTGGAACAGATTCTGGATGATTATCTGCGTCGGATCGAGGCTTTAGAGCAGGAGGTCACATCTCTGCTCGCCCGGTTGGCGCCATGATGCTCTATGTTGCCGACGAAAGGTCAGCCGACCTCCCGTGCCTCTCGCTCGATGACGTCAAGGATTGATTCGCCGTCCGCCCCGGGCGATTCGTCGTAGGCGGCTCGCACGTCGTCTCGGATGGGTGGGGGAGTCATGCCGTGGGCGACCATTTCTGATCGGACGGCCCGGAGGTAGGAGAGCTGCCGTTCTGGGCGTTCGTCGTCGTCCCGCTTGGCGAATCTCGCTACTGCGTGCTGTAGCTCTTGCTCGGTCCGCGCGATCCGGAGTCCGTAGGTCTCGACGTCGTTCCCGCTCCACCACTCGATTGCCCCGATCGGGGGCATTTCCAGGTCTGGTGTGACTAGGTGCGGGGTGTCGCCAGCCGTGACGTCGAACATGAGCGTGACGGGTGGCACGTCCAGTGCTGCCGCGATGACGGCGACTTCTTGTAGTGGCACGTGTCGCCGGTCGCCATTCTCGGTCTTGGCGATGGTGCCACGCGCGATCCGGTACCCGAGTGCCGCGCACTTGTCCGACAGCTCTTGCGCCGAGAGGGCCTGTGCGTCGCGTTCCTGTCGGATCAGGCGGCCAATCGTGGCAGACCATCCGGCGTCCCAAGGCTGTTGCTCCATACAGAGACAGTACACCGACTGTTGCGCGCCGAGGACGCGGGACAGGGCGCCGTCAGGTGCGGCCCATCAGCGTGGGGGCGTGAAGACGAGGTCGGGGAGCGGGTGGAAAGCCACGATGTCGCCCGGGGTGAAATCGGTGATGGTCATGACAGGCCGTCCTTCTCGGTATCGAGACGTTCGGTGATGTCGAGGGCGTCTTGGATTTCTTGTGCGTTGGCCGTGCAGCAGCATCCGACACGGCAGGATGTGCTGTCGGCGTCCCACCGGTTGGAGGCTGCGCGTGCGGCCTCGACGACTGCTTCGAGTTTTTCGATGTGCTGCCGGTACTGGTGGATTGTGCGTTCGTAGTCGTGGGCGGTCGGTGGCGTGGTGTTGATGGCCATCAGCCAGTCTCCTTGGTCTGGGTCAGTAGCGCGAGGATGAGCCGCAGGTCT
>FZPS01000182.1_pt127 | contig 14138 bp, 15 predicted proteins | sample 1817821 | NCBI WGS metagenome assembly FZPS01 (sample SAMEA104158645, study PRJEB21678) | metagenome | place: Germany | collected 2015-04-21 | reverse complement strand
AGATAACTCTTGGCTGAGGCACCGGGAAAACATAGTTATCAATGAGAAACGAGTAAGAAGGATTATGAAGGAAGAAAATCTAATGATGGAAGCTAAGAAGTACAAAGCTAAAAGAACTCCCCAGAGGAGAAAGGGAGAGCAGAAAGACCACATGAGATTTGGGGAATAGACATGACTAAATTCATGGTATCTGATTTAGGGTGGGTCTATTTAGTCATAGTAATTGACTGGTATACCAAGAAAATAGTAGGCTGAGTTTGCTCTCGCGGTAGAGCTGAGGAGTGGAAAAGAGCCCTCCATATGGCAGTAAATAGAGAATTTCCCCAGGGGGTAAGAGGAGAGAACTTGAAACTGGTCAACGATAATGGCTCTCAACCCACCAGCAGATCATTTATGAAAGATATGGTGCTTTTGGGAATAGAGAGATTGTACTTCCTATGATAACCCCAAAGGTAATGCGGAAACAGAGAGGATGATGAGAACCATAAAAGAAGAAGTGATTTGGATTAATGAATTTACCAGCTTAGAAGAAGCCCAAGAGGTTATTGGTCAATGGATAGAAGAAGATTACAACCAATTCTATCCCCATTCTAAACTGGGATATAAATCTCCTCGAGAGTTTGAGAAACAATACTATGAACTTCAAGGAGGGAGAGCTCTTAACCTCTATACTTTTGGAGGGTAAAATATGTCTTGACTTATGGGGCGCATTATAGTTTATTTATTTCTTTCTTTCTTTTTGAGTCATAGGTAATTCCATTTTATTACTAAAGGGACATTTTCACGAGAATTTTAAGGGCGACATTATCACAGAATAACTACAATAACTACATGAGGCATTGACAAAAAGAGTAGGAAGGTCTAGAATTTTGGAAAAGTTCGTTCCCGGGTCGAACAAACAAATAAAATATGGTTACTCTCAGTAGCTCCAAAATTAATGACATACATAAGAAAATGATCTTCCGCTTTATTTGGGAAGAGGGGAAAGTTTCTCGTTCTCAGATCGGAAAAGCCTTTGGTCTCAGCAAATCTACTGTTTCCGGAATTGTTCGAGAGTTGATAGAAGAGGGGCTTATTGTGGAGAGTGGGTGGGGAAACTCTTCTGGAGGAAGAAGATCGGAACTTTTATCCCTCAATCCTTATGGTCCCTTAATTTTAAGTGTTTTTTTGAAAGATGGAGGAGAGGGAGAGGTAGCAGTGATAAATTTATTAGGAACAGTACTAGATAATAGGCATTTCTATCTCTCCTCAAAAGAAGATGCTAAAGAAACAGTAACTAAGATATCTTATTTTCTTCGTTTTTTTCTTTCTTCTTACCCTGAGAATTGTTTTTTGGGTATAGGGTTGGGAGTTCCTGGGATCGTCGATCATAAACAAGGGACAATTTCTTATTCTGCGCATCTAGGATGGAGAGAAGTTCCATTGAGTAAAATGATTATTTCTTGTCTTCCAACAGATCTACCCTTAATAGTTAGTAACCGTACCATAGCCGCTACTTTAGGGGAAATGTGGTTTGGAAAAGGGAAAGAAGCGCAAAATTTTATATGTATTAATAGCGGAGAAGCCGTAGGAGCAGGGATAGTAATCGATGGTCACATTTACCGAGGATTAAGAGATGGAGCAGGGGAAGTAGGGCATGTTGCCCTACTTTCAGGGGAAAAAGTTTGCTCTTGTGGAAAAAGGGGATGCATAGAATCGGCTATATCGCTTTACTCTTTAATGAAAGAGTTGGGAGAAGAATATCAGGGAGAGGCGGCAGCTGCTAGTTTTTTGGGAGAAAAAAAAGATGATCTTAGGATTCAAGAGCTTCTCTATAATGCTTTTTCCTTGATTGGAGAATTATCAGCACTTTTAATTAATGTTCTTGCTCCAGAAAAGATAATTTTAACTGGAGAAATGGCTCGAATCGATCCGGATAATCTCCTTAGATTGGTGAGAAAAAAAGTAGAAGAAAAAGCTTTAGGATTATTGGCTGATGAAGTAAAAATAGAGGTTAGTAACTTGAATAGAGAACAGGAAATTCTTTGGGGAGCAGCCCTGGTAATGGAAAATATTTTTAGTTTGCCTCGTCTAAGTAAAAAGTGAAGTTAATTTGAAGGAGGATTGAAATGGATAAAATTGGTTGTGGAGTAATTGGTGCTGGTACGTGGGGAGAAGCTCACGCTCGAATTTTCTCTAGTGAACCTTATTCTGAACTTATTGCAGTATGTGATCTTGTGGAGGAAAAAGCTCGTCACCTGGCACAAAAGTATGGAGCTAAGCGCTGGTATACTGATATTGAGAAGCTGTTAAAAGACCCCGATATCCAGGCAGTAGGAATTACTACTCCCGATTTTGCCCATCGGGAACCTTTCGTAGCTGCTTGCCAAGCGGGAAAAGATATACTGGTAGAAAAGCCCTTGGCCACTAACAAAGAAGACCTTGAGACGATGAAGGATGCTTTCCAAAAATCTAGTTCTCGAGTAATGGTAGACTTTCATACTCGCTGGAATCCTCCTATTGTGATAGCCAAAGAGAGCATAGATAAAGGAGAATTAGGTGAGTTAATCTCTATGTATTATCGCTTAAATGATATCGTTTACGTTCCTACTCAAATGTTATCCTGGGCAGAAAAATCTTCCATTCTGTGGTTTTTGGGGAGTCATACTGTAGATACCCTGCGCTTTTTGTCTAATAGTGAAATAACACGGGTTTATTCAGTATCTCGCTCTAAAGTGCTTGTTCAAAAAGGAATCAATGTTCCTGATATTTATCAGAGCATATTAGAATTTGAAAATGGAGTTATTGCTACTATAGAAAATAACTGGATTATCCCTAATACCAACCCCCATTGGAATGATATAAAAATTAATATCTTGGGAAGCAAGGGAATGATCAACATGGACCTTACTAACAATCAAGCTATTGAACGATACTTAGAAGATAAAAGTGATCATCCCGACATTTTAATTATGCCTCTTATTCATGGAAAAGCTAGTGGTTTTGCCCATGAAAGTATTAGAGATTTTGTTAACAGGCTATATGCGAAGCAAGAGTTTATAGCTGGTTTTGAAGATGGTTATCGGGTTAGTATGGTTGTATTTTCTCTTTTATCTTCGGCAGAAAAGAAAATCCCTCAGGAGGTAACCTATGATTGAGGAGGTGATAAAGAGTATAGAAGTAAGCCTTTTCTTCTGACTACTCTGATATCTCTTTTTTTAGGGACTTTGACTGCTTATGGATTGGCTAGATTCAATTTTTCCCGGAAAGAAGATTTAGCCTATTGGATTTTATCGCTTCGTATGCTTCCTCCCATGGCGGTGGTTATTCCTTTTTTCCTCTTGGGTCGATTCCTAGGTTTATTAGATACTCATATTTTACTAGTCATTGTTTATCTAAGCTTCAATATTCCCTTTACTATATGGATGATGAGAGGTTTCATTGAGGATATTCCTAGAGAACTAGAAGAGGCAGCCTGGGTAGATGGTTGCTCTCGCTTTCAAGCTATTTGGCGAATCATATTTCCCCTTGTAGCTCCAGGTTTAGCTGCCACCGCCATTTTTTGTGTAATTCAATCTTGGAACGAGTTTGCCTTAGCCTTCTTTCTCACCAGCTTTAATGCTCGAACTGTTCCTACAATGGTAACCTTTTTTCTCTCAGTTTTAGGAGTGATATGGGGAGAAATGGCAGCAGTAGGAGTTATTGCCACTTTACCGGTTTTAATTTTTGCTATAATCGTTCAGAAGTATCTGGTCCGAGGTCTAACTTTTGGAGCAATAAAAAGCTAATACTATAATACTATACCCCAACAATTGACTCGATGAGGGGGTACCAGGCCCTCTTGCTATCTATGGTGGTTATTTTTTGTTGAATATCTTCATCTAAAGGATGAAGCATAGCAGATTCGGGGATGACAGGCCGGAAGTTATACCGAAAGAGTATTTCCCACTCTTCCCTGTTATCGGGAGAGGACAAACAATCTATTTTTCTCTCTTCTCCTACCAATCTTAAGCTTTTTACTAAAACCTTTTCTTTAGCTTCTTGGTTAATACCGTACCAGTCACTTAAATAGATGATGGGTTCTGAATCTTTGTCAGTGGTAATTTCTCCCTCAGTAATAGTAAGAGTAGCCAGAAGATGGTTATTTTCATCTTGCAAAGATATTAACTTAGTAGGCAGACAAGCAGGTCTTTTCGCTTTTCGCCACATCCATTGTTCCTCGGAAAAGTAAACAAAGCCATTATAGGAAGATAAGTTTTGATTTAGAAATTCTCTCACCCTTTGATGAGGGCTTTCTTTCCCTTCCCGGTCATAGAAAGGTTTTTCTCCTTTTTCTCGCTGTAGATGAAAAATCCTCTTGAAATCAATGTATCCCAATCTCTGGTAGAGATAAAATTGAGGAGATTCGGGAACGGTATAGAGATAGCCCATTCGACATTCTTTTTCTGCCATGATTTTCTCTGCTTCTTTAAGAAGAGCCGAAGCTAAACCTCTTCGACGATAATCAGGGTGAGTCATAACTGTATCGATAATACCCACTGGTGTTAGCTCTCCCTCCAAATAAATGTGGGATAGAGTAAGAAAGAGGCTAGATACCACTTTATCTTCATATAGAAAAAGGAGGATGTTTTCTAAACCTAATCCTGGGCGTTCTATATACCATTCTAAAAAATCTCTGCTAGTTGGTAACACTCCAGGGTAAGCGCCAAAAGAAAGAGAATGGAGATACAAAAGTTCTTCTACGATATTTTTTACCTCTGAACCCCGACTCAATTTATACATAAGTGTCTACCCCCTTGTCATTACTCCGTTTATAAATACGGCTTCTACTTGAAAGTGGTTATCGAATACCACGATATCAGCTATTTTGCCTTTCTCAATACTACCCAGTTCTTTTTCTTTTCCCACCAGCTGAGCAGGAATAAAACTGGCCATTTTAGCTAACTCTGGTAAAGAAATAGAGAATAACTCTCTCAAATTATAAAGCATTTGAGGGAGAAGAAAGGTACTACCGGCTAAAGTTCCTGAAGGTAGGTAAGCCATCCCTTCCCTTACTTCTACTTTTTGTCCACTTAATTCATACACACCTTCTGGCAAGTTACTTACTTTCAGAGCATCGCTTACTATGCAAAGGTGGTCGGGGGCTTTACATTTCAGAGCTATTTTTATTACTTCCGGTTTTACATGAATTTTATCGGCAATAATTTCGGCATATATTTCATCGTTTCCCAGGGCAAAAGCTAAGAGATTGGGTTGGCGATGGTGAAGAGGGTCCATACCGTTGAAAAGGTGAGTTACCATTTTAGCTCCCCTTTCCCAGGCTCGCTTTGAGGTCTCATAATCTGCTTCACTGTGTCCTAAGGAAATCAAAATGCCGTTTTGAGCTAAATATTCGATGGCTTCAAGTGCTCCGGGAAGCTCAGGAGCTATGGTTATTCTTTTAATTACCCCTTCTCCTTTTTGGATTAAGGATTTTATTTCTTCTTCGTGGGGTTTTCTTAAATAGGTAGGGTCATGAGCTCCTCTCCTCCCTAATGATAGATAAGGGCCTTCGAGGTGAAGGCCCAGAACTCGAGCTCCCTCTCTGGAAGCCATTATCTCAGATTTAGTTTCTTCAATAATTTTAAATAAAGTAGCTAAATCAGCAGTTAAAGTGGTGGGAAGAAAGGAAGTAACTCCAAAAGAGGGCAGAAGAGCACTAATTTTCTGAATACTTTTTACTCCACCTTCGGTAACATCCTCTCCTTGGAGGCCATGGAGGTGCAAATCCACAAGACCAGGGAATATGAAACTATCTTTAAAGTCATAAACTACTTCCAGGTCTTCATTCCCTGGATGAGGGAAAATGCCTTCGATACGACTTTCTCTCACCACCACCATTCCAGGAATTACTTCTCCGGGAGTGACAACTTTACCTTTAATTCCCCATCTCATATTTTCACTACCTTGGTCAGGTGTCTTGGGCTATCAGGATTTAATCCTTTATTTTTTGCTCGGTAGTAGCCCAGAAGTTGTAAGAAAGGCAAATATAATACCGGAAGAGAAAAATCATCTAAGGATTCTTCCGGAAATATTATTTCTATTGCGCGAGAAGAGTTAAGGGAGTTTTTTCCTAAGTGGAGAATGGTAGCTCCCAAATCTATCATCTCCATTACTACTTCTTTTTCCCAGGAAAAGGCTCTTTGTGAAGTTAGAGCAATGATTAAAGTTTTTTCATCTACTACTGATTTAGGACCATGTCGAAATTCCAGAAAATGAAAGGTCTCAGTGGGAGTCACACTCATCTCTTTGAGTTTTAGGGAACCTTCCCAGGCGACACCGTGGTAAGGACCATTACCTAAAAATATAAACTTATCAAAGGAAAGGTTAGATGCTAAGTCTTTTATGGCCTTTTCTCCAGATGGGAGATATTTTTCTAAAATTTCAGGGAGAGATGATAGGTTATCAATATTTTTGTTCGGCGGTAAAGACAAAAAGAGAAGAGATAACAGGATGCTTGAAAAAGATTGGGTCATCACTACACTTTCTTCTCGAGCGAAAGGAAGAGCCAGCTCATAATCGGCTACTTTTAAAAGAGAAGAATTTTCTTCGCAACTTATCCCTACAGTTTTCCCTCTGAACTTATCTTTGAAGTGCTGAAGAGCCTTGACTGTCTCTGTAGTTTCTCCTGAGCGAGAAATACCAAAGAGGAGATACTGGTTTTGAGGCAAAAATACTCCCTCGGGAAAAAGAAAAGTTTCCGAAGCAGGCACTCCTTTAGCAGGAACCTGTTTTCCTGCTTGCCAGAAATGACTGGCAACGAGAGAGAGGTTGTAAGAACTTCCGCATCCCGTAAAAACGACATTATCATGTGTTTCTGCTAAAAATTGAGAGAAATAGCTTTCTTTCTCCTGGAGATAATTTAGGGTCTTTCCCCAAGTAGTGGGTTGCCGGAGTATTTCCTGGTGAGTGTAATCCATAATTATTCCTCCTTTTATCCTTCTTGTTCAAGACCATTATATCTCATTTTTTTGTTGATGATGAGTTCAGTTGTAAAAACTTCGGTTCAAAATAAAAATTATGCTACAATGATGAAAGATATGAAAAAATTTACTATTACTGGTAAAATTACCTGGAAAATATTGGGGGCTGTTGTTTGGTTCTTTCTTATTTTCACAAAAGCTGACGCTCAGTCTTATGACTCACTTGCTTTGTATCTGTCTCAAAATGAAGATATCCCTTATTATCTGGCTCAAGCGATAGCTATCTATCCTCACGACCCTCGAGCTTTTACTGAAGGATTAGTTTATGAAAATGGTTTTTTATATGAAAGTACTGGTTTACATGGTGAATCAAGCTTAAGGAAGGTTAACCTTTCTACCGGAGAAATCATCCATTTAGTAGAAATTGAAGACCAATATTTTGGTGAGGGCCTTACTATCGTGGGTTCTACTTTAATTCAACTAACGTGGAAGTCAAGAGTCGCCTTACTTTATCACAAGGATACCTTAGAACTGGAAAAAACCCTCTATTACCCTTATGAGGGATGGGGTGTTACTTATGATGGAAGTCACCTTATTGTAAGTGATGGTTCTAATTTGTTGCGGTTTCTTAATCCTGTGGACTTTTCTTTAATAAGAGAATTGCCTGTTAGCTCAGGGGGAAAACTCATTGACCAGCTTAATGAGTTAGAATACATTAACGGTAAAATTTATGCCAACGTCTGGCATACTGATATTATTGCCATAATAGATTCTCAGGGCGGTGAAGTGGTGGGGTGGATCGATGTTAGCCAGCTTGAAGAAAAGAGAAATACAAGGGAAGATGTTCCAAACGGTATTGCTTATGATGCTGAAAATAATCGCTTATTTGTGACTGGTAAGAGATGGTCTCATGTTTATGAGATACAGCTCCCGGAATTGATTAAATAGTTAAGCAGTTTATTGCTATGTAAGACAAAAGCATAAAAATACACTGGAGTAAAAGCCTTAGTATTACAAGGCTTTTGCGATTAACTATATAAACTCAATAGCCAAAAAGGTATAAGCTGATTAAAGTGACTATTACTGACAAAAATACAGTCAGGGAAATTTCTTCTCTAAACCAGGAGCAGACTATTGCTGTAGCAATACCTGCTGCGGCCGCAGCAGGATAATTAGGAATAGCAGTTATTGCCCCCGGAAGTATCAATGCTCCCAGAGCAGCAGGAAAAATATATCGGAGAAGTTTCTTAAGTGGTTTAGGAATATTAAGTCGAGAAAAGGCCAGTAAAGGAAGATAACGGGGAATAAAAGTAACTATCATCATTCCTATAATTATTTTAATGTTATTCATTGGTCCTCCTCTTCATCTTCATCTATTATCCAAGCTCCAATGCTTGCGGCTATTAGAATGGCTAGAATTATATTCCACCCCGGAGAAAAAATTTTGAGCCAGGCAAGACATGAATGCGTTAATCCTCCTATTACAGCAGTTATTGCCACCGAGAGAGATCTTTTAGCTTCAGGAACGAGAAGAGCGATGAAAAGAGTGTAAAGTGCCAATCCCATACTGGCTTGAAGGATAGGAGGTAGTATATTACCAAATAAATAACCGGTGACAGTTCCTCCCACCCAGCTTACATAAGCTGAATATTCAAGGCCTAGGATAAAATCGACTTCTTTAGAGGCATGAGAGGTAGAAAGATATGCGAAAGACTCATCAGTTATGCCAAAACTTAAAAATGGAAGAAGCCATGGCTTTTCTTTTGCGGGCAAAATAGCAGATAGATGTGAACTCATAAGAAAATGGCGGAAGTTCATAATGAAGGTTGCTACAATGATTTGGATTGGCTCTGCACCTCCTTGGATAAGCTGCAGAGCCATAAACTGACTGGCACCGGCAAATACTAAGGCAGAAAAAAGAAATGTTTCCAGGAGAGTCAGGCCTGTTGATTTTGCTAATAACCCAAAAGTCACTGCGACTGGTATGTATCCAATAAAAATAGGGAGAGAAGCAATCATCCCTTCTCTAAACTTTGAGAGTGTATCTTTTCGTTCTGTGGAGTATTCTTCTATATCCTCTTCCATATAACCTGTTCACCTATCGCATTTTCTGAATTTTTCCTAATAATAGAAAATTATTATATCTCAAAAATAAAGAATAGGGTGTCACTTTTGATAATACAAGGGAGAAATTTGCTATTTTCCATCTTACTTTACTATAGCAAAGTAATAAGTATGGGTTCAAAGCGTTCACTGCTGTGGGTATCCCCACGGGAAGGGTAGAATATTGGCCAGAAAGCATTGAAGTGGATGAAAAGGAACATTAACTCTATAAAAGTTACTCAAAAATTATAAGTTAAGGAAGCAGTAAAGTAGCGAAGCGGCACTGCTTTTGCTATGACGCTTACTGTATCCTTGATCCTTTGCTCTTCTTTTTAGTTAACTTTTATCATCTGGCCAGTAGCAATGCATTCGGCAATCTCTTCCGGGGTCAGTTCTCCTGCTTTTACTTCTCCTAGCTTTTCTCCATTTTCTAACAGCACTATCCGGTCGGCCACTGGACATACGTGATGAACATTGTGAGTAATAAAAATGACCGAAGACCCTTTATTCCGGGCTTCTTGAATATGATTTAATGTGTTTCGTTGTTCCCGAATAGATAGATTACGTAGGGGTTCGTCCAGAATAAGAATTCTGGCTCCAAAATAAGCCGCTCTGCCAATGGCAATGGCTTGTCTTTCGCCTCCAGAGAGAGTTGAAACGAATTCGGTGGGAGAGCGAAGCTCAATTCCTATCTGTTTAAGACCAATCATACACTCACGATTCATCTTTTTTAAATCCAGGATTTCCAGAGGGCCTATTTTTTTGGTAGGTTCTTTGCCCAGGAAAAAGTTTCGAGCTACACTCATTTTCTCTATCAAGGAGAGGTCCTGGTGAACAGTTTCAATCCCCAGTTTGCGGGCTTCCTCAGGGGAATTGATATCTACTTTCTCACCCTGGAAATATATAGTTCCCCCATCGGGCCGATAGACTCCGGACAGGATCTTAATTAAAGTAGATTTACCCGCTCCATTGTCTCCTAAAAGTCCTACTACTTCCTGGTCGTAAACCTCAAAATCTACCCCCTTTAGGGCTCTAACCTTTCCAAACCTTTTTTGAATATTCTCCATTCTTACTAATGGCTGTTTCGGATTCATCTCTCCACCTCTTTATTCTCCCAGAATGGTACTTCTCAGCTTTAAATTTACCACGGCGGCTATAACCAAAATTATTCCCACAAAGGCGTTGTACCAATAGCTGGGGACACCTGCCATAACTAAACCAGTTCGCACCATCCCCATAATGCCTGCACCTAAGGCTGCTCCTATGATTGAACCATAGCCTCCGGTCATAAGAGTACCTCCAATTACTGAAGCTGCGATTGCTTCCAGCTCCATCCCCTGGCCAAAAGAGACGTTAGCCAAGCTAAATCGGCTAATGGCAATCACCCCTGATAAACCGGCTAAAACAGATGAAATCATAAAGCAGGCAGTTTTTACCTGGTTTACATTAACTCCCATAGTATAGGCAGCTAATTTCTTTCCCCCCGTGGCAAATACCCGGTTACCAAATACGGTGTGATTGAGAATAAAGGAAAAAGCGACTACTATAGCTATAAACCAGAAATGGGATGGTCTAAATCTATAGGCCATAATTCCGGTTAACAAGCTGGGAACCAAGCTATCTCCAGCATAGGAAATAGAGCGTCCGCCAGTGATTCCCAGAAGAATCCCCCGCAAGAACATCATCATCCCCAGGGTAGCAATAAAAGAAGGAATACCTCCTCTCAATACTACTCGACTGTTGACAAATCCTATTAATAGGGAAACCAACAAGGCAACGATGAAGGCTAACAGGGAACCGAGAGGGAAGGTGAAAATGTTAGCTAAAGTAACAAAGACAAAACCAGCTGTGGCGTATGCACTACTGACGGAAAGATCTATTTCTCCTCCAATCATTAAGAAAGATATACCGACTGTCATAATACCTAATTCAGCTATAATGGTTAAAAGAGAAGTGATGTTTCGAAGAGAAAAAAATCGAGGAGCACAAATGGCAAAAAAAATAAAAAGGGCTAAAAAGGCTATTAATGCCCCGAATTCTGGAATTTTCCTCAATTCTTCAAAAGTCCATTTAGAACGGATGCCTTCATTTTGATGATGTGCTATTTCCTGGTTTTGTATAATTAACATTGTAGTTACCTCCTAGCCAGGTTGGGCGGGACCAGATGATCCCGCCACTTAGGTCTCTTACCGATAACCTTGTTTTGATAACTCCATTAGTTGAGGCACATTCTCAGCAGTAATAACTCCTGGTCCGGTAGAAACTGGTGCTGGTGGAGGAGTAAAACCATATTTAGCATGAAGGTAAGCAAATTCTACTCCTAAATAACCTTGCAAATATTGCTGCTGGTCAAGGGTGAACATTACCTGTCCTTCCTGAATATACTCCAGAACTTTTTCAGACATATCCATGGAGGCAATTTTTACTTCATTTCCTACATCTATTCCTTCATCTAGAAGTCGAGTTACAATAGCTTCAGTGCGGAGAGTATTAGTGCTAAAGATAACCTCGGTGTCGGGATGAGCGACGAGGTAAGCTAAGGTAATTTCAGCTCCTTGAACGGCATCGGCTGTAATATCAAGTGCTTCGGCCGGAATATCATTTTTCCCCAGCGTGTCAATGAATCCCTGACCTCTCAATTCGATATTACGAGCTCCGGGATGGTGGTTGACAAACAGTGCTCGCTTGGGGGTAAATCGTTTTAGGGTTTCTTCAGCTGCTACCACTCCTATATGGTAAGAATCTTCTCCCACATAGGTTAAGACCGGGATCCGGTTTTCCGGTGGTTCGCGTAAGTCAGGAGCATTAATGGCAATTACCGGGAGTCCGTCAGCGATAGCAGTACGTAATACCTCATCCATTGCGTCAGGTTCGGTTAAGGTGCACACTAAGACATCTGGTTTACTGGCAACAGCAGCCTCAATATCAGCTATAAACTCGGTGAAATTGTATTCCGAGGGGCCAGTGTAGGTGACTTCCAGATCAGAATGGTTGGTAGCCGCATCCATTACTCCCTTTTCTACCCGTTTCCAAAAAGGATCGGCTATCCCTCCATGCACCACTACCCATACGTTAACCTCTTCTTCTTGGGCTAAACCAACTCCCAGAAGAAGAGTGGATAACAAAACTACCGTTAAAGCTAAAAGTAACTTTTTGCCAAATCTCATTTTTTAACCCTCCAATTAATTAAAAATTAGTCATCTCCAGCTTTTTAAGAAGCAATTCACCTGAACTAATCTTATCTTGCTTCTTCCAATTGCAACAACTTTATTTAACTCAAACAATTTTTGTCACATCACCTCCTTTTGTTGATGTTTCTCACCTTTCTCAACGGGGCATGGCTTTTGTGTTGCGAGTTTATTTCTCAAAATTAGGCAAAATTAGGCCGTTAAAATTTCTACCCCTCCTTTTTGGAACCGTTCTCTAATTATAAAATAGTTTATAGGATTTGACAAGTAACTCGTTTTGAAAATGGTAACTCGTTTTGAAAATGAAAATATTATTCTGTAACTGATTTTCTATTAAAGTTTTGCTGGAATCTTTATGATTTACTATTGACAAACTGGTAAAAATACCTTACTCTGAAACCGGTTTTTATAATTGGTTCGATTCTAAAGAAAAAATTAAGCCAGGAGTTATCATTTTGGGATAACCTTTTATCTCTGTTTTTTAAACTTAAGAATTAAGAAATTAGCTAGCTTATCAAAGAAACGATTGAAAAACCCAAAGGACAAATAAAAGGTAAAAAGGGGTGACCGAAAAAGTGGAAGAAATTAACATAGGGATAATTGGTGTAGGCAGAATTGGACGACTTCATGCTCGTAATTTAAAATATCTAATCCCGGGAGCAAAAGTGTTAGGAGTGGCGGATATACTTGAGGAAAGCGCTCGTGAAGTGGCTTCTCAGTTAGAGATTCCTATGGCAGAAAAGGATTATCGAGCTTTGCTCGATAATGATGACATTGATGCGGTAGTAATCTGTTCTTCTACTGATACCCATGCTCAAATAATCTCTGAAGCCGCGCAAAGGGGCAAGCATATCTTTTGTGAAAAACCCATTGCTTTGGAGCTGGATAAAATCGAACAGGCGTTGGTTGCAGTTGAAAAAGCGGGGGTGAAACTCCAGGTAGGTTTTAACCGCCGGTTTGATCCCAGCTTCAAAAAAGCCAAAGAGCTTGTGGCTAAAGGGGTGATTGGAGTACCTCATTTAGTGAGAATAACCAGCAGAGACCCTGAGCCACCTCCCATTAATTATGTTAAAGTATCGGGAGGAATATTTTTAGACATGACTATCCACGATTTTGATATGGCTCGCTACCTTTTGGGCCAAGAAGTAGTAGAGCTTATGGCAGTTGGCAGTTGCTTAGTTGACCCGGCAATTGGAGAGGCAGGAGATATCGATACTGCGATAGTTATATTGAAATATGAAAAAGGCGCCTGGGGAACTATCGATAATAGCCGGAAGGCAGTTTATGGTTATGACCAGCGGGTAGAAATCTTTGGCCCAGAGGGTTGCGTAACAGTAGGAAACCCAAGGCAAACCGAAGTGGCTATTAATGGTCCTGAAGATACCAGAACTGATAAACCACTGTTCTTCTTCGTGGAAAGATATCAAGAAGCATATTTAGCGGAAATGCAAGAGTTTATTAAATGTATCCAGGAGGATCGAGAACCCCCAGTAGATGGGTTAGACGGCAAAGTTGCAGTAGAAATGGGATATGCGGCTAAAGAGTCTCTAATTAAGGGAAGTTTTATAAAATTACAATAAATTGATTTAAATAAGGAAAATTTAAACTATATAGGGAGTGATGTAAGATGGCTAACAAAAAGGATGATCGGTGGCTTACTACAGAGTATCCTCAAATAGTATTTGAGAATACTCAAGTAGGCCGGTTAAAGAAGGAAATATTTGATGCCCCGATGAGTAAAATTGAAGAGATTCTAAAGGAATATGAGATTCCTTCTCCACCAGAATTGGGAAAAGCAGGTAGCTATATTCAGACTACTCCCCGCCGGCATGTCATCGAAAATCGCCGTAAAAATGATATTGTCTTGGTTCCAGTTGGCTGTACCGAATGTCATGGTGATTATGCC
>FZPS01000075.1_pt276 | contig 14138 bp, 12 predicted proteins | sample 1817821 | NCBI WGS metagenome assembly FZPS01 (sample SAMEA104158645, study PRJEB21678) | metagenome | place: Germany | collected 2015-04-21 | reverse complement strand
CGGCCCTCGCCCTACCCTTTTTTACAATTTCATTGGCACGCTGACCGTAAATATTTGTGCGGCTGCTAGCGTTCCCATAGTATTCTTTATAGACTGTAATCATTTCGTCCAACACCCTGGGGTCTATGGGGGTTGATGCATTATAATCCAGATAAACGGTCATCTGTTACACTCCTATGAATTGTATTTATTAATCGCAAGCATCATCATATCTTCGCAGGACTTAATGAAATTTGTGGTTGACAGATAGGATATACCCCTGTTAAGATGCAGTTTAAAGTACTTTGCCAGCGTTTCGTCATCATCACCAAGACCATCGTCAATGCATCTTTGTCTTATCAACGCTTCGTATACCTCATGATACTCACCGGCAAATACATGCCAACTAATCTCTACGTTACTATCGGAGGGAATATCCTCTTCCGGTGGTATCTTTGGATCACTAAGCGAAAGACAGAAGGCCCAACGACAAAGTACGTTCCAGTTCTGTATTCCTGTCTTTGCCTTCAGTCTAGACAACCTGTCCTTGGCTTGATTCGACAATCTGATTTGCCTTACTATCATGATGCTTCACCCTGGAAGTATCCTTCCACGACCCGTGTCGCCTTTCTTTCATCGCTGTAGTCCAGTAAATACTTTCTACCTATATACCTGTCAAGTAATTCCAGGTACTCACCGTTTATTTCTTCATCCGTCGACAGAAGTATTACCTGATTGCTCGCATTGGGTAGATATTCGGTTATGAAGTTTGTACGGTGTGACGAATCCAGCCGACCAAGGGGTGTATCAATTATCACCGGCATTACCTGACCCGAGGCCTTAGCCAGTCCCCATAGGATGGATACGGCCAGCATTTGCTTCTCCCCTGCCGACAGTTGTGACTTAAGCAGTCTTTTATTGTTATAATCAAACAGCAGTATATCCATCGTATCGCCGTCTACTTGCACCTTCGAGATTAGTGATTTTTTATTGGTAACCTTCTTAAAAGCCTCCGTTATCTCTTCCCCAAGCTTTTCGAGCTTTCGCGCTAAAATCCGTTCTTTAAACTTTTCCATCACCTGAATGCTCTTTTGCGAGTACTCGATGATCCTTTTTACTTCCATCTGCTTGCACTGTTCGTCCATAACCTTTTTCATAAGACCCATGAGCTCGTTTTCTATATTGGTCCTGTCCTTTTCCAATCGGGCTATTTCTTCCTCGTTTTGTTGCATCTCATGCTCCAAATTTACTATTTTTTTAGAAGTACTCTTTATATCCTTAAGCAACGCATTGGTTTCGTCCTCATCCACTTCTACCAGCAGATGCCTCTCTATTTGCCCTAAGTCGTTCTGCAGTTCCTTTATTCGGTTTATACATGCCACCGTGGACCTGGCTATATCACGGAACCCCCCCGAAATAAGGCTGTCTATCAATGACATGGATATTGGTGACAAGTTATGTATCTGGTCTTTGCTTTCTAATTCCCTAATCCTATCCAGTTCACTGTTAAACACCTTAATTATCTCAAACTTGTCCTTCCCTTCGATATCCATACCCTCAAGCTGCTTAATAAATTTGTCCTTCAGTTTGGATATTATCTTATTTGCATATTTTGCCGCCTTTATATCATCATCCCTTTGAGCGGATTTCCTTATCCTTTCCAGTATAGGCAAAACCAACATCAATGGTGCCGCACCGGCGGATATGCCAACCAGCTTTTCCTTCTCCGATATGAGTTCATTTGTGATTACTTCCTTGTCCTTTATAAGACTTGCCCGGCTTTCGCCCAGCCTCCCACCTTTTTGAAGAAACTCGGTCTCCTTTTCATGCAGGTCCTTTTGCAGCTTGGCTAGTTTTTGCATATACTGGCTTTTTGCTTGGCGCAGTCTTGCAAGACTGTCTTCAATGCTTAGTAGCTCCGCCTTCTTCTCGTTTATCTCTTTGTTGTCTCGGATAGCTGTATCTTCGTCCTGCTTTTTTGTAATAATCCTTTTTAGGTCCGATACCAGGTTGTCAATAACATTTATGCCCAGCAAAGCCTTTATGGACTGCTTAACCTCTTCGCCGGTATCCTCCAGTGCCAGTCTTCCTATCTTTTCATTGTCAAAGAAAAAAAGGCTTGTTATACCAGAGGGTAGTATCTCCTCAACGTATACATCCCAGTACTTCGCAAGGTGCTCGTCCTTTACCGAATTGCACCATACCTCTACCTTGTCTGCAGTTCTTGGTCTGCCATGTTCCCAAGAGCGTCTTATTTTAATAATGGTACTTTCCTCTTTACTTTCTATAAGTGAGAATACAAGCTCAACAGCGGTTTCGTTATCGGTACTGGTTTTATTGATGTATTTCTCCAAGTACGCAGAATAGCTCATGTTGGCATCGTTAAAAGCGATGGACCTTTTACCGTACAGTGCCAGCATAATCGCTTCAAGTATGGTAGTTTTCCCTCGACCGTTTGCTCCACCAATAAGTATCACATTTTTACCCTTTTCTTCGATGGAAAAATCAATATTGTGCTCTCCGCAATATATCCCGTAGTTTTTTAATCCCAGTTTAATAAGTTTCATAAATGTCCTCCCTAAGAACATCTAACTCGTGTACATTATCTATGCTCATATCCTGTATTTCTTTTTTTGCCACAGCATATGCCTCGGCATCAGCCTCATTCTTATAGTAGCAGCGCTTGATCTGGTCTTCCAGTTTGTTTAAAATCCCCCTTCGCAAGTTCATCATAACCGACCTTTTCTCCACATCCAACAACGAAGCCTGCAGATCCATTAGCAGTTCCTCCTCTGGGTACATTTCTTTACATATACTCTGCAATTCGTCCCATTCCTCCTGTCCAAAACTGCCCTGCGGGAATTCATTCTCATAGGGAAACCTTTCGTTGGTAACCTCCCGGTATATTTGTGGCAGAGTATCGCAGAACTCATGCTTTTCAGTAAGCCATATGCGCCTTATCTCCCTCAATTCTTCGTCCTGGATAAGTTTTAAATCCTTAAACCCCTTCGGCCCGTTTTGGTTTATTTCCTTCTGCAGTTGTAATAACCTTCTTAACCAGTACTCACGCCATTCTTTTTTATAGGGTCCGTGTATCAGCTTATTGTTTGCATAGGTAAGACTTCCGTTAATCCGTCTAAAATCCCTGCGCTCCCAATCTTTGTCGATATCCCCTACTTCATTACGGAATTCGAGTAATGGTATCATCCACTCTTTTTCCTCATCATTCTGGATCATGGCTTCCATGGATTTATCCTTTTCCACTACAGTACACATCCAGCACCCGAACCGGCTATTACCGCAACTTGGCGTGTCGGTATCAAGTACTAATGGGCATTCTCCACCCTCGGTGGCACCTTTGTACATGGTAAGCAAATCCTCGTTGGAATGACCCCAAGGGTTCTTGTAGTTCAATAGGAATTGCCATACATGTTCATTTGACCATTCCTGGATAGGAGCGAAAATATAAGAGTTAAGCATGTTCGGATTTTCGTAGTAGTACTCCTTAATGCTGCCTTTTTCATGCTTTTTGATGGTCCTGGCCCTGTTTGCACTCTCGGCTTTCCTGGTACCAAGCACAATTACAACCCGGCCGTATACGTCAATTACTTCATGAGTAAATTTTACTGTAGGTTTAATCTTCAGCCGGTCTGTACACCACCTAAAATTTGTTCTCATCCTTGGGGCCGGGTAGCCTCTACCTATCAGGTTGACCCAGAAGGTATCATTGTAAGAGGGGATTAACAGGTGCGCCTCTACCGGCATATCCTGTTCCCCGGCTGCTTTCCTCATATTTCTTAAAGATCTTTTGATCCATTCCGCAACCACCGGGGATTCGATAAGCGTATCTGTAGTTAGTACATAGATTTTTTTATGGCTTCTTTTTTCCTTTGGCAGCTTTGAAACAGCATACCACACCATTTGCAGCGCTGCAGTTGAATCTTTGCCCCCGCTGTATCCAACAATCCAGGGTATCTCATCCTCTAGATAAAGCGTTCGAATTATTTCTGCAAGGTCGTCAACCTGCTGTTTGCTTAGAACTAGGTTTTCATTCATGTCTTTTAACCTCTTTTTATGTAGTCTTTTTCGTATTCCTTTTCATCGTCGCTTAAGGGAACCTCTAGCATAAGCTTAATATAATTCGCAAGCAACCTGGTGTTTATCCTAGATGCGGAGATTTTCCCCCCGTATATGACCCTGCCTTCCCAAGCATCGGTATTATCCCTGTGCCAGTTTATAGTTTTTAAATTTTTAAGCTTTTCTTTCCAGGTTGCAGGGTATTCATTTATCAAGGAGTTTCCAGCTATACCTAGTGCTATAAGTGTGATGCTATGAGCATTAATATAATCGTTTCTGAGACTTGCAGCGGATATCTCTTTCCTCTTAACCATCTGCCATTCAACTATATTCTCTCCTATTTCATTCCAAAATTCAATCGCTAAATCCCTCTGCTGTTCATAGTCATAGTGCTGCTTGCCCTTTAGAAGTTCTTTGGTTGCATGATAGATACCACTTAGGGTAAACAACTTTCTGGACCGGTTGGAAATGGTGGATTTCTCTTTTTCTACAAGACCCTTGAATATGGGAACCTTGGTTGATAGCTCCTTAACCATCACCGAGAAAGGGTCACGGTTATCATACAGGATGCTTAGGGATTTGGTAGGCCTTATCGCGTAGCGGTTCAGGTCTGAAAACATTTGCTGTGACCTTTTCAGCCCCAAGTCTACGTAAAGCACAAGTGATATGGTTTCATCGCCCAACTCCGGTGATTTCTTTAATGCTGCATCTATTGCAGCACGCCGGTGCTGGCCATCGTTTATTACAAACCTCGCGGTCATAGGAATTTTTATCTGCCCGATATTATAGTATCTTGGGTCTTCGCTAATCGGAATAAATTCGATATCGCCATCTATTGATGCGGTGAGTGAGGAAAGTACATAGGATTTTGAATTCTCTATCAAATAAGATGCAATCTCCGGAACCCGTGCTTTATTCAAAGTTCTCTGGGCTCTCAGTTCCGGGTTCAGTTCTTCTTCATCATACAGAAAAATTTTAGGGATTAGTTTTAATGGGCACATGGACGTGTAATACTCCATACCGGCCTGGATACCTCTAATAGCAGGGAAGATATAATAATAGGGTTCAAACACAGAACCGCCTCCCTTGGAAGTGCATAATTTTCTTTTGGAAGTATTATATACCATTTTGGAACTTTTGACAAGGTACTGTGACCAAAACCCGGGCCCATAGATATGATTGATATGTCATTACTATAATGGAAAAAACACGCCGTATCGACGTGTTATTCTTACCAGCGACTAAGTCTATAAGCCGAGTTAAAGCAGGGAAAAGATGGAAAGCCCTATTTCCTGTTGTATCAATACATTGAAACCACCCCCCCTTGGGTTATGTCCAAGATAAACATACTTCTGTCGCATACAAAAACACTAATATTTATGCACAGGAGGTATTATCGTGGACTTACGCAAAGTTATGGAAGAGTATTACCTGTTTATGAGAGTGGAAAAAACGGCAAGTGTCAAAACTATCTATGCTTACCGTTCTGACCTAAATCAATTAGCAGACTTTCTGGAGAAAGAGGGTCTAAACCCGTTTACTGTAGATGCCATATCCCAACCCCTGATTCATAAGTTCCTCCTCTACCTTGGAGAGAATTTCGACTACAAACCGGCTACACTGGCCAGAAGGGTCAACTGCCTAAGGAGCTTCTTCAATTTTTGTGTAGAGCAGGATTATATTATGGTATCCCCGATGAGAAAGATCAAGCCGCCAAGAATACCGAGACGGATACCGGTTTTCCTAAAGCCTGCCGAATTAAAAAGGCTCCTTGCCGTTCCGGAGTTTTATAAAGCTGATGACATGTGGCTTCAAGATAAAGCTATGCTGTACGTGCTTGCATACACAGGTGTGCGGAGAGCAGAGCTTCTCTCACTATCCTGGGACAATATAGATTTTAAGAATCAGACACTTACGGTGATAGGAAAGGGTGACCTAGAGCGCCTGTTACCCATCAAAGACGAGTTAACCGAAGTATTATGGGACTATTTGCAGACCCGGCTTCCCCTTACTAACAGGTCATTACTGATTAATGAAAAGCTGAACCGGATGGACAAGGATACCCTTGCAAGAAGATTCAGGAGATGCGTTATCAAGGCACAATTGGACCCGGAGAAAATAACCCCACATGTAATGAGACACACTTTTGCTACCAATTTGCTAAACAAAGGAGTTGACCTGGTAACCATCCAGGAGCTTCTGGGGCATTTAGACCCCGGAAGCACCCTGGTGTATACCCATACAAATGTTCAAAACAAAAAAGAGGCTATTACAAAATTGGACATCTAATCAATTTAGATAAGTATTATCCTCTTTTTTAGGCAACATTGCAAATATTTTGCGCGAGCAGTTGCCGTGCCTCATTGGAGCACGGCACCCCCTGGACCGGGCATACGAAACCATACTTCCTGGCTGTGTTGCACCCCGGTGAAGGGATATGGCGCGCATGCTTCAGTCCCGTCCATGGCTTTCTACGTTGAATTTGCTATCGCACTGCATGGGAAGCCAGTATTATGTAGCGTTACTATATCATTTCAAATAGCATATACGACCTAACAAGATTGTTGTTGAGAAAGCACATTTGACCCTTATCTGATTTTAAATTGGTTTATATGTAATTACGGTTATTTGTTGTTTATGTCCAATTTTTTCCTCGATAATCTGGTTTTAATTTGTATTCCCCAACTCCTACAGAAATGAAGTATTTTTTATACGTTTTACTATGGTCTAGTGATGTAGCATTGGCTAAACATACATTAACGTATGTCTCTGGGACATTCCAATTACGTGTTTTTGCATATTTTTTTACTTTCTGGACTGTAATGGGTTCTTCTATCTCGCCTTTATTTACTGCCCCAACTATCTCACGGTTTAGCCCTCTCCCATATCGTGGCAAACCCCGTACCTCCTTACCATATTAATAATCTAATAACTCTAACATGAAATATAGTAATGTCACATAACGGTTCCGAATTGCCTATATCCCTCATTACTAAGGCAACGGTGGGACCTTACATTGCTCTTATGTCAAGTCCGACCTAAGCAGGTCATGCCTGACTTAGGCTGGGAGATGTGGAGCGTATACCCCAAACCTTTGCCCCAAGTACCCTCGTGGCAATTCAGTGCCATCTAAAGTGGCAATGAAATATTTCATTTTTAGTTCTTAACTATATCTTCAACTATACTACGAATTAACTCAACCGTTTCATTATATCTGTATTTAGGGTCCCTTTTGCATTTGTTATTCGTATTAGCAGGGTGTGTAAGACAAATGACTGGTATCTTGTTTATAAAATTGTTACCATTCGATTGTATAGCTTCAACATGATCCTTGTTCATAATCGCTTCAATTGCATCTTTACCTACCAATACCATAACCTCTGGCGTCATCGCATTTATCTCATATTCAAGAAATAAATTTGAGCATATTACATTCGGCTTTTTATGCTTACCATCCTTAATACCCGGAAAGCATTTAGAATAATGTGTCCAATATATATATCGGGCAAACATTTCTCTGAAAATATTAAAGTATTCTATGTCCTTTTTTGCTTTTTTCTTTTCATATTCTCTAAAAAATATTTCGAGTATATGGTTTCTGAAAAATGTATTTCTCCAATCAAGTAAAACCCTATTCACATTTGCTATGTTTGATGGGTCTCTAGTTATTAACAATAATTTTTGTGTTCTGTTAGGTTCCATTATTAAGGGAAAAGCCTGTTCGTCTCTGCTGCACGTGGGGTTGTTAATCTTAAGATTTGTGCAAGATAAAATCATACTGTTAATTTCATTCATTCTTTTTACATTCACATTATCACCCTGCCAAGAAATTTACTCCGCCATTTCAGTAAACATTCCGACTTCACAACGCCTCTGAACCGGACCCACAAAGCCCTTCATCCTAGTGGTGCTTGCATAATGTAAAAAGGTGTGCCATGCCCAATTCAGCCCTACCCAAAGGCAGGCACCGTTGAATCTACTTGTCGCGCCCCTGCGTGAAAATATTGTTATACGAAGTGAGCTGCCCTCTTAATTATTTCGTAAGCAAATCCCATTTTTCGTCAGCAAATAATCCAAACCGTAATAACAACGCTAATGAAGTATATGCTTCATTATCTGTTATATTCGACTGTTTACCATGAGCAGCTGTGTCTCTCCAGTATTTTAGAAGGCTTGAGTAGATTCGAAACTCATTACTTATTAGACTGGATTTGTCCCCAATAAGCAAATTCTCTATTCGGCCTCTTCCACCAGCTGAAGAATAATCTTTTAAAACTCTTTCTTCATCTAAAGTTTTTGCTATCGCTAATGCCAGTATAATAGATTCTGCAGCTGCTCCACACATCGCGCAACAAGCTAAATATGCAAGAGCTCCATAACATCGAATAGCTTCTTGAGCACGCTCCCGAAATCCTTCTCCAAACTTTTCTCCACATTGGTTAAGTAGCCTTGCAAATCTGCCTGGTTCAATCGGAATATAATCATATTGCCCTGACTCCTCAATCCACACCTTACCCCTTGGAGTTATTGAATACCCATTCCCTGCATTACCATCATCTGTTGATTGTGCTCCATATCTAGAAATTCCTGGACGCAGTATCCCACGACGACATAGCTCCCAAGCTGCAGCATAGAACGAAGATGAAAGAGTTGGTATATACTTTTCAGCATCATATTCATTAATACCTTGTTCTCTCATAAAGGCTCGAATTATGTTCGGGATATACAAATCATACCCGTAGTTACTATATCCAGTTTGAACATGGTTGGCTGCAAATTTAACAATAAAGTGAAAAGCTATTTCCTCATCAACTTCTATCGTAACCGACCTATTGTTCACTTAAATCATCTCCTTTTAATTATTACAGTATCTGCTGTCAAGTCCAAATTAGTGTGTAAACTCTCGGCATTAGGACAGGTATGCCCATCTATATAAAATAAATCGCTGATCGTCAAAAGAAGCTTAGCAAATGGCTATGAGACTTAAGTATTTCATCCTCACAAAATTACCGCATGGTACTGATACGAGACTGTTAAGCGTATCTCAACTTAGCTGGCTTGGAGCAGTACTAAAAAATCACGAAAAAGGATGAAACCTTTGTGCAGCATTGGATTCTGCCATCTTGTTGTTTTATCTTTTCGTATTTGATGGTATAGACCCATATCAAAATACTTTCTACCTGTACTCCAATTATCACCCTGTTCAATCGTTGTACTCCATCAACCGTATGACGGAATCATTTTTGAGGAAATAATTACTACACGCAAAAGCTTACTTACTCAATGCACATAGTGCTAGTGACATTCACCGTCACCAATTCCACTTAACAAGCACGAGTTGCAGAAGTACGGACATCTTAGATAGCTCTTAATCTTATGCTTTCGTATTTGGGCCAAAATGTCGGATCTAATCACATCTTTTCTAACTGGAACGGAGTCTGCAACTCGTTGTCAAACGCCGTAACCATCATCCACTCAATAGTTAAAATGGACATCCGTTCATTTTTCTTGTTTTTCGCATTCATGTTTAACTCTATCAATTAAATCTTCCAAATAGGATGTTTTGAAGAAAAGTCTATCCTGCCATTTATTGTGTATATATTTTTCAATTCTTTGATGCAAAAATTCTCTTATTTCCGGAATGCTTACGCAAATAAAATCTTCTCGTTGTTCTGGTATCTGTCCTTGTTAACAACTAATAATTTAGCTACTTGAAAATTACTATCTGGAATATCATAAATAGCTCGATCAAGCAGCATATTAACATATCGTGATAAATCAGGAATAACTCCAAATCGATTAAGTGCATATTCTATATACTGTCTTTTAAAAAGTTTCTTTTCTTTATACTTTCCAGTTTTCACTTCACAAAGTATTCCTATAATCTTGCTCGCATCTAAATTGTTTAGTAATTTTTCATCCCAATCATCTAGTTGCCCCCCAACCTCTTCATAAACAAAAGATAACCTAACTGCCAATAAATCAATATCAGATGAATACTTTATCTCTTCCGTTCTATGTATAACAAAGTTTTCAAGAAGAAAGAAACCATTCAATCTTAAATACCAATAAGCTAGCTCCTCACCATAATTTCCGCGACTCAATTTATTTTTCCCCTTTCATTTTTTCTGTAGTATGGTAAAGCGATATAGCGGTTATGGTTTTTACGTTCCTGCTTCCCAACACCCCTGATCCGGCCCCTCATAGCCCTTCTTCTTGGCGGTACTTGCCCCAGCGAAGGGGTGTGGCGCGCATATTCCAGCCCTACCCTTAGTCCTCGCCACGCTACGCCTGCTTTTCGCTCCGCATGGAAAGCCAGTATCCGACGATGTCGATAACTAGAGATAAACTATAGTGGATAACCATTTTTCAGTATTTGAGACCAGTCCACTTGTTCGAAATCAATGTGTTGCTGAACAATATTTGCAATAAAAGAATTTGCTGCCTCAAGTCTATCAATAAATACAGGTAAAACCTCTTCATTTATTACCGGTATAGCAAATCCTCTACTCTTCTCATATATCGGAGATTTGTAAAGAAAAGAAACAAGTACAGAATTAACTTGCTGAACTGTTATTTGTCCATTTATCAATACTGCCTGATATATATCACCATCAAGAATAACCATAGGATAATAAAAGCATAAATCGTTTTTCACACGACCGAACCCTGATTTCATATTGTGTAATGTTGCTTTAACCGCAGTAGTCAAAGCTTTGAAAATCATTTCACTATTCTCATTATTCTTGAAAGCCTGAAAATAGCTCCTACCTGAGACTTCATACATACAGAACGGATGTATTTTCTCAAACTGATACCATTCATCAGAAGATAAAATATTAACTTCTGGTATACTGGGCAAATCATAAAAATCTGGGTCATAGCTTGATTTAGAAGAGCTTAGAAAAATCCATGGTTTATTCGTTGTTTTCTTACACTCAATCAATAGACAATTTCTAATAAAACAAGTTTTCCCATCCAAGTTTTTAATTTCAGTATTATGCAATGCCCTTAAGTCAACCTCTCTTGATTTGTTTTCATCCTCATCAATGTAGTAAAGACTATGAGCAACATGATATTTGCGTTTAGTCAATAACTCTGCAACACGGAGTTCTAGAGGAAAGCCTGTTTTTTCTATCTCATTACTAATTTTACTAATCATACCTTCACTCATATGCTTATAGCCTCCAATTAAAACTATCGGTTTCTGCTAACATCAGGCATCTGCGACATCGTTGAACTAGACCCTCGGCGTCCCTCTTCTTATCGTTGCTTGCATCCGGCGAAGGGGTGCGGTGCTCCTGCTTCATCCATGCCATAAATCTGTTTTTTGCAAATCAAAATTCCTCACTTTTGCAAAACTTTTTCCCCAGGCACCGGTGTAAAATTTTTATGTTAACACTAATAGTTTTGACTGACTAATTCCTATTGATATTAGTCAGCGCGAGTTTGAACTTCGAACCGCAAAATGGAAAATCAAAGATTACATATCCTTCACTATCACCCTGTATTATATAGCTAAATTCAACTCTCAAAGTAGACCCCTTGTATTAAAGGATTTCACGCTTTATTAGCTCTTTATAATATTCACTTTTACTTTCCCATTGTCTTTCAACAACGTATTATTGACCTAATCCGTAGCGGCTTCCTTTCTTCCGATAGTAATATAAATGTACTGTATAAAATTTAACTATAGTGAGCATTGCCTTCTGATCAGGCTAACATTCATGATACCTATGGGCCATACTTCGAAGCCCTTTTCTCATAGCCGTGCTTGTCACTCAGCAAAAAGTCGTGAAGCAATCGTCTTGTAAAATTATTATAGCATCCCGTGCTAATACTATTTATGTCATCGATAAGCCTACCTCAACTTTTTTGATATTTCTTGTAGCCACATCTTAATTTCGTTTTTTGGATCCTGTTGCATAATTCTTTCAATTGTCATCTTTGAAGCGACTTCATTATTTAAGCGTCTTTTAGCTCGTAATATCTTTTTCTTTTGTACTTCTGAGACAAGACTATCCCAAGTGTTATGTGAGCCTGAACGTTGATGTACCTCTCGGGCCACTATTAAAGGTACATCATCATTATCACCAAAAGCAATTCTAAATCCATAAACCTCTGATATTGCATCAGGGTGTAAATAATTTTCCATTTCTCGCTTTTTAGTTATAAACGCTTGTGAACCATCACCTCGAGCATTAACTTCTTGGCAATATGCTTGATATTTCGGTGGATTTTCTGTATCACGGTCATATATATGTATTTCAGGTCTACCTAAGTTTTTTAAGTAATTATTGGAAACCCAATCTCCTAAAGTATTCCCCCCTAAAGGTAATACGACTATTCTCGGATCTGCTCCCAGAACTGGAATCGTTTCATCGACTGAATTCAATGCTTTGCTAAAGTTTTTTAAGAAGGAAACGTCGTTCGGCCCCTCAACACAAACAAAAACTTGCACTCTTTCATCTGGAATCACTCCTAACTCATCAGCAACTCTTTTTAAAGTAGCACTGTCACCTATAGTGACATTGTTCTCTCCATTTTCATCTTTATAAATATATCGAATACTATCTATTGGTAGTAACCCAGCTAGCCCTGGAACATGTGTTGTAATCAGAACTTGACAGTTCTCTTGTTCCGAAAGATCACGTAAAGCTTCAATAATTAACCGTTGATTACTAGGATGTTGAGAAGTCTCTGGTTCTTCTATTGCATAAATTACTCCAGGTGAGCCTGTTGCAGATTGCTTTCTCTCTACCTCAGCTCTAAAAAAGTTTAGTAGTATAAGTCTTCTAACTCCACTTCCTCTTTTATTAATTGGGATCTGATCATCACCTACTAATGATAATTTGAAGCCATCCCATTTTGGATCTGCCTTAAAACTTGGTGATAATTGTTGGGCAAGATCTGGATCCATTTCTTTTAATTTTGCCAAAGTCCTTTCTGCAACTTCCATGACTCTATCTCGTACAACTTCCTTTATTCTATCAAGGTCGCTTTCGACACTCTTTATTGCCTCAGAAACAGCTAATTTCATTGGATCTTGGACTTCCGCATCTTCGTCTTTACTTGGTCTGTCCGCTTGAAAAAGAGCATAAATTGGTAGCGCTTTTTCAATGTTTTCCCATATAGCCTTCGCATCTTCTTTGTTTAAAGGTATTTTAGTTTCAGCTAAATCTAAATCAGAAAAACTAGCCCATATTGCTCTTCTAATACTTGGATTTGATCTTTGGTCAATACCGCTAGCATCAATACCTAATTCTGCAATCCTTTTTTTTAAATCCGAATTCTTAAGTAATAATAGGTCGTTTGCTTTATCTACACTTGGATGGTACGCTACGGCATATACTGTTTCCTTTGGATTTTTTACACTACAATCATATTCTTTATGTATTTCCAAAAATCCATCTTTATTTAGCAGATACTCCTCTCTTAATGAGGTACTAGATGTAGTATCTAAAACAATATGATCTGGTAAACCCTCAAAAACACAACCAATGACAACAATTTTATCCGAAGCATGTACACATGGATCTTGTCCCTCAATTTTTACCGTCGAATTATTAAAAAATATTTCTAATGCCTCAAGAATCGTGGATTTCCCGATATCATTTTTACCAATGAATGCAGTTAAGTCTGAAATACTGATTCTTATTTCATTCTTGTATGCCCTAAAATTCTTTAATACAATTTCTCTTAATCTCATATAATCCGCCCCTTTTATTTTCTTTTTACACATCTGTCGCTGATGAATTCATAAATATATTTCGTCTTTCTGCATAAAAAACTTCCATTTATAGACATAATTATACCATAAATTCTGGAAAATTTGTCAAAGGGTTTTTTTGTTTGACTAATTCTTTGAGATGTCATTTTTACTTTCCATGAAAAGCTATATCACTATATTTTTCAAGGAAAATCCAGAAAAGTAATTATTGTTTTCTGGATTTTCTACAAAAATAAAAACCCGATTATCTCACAAATAACCGAGTTTTTATTACCGTTTCTACTATTAAAAATGTCTTCCGAAATCCTCATTGAATATTGATTCCATTTCCCAATAAAATTAGATTTCATAT
>FZPS01000059.1_pt427 | contig 14145 bp, 14 predicted proteins | sample 1817821 | NCBI WGS metagenome assembly FZPS01 (sample SAMEA104158645, study PRJEB21678) | metagenome | place: Germany | collected 2015-04-21 | reverse complement strand
ATTACAGATAGAAGAGATTATGTTTTGGACTTTGGAACTTGCAAGTTCATTGGATGATGCCCCATGGCCGGCAACAAAAGACGAACTTATAGATTATGCCAACCGCTCCGGCGCGCCGGAACAGGTGATAGAAAACTTGGATGAACTCGAAGATGACGGCGAGGTGTATGAGACCATAGAGGACATCTGGCCCGACTATCCCACAAAGGATGACTTCTTCTTTAACGAGGAGGAATATTAAGAGGTTGAGAAAGGTTAAAAACCTAAATATCAACAATTTACAATGACCGATTGGGTAGTCCCATCGGTCTTTTTTTGCCCAAAAACTGCCCAAAAACCACCCAAAAATGAACGAAAACTGCCCAAATACTGCCCTGAAACTATGACCAAATCCTCCCGAAAATAAGAGTAGTAAGTGAGGGGTGGCACACTGCCCAAACACTGCCCAGACACTGTCTGGGGCACTTTTTGCAAGAAAGCGAGCAACTCTGAAAAACCGCTCTTTGAGGTCAAAAACTTACCCATAATTACCCATCTTCACTGCCCAGAAACAAAAAAGGACAAAACCGAAGTTCTGTCCTTATGTTAATCTAACTTAACATTGAGTTTGTCGCCTACTATTTCTGCAATCGTGTTAGGCAGCAATGTGGCATATACCTTCTCCGTAACCAATGTAGAAGCGTGTCCCAGTAATGCAGAGGTGGTCTTAATATCCACGCCACCGTTGAGTGCCATCATCGCATATGTATGTCTGCCGAGATGTATATGAAGGTTGAAGGGCAGTCCCATCTTATTACCTATACTTTGAAGCGACTGGTTGATGGTTCTGTTCGCAGCATTCTTCACCTTTAAGAAATCTGCCTCATCGCTCAAATCGTAATCATTAGGCAATAGTCCGAACACAAACTCCTCGTGCTTACCTTTCCATCTCTCCAAAATCTCTCTTGATATGTCATTGAGCGGGATGTAGAGCATTTTTGCTTTACGAGTATGACCCTTATATTGCATATGAGCAATCATATACTTGTCCATATCAAGCTCGCTCCAAATATAACATTAAGTACTGTTATAAAAAACTTTTCACGATGAAAGTTATTGACAAACCATGATTTTACTAAAAAAGGAGGACTTTCGCCCTCCCTCCATGTAAGCTGGTCAGCCACTCGCACCCCACCGCCTTGTTTCATGCGCCATCCTATACAGGAAAGCCTTGTCCGCTGCGCTTAATATTTCTCGTATTCTTCTTTAGTTATAATTTCTCCACCTAAATAGGCTTCCATTGCAATATTCGTTGTACATTCAACCTTATACGACTGTTCCCCTTTAAATTTTACATCACAGAAGTTGCCTTTACCTCTACTGGTAAATTTAAAAACAGCCCCCTCAAAGTCATCACGTATATACAAAACTCCATTTTTAACTAATACATCATCTTTTCTCATTATCTGAAATGTTTATAATATTCTTTTGATAATTTCTCCAAAACCTTTCTTCTTGCCTTTTCAGTAGGAACAAGAGGATTGAGTGATCGCCATTCTTCGTAATACTTGTGTCCCAAACCTCCCGGCATTCCGGTCTCCTTTTTGATAGCATTCCATGTCTCAACCCCCAACAAGAACTTAGCATCTTTTGGTTTCTCTTTGGCGTAAATCATTTTCGCTGTGTTGAATTGAATTTCGCCCTGAATCCCATTCTTAGTTCTTATGTTAGTCAAGAGTCCAGAATATCCGGAGTATTTGTCCGGGGTCTGGTTCTTCACCCTTACAAATATACTCATTTTTTCCGAATCTACAATGATGTTTCTCAAATCTTTTTGCGGTAAAATTATCGTCGTTCTCACTGCCTTACCCATAGTGCAATACATAATCACTACTGGATACTCGCCATACTCATTAGGTGTAGCGTCTGTTCTCAATTTCAACTTTCCCTCCATATACTACGCAACAAAACTAAAATGGTTCTTCTCCAATAACTTCTCAATGTCTCGCTGGGTATATACAATCGTTCTACCCAACTTTGAAAACTCCAACTCGCCGTCCTGTCGCAACTTGTCAATGACTGCCTTGCCGACTTTAAGATACTCACATAACTCTTGTGTGTTATACACCTTTCCTACTGTCTGCTCCTTCCATTCTTGGAGCATTGCGTGGATAGCAGATACCTCTGCCTCCATCTTCATTAAACTAATCTCGTTACTCATAATATAATTTAATTAAAATACACTAATCTATGCTTGAAATTGGACTTATCTTTCAGTCCTAAAATCCTTTAATCTTGTCTAAATCAAATATAACAAAAAAATGCAAAAAATTACCAAATGAAGTAAGTTTTTTTGATTTATCTTTCTAATATCCAATTTATTAACCTCTATATTAAATATAACAAATCTTCTAGAAAAATGATGAAAATCGGCAAGTTTTTTTCAAAGAAAACGCTGAAAAAACATCAAAGAATTAGACCTTTTACCTCAAAAGCAAAGCCGTCTTTTGTATCTTAACCTTATAATACAAATATAACAAAACGAAGACAAAATTATCAAAGAATTGACCATTTGCCGCACTTATTTTACTCCTTTCGACAGTATCCAAAAGAACCGAAATGGCAGCGTCAAACAGTAGCACATATACGCCAGAATTGCAAGTATATCATAAGCAACAGACCTTACCGCCATCCCCACTCCGAAGTGCTCATACATCCATTTTATGCGTGTAATGTTTAGCATATGGCGAACTCCTTCTTTAATCTTTTTACCGTGCTTTCAGAGACATCTGTGAGTTTCGCCACCTTTCGTATTGGATAACCTGCTCGCAGAAGTTTCAGCACCTCCTTGTATTCTTCTTTCTTTGTCTCAACTGGTTTGCGATAACCTTCTTTTCTACCAAGACCCGACTTGCCTGTTGCTGCAAGGTTCTTATCCACATAGACCTTCCTACCCGATTTTAAGCGAAAAATCAAATTTTCACGCTCAATCTGCGACGCAGAACTTAATACAGAAATCATAATAGCGAGGTAAATGTTTTCACGACCATCTTCCGAGAACAATGAAAGACCCTCCTTCTGAAAATAGGCGTTGATGCCATTATCTTTCAATGTGCGAATAGTATCCAAAACCTCCCAAACGGCACGACCACAACGGGAGAGTTCCGAAAATAGGATAACATCTACACGATTACTGATGGCATACTCTATACACTCTGTGAGCACGGCACGCTCTTCATTGCGTTTCGCTCCTGATATATGTTCCTCAAAAGTCTTGCTGATGGTCATTGAGTTCCTGTTGGCGTAGTCAGTCAGGTCTATTACTTGTCGCTCGGTGCTCTGCCTGCTTTCAAGAGAACCTGAACTACTAACTCTCGCATATATTATCGCTCTTTTCATATCTTTCATTATCGTATGGGTTCATTTATAAGTTGGGTTCATTTAAGTCTTAAATAGTCATTTGAACCTGTTGGTTCTTGGGTTCAGTTCAAACAAAGAGTTATTTGAACTTATTTGGCGTGTTATCTCCTGCTTTCAACATTGCCTCCTTGATTTCTGTTATGTCAATAATCATTGCTGTCCGTTCTTCTTCGCTCATATCATCCAACGCTCCATCTGAAATGCAATAAGCGAATAGATACTGCTTATGGGATATGAGCGTGCTGTCCATGTTTTTTATAGTTAGGTTCTCAAACACTTTTCTTCTGCAAAGATAATATAATTATTTTATAACTATCTGGCCGACAGTTAGTTAAATCGGCCAAAATAATAAAAAAGTCAAGTGGATGTCCAAATCGAACATCCTCCTGACTAAAAACGGACTAAAAAGTTTATGTTAATTGTATAGTGGTATTTAATATCGTTGATTATCAACTATTTAGGATAACAACTTACCCAAGACCCTCTAATTTAATATGTATTGAAGGTTCAAATCCTCTTCTCCCAACATCTCCTGTTCGTCATAGTCCAGCAGCATATCAGTATGGGTAGAACTGATTTGTGTTAGCGTTTGATACCTTGAAAGCAACTTCTGATAGACCTGCAACCATCCGTTATATCCTGTTTTGTAATCATCTTCTTCTAATACACAGCGGGTATTGAAATACTCGTTTGGGTCGGTTATCTCCATCTCATTCTCTATATCACAGTTGTCATCTACCATACACTCGTCTATACGAAAGTATGTTTGGGTGGCAAGTGCTGCCGTGTATGAGTATAGTTGTGTGGATACCCAAGAACTGTATATGTCGCCATTTGCGTCTATCCATTTGTTGATGTCCTCTACCTTACCGCCGTGTCTTTGCTCAAAACACCATTTACCGATTAACCACTCTACGGCATACTCCATCAGATGCTTTGCCTTGTCTTTGTCGTAAGGGATACGAAACCCATATATAACCTTATCTTCAAACTGTAATGGTCTGTTAAACAAGACCTGCAAACTTCTCTTCATAATCATAACTTGTTTTGTATAAAGTATTTATGGTGTAATGACGATTGGTCAAAAAAATCCTCTGAACATTTGTTATATTTATTACAGCATTGAAAGATGTTGCCGCCGAGGAACATTACGAATATAGGTGCCGAATGAGGTCTCTCCAAAATGAGAAGAAGGAGAGAAGAGAAAGAAGAGAGATGAGGAGAGAAAGATTGTATAAAAGTTTCTTCTCGGAGAGAAACGAAGAGAAGAAATCGAATGCTGCTGAAAGCGGCATTCATATAATGGATTGAGATGTGATATATATATAAATAATAAAGTAATGAAGATAGAAATTGTAGTAAATAGAAGGATTGAGAGGTTGTATGAAGAGTATATAACTTTCATTGATGGATTGAAAGCAATGGCAAGAGAAGAGAGATTTGAGTTGTATGAAAGAATGACTAAAACTCTCTATCCTCACGCCAAGAAAGTGGTTGATTTAGAAGACCAGTTAAACGAAGAGAGAAAAGACTACCAGCGAAAGTTTAAGGAGTGGTTCTTCGTTATCTCTAATTGGACTTTTAGTAGTGCCCACTTCGGAGAGACTTGCTTTGACTTGTTCAAAAAGGAGATAGTTAAGAAGAGTAAGAAGGATAAACAGAGCAGCAAGATTTACGCTCATAAGGTTATCCTCGCTCTGGGTCTGATGGGTTATTTTGAGAGCGTTAAGGAGAATTACAGTCATTCAACGAAGGGTTCTCACGGATACAATTACAGGGTTGATATGTTTAAGTGGGTTGAATTGGCAATGAGCGTTCCGAGGGGTAATGTTTCTGTTTCGTTGGATGTTGATATTGATTGGTCAGGATACGAGGATTGGTATGGTGAAAGGCAATATGAGACCTTCTCGTTGATGTCCGTAAAACCAAATATCTATGAGCAGGCGAAGAACTACTTGGATGAGTTTGATGAGTATTTCTATACTACCACGCTGAAAGAAGATGAGAAGAAGCATCTAACGGATAAGTGGTCTGCGGCGAAAGCAATAACATCTATTGCTGAACACGACTACTACTTTATGCTTCGCCACAGCGATGATAGTGAGAAGAACGATGAAGATAAGATGATACATAATGCAGGTAGATACTACCATTGTCTTACCAATGTTAATGGAGAGGTCAGAAAGGAGTGTTTGCTTATAGATGGCGAGCAAATAGTAGAGGTTGATGTTTCTGCTGCTCAACCTACTATGCTTGGACTTCTACTACGAGATAATCACCCTGATATCAAGTCCGCTTGGATAGAACATTGTGAGAAGGGCGACTTCTATGAGTGGGTTGGGCGTTTGGTTCTTGGTAGAGGGATAACGAAAGAAGAAAGACAAGTTATCAAGACGCTCGTTATGCGAATGCTCTACACGCCATTAAAACCTACGGAGAAGCAGGACGAAACACCGTTCTGGTGGTATTTGAAGACCTACTTAAAGGAGAAGGATGTAAGCAAGAGAGAGCGTTTGGAGGATGGTGGTCTATTCAAGACTTTTGACTTCATCATTATGTATTATCTGAAAGCAGAGGAACCTGCGTTGTATAAACTGGTATATGATGCAAGAACCAATTTGAAGACGGTGAAGCGTAAGAAACCAACAGCGGCAGGACGAACAACGAAGAAGCGAAACAACCTATCTATTATGATGACCGAGATGGAGGTCAAGTATATCAAGGCGGTGTTGAAAGCGATTGCCCCTGATGTCAAATACTTCTATACCATCCACGATTGTATTGGTTGCAAGGCGAGTGATGCAGCGAAGGTGAAGCAAGCGATGCTGGCAGTTGGTAAGGAGATGTTCGGTGCCACCCTAAATGTGAAGTTGGAGAGCAGTTCGGGCGAGACTATTATGGATGATTTCAAGTTCATACCCGAAGAAGTGATTATGAAGAAAAGGGTTTGGAGTTCAGAGAAGAAAGCGGCATAACCAATTCGCATAAATACTTTATATACAAATAATTATTATTTAGATATGAGTAATGTATTGAGAGTGAAAGTCGCAGGTCAGCGTATAAAATACCAAGTTTCAAAGGTAACATTTAATGATAACGACCTGCTGAAAGCGAATGCGTGGAGATGGGACTGCGAAAGAAATGCCCTTTATCCCAACGACAACAAGTTGGACATAATCAGAGACTATGAGACTTTTGATTGTGCCGATATTGGCGTTGCTATCCGAACTGATGGTCGTATTTTCTATGAGTTGGGAGAAACAAAGGGTAAGATACAAAATCTCAATGTGCTATCTGCTCTGAACCATCCGATATTGAATGCTATTGATGATGCAAATGAAAGAGAGGGACTTACCCTTTTGAGTGCAGATGTGTTTGATGAAGAAAACACCATTTACGAGTATATTATAGAGGTCGGCGATCGGGATACATTTGACGAAACGCTGTTGGATATAATCACGGTGAAAGACCCTATTACGAGCGAGGAGTATATCGTAGAGTTGAGATATAATGGCAAGAAGATGACTGGCGGAGGTCTATCGTTTGGCGACCCAATGGAGGACAAATCCATGTATATACTCTCGGTGCCACAAGAATATGCGGATGCTCTCGGTCTTGGTGAGAACAAGAAACTGGATAACATCTTGCGATTTGACGACTTCATCAAGGAGGAGTATCAGAAAGAAGGTAAGAAAGTCAAGTCGGCAAAGGGTTATGTGAAACTCCGTGAAGACTACATCCATAGTTTTATTGACGAACACGAACCCGACCACGACCTACCCGAAGAAGAATAACACCTTCAATACATAAAACTGTCTTCATATTGCAGCCGCCAATTATGGTGGCTGTTTTTCATTTGGACCACGAAGAAATAATTATTATTTTTGTTGATTACGACTACAACAATACCCAAAACAATATGGCAGAGAATAAGAAGGAGATGGAGCGTGCAGAACTCCACAGAACAATATGGGCAATCGCCGATGAGATGCGAGGTGCGGTAGATGGATGGGACTTCAAGGCATACATTCTCGGTATGCTCTTCTATCGCTACATCAGCGAGAACATCACCAACTATATCAACAAGGGCGAGTGGGATACTGGCAACACCGATTTTGACTACGCCGCTTTGGACGATGCCACTGCCGAGTGCATCCGTGAGGAGATGGTGGGCGTGAAAGGTTTCTTCATCTTGCCGAGCCAACTCTTCTGCAATGTATGCAAGGTGTGCGACAAGGATGCCAACCTTAACGAGACTTTGGAGAAGATTTTCACCTCTATTGAGGCGAGTGCGAAGGGCACCGACAGCGAGGACGACTTCAAGGGTTTGTTTGCCGATGTTGATGTCAATTCGAACAAGTTGGGAGCGACCGTTATCAAGCGAAACGAGAAGTTGGTAAAACTCCTTCGTGGCATTCAGCAGATGAACCTCGGCGACTATCAGGACAACACTATTGATGCCTTCGGCGATGCCTACGAATACCTGATGGGTATGTATGCGAGCAACGCAGGTAAGAGCGGTGGCGAGTATTACACCCCACAGGAGGTGAGCGAACTCCTCACCCGTTTGGCAACTCTCGGCAAGAGCGAAGTCAATAAGGTTTATGACCCTGCTTGCGGTTCGGGTTCGTTGCTCTTGAAGGCGGCAAAGATACTCGGCAAGGACAATGTGCGTCAGGGTTTTTATGGTCAGGAGATTAACCTTACCACCTACAACCTCTGCCGTATCAATATGTTCTTGCACGACATTGACTACGACAAGTTTAATATCGCCTGCGAGGATACACTTCTCTCGCCACAACATTGGGACGATGAACCATTTGAGGTTATTGTCTCTAACCCTCCTTACTCTATCAAGTGGAAGGGCGATGACGATATTACCCTTATCAACGACCCTCGCTATGCTCCTGCGGGCGTGCTTGCACCAAAGAGCAAGGCAGACTTGGCGTTTATTATGCACTCGTTGGCGTGGTTGGCAACCAACGGCACGGCGAGCATAGTCTGCTTCCCAGGCATTATGTATCGTGGCGGTGCGGAGAAGAAGATACGCCAGTATCTGATTGACAACAACTACATTGATTGTATTATCCAACTCCCCGATAACCTCTTCTTTGGCACCTCTATCGCTACCTGCATTATGGTGTTGAAGAAGAACAAGAAGGACAACTCTACTCTCTTTATTGATGCGAGCCGTGAGTGCGTGAAGATTACCAACAACAATAAACTCACCCCAGAGAACATCCATCATATCGTTGATTACTTCGCTGAAAGAAAGGATGTTGATTATGTCTGCAAGTTGGTGGCTAACGATGTGGTGGCAGAGAACGACTACAACCTCTCTGTTTCTACTTATGTTGAGCAGGAGGATACCCGTGAGAAGGTGGATATTGCGAAACTGAATGAGGAGATTGCACATATTGTGGCAAGAGAGAATGTTTTGAGAGCAGAGATAGATAAGATTATTGCTGAAATTGGAGGATAAGACTATGAGCAGATTAGAAGAACTTATTCAACAGCATTGCCCTGATGGAGTGGAGTATAGGAAGTTGGGAGATTTAGGCACATTTGAAAACATAGGAGTTGATAAGAAAACTATTGAAGGACAACCTCTTGTTTCTTTGTTGAATTATGTTGATGTTTATAAAAATATTCATATTGACAACAATGTGCCCAAAATGGTTGTGTCTGCAACACCAAAAAAAATTAAGGACTGCACTTGTGAAAAAGGAGACATATTTATAACTCCGACATCTGAAACAAGAGAAGATATAGGACACGCATCTGTTATTACAGAAACACTTGTTAATACTGTATATAGTTATCATATTATGCGATTTCGCTTAACAGAAACCAATAATATGATAACCTCCTTCTTTATACGATATTTGTTTGAAACCGAATTGGTTCAAAAACAAATATACAAATTGGCAAAAGGATTGACCCGTTTTGGTCTTTCTAAATATGATTTTGCCAAAATTGAAATCCCATACCCTCCAATTGAAGTTCAGGAAGAGATAGTAAGGATATTAGATACTTTTACAGAACTGCAAGCAGAACTGCAAGCAGAACTGCAAAAAAGATTACAACAATACGAATATTATAGAGATAAATTGCTGTCATTTAGCGATTTAAGTAATTGGGGGGGGCAGGAAGTAAGCGTTGAATGGAAGAAGTTGGGAGATGTGTGTAATTTAGGCACAGGTTCTCATAACACACAAGATGGACTATCCGAAGGACGATATCCTTTTTACACAAGAGGTTCCGAAGTCTTATATCTTAATGATTACGACTACGACGAAACTGCAATTATTACAGCAGGTGATGGTGCTGGCGTTGGAAAAGTTTTTCATTTTGTTAAAGGTAAATATGCATTACACCAAAGAGCATATAGAATTGTCCCTGATGAGAAGAAAGTCTTGGCACGGTTTGTTTATTACTACATTGGTGCAACATTCTACGACTACATAATGAGGAACTCTGTTTCTTCATCAGTTGCATCCATTAGAAGACCGATGATGGTAAATTACCCAATACCTGTCCCATCCCTTGAAGAGCAGCAGAGAATGGTTGATATCCTTGACAAGTTCTACACGCTGACAGCAGACCTCACCGCAGGTCTTCCAGCAGAAATAGAAGCAAGACGAAAGCAATACGAATACTACCGAGACCAATTATTGACCTTCAAGCAAAAGGCATAAGACTATGGCATATAACATCATTGCTGAAAACGAGAACTACACGATTGTAAGCGACTATCAGGCGATTTACCGCAAGAGCGATAAATACCAGACGGAAGCCCAATTAGAGAAGGAGTTTATCCAGACCCTCACGGAGCAGGGATATGACTACCTTGCTATCCACAAGGAACAAGACCTCGTGGATAACCTCCGTGTGCAGTTGCAGAGACTTAACGACTACATCTTCACTGACAGCGAATGGAAGCGTTTCTTCAATGATGTCATTGCCAACCAGAACGAAGGTATTGAAGCCAAGACAACCAAGATACAGGAAGACCATATTCAAGTCCTCAAAAGAGATACTGGTGAGACCAAGAACATCTACTTGATTGACAAGAAGAATATTCATAACAACAGCCTTCAAGTCATTAACCAATATGAAGAGGAGCAGGGAAACCACGACGCTCGCTACGATGTTTCTATACTCGTTAATGGACTGCCACTTGTGCATATAGAGTTGAAGAGACGAGGTGTTCAACTCAAAGAGGCATTCAACCAGATAGACCGCTATCAGAGAGATAGTTTTTGGGCAGGATGCGGACTGTATGAATATGTGCAGATATTCGTCATATCCAACGGAACTAACACCAAGTATTACTCCAACTCCACACGCTTCAACCATATTAAGGAACAGGAGCGAAATAGGACAAAGAACAAGAAGACCAGCAACTCGTTTGAGTTCTCGTCATTTTGGACGGACAGCAACAACAAGACTATCAACGACCTGATAGACTTCACCCGCACCTTCTTTGCCAAGCATACACTGATAAATGTCCTCACAAAGTATTGTGTCTTCACAAGCGAAAGGATGCTTCTCGTTATGCGTCCATACCAGATTGCAGCAACGGAGCGTATTATCGGACGCATAAATGTCGCTCATAACTACAAGCAATACGGCAAGACCGAAGGTGGTGGGTATATATGGCATACGACAGGTTCTGGCAAGACCCTTACTTCGTTCAAGACTGCTCAACTCGCTTCACGCCTTGACTACATAGATAAGGTGCTTTTCGTGGTAGATAGAAAAGACCTTGACTACCAGACAATGAAGGAGTATAACAGATTTGAGGAAGGGGCAGCGGACAGCAATACCTCTACCTCCGTCCTTCAACGCCAACTGGAAAACAAGGATAAGAACGGTGGCTACCACGACTACCGTATTATCATCACCACCATACAGAAACTCTCCATCTTCATTCAGAAGAACAAGAACCATCCTATCTTTCAGCAGAGAGTAGTGATTATCTTTGACGAGTGCCACCGAAGCAACTTCGGTGAGATGCACAACGCCATAACCAAGAACTTCAAGAAATACCATATCTTCGGTTTCACTGGCACACCTATCTTCGCCCAGAATGCAAGCAGCGGTGGAGATATGAAATTGAAGACTACGCAGCAGGCATTCGGCGATAAACTCCACACCTACACCATTGTGGATGCTATCAATGATGAGAATGTCCTTCCGTTCCGTATTGACTATGTGAATACTCTTAAAACAAAAGAGGATATACTGGATAAGCAGATTTCTGCCATTGACCGAGAGCGTATTATGTCTGCCCCTGAAAGAGTGAAGGAGGTGGTGAAGTATATCTTGGAACACTTTGAACAGAAGACCAAGAGAACATCATACTACTCGTTCCGTGTTGCCCAGAATATAGAGCAGATGGCGAAAGCGAAGAAGGGAGAGGTCAAGGAGAGCAAGATGACGCAGAAACTGGCAGGTTTCAATGCTATGTTCGCAGTTGCCTCCATAGATATGGCGAAGGCATACTATAACGAGTTCAAGGCACAGCAGGCACATCTGCCAGAAGCACAGAGATTGAAGATTGCTACTATCTACTCATACGGAGCCAACGAGGAGGAGATAGACGGCATACTCGTGGAGGAGAACCCAGAGAACACTACTAACCTTGACCAACCGAGCAGAGACTTTTTGGAGGGTGCAATCAAGGACTACAACCAGATGTTCTCCACTAACTACGACACTTCAAGCGATAAGTTCCAGAACTACTACAAAGACCTATCGCTGCGAATGAAGAACAGGCAGGTGGATTTGCTGATAGTGGTCAATATGTTCTTGACGGGATTTGATGCCACCACCCTTAACACTCTGTTCGTAGATAAGAACCTTAAACAGCACGGACTGATACAGGCATATAGTAGAACCAACCGCATACTCAACTCGGTGAAGACTTTCGGCAATATCGTATGCTTCCGCAACCTCCAACAAGAGACCGATGATGCGATTGCTCTGTTCGGTGATAAGGATGCTGCGAGCATTGTCCTGCTCAAAGACTTCAAGTCATACTACGAAGGATACGATGCCGAGAACGGAAAGCATTGTTATGGATATAAGGAACTGGTGGAACAACTCCAAGAGCAGTTTCCTGATGGATACATACCTCTCGGCGAAGAGGAGGAAAGACGCTTCATCACCCTCTTTGGCGGTCTGTTGAAGTCCATAAATGTATTGCAGTCATTTGACCAGTTTGAAGGACAGCAATTGCTATCAGACGGACAGATGCAGGACTATCAGAGCCACTATCTTGACCTGAAAGATAAGTGGAGAAAGAGAGGTAAAGGCGAGAAGGAAGTGGTCAATGATGACATCATCTTTGAGACTGAACTGATTAGGCAGGTAGAGATTAACATTGACTATATCCTGCTTCTGGTGAAGAACTACCACGAGAGCAACTGCAAGAACAAGGAGATACTCGTCAATATCAGCAAGGCAGTAAGTGCGAGTATGCAGTTGAGAAGCAAGAAGGAACTCATTGAGGACTTCGTGGCAAGCGTCAATACCGATACTGATATTGATGCGGCGTGGGAGGCATATGTGAAGCAGCGTAAGCAGGACGACCTGAATGAGATTATCGCAAGCGAGAACTTGAAAGCAGACGAGACCTCCAAGTTCGTGGAGAACGCATTCCGTGATGGAGCGATACGAACAACAGGCACAGATATAGACAAGATACTACCTGCAATGTCCCGCTTCGGGGGTGGCAACAGACAGGAGAAAAAGAAGACTGTGATAGAGAAGTTGAAGGGGTTCTTTGAGAAGTATTTTGGTGTTGTCTAAATAACTGAAAAAATCTTTCGGTCTAACAAAAAAATAATTATTATTTTTGTTGCGTTCTCCTCCGCGAAGAAGAGGAGTAGTAGATTTTGAGGCATTTTCAGGTCAGCGAAAAATGTATTTCGGCACTGCTCATTAACTCACAGACTGCCCAAATACTGCCCTTACGAGATAGTCCGTTATATGTTGATGGCTATCAAAGAGTAATGAGGGCGTAAGATTTCTGGAATGAGGACGAGTATTAGCCGCATAATCGCTTAACATGCGCGGCCCGGCTTTCGAGTCGGGCCGTATTGTTTTAATATGTTGCTGCGACAAGTTAAATCATCAAGCGATATATCCATGCTTAACAAGGTCCTCTTTTGATTTGATTGGAAAGGTGTAGCCGTCACGAAGTAAGAACAAATCATCAGACAACTCAAGAATGGCATCATATAAGTGGTCGGAAACGATGATTCCTTTGTGTTTCTTTTCTTCTTGAATAAGCGCCCGCATGCTCTCCACATACTTGGGCGCTATGTTTAAGAATGGCTCATCCAAAATGCAGAAATCAGCTTTCGATTTGAGGACAAGGTACATTTCCGCGATTCGCGCTTCGCAGTACGGTCAACTTGCCGAACTCGAGATGCACGCTATCAACCAGCATGGTATTTATATTATCCGATAGCATTCCCTATACTGATTGAGATTGAGATTGATAATAGAATAACGAAGAATATAAACTCGACGACTATCGGAATAACATAATACTCAATCCTGCTGATGCCAAGATTGAGATAGAAATAGATGGTATGTTTATTCTGAAACGTCTTGAAGAGGTAGAGGACGACCGGAATTGACAACAACTTCAATATTATGCAAATAGGTGCTGTCGTAGGATATACGAAACACAACACGGCCGCGGCAAGAGAATAGATTGCTAAAGTTATATAT
>FZPS01000055.1_pt35 | contig 14151 bp, 11 predicted proteins | sample 1817821 | NCBI WGS metagenome assembly FZPS01 (sample SAMEA104158645, study PRJEB21678) | metagenome | place: Germany | collected 2015-04-21 | reverse complement strand
TTTTTTATTTGGGGTAAGAATAAGTTTTTTTACGATTGATGTCATTATTAATTCTTGATGGATAAGTTCTAGTCCAGCCTTTTTAATATTATCCATAGTCATTCGATTAATGTTTGCACCGACGATATGAAGGCCTATTGGATTTAACATATCCATTATTTTGCCTATGAATTCATTGCCGCTACGCATATGCTCAAGCAGTATAATTTTTCCGCTTGGTTTAGTTACACGACGAACTTCCTTAAGCCCTTGAATAGGATTAGGAACTGAACAAAAAACACATGTTGCAACTACTGTATCAAATGAATCATCTGCGAAATCAAGTCGTTCAACATCCATTTCTAATATATTTATATTTTGAGTAAGTTTATCTGCTTTTTTTCGGGCTTTTTCTAGCATTTTTGGACTAAAATCAATTCCTGTTACAGAAACATCTTCAGGGTAAAACTCAAGATTTACACCGGTACCAATACCAATTTCCAGTACCTCACCTTGGGCCAATTGGATAAATTCTTTTCGTAGTTTTTTAGGCGTTAATTTGTCCATAGCATTGAATACACTAGAAATGCGATTGTATCTATGTTTAATTATGTCAGTATTTTTTTACGCACTATAATACCTTCTTTCCAAGCATCATAATCTATTATTACCCATGACTGCTCAAAATAGTCAAACTAAAGTTGCTGGTGGTAATTCAGCAAATTTTTCAAATTAACACTTGACATTTATCGTTTACAAGTGTAAACTATACTTAACGATTACAAATGTAAACGAAAGGAGGCAAAGAATAAATAATGAATGAGATCAACGTATCACCTTCAGAATGGGAAGTAATGCGAGTGATTTGGGCTACAAATCCAATCACAAGTAAAGAAGTAAGTGAGATATTAAAAGAAAAAAAGGGTTGGAAGTTATCCACTACAAAGACCTTAATAGGACGTCTAGTAAAAAAAGGTATGATAACTTCTGAGGCCAAAGGTCGAAAATATGAATACTCACCAATAGTATCACAAGAAGAAAGAATTAGAGACATGATAGAAGAGTTTTTAAATCAAGTATGTGCAACAAAAATTGGGAAAATCATTAAAATTATGTTAGAAAACAATGAATTAAGTTTAAGTGATATAGAAGAATTAGAAAAAATATTACAAGCAAAAAAAATTGCTGCACCAGAAGAAGTAGTATGTGATTGTATACCAGGTCAATGCGATTGTATGATTCAGTAATCTTAATTGTAGAAGGAGGAAAACATGGTAAGTAAAACATTACAAATAGAAGGTATGACTTGTGCATCATGTGCACAAACTGTTGAAAAAGCAGCGAGAAAATTAGAAGGGGTCACAAAAGCAAGTGTTAACCTTGCTACAGAAACACTGAGCGTTAGTTATGATGAGTCAAAACTTTCAGTAAGTGATATTCAAACTGCTGTAGATAAGGCAGGATATAAGGCTCTGACTAATCAAACAAATACTACCTTTAAGATAGAAGGAATGACATGTGCATCCTGTGCACAAACTGTTGAAAAAGCAGTTAGAAAGTTGAAAGGTGTTGAAAATGCAGCTGTCAATTTAGCTACAGAAAAATTGACAATTGCTTATAATCCTTCAGAAATTGCTCCTGATGATATTTCTAGCGCAGTAGCTAATAGTGGCTATGCTGCTATATTAGAAACAAGTGAAGAAAAAAAGACATCCCAAGAGGAAAGACGAGCAAAAAGAGACCAAGATATGAAAAAATTGATGAATAGATTTTGGATTTCAATAATATTCACTATTCCCTTATTAGTTCTGTCTATGGGTCATATGGTTGGGATGCCTCTTCCAAGCTTCTTTGATCCGACAGTGAATCCATTCAATATGTCTTTGGCGCAACTAATTTTAACTGTACCAATAATGATTGTTAGTTGGGAATATTTTCATAAAGGATTTAAAAACCTATTTAGAGGGCATCCTAACATGAACTCTTTGATAGCACTTGGAACGGCAGCTGCCTTTGTATATAGCCTTGCAGCAACTATTGGAATTGGTTTAGGATATGGTAATTTCACCAACTTACTTTATTATGAAGTTACAGGTGTTATCTTGGCACTTCATACACTAGGAATGTTCCTAGAAGAGCGTTCAAAGGGACAAATGTCCACAGCAATTGAAAAATTAATCAATTTAGCTCCAAAGACAGCTACAATTATCCGTAATGGAGAAGAAGTAGAAGTACTTGTTGACGAAGTTGCAGTTGGAGATATTATAAGAGTTCGTCCAGGAGAACAGATGCCTGTAGATGGTGTGGTAGTAGAAGGACGTACAGCAGTTGATGAATCGATGTTGACTGGAGAAAGTATTCCAGTAGAAAAACAAAATGGTGATCCAATAATTGGTGCCAGTTTGAATAAAAATGGTACCATTGAATACCGAGCTACTAGAGTAGGAAGCGATACGACATTATCACAAATTATCAAATTAGTAGAAGATGCTCAGGGATCCAAAGCCCCTATTGCTAGAATGGCTGACGCAATCACTGGTTATTTCGTTCCAATTGTAATAGCTTTGGCTGTATTCGCAGGAATTGCTTGGTTAATTGCAGGACAAACAGGTGTTTTCGCTTTATCTGTGGTGATTACCACTCTTGTTATTGCTTGTCCTTGTGCTTTAGGTTTAGCTACTCCAACAAGTATTATGGTTGGAACAGGTAAAGGAGCAGAATATGGTGTCCTAATCAAAAGTGGGGTTGCCTTAGAGACTGCACATAATGTAGATACAATTGTTTTTGATAAAACAGGAACCTTAACAGAAGGAAAACCAGTAGTTACCGATATATTGACGACTAAGCTTCTTTCAAAAGAAGAGTTGTTACACTATGCTGCATCTGGTGAAACAGGGTCAGAACATCCACTAGGTGAAGCCATTGTTCAAAAAGCAAAAGAAGAAAACATGACTTTAACTAAACCAGATGATTTTGAAGCCATTCCTGGTCATGGAATCAGAGTTAAAATTGATGAAAAAATATTCTATATTGGAAACCGAAAACTGATGATAGATAGAAAAATTGATTTAACAAAACTGGAAAAAGAATCTGATCGTTTAGCAGACGAAGGAAAGACACCGATGTATCTTTCAGTTGATGGAGAATTGGCAGGAATTATTGCCGTAGCAGATACACTAAAGGAAAATAGTGTAAAAGCTGTTAAAGAACTAAAAAAACGTGGTGTTGAAGTGGCTATGATTACAGGTGACAACAAACGAACAGCCAAAGCTATTGGTAAGCAAGTTGGTATTGACCGTGTATTGAGTGAAGTATTGCCAGAAGACAAAGCAGAAGAAATTAAAAAATTGCAGTCAGAAGGTAAAAAAGTAGCAATGGTAGGAGATGGAATCAATGATGCTCCAGCTTTGGCACAATCAGATATTGGAATCGCAGTTGGTTCAGGTACAGACGTGGCAATTGAGTCAGCCGATATTGTACTCATGAGGAATGATATAATGGCTGTATTAACTGCAATAGATTTAAGTCGTTCAACCCTTAGGAACATCAAGCAAAATCTCTTCTGGGCATTTGCTTATAACTTGGTTGGTATTCCTATTGCAATGGGGCTATTATATATCTTAAGAGGTCCATTGATGTCTCCGATGTTCGCGGCGGTAGCAATGACTTTCAGTTCAATATCAGTATTAACAAATGCACTACGCTTACGCAGATTTAAACCAGCCAAATAGATAATTTATTTTGAATGCTACTAAAAATGGCAATCAAAATAATTCATATACTGGAGGTTGTGCCACCAGATACAACCTCTAGAAATTATATAAGGAAATAAAAAAGTCAGTTGGGGTTTGGGGCGATTGTGGCATAAGACATAGAATAGTGCAGCATATGACACACTGGATGTATTATTATCTAGCATTTCCTCAGCAGGTATAAATGTTTAAATAAGAGTACACAATAATGTGCAAATAAGAATACCCAATTCTTAGCATTATTGGTACTCTTTTTTGATACAATATTCATTATGGAAGGTGATGAATATAATGACGAAAATAATATTAGAACAAATAACAAAATTAGATGATTTACTACTATTCAGTAAAGCATATAAGGAAGGATTGATTAAAATAAATATATCTAAATTAGCTAAAGAATTAAATAAAGATAGAAAAACTATTACTAAATATTTAAATGGTAATATTCCTAAAAAAACTCGCGAAAGGACTAAATATTTAGATGAACATAGAAAATATATACTTGAAGTTTTAAAAGATAAATATCAAAGTTTTGATTATATTGATCATTTATTTAAATATTTAAAACGTGAAAAAAATATAACTTGCTCAAGATCAACATTAAACAGATATATAAGAAATGACAATGAATTAACTAAATTATTTAAAAGGAAAAAAGACTTATCATTTACCGAAAGATTTGAAACTGCTCCTGGTGTAAAAGCTCAGTTTTAATGACAAGAAAAAGTGAAATTAATTGATAAAGAGAAAAATATTACAATTATAACCATTCCAACATTAACACTATCTTGGTCTAGATATAATGTTAGAAAATTAATATTAGATACTAAAGCAGATAATTTACTAGCATTCTTGAGCCAAAGTTTTGAAGAAATTGGTGGTGTACCTTATGAACTAGTAATTGATAATTTAAAACAATTCGTTGAAAAAACCAAGATATAAAGATAATGAAGCTATCTTAACAAATAAACTAATTGAATTCGCAAAAAACTATAATATAAAAATTAGTCCCTGTATGCCATATAGACCACAAACTAAAGGAAAAACTGAAACACAAAACAAAATAGTTGATCAACTTAAAAACTATAATGGTAAATATAAAGATATTTATGATATGCATCAAAAATTAGAAATAATCCATAATGAAGACAATGATAGTATTTCGCAAGCAACTAAATTACCTAGAAGATTTCTTTTAGAAAAAGAAAAAGGTGACCTTAATCCACTCCCTAGCAAAGAGATTCGACAAAAGTATCACCTTAGTTTAAAAGAGGTTCACGTCTCAAATGAATCACTAATATCATATAAATCAAATAAGTATTCTGTCCCTAGAAACTTTATTGGTTTAAATGTTGGATTATCAGTTAGAGCAAATGAACTTCATATCTATTATAAAGGAAAAATAATAACAATACATCAGATAAGTAATAAATTATTAAATATTAAAGATAGTCACGAATTAAAATATCAAAAAGAAATAAATCAAAATGAAGAAAAGACAATAATTAGAAATGAAATGGAGAACTTAATATATGATTAATGATGTTTTAGAACAACTTACATACCTTAAATTAAAAAGTGCATATACACATTTAAAAGATTTACATATTAATGATTCAATAACTAATAATGAATTTGAAGTTAAAGAAATTAATAAGTTTGATTTAGAAATGAGAGAAAATCCTTTTAGACCAGGAACGAAATTTCCAGATTTATTAGAAGCTAAAGATACAGTAATAAGAGATTTTTTTACTAACTATGATAAAGCTAAGTATACTTATGATTATGGTGATGGTAATGAGTTTACTATATCCAGAGTAGAAACATATGATTTTGATTTGGTGCCTGGAGTAATAGAGTTTGCTGGAAAATTCCCACCAGAAGATGTTGGATTTATTAGTGGTCACTTTGAACTCGTTGAAGCTATAAAAGCAGGTAAAAATGCGACTGAAGAACAAATTGAAATGAGAGAACACTATATAGAATTAGGTTACAAAAATTTTGACATAAAAAAAGCAAACTCAAGGATTGCAAAAATAGTCTTATAAGGCTTTAATGGAAGTATAATATTAGTTGTTAGATTGTGTAGCAAAATGAACACAGACACTATTTGGATTGTTGCAAAATGAACACACCAAATTGAAAGTTTGTAGCATTTTGAACACAACGTTTATTAAGTATGTTGCAAAATCAACACATCAAGTGGAAAGTATGTAGCATTTCATTTAGAGCAACACATTATTGTAATTATTGAAGGATATCAGGGCCTTTCATTTAGTAGTAACACTTGACAATATTAAAATAATTTAATATAATGAAGTTGAATAAAAGATTTTTTGTTGTGAAAAAATATGAAAAATGGTGCTTCCCACCTTAAGCGGAACTAAAAAAAGGTGCTTCCCACCTTAAGCGGAGGAAATTAAAAGGTGCTTCCCACCTTAAGCGGAACTAAAAAAAGGGCCAATAAGCCCTTTTTGCTTGAATGAGGTAAATGGATATGTATGTTGATTTTTATATTGTTGATAACGATTATTTAAATTATTTAAGGAACTTTGATTCAAGAGTTTCAATGAATCATAATAATGCTAAGCAAAGACCATTTGTTTCAATATTAGCTAGTTGTTTGGGAGTGGATTATTTAATACCACTAACACATAAACGTAAAAGCCGAACACTAGGTACGCTCCCATTAAATATTAAAAGAGGTACAAACATACATAATTTTGGTACATTATTAATAAATAATATGATACCTTTTAGAGCAGATGCAGCGAGACGGCTTGTTATTAATTCAGTAAGTGATTTTAAATATAAAATACTTTTGAGAAATCAATGGAGTATTTTAAGAGAGGAAAAATTTAGATTGAGACTTGAAAAAGCCGTTGTAAGAGCATACGCATTTCAAACAAATCAGCAAAACAGTAACAATCCCATATATGACAATTTTATTGATTATAAATTACTTGAATCAAAAGCAGCAGAATATATTAAACAATAAAAATATGGGATTATAGCAAGAATACAACAAAACAAACAATGGTTTAATTATCAAGACCCTTGACAACAAGGTATTTAAGCTCTATAATGTTAATGGAAAACTTCAGGGCGAGGTGTAATTCCTCGATCGGCGGTAAAGTCCGCGAGCAGTATGCATGAACTAGTGAAATTCTAGTACCGACAGTTACAGTCTGGATGGAAGAAGATAATCTAAGTAAATACTTATGTCTTTTTTTCGTCAGCCCTTTAGTGACGATTTTTTATTTTTATAAGCGAAAAGGAGGCATATTAATGGAAAATTTGGCATTAAAGAAAAGCGTTTTGACGGCATCATTTGTGGCATTAGCGATTGTTGTGGGATTTATTCAAATTCCTTGGCCACCAGCACCATTTTTAAGTATTGATTTTAGTGAGGTTATTATTTTAGCTTGTTTGATAACATTAGGATTCAAACTAGCTAGCGTAACAATAGTTTTAAGAAGTGTTGTTAGATTATTGGTGGGATTAACTACCACAGCAGCGATGGACCTGCCATATTTTGGTGAAGTTATGGCAATAATTGCTTCATTTACTTTAATTATTGCTTATGTAATTATTACAAGACTAACTAGAACAGCGCATAAACCTCTAATTATCTATAAGGAAGAAAAACCAGAGAAATATCCGTTCATAAGAAATTTAATTAATGTTGGGTTTGTAGTAGTAACTTTTACAGTTGTAATGGTGTTATTTAATTATTTCTTCGCGATACCAATTAACACATCAGGTGGTAAGCATCTCTTTGTAGTATCATACGTTAATGCGTTTTTTGATGGTAATTTTTGGGGATATACTACATTTTTAATTCCAATTGTTTTACCATTTAATTTAGTCAAGGGAATAGTCACTATGATAGTTTTTGAACTAATTCACTTCAGATTAAGATTAATGGAGATAAATTCTCAACCAGCAAATATTAGTTAATTGTCAATTAAATAATATAAAAAATTATTTTAACCATTGTAAACGTTTACAGAACAAAAGTTGTTTTAAAGTTGTATTTTTTTTGGTACAATTGACAGCAAGAGAATAAACAATTTTCGTATAATTGATCTAATGTGGCGGTCGAGTTTCTACCACAGCGCCAAAAAAGCTGTGACTACGAATATTTGTTTCTTTAAAATGCCACAGGAATGTGGTTTTTTTTTAGGATAAAATTTAATAAAAGAAAGAAGAGGAAGAAATAATGTTATTAGATGTTCACGAAAGACCAAAAAAGTTTAGCCATTTGTTAGTATTTGGTATTCAACACTTTTTGGCAATGATTGTAGCGTGTATTACAGTTCCTATTATCGTTAACGCGACGCTTGGCGGACAAGGCATGGTAAATCCAATGCCGATTGATGCAACTATTGTTAGTGCAGGGGTAGGAACACTATTTTACATTTCGGTAACGAAAGCAAAGTCGCCGGTATTCTTAAGTAGTTCATTTGCGTATATTTCCGCAATTATAAGTGCTTTAAGTTTATGTGTAGCGACAACAGTAGTGGATGGACAAGAAGTCTTCACAGGCGCACCTAACTTATGGGCATTAGTATTAGGTATGGCAATTGTTGGCCTTGTCTATGTAACAGTGGCAGTAATTATTAAGTATACTGGTGTTGGTTGGGTTAGAAAATTATTAGCTCCTGTTGTTATTGGACCAGTTATTATGGTTATTGGACTTAGTTTAGCAGGTTCAGCAGTTAATAACGTTACGCATGCATCTGCTGGTGGTTATAATTTATTAGCAGTTTTAGTTGGTCTTGTGACAATGTTTGTAACAGCACTCGTTTCTCACTATGGTAACGATACAATGAAATCAATTCCATTTATTATCGGTTTAGGGGTAGGATATGTACTAGCAGCATTACTAACTATGATTGGTCATTTAGCTAATGTTGAAGTTATGAAGATTATAGATTTCTCACCTTTAATAGATTTGTTTAAAGATAATATAACTTTTACTACATTCTTTAAAATGCCAGACTTCCTTATTTTAAGGAAAGAAGGCTGGGGTGGATTTGAATTTAGTCAATTAGCAAGTATTTTATTAATTTTCTTACCAGTATCATTCGTTACAATGAGTGAACATATTGGTGACCATGAAAACTTAGGTAATATTATTGGTAAAGACTTAATTCAAGAACCAGGGTTATCTAGAACATTAATCGGTGATGGTGTTGCAACTGCAATCGGTGGTGCATTATCAGGTGCTGCTAATACTACATATGGTGAAAACGCAGCAGTTATTGGTATTACAAGAAATGCTTCTATTTGGGTAATTGGAGCGGCAGCAGTAATAAGTATTCTAGTTGGATTCTTCGTTCCGTTTACTAAGTTTATTGAGACAATTCCTCCTACTGTAGTTGGTGGAGTATCGCTCTTGTTATACGGATTTATTGCTTCATCAGGTTTACGAGTATTAGTTCGTGATAAGGTTGATTTAGGAAGTAACAGAAACATCTTTATTATTTCAGCTATTTTAATTGCAGGTATCGGTGGTTTAGTATTAAAGTTCACTTCAAATATTAGAATTGAACCAATCGCTGTAGCGATGATCTTAGGTATTGTTTTAAATGTAGTTTTAAAAGAAAAACCACAAGAAGCGCTTGAAGCGGCTGAAGAACAGCCAGAAGAAGTAAAAGAAGAGAAATAACGTTTTAAAAAACCTCTATAATTTACTTTGATAGTAATTATATAAAAATAAAAGTAGAACTTTTTTCGGTTCTACTTTTTTTGTTTAGTTATAATATTTTATAGTTCTTTAATTTTTCTTCGTTTGCTTGATATTAATTTTTGAATTTCTACTACAAGAAGAGGTGTTAATGATAAGCCTGCAACTATTAGCCATTCAATCCATGATAACAAGGTAATGTTAAATATGTCTCTTGCGAAAGGTAATATTACGACAATTATTTGAAGAATGAAACAGATAATTATAGAGATAAGCATTGGTTTACTAAACTCAAGTTTAAAGGCTGAATATCTATCGCTTCTAGCATTTAATGCGTGAGCAAGTTGTGATAATGATAAAACCATAAACGCCATTGTTTGAGCTGTGATTTCACGAGAGCCATTTGGTGATAAATAATAACCAATTGCGTAAGCAGCAAAGGTTAACAAACCTATCAACATTCCCTCCCAAAAAATCTTTAAACCTAAGCCACCACTAAAGACTGATTTTTTAGAGTCTCTTGGAGGATAAGACATAACATCTTTTTCTCTAGGATCCATACCTAAAGCGATACCTAAGAAGGAGTCAGTTACTAAGTTCACCCATAAGATTTGGGCAGGTGATAATATGTGTGCACTAGTTGCTTCACTAAAGATTAAAATACCTAGTGTAACTCCTAAAAACATTGAGAGAATTTCACCAATATTACAGCTTAATAAAAAGTGGATTGCTTTCTTAATATTTGCGAAGATTGTTCTTCCAAAACTTACTGCTTCAACGATAGTCGCGAAGTTGTCGTCAGTTAAGACCATATCGGCTGCACCTTTCGCAACTTCAGTTCCAGTAATTCCCATAGCTATGCCAATGTCTGCTTGTTTGATAGAAGGAGCATCATTGACACCATCACCCGTCATTGCGACGATTTTTCCAGTGTCTCGCCATGCTCTAACAATTCTAACTTTATTCTCTGGACTAACTCTTGCATAGACTTTAATTTTAGGTAATTTTTCAGCAAATTCTTCATCGCTCATTGCATCTAATTCTTTACCTGTTATCGCAAGTTCATTTTCTTTTAAAATCTTAATTTCTTTAGCGATTGCGATAGCTGTATTTTTATGGTCTCCTGTAATCATAATAGTTTCAATACCTGCTTTATAACAAGTCTGTACAGCATCTTTTACTTCAAGTCTTGGTGGGTCAATCATACCGACTAAACCAACTAAAGTAACATCATTTTCAAGCAAGTCAAAATCATATTTTTCGAGCGGAATATTTTTATCTATTTTTTTAACTGCAATAGCTAAAACACGTAAAGCTTGATTAGCCATTTCTTCATTAGCAACCATAAAATTATTGATGCCTTTTTTATCAGTTAATATTTGCTCGTTTTGAAGATAAGAATTAGCCTTACCGATTAAGACGTCTGGAGCACCTTTGATAACTGCATATCTACCTTCTTTAAAATCATGAACAGTTGACATTAGTTTTCTTTCTGATGAGAAAGGAAGTTCAGCAATACGTGGAAATTTTTCTATAATTTTTGCTGGATCTATGTTGAAGTTAAGTGCTAAATCCATGAAGGCAAGTTCAGTCGGATCACCGATTCTAATAGTTTCGTTTTCTTCAAATCGTATCTTTGAATCATTAACCAAAACACCACAACAGACAAGGTTATGTAAAGGAGAAGAAACATCTTTAACATCAGTAAGTTTTAATGTTTTTCCATCATGATAAAGTTGTGTAACTGTCATAATGTTTTCTGTTAGCGTTCCGGTTTTATCTGAACAAATAATTTGTGTAGAGCCTAATGTTTCTACAGCAGGAAGAGTCTTCATAATCGCACGCTGTTTAACTAAGTTTTGCATACCAAGAGAAAGTACGACAGTGATAACTGCTGGTAAGCCTTCAGGGATTGCAGCAACAGCTAAACTAACCGCAAACAATAATGAATCTATCCATTTAACTTGTTTTAAGGCTTCAACAAAACCTAAATTCCAGTTGTTGTAAAGACCTTGAATTATTTCAATAATAAAGATAAAAGTAACGATTGCTAAGGCGATTAAGGCTAAGATCTTACCAAGTTGAGCAACGTTTTTTTGTAATGGTGTTAAATCAGTGGTAGTCTCGCTTAATATCTCAGCGATTTTACCCATTTCAGTTTGCATACCAATACTTGTAATAACCGCCTTACCTTTACCATAAGTAACTACTGTTCCCATAAAGGTTAGGTTATGTTGATCACCTAATGGCACATCATCTTCAGTAATAACTTTAGAATATTTTTCAACAGGAACAGCCTCACCGGTCAAGGCTGATTCATCTATTTTTAAGTTAACAGATTCGATAATACGTGCATCTGCTGGGACATAATCACCGGCAGTTAATAAAACTATATCTCCTACAACTACATCTTTAACATCAATTTGAACCTCAACGCCATCTCTTAAAACAGTGATATGCGGAGAAGATAAATCTTTAATTGCGTCTAAAGATTTTTCCGCTTTCTCTTCTTGACCAGCGCCGATTAACGCGTTTACAACAACAATCATTATAATTAAAAGACCGTTAGCGTATTCGCGGGCTGCTAAAATAGAAATTAAGGCGGCACAAATTAAGACAACAATCATAAAATCTTTAAATTGGTTTAAAAATTTAACGATAAAAGGAACTTTTTTCGCAACTTCTAATTCGTTTTTTCCTTTTTCTTGTCTAATTAAAATCTCGCTGTTAGTCAAACCTGTTTTTAAATTAGTTTCTGTTAGTTTTTCAATTTCTTCGCAACTCATTTGATAAAGTTTTTTCATAATATTTCTCCTTTAAATAAAAAAACCGCCAAGACAAAAAAAGTCTTGAAGGTCTCGTTTCAAGTTAAGATAACTTGTAAGCACCCGGGCTTAGAGCCGTACTGACGACTGCTTGGGATTAACTACTCCCCTTCACAAAAACAATTATATCATAAGAAATATTTTTCTCAATCATAAATTGTAAATTTAAAAATTTCGTTAAGATTGATAAGTTTAATAAAACCTTGTATAATTTTGAGCGGGGAGAATATATTTATGAAGCTAGAAATATTAAAAGTAGGCAATGATGGAGAAGGAATAGGTTATTACAACAATAGACCTGTTTTTGTTTATTATGCTTATAAAGGTGAAATAGTTGATGTAAATATAACTAAAAATAAACGTGGGGCTTATGAAGGAACAATAAATAAAATAATTAAGCCGTCACTTCATAGAGTAGAGCCTAAGTGCCCTTTTTATGGTAAGGTAGGAACGACTAATTTAATGCATATAAGTTATGAAGAACAATTAAGATATAAAAAAGATTTTGTTAAGTTTCATTTTGATAAAAATTTAAAAGAAGATATTTTAATAGAAGACACAATCAAGTCGCCAAATGAATTTGAATATAGAAATAAAATTACCGTTCCAGTGAGACTTTATAAAGGAAAGAACAAGATGGGACTTTATTTAAGAAACACGAATATCTTTTTTCCGATTAGACATTATATTATTCATCAACCAGAATTGGATGAAGCTGCTAATGATGCATTATTATTAATGGATAAATTAAACATAGAGGGATATGATGATCAAAAAAGAAGTGGGTATGTTAAAAATTTTTCAATAAGAGTTAATGAAAAAGGAGAAATTCAATTTACTTTTGTTTTAGATAAGGATATTGATTTAACAAAGTTGGTTAGTGAGTTAGTAATTGCAAATAAAAATATAGTTAGTATTTACAAGACTATTAATGATAGTAGAACTAATAGAGACCTTTTAGGTGGGAAACTAATAAAACTTTATGGAGAAAAATATTTAAAGATGACATTAAATCATAATGTTTTTTTATTAACGCCCGATTCATTTTTTCAAATCAATACTAAACAAGCAGAAACGCTTTTTAACACGATAATAAAATATGGTAATTTTAAGGCTGATGAAGTTGTTTTAGATGCTTATTCTGGCGTGGGGACGATTGGAACATATATAAGTCCGTTTGTAAAAGAGGTTGTTGCAATTGAGATTGTTAGTAAGGCAGTAGAAGCGAACATTGAAGCGAATAAAATTAATTTAAGAACTAATCTTATTCCTTTGGTTGGTGATGTTGTGGAAATGGTTAGTAAATTAAATAGAAAGTTTGATGTAATGGTTTTTGATCCGCCAAGGGAAGGTTTAAAAGAGGAAGTACTAAAGTTTATTTTGAAACAAGCGCCTAAAAGAATAATATACACTTCGTGTAATCCTGAAACATTAGGCACAGATTTAAAAGTTTTAACGAAAAAATATAAAATAGACAAAGTTATTCCGCTTGATATGTTTCCGCAAACAAGCCATACCGAATCAATAACATTTATGAGTCGTAAATAACACTATAATAAATTGACACAACAATCAAAATATGTTAAAGTTTACATAAATGAGGGGTTTTAACAAAGTAGAAAGAGAGAGATGAACATGAGAAAGATTAAAGTATTATTTTTTGCTGTTTTTTTAGTTTTTATATTAGGAGTAAGAGTAAACAAAAATAAGATAGATGATAATTTAATTGTAGTAGACGCCATGGCTGACTCAGAGAGAGAATTAAAAGCTGTATGGATGTCTACTTTTATTGGTGAGGCACCATACTATAGTGAAGCGCAATTTAAAGCTGATATGACAGAGGCTTTAAATATATTTGACTACTATGGAATTAACGCTGTAATTTATCATGTTAGAACTC
>FZPS01000052.1_pt313 | contig 14183 bp, 14 predicted proteins | sample 1817821 | NCBI WGS metagenome assembly FZPS01 (sample SAMEA104158645, study PRJEB21678) | metagenome | place: Germany | collected 2015-04-21 | reverse complement strand
CCATACATACTAAAGTAGTACGCTTCTTGTGAATCAACGTAATGATCTGCAATTAAAATACCAATATTGTAAAGTTTTTGTGTTTTTAAGCTTTTAGCTGTTGAATTAGGGCGATAGCCTAATTTTTCAGCAGCTTCTTTAATTTTGGCTCTTAATTCATCGCTGACTCCATCTTTATCATTTAGCGCTTTTGAAACTGTCACGACGCTCACATTAAACATTTGTGCAATCGTGCTCATATTAACTTTTGGTTGCATATGACACCTCAATTATTTTATATTTTCGCGAACAATTTCCCATCCCATAATTTCATTCACAGTATTTGCTAGTGCGTTTGATGCCTTAATGTGTGTGACTGAGCTTGGGTGATTTGATGAACCAATGCCGTCCGCTGCATTCATAGTTGGTAGTTTAACGATGTGTAGGTCGATTTCTGGATGCAATTCTTGCATACGATCGTAAACATCTTCTGTTGGTTTGTATATACCTGATTCGCTATTTACACCGTATACAATTAAAATTTTTGCTTCTGGGTGTAATTGATTTAATTTTTTAATAAATTCAATATAGTATAGAATGAAATTTTCAACAGCTTGTGGTTGATCTTTAGCAGGTAGCTGTTTAATGTATGACATGTCATTTGTTCCCAAATCAATCATAATGAGATCTGGGCTGTAGTTTGCATGATTCCATAAGATGTTACTATAGACATTAACATAATCGTAAGCTGTCGGAATATTATTGTTATTTGTTCCCCATGGTCCAAGCAATAGTGGCCAACCGCTTGCTGAGAAAATATTCAACTCCGCATCAACCATTGTTGCCGCAAGGTAAGGGAATGCTCTAAGCCCGTCTGAGTTTTGTGTTGTCTTAGGTGTGTCTGTATTCGGAGCTAAATTACCAAAACCTACAGATGATGAAGCACCAATAAACTCAATCTTTCTTACTTTTAATGAATCTACATTTTGAAATTCACCATCGGTTGTAATTTTCGTTACACCAGTTGTTGAATCAATAGATTCGCTTCTCTTTAATACTCGAACTGTATGTAGACCTTCTTCAAGCCCACTAACTAATACGTGTGTTTGTTTAGAACTTGTAATTACTATAAGATTGCCTTTTGTTGATTCTGTTTCACCATCTACAAAAACAACTAGATGCGGTTCTTTACCAGCAGGGTTAGCTGATGTAATAAATTCTGCTGATAATTCCGTACCGTAAAATTTAACTTCAAAACCGCTTGCTGTCATATAGAAAAACATTGTGCCGTTTAATGATTGAAAGTATGTTCTTCCTAACCAATTAATTTTTGTAGTATCTTGTAAATTCTCACCAGCAAGTTCACTTACTGCATATGGATCTTTTTGAACATATTCGATGCTTGTACTATATTCAGAATCGGCATATTTTTTATCGCCGATGCTTTGAATTGAAATTGTATATTTGCCTGGTTTCATGTATAACTCCTCAAGATTTGTATTTTGCTCAACAAAGTATAATTTTTCTTTGTTCTCTTCATCTATCACTTTAATTCTGTAACGTATTGCGTTTTCTACAACATCAAATTTAAGTATTGTTCCTTCAACACGCAAATTTGATGGAGCACTTAATGGTTTCGGTGAACCACACGCAACAAGTAGTAACGCGCTTAGCGCAAGAAAGAATATAAGACCTAGTTTTTTCATATATTTCCGCCCTTTTAGTTTATTTTTTCATTTTTTTAACTTAACGATTACTTAAATTATATCACTTTTTTAACTAAAGTCAAGAAATCGCTTACATTTTTATGACATTTTTTTATTAAAAATAAAAGAACTTTTTACAGACTTAAAATACTTGTTAATTAAATTTAGCTTTGTTATAATGCATTTGAAACGAGGTTTATATAATTATGAATGATACAATAGTATTTCTAAAGCCAATATTCCAAGAGAGAATTTGGGGTGGAAATCGCCTAAGTAAAATATTTAACTATAATTTAACAAGCGATAAAATCGGAGAATGTTGGGGCATTTCTGCACATAAAAATGGGGATTGTGAAATAACAAACCCCGAATATAGCGGCTATACATTAAGTAAATTATTTGAAGAACGAAAAGATTTATTTAATAACGACCAATCCAAAGAGTTTCCTCTTCTTATTAAAATTTTAGATGCAAACACAAGCTTAAGTGTTCAAGTGCATCCAGACGATGAATATGCGCTTAAGTACGAAAACGATTTAGGAAAAAACGAATGCTGGTATGTATTAGATGCTAATGAAGATGCTTTTGTTATTTATGGTCACATTGCGAAAACTGAAGTTGAATTTAGATTAATGATTGAACAAGGAAAGTGGGATGACCTTTTAATTAAAAAGCATGTTAAAAAGGGTGATTTTATTAACGTGCCAGCTGGTACAATTCATGCACTTGGTGCCGGTTTGTTAATATTAGAGACACAACAATCATCAGACACAACATATCGTTTATACGACTATGATCGCACGGATGACAAGGGGAATAAACGTCAATTACATATTGAAGAATCTATTCGTGTTTCTACAATTCCTCATGTTGAAAAACAAGTACATTTTGATGTTCATACAATGGGTGACAATACATTTACTAAACTTGTCAAAAATGAGTTTTTCATCGTTGAAAAATGGGATATTAAAACTTCTGTAACACTTAATCATAATCTATATCGACTATGTAGTGTTATTGATGGAACTGGTAAAATAAATGGCCTTAAAATCAAAAAAGGTGATCATTTCATTATCACATCTTTATTAAATGAGTTTACACTTGAAGGTGATTTTTCATTAATCACATCTACCGTCGGTTCAATTAAATAACTTGTTAGAATTAGATGGCAAATGCCATCTTTTTTTATATCTTTTTAAATTAAAAAAAGTCACTCAAGTGAGTGACTTTCATAATATTAATTAAAAGATTATAGTAATCCCATTTCTTCTTTAATTGCTGCATGTGCTGCTGCAAGACGTGCAATAGGTACACGGAATGGAGAACATGAAACGTAAGTTAAACCAATCTTATGGCAGAATTCTACTGAGATTGGATCACCACCGTGCTCACCACAAATACCTAATTTAATATTTGGTCTTACTTGCTTACCTAATTTAGCAGCCATATCCATTAATTTACCAACACCTTTGAAGTCGATGTGAGCAAATGGATCGCTTGCATAAATTTTCTTATCATAATAATCGCCTAAGAATTTACCAGCATCGTCACGGCTAAATCCAAATGTCATTTGAGTTAAGTCATTTGTACCAAAGCTGAAGAACTCAGCTTCTTTAGCGATTTCATCAGCTAATAATGCTGCTCTAGGAATTTCAATCATTGTACCAACTAAGTATTTTAATTCAACGCCTGCTTCTTTAATTACTTGGTCTGCTGTAGCAACAACGATTTCTTTAATGTAGTTTAATTCTTTAACTTCACCAACTAAAGGAATCATAATTTCTGGAGTTACACTTAAACCTTCTTTGTTCACATTGATTGCAGCTTCAATTACCGCTCTTGTTTGCATTACTGCAATTTCTGGATAAGTAACTGAAAGTCTTACACCACGGTGACCTAACATTGGGTTTGTTTCATGTAATTCATTAATGATGTTGTTTAATTCAGCAAATGGCATTTTTAATTCTTTAGCTAACGCTTCGATTTCTTTTTCATTTGTAGGTACGAATTCGTGTAGTGGTGGATCTAAGTAACGAACCGTCACTGGGAATCCAGCCATAGCTTTATAAATACCTTCAAAGTCTGCACGTTGTATTGGTAATAATTTAGCTAAAGCTTTTTCTCTAGCTTCTTTAGTTTTTGCAACGATCATTTCACGGATTGCTAAAATACGATCGCTTTCGAAGAACATATGTTCAGTTCTTGTTAAACCGATACCTTGTGCACCAAAGTTTCTAGCAACTTCTGCATCATGTGGGTTATCAGCATTAGCACGTACTTCTAATCTTCTGTATTTATCTGCCCATCCCATTAATGTTCCAAAGTCACCAGATACTGTAGCTTCTTCTGTTTCAACTTTACCAGCATAAACTTTACCAGTTGAACCGTCTAATGAAATCCAGTCGCCTTCTTTATATACAACGCCTTTAACTTCAAATTCGCCTGCTTTTTCGTTTACGTGAACTTCACCAGCTCCGGCAACACAGCATGTACCCATACCACGAGCAACTACGGCAGCGTGTGATGTCATACCACCACGAGCAGTTAAGATACCTTGTGCAAGAATCATACCTTCGATATCTTCAGGTGATGTTTCTTGTCTTACTAAGATTACTGGATCACCAGTTTCTTCGATGAATGCTTTAGCACGAGCAGCAGTAAATACAACGCGTCCTGTAGCTGCACCTGGAGATGCATTTAAACCGGTTGTAATAACTTTAGCTTCTTTCAATGCTTTAGCACTAAATGTTGGGTGTAATAATGAGTCTAATTGAGTTGGCTCAACTTTTAACACGGCTTCTTTTTCTGTTAATACGCCTTCTTTAACTAAGTCAGTGGCAATCTTAACAGCAGCTTGAGCTGTACGTTTACCATTTCTTGTTTGTAAGATATATAATTTGCCACGTTCAATTGTAAATTCCATATCTTGCATATCACGGTAATGTTGTTCTAATTTCTCAGCGATTGCATGGAATTCATCATACAATGCTTTGTTTTCTTCTTCTAAGTGTGCGATTGGAGATGGTGTACGAATACCAGCAACTACGTCTTCACCTTGTGCGTTAACTAAGTACTCACCGTATAATTCGTTTGTTCCATCAGCTGGGTTTCTTGAGAATGCAACACCTGTACCGCAATCATCACCCATGTTACCAAACACCATACCTTGAACGTTAACAGCTGTACCCCATTCATAAGGAATGTGGTTTAATCTTCTATAAGTATTAGCACGTGGGTTATCCCATGATCTAAATACTGCTGTAACAGCGGCAATTAATTGTTCTCTTGGATCTTGTGGGAAGTCTTCACCTTTTAATTCTTTGTATTTAGCTAAGAATTGTCCAGTTAGTTCTTTTAAGTCATCACCGTTTAAATCAGTATCTAACTTAGCACCACGTTCTTTTTTCATTGCTTCTAGTAAGTGTTCAAAGTTTTCTTTGTCTACTTCCATAACAACGTCCGCAAACATTTGGATAAATCTACGGTATGAGTCGTATGCAAATCTTTGGTTGTTTGTTAATTCAGCTAAACCAACAACTACTTCGTCATTTAAACCTAAGTTTAAAATTGTATCCATCATACCTGGCATAGATGCTCTAGCACCAGAACGTACAGACACTAAAAGTGGGTTTTTAGGATCACCGAATTTTTTATCGAATTCTTTTTCGATGTTTTCTAATGCTACAAAGATTTGTTCAACAATTTCCGGTGCAATTGTTTTCTTGTCAGCATAATATCTGTTACAAGCTTCAGTCGTAACAGTAAATCCTTGTGGTACTGGCATGCCTAAATTTGTCATTTCAGCTAAGTTCGCACCTTTACCACCAAGAAGGTTTTTCATGTCGGCTTTACCTTCTTTAAATAAATATACGTATTTTGTCATATATTCTATCCTTTCCTTTTTTTATCTAAACTCTCCTAAGAGATTTTTTTCACAATTTTATACAACTCATTTTTCGGTCTAGCTTGGTCTAAGACGTTAGCGAATGGTAAATGTATCATTCTCGAATCTCTCACACCAACACATACACCGTAAATACCATCATTTAATAATTCAATTGCGTATGCACCCATTCTTGAACCTAAAATTCGGTCATCAGGACATGGGTTGCCGCCTCTTTGAATATATCCTAGGACGGTAGCTCTTGAGCTAAATCCAGATTTTTCTGTAATTTCATCTGCAAACTTATGAACATCTAAGATTTTTTCTGTAATGACGATAATTGCGTGTCTACGTCCGTTTTTCTTATGTTCTTTTAAGCGCTCGATAATATCTTCTTTTGGAATTAAATTTTCTGGTGTAATAATAAATTCTGCACCACCACAAATTCCCGAAACTAACGCTAAGTCACCGCAGTTTCTTCCCATGACTTCAACAATTGAACAACGTTGATGTGATGTTGACGTATCTCTTAATTTATCAAGTGCATCAACAACTGTTTCAACAGCTGTTTGAAACCCAATCGTATAATCTGTTCCAGCAATGTCATTATCAATCGTACCAGGTAAAGCTACACACTTTATACCTAATTTAGAAAGCGCCATCGCCCCTCTGTAAGTTCCATCTCCGCCAATAACGATTAACGCTTCAATACCTTTTTCTTTTAAGTTTTCAACTGCACGTTTTTGAACATCCAAATCCTTAAATTCAGGGACACGTGCTGTTCCTAAAAATGTACCACCTTTCGAAAGCATTCCTGAAACACTCTCGTGGTCTAATCGTACAAAATTACTATCTAAAATCCCTTGATATCCATCTTTTATCCCATAGACTTCATGGCCATATAAGATGCCAGAACGGACAACCGCGCGAATGGCAGCATTCATTCCTGGCGCGTCTCCGCCAGAAGTCAATACACCTATTTTCATTGCACATTACCTCTTTTGATTTCCGCATATAATTATACCACATTTTTTCATCATTAACAAAATGTATAACATAATAAACAAGAAAACGCTTACTTGTATTTATAAGATAAACATTTCATGAAAGTATGTTAAAATATATGTGGAAAAAATTATGTAAGGAATGGTGAAATATGAGCAAATTAGTAGGTGCTGCTTTACTTGGACAATCTGGCGGTCCAACAAGCGTTATCAACGCTAGTGCAGCTGGTGTTTTTATTGAAGCACTAGGCCAAGAAAATATTACAAATGTCTATGGAGCAATCCATGGAATTAAAGGTATCTTGAACGAAGATTTTTATGACATCGGACAAGAAGATATGGATGAATTATTAAGATTAAAAAACACACCATCTTCTGCAATCGGTTCAGTTCGTTTCAAGTTAAAAGATCCAAATGTTGATTCAAGTGAATACGAAAGATTACTTGAAGTATTCCAAAAATATAATATTCGTTACTTCTTCTATAACGGTGGTAACGACTCAATGGATACTTGCAACAAAATCTCAAAATTCTTTAAAGATCACGATTTTGAATGCCGTGTAATTGGTGTTCCAAAAACAATCGACAACGATTTAAACGTTACAGACCACTCTCCAGGATATGGTAGTGCAGCAAAATATGTTGCAACTTCATTAATGGAGTTATATCATGACGCTACAGTATATGATACAAAAATGATTACTGTTGTAGAAATCATGGGTAGAAATGCTGGTTGGTTAACAGCAGCTTCTGCTTTAGCTCAATCAAAAGGTCAAGGTCCAGATTTAATTTATCTACCAGAGTTACCATTTGATTTAGACGACTTCTACACACAAGTTCTTGATGTCTTAAATACTAAAGGTAAAGTTATTGTAGCCGTATCTGAAGGTATCAAAACTAAAGAAGGTAAATATATTCCAGAAATATATACAGACTTAAAGAGAGACGCATTTGGTCATGCTCAATTAGGTGGTACTGCTCAAGTATTAGCTCAAGAATTAGAAAGACGTACAAATGTTAAAGTACGTGCGATTGAATTCAGTTTATTACAAAGATCAGCTGCTCACTTAGCTTCAAAAGTTGACGTTGAGGAAGCATTCAACGCAGGTAAAGAAGCTGTTAAAGCTGCAATCTCAGGAAAAACAGATTTCATGGTTGGTTTCAAACGCTTATCAAGCAAACCATATCAAATGGAATATGTATTAATTCCACTAGCTGAAGCTGCCAATACAGAACAAAAAGTTCCACTAGAATGGATCTTACCTCATGGTAAAGGTATGACTCAAGAATATATCGACTATGCATTACCATTAATTCAAGGTGATTGCAAAGCTGAACTTGAAGATGGTCTACCAAGATTCGCGAAACTTAAAAAAGTTCGTGTAACAAAAAAATAAGTATATAAACAAAATGCATCCATTAGTTGGATGCATTTTTTTCTTTTATGAACTTTGTTAAATATACAATACCCAGGGCTAACATATAACCACAGTAATCAATAAAGATATCCAGAGTTGCCATGTTTCTACCTGGTACAAAAAATTGAATACTTTCATCGATAAAGGCAACAACAATTCCAAGATGTAAAATATATTTTCTATTGAATTTAAAGTGCTCAGCATACATGACTGAAAGTCCTAAAAGAAAAAATTCTGTAAAATGTGCAAGTTTTCGAATAAATACACTAACACGACTTGGCTCATAGTTCGCTTTTAATGCATCAAGTATGTTTGACAATATTTTAGTAAAAAAGCCACTTTGTTCACTTGAAACATTTGAAGGAAGTATAGAGTTGATCCATATAAATAAAATGACAATGATAACTATTATATAGCGCTTATTTAATTTGTTTGTATTCATTATTTTTATATCGCATGCCATTTTCTCGATACTCTAATGCGTTTTTTCGAATGGATGCTATTTCAGTTTCTGTTAAATTACGAACAAATTTTGCAGGGCGCCCCATAATAAGTGCGTTACTAGGAAATTCTTTATTTTGTGTTACAAGTGATCCAGCACCTATAATGGTGTTTTCTTTAATAACTGCTCCGTTTAGAATCGTTGTTCCCATACCTACAAGCACGTTATCTTCAATTGTACAACCATGAATGATGGAACTATGACCAATGGTTACATATTCCCCAATTTTTGTTTCATGGTTATGGTCAACATGGACAACACTATTATCTTGAATGTTTGTGTTTTTCCCAATACTTATTGGTGCAAGGTCACCACGTATACTTACATTGAACCATATATTGACACCTTCGCTTAATTTCACATCACCATAGACACTTGCTGTGTTTGCTATAAATACATCTTTCATACACAAATCATCCTTTCAATATTTTGTCTCTTAATCGTTTATAACCGACCAAATCACTTGCAATATCTAAACGCATTTTTTGGTTAATACGTTCTGCTTCTTTATAGATGTTGTTAAAAATATTGGTCATAACATCCTTTAGTTTTTTATCAACGTCTTCTTTTGTCCATTGTTGTTTAAGCTTATTTTGAACCATTTCAAAATATGAAACGCTGACACCTCCAGCATTTGCAGCTTTACCAGGTATAAAGATAACACCTTGGTCAATAACATAATCGCTTGCTTCTTTTGTAAGTGGCATGTTAGCTCCTTCAAAAATACCAATAATACCATGATCCACTAACTTTTTGGCATCAACTAATTGAACTTCATTTTGCGTAGCAGAAGGTAAAGCGATATCCGCTTTAAAGTTCCATATATGTTTTGAATCAGCACTGAAAAAAGTTTGTGGATACTTATCTAAATACGCATGAATACGTTTATCTTTCGTCTTTATTTCATCAACATACGAAACATCTAAACCTTGATTATTATAAATTACACCCGAACTATCTGACATGGCAACAACCATGCCACCAAGTTCACACACTTTGTATGCAGCATGTATGGCAACATTTCCACTACCAGATATTAAAACTTTCTTACGTTTAAAATCCGTATTTTTATAATGTTTAAGTGCACTTTCAGCAATATATACTAAACCATAACCTGTCGCCTCTGGTCGCAATATACTGCCACCTTCGCTAATTGGTTTTCCTGTAAACACACCAGGTTCATCACCTTTTAGTTTTCTATAAGCATCATACATGTAACCGATCAGTTTATTCGATACACCAATATCACCAGCAGGAACATCATAGTCATGACCTAAATATGGAGCTAAACTTTCCATGTACTTATAGCAAAATCTTCTTAATTCATCATCACTTTTATGTTTTGGGTCAAAATCAGAACCTCCTTTAGCACCACCTAAAGGTAGACCCGTAATAGCATTTTTTAGTGATTGCTCAAAAGCAAGAGATCTTAATATATCTAAATTTACAGTTGGATGAAATCTTAGTCCACCTTTATATGGTCCAAGTAGTTTACTATGTTGAACACGATAACCTTTATTCTTAACTATTTTGCCTTTATCGTTTTCCCAAAAAACATCAAATTCAACAACATTTTCAGCTTCAATTAATTGCTCAATGACATGGTAATCATTATCAACATCAATGTATTGATTAACCAAATCTAGAAAATTAAAAACAGTTTTTGAATATAGTTTTTGACTTCGATATTTTTTTAAGAACTCCTTCTTTATTTTGTCTATATTGTGCATAACATCACCTTCTTATTCATTTATTATACCAAAATCATAGAGAATATAAAAACGCTGATCCAATAAAAAAAGCCCATAAGGGCTTTAATTTTAGACAGCTAAATCTTTTGGTTCGCTATTTAAAACATCAAAATCTAACTCTTTTTCGCTTTTAGCTACGAGCATACCAGCAACACCAACACCTGTTACATTGATCATTGTACGGCCCATATCGATTAAAGGTTCTACGGCAATAATTAATGCGATACCTTCGATAGGCAAACCCAGTGATGATAACACAACAGCAGCAGCAATCGTAGCAATCCCTGGAACACCAGCAATACCAATGGCTGAAACAGTCGTAATAACAAGTAGTAAAATAAATTCTATAACACCAAGTTCAATACCATATGCGTTTGCAGTAAGTACTGCAACAACAGCTGGGAAAATACCACCACATGCATTCATACCGATGTTTGCACCAATTGGTCCAACAAAGTTTGCGACACGTTCAGATACACCCGCACGTTCATGTAAAGATTTTATCGTTACAGGTAATGTACCATAGCTGCTTTGTGATGTAAATGCAAGCGCCATAGCAGGTGAAAATTTTTGTAAAAATTTAATTGGTGAAATACCGTGTAATTTAAGTGTTAACATTTGTACAAATACAAAGTGGAATAACATAGCAGCATACATAATACCAATATATAAGCCAAGTTGTTTTAATGTTTCAAAATTACTGCGACCAACAGCATAAGCCATGAATGTAAATACTGCGTATGGTGTTAATTTAATAACCATTTTTGTAACTCTAACAATAATTGTGTTTAATGAATTATTAAACTCAACAAATAAAGCAGTGCGTTCTGGATGACGTTTGTTTTCAACAATAATAGCAACTGAAACAAATAAACCAAACACGATAACTGGAATAACTAAGGAACCACCAAGTGCTGAAACAATGTTATTTGGGAAAAATCCTAAAATAACGTCTTCGATTGGTTGAATCACGCGTGTGTAATCTGTTGGCCCTGTACTAAATTTGCTTCCTAATTCAGGTATCCAAGCAAATACAAAACCTATTGCTGCACCTATTGTTGTCGTTATTAATAACCAGAACAATGTTTTTAATCCAATGGTTTTTAATTTATCTGTACTTTCAAGTGATGTAAAACTTTTAATCACCGAAGTTAATACAAGTGGCACAACCACCATTTGAATAAGTTTTAAGTACACTTGACCAATCGGTCTAATGGTTGCAATAATGGTTGTCTCACTACCATTAATCATCGTTTTTGTTGTACCAAGTGTTAATCCGACAATAATACCTAAAGTCATACCAATAATGACTCTTAATCCAAATTTTAATTTTTTCTTTCCAGTATAATAAATAAGCGCTACAACAAGTAACGTTACTAAATAAAGTATACCCTTTTGCCAAGTATCTATTTTATAATTTTGAAACATTATATGTCCCTCTTTCTTCTTTTTAATTTCACGTATACTTATTATAGCAACACCAACTATTTTCTTAGCGAAAAATGCTTATGTAAACATTTTCTAAAACTAATTCATAAAAAAACTGTCCGTTTGGACAGTTTTATATAATGTTTATTAACTTACGTATGGTCGATCGTCTTCTTGTTTATCAACAATTGGTTGGTCTTCTTTACGTTTATCTTTTCGAACATCATCGGATTTACCTTCGTTAAGCTTTTTAGAATGCTCACGATAAATCTTGTAATTTCCAAAACCACTGCTTCCTAAATAAACAGAACCAATGAATGAAATAATTGTTAAGAGTAACGCTACCGTTCCATGATCAAATTCTTTTAATACAATAATCATAGAACCTAATGTGATGGAGACAATATGCGCGATAAACTTTGGAATTTCTGTTTTTTCTTCAAAGAACACAGTTGAAGTGAAAAATACTAAACCGCGAACATAAAATACAAATGCTAAACCGTATTTATAGACTTGGCCCCAACCTTTACTTAAGTCTTGGTCGGATGCTACTGCATAAATAAGTAAGGCACCAATAATAACACCAAAAATAATTTCAATTAAATTGATGGTGCGTAACACTTCTTTATTTAAAGTTTTCATTAATGGATAAACTCTAAACAATGAGAATACGACAATTGCGATTCCGGTAACTAAGTAAACAATTTGTTTTTCAAATATGAAATAAATACCTACTGCTAATAAAATAGCCGCTAGAATAAATTGTAACAAGAACGCATAACTATATTTTCCTTTGAACATAAGAAAACCTCCATCTTTAGTCAATATTTTATATCAATTTTTTGAAATATGCAAACATTGAAACATATTATATCATTTAACATGATAAAATAGTGCATATTAGGGGGATATCATGAAATATTATAGTTTATACACATATCAAGAATTTACCTTTTTATTTATAGCAACCGATAATGGCTTAACAACACTTCACGATTATACCAATGAAGACTTAAGTGGTCTGATAGAAAATAAAGATAAACTTAAACCTTATATAGAGGCCTTAGAGACATACTTTAAAACTGGTGTTGCACCAAAAATACCTATGGATATCCATCCAACGGCATTTCAATCTTTAGTTTATAATGAATTGATTAAAATTGAATCTGGACATACGACAAATTATGAAGAACTTGCATATCGAATAAAAAAACCTAGAGCATCGCGCGCTGTCGGCAATGCTCTAGGAAGAAATCCAATACTTATTTTTATTCCATGTCATAGAGTTATTCGTAAAGATAACTCTATTGGTGGTTTTAGTTCAAATCCAAAACTTAAACGCTTTTTAATTGATTTAGAAAAAATGAAACTATCCTAAAGCAACATCAAGCATCATCATGACTGTAAATCCAATCATAAATCCAAACACTGCATAATGTGCACCTTTTGTTGTTTGTGTTGTTTGCGCTTCTGGAATCAATTCTTCTACGACAACATAAATCATCGCACCAGCTGCAAATGCTAACGCATAAGGTAGTAAGGCTTGCACGTGTGAAACAAGCAGCGCACCTAACACGGCAGCAATCGGTTCAACAATTGCTGAGGCTTGTCCATAAAAAAATGCTTTTCTTCGACTCATATTTTCTTGACGAAGAGGAATCGATACTGCGGCACCTTCAGGAAAGTTTTGAATACCAATACCGATTGCTAAAGATAGTGCAGCAATTGTTGCTGCTGTTACAGCAGTTACAGTATCGCCACGGTTAATCGCACCAAATGCAACACCAACAGCTAGACCTTCTGGAATATTATGAATTGTTATTGAAAAGACAAGTAAAATTGTCTTTTTTAATTTTGTTGGAATACCTTCTTTTTCTTGATTTTTACCAAAGTGCATATGGGGAATCGTTTTATCCGTAATATATAAAAATATACCTCCCAATAAAAACCCAATAGCAACTACTAACCATGGTGCTTTACTACCGTTGTTTTCAGCAAAATCAATTGCTGGAGCAAGCAAGCTCCAAAAACTTGCAGCGACCATTACACCTGCTGCGAAACCTAACATAGAGGTTAAAACATTTTGATTAATACCTTTAAAGAAGAAAACCAATGATGCCCCAAGTGCAGTTAACCCCCAGGTGAATAAACCTGCTAAGAGTGCTTGTGTCCAAGGTTGTAATTCTAAGAACCACGTCATATATCATGCTCCTTTGTTATTTTTATATGCTTTATCAATCATTGCTGCTATTTCCATCAATGACTGATCCTCATTTTCTACAATTATATCAATTTTATGTAAATTTTGCTTATTAAACAATAAAGCATCACTTTGTAGACGCATTTTTATCATATCGATTGCATCTCCACGTTGTATCATACGTTTTTCACGTAGCGCCTCACTTGTTTCCATATACACGACAAAAACTTCTTTTTTAAGTCGAATGACTTCATTTGCTCCAATCGGGTCTAATATAACAACGCCCTCAGGAATAATATCTTTTACTTGCAA
>FZPS01000018.1_pt266 | contig 14186 bp, 12 predicted proteins | sample 1817821 | NCBI WGS metagenome assembly FZPS01 (sample SAMEA104158645, study PRJEB21678) | metagenome | place: Germany | collected 2015-04-21 | reverse complement strand
TGATGCAAATGGTAATAGATAGTATTCAGGCAAATCTTCTAGTCGCATAATTATTGTAAAATCAGGCAGGCAGAACTCAAAGTCAATATTATAAATGGAGGAATTCACATTGAGGAAGACAAAGATTATATGCACATTGGGTCCGGCAGTGGATGACCCGGAAGTATTGGAAAGACTATTTCTCAAGGGCATGGATGCAGCCCGTTTGAATTTTTCCCATGGAGACCACGAAGAACAGAGAAAAAGAGTCATTAATTTTAAAAAGATACGTGAAAAGCTGGGTTTACCCATTCCCCTCTTGCTTGATACCAAAGGCCCTGAAATCCGAATCGGCCGGTTTAAGACAGGTGAAGCAACTCTGATGGAGGGAAATGCCTTTGTACTGACTCAAGAAGATATATTGGGAGATGATACAAGGGTATCGATTTCATATAAGGAGCTATACAAGGATGTCAGCAAAGGCAGCCGGATTCTGATCAATGACGGACTGATTGAACTGGAAGTGGAACAAATTATAAACCAGGACATTCATTGTATCATCAGGAACGGCGGAATCATAGGCGACCGAAAAGGTATCAATGTGCCTGATACGGAAGTCAATCTGCCGTCTTTGACGGAGAAAGACATAGAAGATATTATTTTTGGAATTGAAAATGGATTTGACTTTATCGCTGCCTCCTTTGTCCGCAAAGCCCAGGATGTGCTGGAGATAAAGAAAGTTCTCGAAAAGAACGGCGGCCAGGGAATAATGGTAATAGCAAAAATTGAAAACCGTCAGGGTGTAGAAAATATCGATGAAATACTGAAGGTTTCCGATGGCATCATGGTAGCAAGGGGAGATCTGGGCGTGGAAATTCCCGTGGAAGAGGTACCGGTGGTGCAAAAAATGCTGATTGACAAATGCTATCGCAACGGAAAGCCGGTTATAACTGCCACCCAGATGCTTGACTCCATGATACGCAATCCCAGGCCCACCAGGGCAGAGGCCAGTGATGTAGCCAATGCAATATATGACGGTACGAGCGTGATCATGTTATCGGGGGAAACTGCAGCCGGCAGATATCCGCTGGAGAGCATGGATACTATGGACAGAATTGCAGGAAAAGCAGAAAAAGCAATTGACTATTGGAAACAATTTCTCGCCATGAAATATGATTTTGATATAAGTGTAACCAATGCAATAAGTCATGCCACATGTACTACAGCCATGGATTTGAATGCAGCAGCTATCGTTACGGTTACCCAGTCCGGCAGAACTGCCAGGATGATTTCACGATTCCGGCCGGCTTGTCCCATCATAGCTGCCACTACTTCACCAATGGTTCAAAGGCAGCTTAATATGTCCTGGGGCGTTATACCTTTCCTGGTAAAAGAGGCTGAGTCGACAGATGAGATGTTTGATATGGGTGTGGAGAAGGCCCTGGAATCCGGTTATGCAAGAAACGGAGACATTGTAGTTATAACCGCAGGCGTACCCGTTGGTATAAGCGGTACCACAAATATTTTGAAGGTCCAGACGGTTGGGAATGTGTTGGTACGCGGTAATGGTACGGGTACAGGAATCTTTACAGGAGAATTATGTGTTGTCCGGACGCCTAAGGAAGCAGAGGAAATATTTACAGACGGGAATATTCTGGTAGCCCCCTTTACATCCAATGAAATGCTGCCAATTCTCAAAAGGGCGTCGGCTGTTGTTGTGGAGGAAAGCGGCAGCAATGTACATGCCGCCATAGTAGGCATGACGCTGGAGCTCCCTGTTGTTACGGGAGCAGAGAATGCAACCAAAATATTAAAAAAAGGTACAGTTGTCACTGTAGACTCAAATCGCGGCATCGTCTATTATGGATCTCACAGAAAGACGGAATGATTAACGGTTACTCCTTTGGATAAAAATATGATGTATATTACATTATCCAGGAAGCTTGTATAAATATTCATTATTTCAAAAAACATGTTGACAAAAGGTTTGGTACTACGTATAATGTGAAACTATAAAGAAGATTAAAAGCAATGACCGGGAACCAGTAACGAATGCATCGTACCTTACAGAGAGCCTTTTGCCGGTGAAAGAAGGCAGGATACGAACTTCGCGAATTCGTCCCGAGAGCTGCACACTGAAAGGCTGCTGCCCGGTAGGCTGTGCCGGATTCCGACCGTTAAAGCGGAGGGGCAATTATTGTTGCCCGCTGAGGTTGTTTTTCGAACAACGAAGACAAGGTGGTACCGCGAACCGAAATTATTCGCCCCTGTTACACAGGAGGCGTTTTTTTATACACTTTTTCAAATAAAGTTTGTAATGCTGCAACCCCTTAGGGGATGCAGATTACGCAAATATATTAAAGGGAGTAGGAGGCATTGAAATGAAAAGAAAAAATCAGATTATTACGATTGTTTTAACTGTTGTTTTACTTGCTTTAGTCCTCATGACATCAGGCTGCGCAAGCCAGACCGGGGCTGATAAACAGGGCGGCACCAAGAATTACAACATCGGCATAATTCAATATATGGAGCATGTCGCATTGGACTCCGCCCGGGAAGGTTTTGTTGATGCCCTGAAAGACAATGGTTATGTTGACGGGGAAAATATTACTCTCGACATTCAGAATGCGCAGGCTGATCCATCCAATCTGTCTACTATCAGCGATCGCTTTGTCAGCAACAATTGCGATTTGATACTGGCCATTGCAACTTCGGCAGCGCAGGCGATAGCCGGGAAAACCACGGAAATTCCGATACTGGCTACGGCTATTACAGATTTTGTAGAAGCCCGTCTGGTAGATTCAAACGAGGCACCTGGAGGAAATGTAAGCGGGACATCAGATATGAATCCTGTAAAGGAGCAGATTGACTTGCTTGTCAGACTGGCACCTGAGGCCAAAACCATAGGTGTCATCTATACATCCAGTGAGCCTAATTCCGTTGTACAGGCAAGGATTGCCAAAGAGGCTGTTGAGAAGCTTGACCTTAATTTTGCGGAAGTTACAATTACTAACTCCAATGATGTTCAGCAGGCTGTTCAGTCCCTGGTTGAGAAATGCGATGCCATCTATATACCTACCGACAACATACTGGCCTCAGCAATGCCCACAGTATACGGAGCAACAGCCAAGACTAAAACTCCGGTGGTTTGCGGAGAGATTGGAATGGTGGAAAACGGCGGACTTGCATCTTACGGCATCAATTACTATGATTTGGGATATCAGACAGGTGAAATGGCTGTCAGCATACTGAAGGGAGAAGCAAAGCCTGCGGATATGCCTGTTCAAACCGCTTCAAAATATCACTATGCAGTTAACGGTACCATAGCTCAGGAATTTGGAATTGCAGTTCCCGAGGATTTGCAGGAATATGTTTTTGAAATGGAACAGTAAGAGTTGAAGATGGTTAGGAAGGAATAAGCAGGAGCAAAATGAAAATGGGTGAAAAATTATGCTGGATATTATAACTGGTGCGATCTCTCTGGGTTTGTTGTGGGCTGTTATGACTATAGGAGTTTTTATCACATACCGGATTCTTAACATTGCGGATCTTACTGTGGAGGGAAGCATAGCCATGGGGGCAGCGATTGCTGCGCAGGGGATTACCATGGGATTAAACCCCTTCCTGGCAACAGCGCTTGCATTGGCAGGGGGCATGGCAGCAGGCCTGATTACTGGCCTGCTGCATACCCAGCTGAAAATCCCGGCTCTGCTGTCAGGTATACTGACAATGATTGCTCTTTGGTCTGTCAATCTTCGAATTATGGGCAAGGCTAATATTTCCCTTCTGCGAATGAATACGGTTTATACATTTCTGGAAAGTTTCGGTATGGATAAGACCTATGCGATTATAGTTCTGGGCCTGCTCCTTGTTCTTGCACTGGTTAGCCTTTTATATTGGTTCTTCGGTACGGAAATCGGCTCTGCTATCCGGGTAACCGGCAATAATCCACATATGGCCCGGGCCCTCGGTATAAATACCAATACCACGCTTATACTGGGCCTTATTATCAGCAATGGACTGGTAGCTTTCAGCGGTGCTCTCATCGCTCAAAGTCAAAGCTATGCAGATGTGCAGATGGGCACCGGTTCCATAGTAATCGGTTTGGCTTCCGTAATTATCGGAGAAGTGTTGTTTGGAAGACAGCATTTCTTTGGACGCTTGACTGCTCTGGTACTTGGGGCGGTGACTTACAGGATTATCATTGCCTTGGTATTGAAATTGGGTATGCCGGCAAATGATCTGAAGCTGTTTACTGCGATAACAGTTGCCATTGCCTTGTCTCTTCCGGTAATCAAGCAATATTTGAATCCGCATCGGTTCAGGGAGGTGGAATAATGCTTTTGGTGAAAGATGTCTGTAAATCTTTTTTTCCTGGCACAATAAACGAAAAAATTGCCTTAAAAGATGTAACTGTGGAAATGCAGGAGGGAGAATTTGTAACCCTTATAGGGGGAAATGGTGCCGGAAAGTCTACTTTGCTGAACTGTGTAGCAGGTGTATATGGTGTGAATCGGGGCTCTGTTTATGTGGATGATATCGATGTTACCAGACTGCCGGAACACAAGCGGGCTGCAATGCTGGGCCGGGTTTTCCAGGATCCGATGATGGGTACGGCTGCCAATATGGGAATTGAAGAAAATCTGGCCCTGGCCTATCGACGTGGAGAAAAAAGAGGCTTGAGATGGGGAATAACCCGCAAGGAAAGGGAATTGTACCGGAGACATCTGGAACGCCTGGAGCTGGGGCTGGAAGACAGGATGGACATAAAAGTAGGCCTTTTGTCAGGCGGACAGCGGCAGGCCCTTACTCTCTTAATGGCGACTCTCAAAAAACCTAAGGTACTCCTGCTCGATGAGCATACTGCTGCATTGGATCCTAAGACAGCCCAGAGGGTGCTGGAGATAACGCAGCAATTAGTTGAAGAAAATAATCTTACTACAATGATGGTAACCCATAATATGAGGGATGCCATAAAGTACGGAAACAGATTGATTATGATGCATGAAGGTCAGATCGTTCTGGATATAAACGGAGAAGAAAAGAAAAAGCTGACGGTAGAGGATTTGCTGAGGCGATTTGGCCAAGTAAGCGGCGAAGAATTTGCCAACGATCGGGCTTTGCTTTCCTGATATAAGCATTTGTGAGCATTTAGTACTCGCCGGTTATGGATTTTATCTGACATAAATCCTCCGGGATTAATACTTGTATAATTCAAACAATAGTGGTAGTATAGATAGAAAATACTTTACTGTAGTAAACTGTACTATCGCTTTTGTGTTTGAAAAATTCTGCTTACAACGGAGGATAAACCATGAACAGACAAAAAAGAGTAGCTGCAATACACGATATATCCTGTTTTGGAAGATGTTCGCTTACTGTAGCATTGCCTATCATTTCAGCTGCCGGCATTGAGTGCAGCGTTATTCCCACCGCTTTATTATCGACACATACCGGGGGGATTGACGGATATACCTTTCTTGATCTGACTGATGAGATTATGCCGATTGTGCGGCACTGGCAATCTTTGAATCTTGGATTCGATGCCGTTTATACCGGGTATCTTGGTTCTTTCAAGCAGTTGGACATTGTATCTCAGGTGTTTGAGCTGATTGGACAGGGAAAGGCTCTGAAGATAGTGGATCCTGTTATGGCAGATAACGGCGTCTTATATAAATCTTTTCCGGAGAACTTTCCCGAGGGAATGAGAGGGCTGTGCAGCAAAGCGGATATCATTATACCAAATATAACTGAAGCTGTCCTGATGCTTAATGAGCCCTATATGGAAGGACCCTACTCAGTTACATATATAGAGTCACTGCTTAAGAAGCTCAGTGAGATTGGAGCAGGGAAAGTCGTGCTGACCGGCGTCCATTTTGATCAGAAGCAATTGGGAACAGCCACCTATGACCGGGATACCGGCAAAATTGGTTATTCCTTTGCTGAGTGGATTGAAGGCTATTATCATGGTACCGGTGACGTATTCGGCAGCGCTTTTGTGGCTGCATATTTAAAAGGTTTTCCCTTGGATGAAGCTTCTGCTGAGGCAGTACGTTATACAGTGGGTAGTATAGCCAGAACCAAGGCAGCCGGCACAGACATTCGATTCGGAGTCGATTTTGAAAGCGGCCTGGGTGAATTAGCTGCCAGGCTGGTTCGTTAATTGTATTGATTCAAATAAGGGTGACAAATAATTTGATTCCATTAGGAAAATCCGTGAAAGATACGATGATTGAAATACAAAAAACAAAAGCAGGAGGTGAGAACGGATATGAGCGATAATCCCATTATTAGAATTGAGAATCTCGGGAAAATTTTCCCCGGTCCGGATGGTGAATTCTACGCCTTGGAAGATATCAACCTGGACATCAGGAGGGGGGAAATATTTGGGATTATCGGAATGAGCGGTGCAGGAAAAAGCACCCTGGTGCGATGCATCAATTTCTTGGAGCGTCCCACTGAGGGCACCGTTTATTTTGACGGCCAGGACTTATCCGTTCTTACAAAGAAGGAACTATACAAAGTTCGTCAATCCATGGGCATGATTTTTCAGCAGTTTAATCTGCTCATGCAAAGGACTGTTCTTAGCAATGTTTGCTTTCCTCTGGAGATAGCCGGCATAGACAAGAAAAAGGCAGTTGAACGAGCTAAGGAGCTTCTGGCACTGGTTGACCTGACGGACAAGACATATGCCTATCCTTCCCAATTATCAGGAGGTCAGCGTCAGAGGGTAGCCATAGCCCGTGCACTGGCTACAAATCCTAAGGTTTTATTATGTGATGAAGCTACCAGTGCACTGGATCCGGCTACAACAAGAGGCGTGCTGATGCTGCTCAAAGATATTAACAAACGACTGGGTATCACTATTGTGGTAATCACTCACGAAATGCGGGTTATAGAGGAAATATGCAATAGGGTGGCAATTATAGACAAGAGTCGAATAGCTGAAGTGGGAAGTGTGGAGGAGATCTTTACCAGACCCCGGACAGCAGCAGCCAAACGACTGGTATTTCCTGAAGAGCATTCCATAGAAATACTTCCCGGCAGGCGCTGCTGCCGCATTGTATTTGACGGCAGTTCATCATTTGAGCCCATAATTGCGGGAATGGTACTGGATTTCCGTCAGGTAGTAAATATTTTATTTGCCGATACCAAAAATATTGACGGCAAGGCCTTCGGACAAATTGTTATTCAGCTTCCCGACAATGAGCTGATTGCTGACAGAATGATAGAGTACCTTCGGGGGAAAAACCTGACTGTTGAGGAGGTGGATGGCTATGTTTGATCCGTCTGTTTGGACTATGCTGGGACAGGGACTGCTGGAGTCCATATATATGACCCTGGTTTCTACTGCACTGGCTTATCTGTTCGGCCTTCCACTTGGAATTGCCCTGGTTATAACCGATAAAGATGGAATTCATCCTAAGGAAACCTTCAACTGGATTCTGGGATTGATTATCAATCTGCTTCGCTCTGTTCCCTTTTTAATACTGCTGATTATGGTCATACCCGTTACCAGGGCTATTGTCGGGACAATAATTGGCACCAATGCAACCATCGTACCTTTGGTCATTGCAGCCGCTCCCTTTATTGCAAGGCTGGTTGAGTCTTCTTTGAAGGAAGTCGATAAGGGGGTGATTGAGGCTGCCCAGTCCATGGGGGCCTCATCTATGCAGATCATCACCAGGGTATTGCTGCCTGAAGCCCGTCCCTCTCTGATTGTAGGGGGAGCTATTGCAGTGACCACTATTCTCAGTTATTCCGCTTTGGCAGGCTTCGTTGCCGGCGGCGGTTTGGGGGATATAGCAATCCGGTATGGATATCACCGTTATCAGACAGATGTAATGTTGATTACGGTAGTTATGCTTGTTGTCATTGTACAGGTGCTTCAGGAAATGGGAACAAGGCTGGCAAGGCTTGGTGATAAGCGTAAATGATGAAAAAACAGCATAGGATATTTAACAGCTGAAACATTTAAAGGAATAAATCTAAGATAAAAGGTTTGGAGGTTAAAAATATGAAAAGAATATTATCTATTATCCTGGTGACAGTATTATCCCTGTCCCTACTGGCAAGTTGTTCACAATCAGGCAATGGCAATGATAAGAAAATTGTGATAGGAGCAACACCTACTCCTCACGGAGAAATACTGAAGGTGGTAAAGGAGGTACTGGCTGAAAAGGGTTATGAGCTGGAAATTAAGGAATTTACCGAATATGCCCTGCTCAATCCCAGTCTGGACAGCGGTGACTTGGACGCCAATTACTTCCAGCATCAGCCGTATTTGGACGATTACAATCAGCAAAACAACGGCAAACTGATTTCCATAGCTTCTATCCACTATGAGCCTCTGGGTTTATATCCCGGAAAGACAAAATCACTGGAGGATCTGAAGGATGGCGCTCAGATCGCAGTTCCCAACGATACCACCAACGAAGCCCGGGCTCTGCTCCTGCTGGAAGCAGTTGGGCTGATAAAACTAGATCCTGAAGCCGGCCTGGAAGCAACAATAGTGGATATAACAGAAAATCCGAAAAACCTCGATATCAAGGAAATCGAAGCAGCTCAGCTGCCCCATTCCCTGCAGGATGTGGATATGGCGGTCATCAACGGTAATTATGCATTACAGGCAGGTCTGAATGCAGCAACAGACTCACTCTTCAAAGAGGAGCAGGATTCGTTGGCTGCAGTAACCTATGCCAATATCGTAGCCGTTCGGGAAGGTCATGAAAAGGACGAAAAACTGCTGGCTCTGGTTGATGCTTTAAAAAGCGACAAGGTTAAGGAATTTATTGCTGAAAAGTATCAGGGAGCAGTGGTGGTTGTTGACGATTAATAAGCATTATAAAGTACATTCACTTATAAATATTAAAGCATAAGAAACAGGCTGCAAATTAATTTGCAGCCTGTTTTCATTACTCTTATTTGCCGGATTCCCTCTTTTCAATGGGAATATAATCCCGCCTGGGCAAAACACTCTTATATGACGGACGAATGATTTTACCGGAGTTAATCAGCTCTTCCAGCCGATGAGCACTCCAGCCTGCGATACGTGATATGGCAAAGATAGGAGTATAGAGCTCCAGAGGCAGGCCCAGCATGCTGTAGACCAGGCCGCTGTAGAAGTCCACATTGGCACTGACTCCCTTATATATTCTTCTCTTTTTGCTTATCAGCTCTGCAGCAAGTCTCTCAACACGGGCGTATAATGCAAATTCCTCGGTCAGACCTTTTTCTTCACTGAGGTCCTCCAGGAAGCCTTTCAGAATATCAGCCCTGGGATCAGAAAGAGAATAAACAGCGTGCCCCATTCCATATATCAGACCGGAGCGGTCAAAGGCTTTTTTATCCAGCAAGGCACTGAGATAGTCTGCTATTTCATTCTCGTCGGTCCAGTCAGAAACTGACTTCTTCATATCCTCAAACATTTGAACAACTTTAATGTTGGCACCGCCGTGTCTCGGTCCTTTCAGAGAACCAAGGGAAGCTGCTACGGATGAATAGGTATCCGTGCCGGATGATGATACCACATGGGTTGTAAAGGTGGAGTTATTACCCCCGCCGTGCTCTGCATGCAATACCAGGGCAATGTCCAGTATGCGCGCTTCCAGTTCAGTATACCTGCTGTCCGGGCGAAGCAGATGCAATATGTTTTCAGCCGTGGACAAGTCAGGACGGGGAGTATGGATAAAGAGGCTCTGGCCGTCATGATAATGACGATAAGCCTGATAACCGTAAACCGAAAGCATGGGAAAGAGAGCAACCAATTGGAGTGACTGTCTCAATACATTGGGTATTGAAATGTCATCCGCATTTTCATCATAGGAGTACAGGGTCAGAACGCTGCGCGCCAGAGTATTCATCATGTCTCTGCTTGGCGCCTTCATTATTATATCCCTTACAAAGCTGGTAGGCAGGGTGCGGTAATAGGCCAGCAATGCCTTGAAATCATCCAGTTCCTTTGTTGTGGGTAGCTCGCTGAAAAGAAGTAAATATACAATTTCCTCATAGCAGGCATATCCCCTTTGGATGGAGCCTTTTACAATTTCTTCAATATCATACCCGCGATAATAAAGCTTGCCGCGGCAAGGAATGCTTTGACCGGATTCATCTACGGTTTTGGATATAATTTCACTGATCTCAGTCAGTCCGGTCAGTACCCCCTGTCCCTTTAAATCCCGCAAGCCTCTTTTTACATCGTATTTTTCATACAAAGAGGGATCCAATGGTCCTTTTTTCATACATAATTCAGTCAGATTGAGAATTTCCGGTGTAATATCTGAATAGCGTGCCTTAGCCATATTACTCTCTCCTTTCAGAACAAAAAAACTCAAAGGTGCTGCATGTTTACATTTTATGATTTATTATGCAGAGAAAAAATAGAATTTAGAATAACACATTGAAAATTCTACAACAGACAAGCAGACAACCCTGGATAATTCAGAAGAATCATTGACCCGAAGTGGACCAAGAATTACGTTATTTTTCATTATACTATTATCCTATATGGCTGTCAAAGCTTGTTTTTATCAAACCAGTATTTTACAGTCATATTTCCTGCATATTTATTAATGACTAAAAAGCGGGAAGGTTAACTCTTGTATTCTATGGATGGTCATTGTAGAATATAGGTTGAATATTATGCAAGAAGCAGTTTTAATATAGAAGGGAATGTGTTTATTGGCAATTCTGGTAACAGGCGGTGCAGGTTATATTGGCAGTCATACTTGTGTCCAGCTTTTAAATGCGGGATATGAGGTAGTGGCGATAGATAATCTGTACAACAGTAAACTTGAAGCAATTCGCAGGGTGGAAAAGATAACAGGAAAAAAGATTAAATTTTATCAGGAGGATGTCTGTAATTATTCAGCACTGCAAAAAATATTTGAGGAAGAATGCATTGATGCTGTGATCCACTTTGCGGCATATAAGGCTGTAGGAGAGTCCGTTTACAAGCCTTTGAGTTATTACAGAAATAATCTCATGTCTACCATAGCATTGCTGGAAACCATGAGAAAGTATGAGGTAAAGAATTTTGTATTCAGTTCCTCTGCAACGGTTTACGGCAATCCGGCAACTGTGCCCATTCGGGAGGATTTTCCAACCTCTGCTGAAAATCCTTATGGCCGTACCAAACTGATGAATGAGCAAATCCTTATGGATGTCAGCAAAGCCTGCCCGGATATGAATATTGCTCTTCTTAGATATTTTAATCCAATCGGAGCACATCAAAGCGGACTCATAGGGGAAGACCCTAATGATATTCCCAATAATCTGGTGCCATATATTACCCAGGTTGCAATAGGAAAGCTGGATAAACTGCAGATATTCGGCGATGACTATGATACGGTTGACGGTACAGGCGTTCGTGATTATATCCATGTGGTGGATCTGGCGGATGGTCATATTGCAGCATTGGAAAAATTGAAACAGAAATGCGGGCTGGTTATATACAATTTGGGAACTGGAACCGGCTATTCAGTGCTGGAGATGGTACGAGCGTTTGAAAAGATTATAGGGGCTTCGATACCGTATGAAATAACTGAGCGCAGACCGGGGGATGTTGCAGTTTGCTTTGCAGATCCGACCAAGGCACGGAAAGAGCTGGGCTGGGAAGCTAAATTCTCACTGGAAGAGATGTGCCGTGACAGCTGGAACTGGCAGAAAAGCAACCCCAACGGATATGAAGAATAAAATATAGAAAAGCGAAGAATTGGAGGAGTTCAAGTGGAAAAACCGGTACTGGCAGTTATGGCTGCAGGAATGGGCAGCCGTTACAAAGGCTTGAAGCAGATTGATCCTGTCGGGAAAAACGGCGAAATCATAATGGATTTTTCTCTGTATGATGCCCTGCAGGCAGGATTTGAAAAAGTGGTATTCATCATTAAAGAGGAAATGAAAGACAGTTTTCGCAGAATCATAGGTGACAAGGTTTCCGGATTCATGGAGGTTGAATACGCATATCAGCGGATAGATGACCTGCCGGCAGGCTATTCCGTTCCAACAGACAGAGTTAAACCATGGGGGACGGCTCATGCCATACTGTCCTGCCGGAACATTATTAACGATGTTTCTTTTGCAGTGATTAATGCCGACGATTATTATGGAAGAAATGCATATCGAATGATATATGATTATCTGGTTAATACCAGAGACGATGAGAAATACCGGTATGCTATGGTGGGATACTCGCTGAGCAACACCATGACAGAGCATGGCCATGTAGCCAGAGGTGTATGCGTAATCAATGAAGAAGGCTATCTTAAAGACATTAATGAAAGAACCCGTATAGAAAAAAGAGAAGGTCTGCCTCATTATACGGAAGATGGAGAATACTGGGTGCCAATACCGGAGGACAGCGTTGTTTCCATGAATCTTTGGGGCTTTACACCCAGTTTTATGCAGGAACTGGAACGGAAATTTCCTGCTTTCTTAGACAGAGCTCTTCGTGAAAACCCCTTAAAAGAAGAATACTTTCTTCCCAGTGTAGTAGACTCGCTGCTGAAGGAAGGCAAGGCAACGGTAAAGGTTCTGCATACACCGGATAAATGGTATGGCATTACTTATCGTGAGGACAAGCCTTCTGTAGTTGCAGCTCTTGCAAAAATGCAGGAATCCGGACTGTATCCGCAAAAATTGTGGGAGGACTAAACCATGAAAGCAATTAACAAGGAAATAATAATGGAGGCTGCCCGGGCATTTCTTTTGGAAGGCAGAATCCTGAATGCTCGGCCCTATGGAGGAGGGCACATAAACGATACATTTGCCGTGGAGTGTGAGAGGGAAGGGGGCAGCATTAAACGCTATATTCTTCAAAGAATCAATACCAATGTATTTCGGAATCCCATTCAACTTATGGAGAATATAGTTGGTGTAACCAATTACCTGGGCAAGCTGATAGAGAAGCAGGGCGGAGATCCCATGCGTGAAACCCTTACAGTTATTCCTACTCGGGAGGATAAGAACTGGTATGTGGACAGTCAGGGCGGTTATTGGAGAACCTACCATTTTATTGAGGATACCGTTACCTATGATAAGGTTGAAAGCAAGGAAGACTTCTATAACTCTGCACGGGCTTTCGGCAGATTCCAACAGCTGCTGTCCGATTATCCTGCAGAAACTCTGCATGAGACCATACCGAATTTCCACAATACCGTGGATCGATTTGCTAAATTCAGAGAAGCTCTGAACAGGGACATTTGCGGACGCGCAAAAAATGTATCCCGGGAAATTGCCTTTGCTTTAGAGCGGGAAAAGGATACCCACAAGCTGATCGACTTGCTGAAATCGGGAAAACTGCCCTTGAGGGTCACTCACAACGATACCAAGCTGAACAATGTGTTAATCGATAAAGAGACAGGAGAAGGCATTTGTGTCATTGACCTTGATACAGTTATGCCGGGCTTGTCCTTATACGATTATGGGGATTCAATCCGCTTTGGCGCTACCTATGCGGCGGAAGACGAGCAGGATCTATCAAAAGTCAATTTTGAACTGGAGCTTTTTGAAGCTTACACAAAAGGCTGGCTGGAGGTTGCCGGAGACGTGCTGACTCCATATGAAATAGAGAATCTGCCCATGGGAGCAAAATTGATGACCCTTGAATGCGGCATAAGGTTTCTAACTGATTATCTGTCAGGAGATACCTATTTTAAGGTGCACAGGGAAGAGCATAACCTGGATCGGTGCCGTACCCAGTTTAAACTGGTTTCTGACATGGAAGCATGCTGGGGAGAAATGAAAGCAATAGTAAGTAAATATACGGACAAATAATAACAGCAAATTCGTTTACATGGCAGATGCCTGTAGAGATGGTTTTATGCAACTTGACAACTTTAAAGTGAAATAATATACTCAAGAAGTAAATATAAAATGTCATTTGACAGAAAAAGCAAACAATGATGTACTACTGACTAAGAGGTGTTGGATTGAACGAACTGAAAAGTAAATTAAAAGAAGTGCTGGCATCAGTTCTGCCGATTACAATTATAGTACTGATTCTTCATTTTACAATAAGCCCTTTGGATCCGGGCATGCTGAATGCCTTTCTCGTGGGTTCGTTACTTATTGTTATAGGTCTCACTGTATTCCTGTTTGGTATAGATCAGGGGTTGGAACCCATAGGCCATAATATTGGCAGTTCACTTGCACATTCAAAAGGCTATGCATCCATTATTACAATCAGCCTGATCTTAGGTTTTTTTATA
>FZPS01000018.1_pt668 | contig 14187 bp, 17 predicted proteins | sample 1817821 | NCBI WGS metagenome assembly FZPS01 (sample SAMEA104158645, study PRJEB21678) | metagenome | place: Germany | collected 2015-04-21 | reverse complement strand
GTGTTGTGGTCTATTTTTCTCAAAAGAACGCTTCCGGGCAGAAGATGGGGGTAATAGGAAAGACTTCATTTAATGCCGTGATTCCTGAAAAGACAAATATCAGCTTTGATGATGTGGCAGGGAATGAAGAGGCTAAAGAAAGCCTGCAGGAACTGGTGGACTTTATTAAGAATCCTGAAAAATATGCCCGTCTGGGAGCAAGACTGCCCAGGGGCGTTGTATTCTACGGTTCTCCCGGCACAGGCAAAACCCTGATGGCTAAAGCAGTTGCCGGAGAATCCAATGTTCCATTCATTTCAGTTTCCGGTTCGGATTTTGTGCAGGTATATGTAGGGCTTGGTGCCAGCCGTATACGCGACTTGTTTAAAAAGGCCAGAAGCTTTGGAAAGTGCGTTATATTCATTGATGAAATCGATGCCCTGGGGAAGAAAAGGAGCGGCAGCCTGGACAGCGGAGGCAATGACGAGCGGGATCAGACCCTGAATGCGCTCTTGTCTGAGATGTCAGGGTTTGAAGATAATGAAGGTATTGTAGTCATTGCAGCTACCAACAGGCTGGATGTGCTGGACGAAGCCTTGCTTAGACCCGGCCGGTTTGACCGTCATATTGAAATTCAGCTGCCGGATATCAGAAGCAGGCTGAAGATTCTTAAGCTCCATGCGAAAAACAAGCCTCTGGACAATGGCGTGGATCTGGAGGAGGTAGCACAGAACACCGTTTATTTCAGCGGGGCAAAACTTGAAAACCTTCTTAATGAGGCTGCCATTCTTGCTGCAAGGAGGTGCAGCGATAAAATCCATGCTGAAGATATAGTCAAGGCTTTTTATACGGTGGTTGCAGGTTCGGAAAAGAAGGACAGAAGCGGAATTTCTCAGGAAGACAGAAGAGTAACAGCCTTTCATGAGGCGGGACATGCTCTTGTCACCAGGTTGATTGCACCGGAGAACAGAGTGACCCGTATAACCATCATACCCAGCACAAAAGGAGCCGGAGGCTTCAGCATGAATATTCCGCCGGATCGCATGTATCACAGGAAAAGAGATATGGAAAACAGCATAAAAATTGCCCTGGCCGGACGGGCGGCAGAAGAACTTGCCTTTGGAACAGAAAACATTACTACGGGTGCAGCCAATGACCTGGAAAAGGCAACTGAAACCCTGCTTAATATGTTTCGCCGTTTTGGAATGAATAAAAGGTCAGGACTTCTGAACTATGATGTACTTTACAATAACGGCTTTCAGCAGGTTCAGGATGAAATACTGGAGGAATGCAGGAAGCGTATGGATGAACTGTTCAATGAAGTAATGAATTTACTTAAGGAGAATAAAAAACTATTGGTAGCACTGGCAGAAAGTCTGCTGCTTAAGGAAACGCTTGATGAGAAGGACCTGGATTTTATACTGCAGGCCTGTGAGCAGGCAGGATGAACTAATTGTCAGACTCCTTCATATGATAAGATGAGGAAACTAATCAGGTATATTCTTTTCCAAAATATGAAGGAGGTATATATTATGAATTATGATTACTGGAGCAGGTACAGCCATCTTTATCCTTCGGCGGACCCATATCTTGATTTCAACATGAATCCATGTATGGAGCCTGCTGTTGATACAGGCATGGTTCAGTCTATAATGTACCCTGATATATATTACAGAATTTACCCTTACGTTCACAGGACCTGTGACCGGATGGATAATCCGTATATGTATTATCCCTCCGAGGTCCATGTGGAAAGCATGGTAAATGAATGCTACGATGCCTGTGTCAGGGATATGCCGGATCTGACAGACTATGCGGATATGAAGGTTGAAATGAGCAATCAGACAGCAGATCCATTCCAGATTCGAAGAAGGCCTCTGCTGAGAGACCTGATTGCCATTTTATTAATCAGCGAACTGTTCAGGAGAAGGCGAAGAGGGAGACTATTCGGTTATCCATACAATTATCAATACTAGCAGCGCAAGCTGCTTTTTTTCATTGCAAATACTCCAATAAATGAAGTATACTATCTTTGTGCACAAAGTGCGCACAAACGGAAGGGGGAACAGACAATGGATTCCACTAAATACAGTCTGAAGGATTTTCGCGTAATAAAGGGAAAGGACTTAATGGACAGAGCATCTTTGTTTCATGACTTCATAGAGGATACCAAAGCAAAAAGACATTATCAGTATCGACGGGTTTCCTACAGCGGCTCCGGCCCGGTCATGGAAGTAAAGTGCAATTATACCGGAAAGGTAAGAGAAATGATTTACATGGCTTCCAATGACTATCTGAACCTCACTAAGCATCCCAGGGTCATTGAGGCGGGCAGGGAGGCCCTCTTAAAATATGGAGCAGGTGCCGGAAGCGTTCCGCTTTTGGGAGGCACTCTGGATATTCATTGTAAGCTTGAGGAAGAGATAGCCGCCTTCAAAGGATGTGAGGATGCACTTGTATATACATCAGGCTTCGGATCAAACTGCAATTCGTTGCTGGCTATGCTTGGATCCCAGGACATAGCCGTTCTTGATCAGTATGTTCACGCCAGCATTGTAGACGGATGTCAGAACACCAATGTCCGCTATTTCAGGCATAATAACCTTGAAGCATTGGAGGAAATTCTACAGAAGGCTCAGAATGAATATATAACAAAAATGGTTGTAGTGGACGGAGTGTATTCTATGGACGGGGATATTGCCCCGCTGGATAAAATAATTGATATTGCGCACCATTATGGTGCCTATGTAATGGTGGATGAAGCCCATGCAACCGGAGTCATCGGAGAACAGGGAAGGGGAACTCCTGAGCATTTTCACCTTGAAGGGAAAGTGGATATTGTGGCGGGCACCTTCAGCAAGGGTCTGGGTGCAGTCGGCGGGTTTATAGCCTCAAACTCACGCTTGATAGAGTATCTGCGCTTTTATTCCAGAGGCTATATGTTTTCCACGGCAATGACGCCCCAGGTGGCAGGCTCTCTTCGTGAGTCCTTGAAGGTGATAGTGGATGAACCTGAGCTCAGGGAAAAGCTCTGGAGCAATATTACATATTTCAGGGAGAATTTATTAAGTCTCGGCTTTAATCTTGGACAGGCCGAAACAGCGATTTTCCCCATTATAATCGGTGATGACTGGAAGGTTAAAGAGATCGGCAGACGGCTGGATGAGATGAATATATATGTTAACCCTGTGTTTTATCCAGCGGTTTCTCGGAATCAGTCAAGAATCCGCATCAGCCTCATGGCAGGTCATACAAAGGAGCATCTTGACCGGGTTCTGAACGCCCTGGAAGATCTGGGAAAAGAATATAGTATTATACCCTGAGCTTATATGCGGCATGCCCTTTAAGTGAGTTGCTTGACGATTTCTCCTTTCCTTGATACAATTGTTCACATCAAGATGCTGTTGCTAATATATATCTATGTTTGTTTTGCGTTTATTATGCCTTTTTGGCTGCAGAATGCCAGTTTACAGGTATACTAAAACAGACAATTTGGATAAAATAGTGACTGTAAATTTCAGGTAATGAAAGGATGATTCTATGAGCAGCGAATACCTAACAGTAATGCCTAGAACGCCGCAGAAAAAGGCAAAGCAATTACGGCAGGAAGGATATGTTCCTGGTGTTTTATACGGCCGGGATATAACAACAGTTCCCATACTCTTTAATAGAAGAGATATTGAAGCTTTTGTTCAGCGAAAAGGAGAGTCCGCAGTATTTGAAATTTCCATGGAGGGGAAAGTATTATCGGTCAAGATTCAAGAAATTCAAAAAAATCCCATCAACAAGAATATTATGCATCTTGATCTGATGAAGGTAGATTTGGACGAAGTTATTAAGGCAATGGTTCCGCTGCGCTTTGAAGACAGAGAAGCAGTAGAACGCCTTGGCTATATCATACAGCTTCAGAAGGAATCCATTGAAGTTGAAGGAAGAACCAAGGAAATCCCTCCTTATATCACTGTTTCACTAAGTCCGTTGGAAAAGAATCATAATCTCCGCGTAGCAGATTTACAGATTCCTGACAATCTTACTGTAATCGATGAACCGGAAGAAGTCATTGCATCCGCTCTCAAGCCTTCAGCAGCAAAAGCTGCAGAAAGTGAAGAAGCTGAAGACAGTGAAGAACGGGAGCCTGAACTGGTTGGCGGAGACAATTAATTAGGAATGTGCAAGCGCTTTTTTTAGCAAAGGTGGAAAACCGGATGCTGAAATATCTGGTTAGGGGAGTTTGGATATGAAATATGTTTATGCAGTACTTACCGTGCTGGAGAATAAGCCGATCATGCAGACTTTGTTAAGCGATAAGCGGATAACCGGCAGGGAAATACTTGACAGAATGATTCTTACAGAAGAAGAAAGAAAAAAATACAAGGGATGGTCGGATGAAAACCGGATACTGGAAGACCTGAACAAATACCAGCAAATCCGGGTAGAAATCCAGGAAGTGGAAGTACCATAAAAATTTAAAAATTTAAACAGAATTTGATGAGTGAAAAACCCTTACGACAAAAGTTGTGAGGGCTTTTTTGCATTTGTCGATAAAGACTGCTATAAACCTCCCTTATTCGCTGAAGGACTTTTTCTGAAAACGAAGAATAGACTTATATGATAGCGCATGGAGGCATATGTTCAGCCATGGCTTCCATTGACAGTACACAGGAGGCGGTAGGATTGCTGAAAAGCTATGAAAAAAAGGGAGATATTCTTATAGTCGAGCTGGAAGGTGAGCTGGATCATCATTTTGCCGGGAAGGCACGGGAGTCATTGGACAGACTTCTGGATGATACTTCTATACGGCATTTGATTTTAAACTTAAAAAGATTAAATTTTATGGACAGCTCGGGTATAGGCGTTTTTATCGGTCGATATAAAATTATAAAAAATCGGGGCGGAGAGGTCTGTGTCACAAATATGAAGCCACATGTAAACAAAATATTGGAGCTGTCAGGTCTATACAAAATTCTGAACCCCTATGATACAGTCAGCCAAGCCGTTGATGGCATAAGGAGGGAAGTCATATGAAAATAAAAAACGAAATGAAGTTGGAATTTTTAAGCAAGTCACAAAATGAAGCTTTTGCAAGAGTAGCAGTTGCCGCTTTTGCATCTCAACTGGATCCCACATTAGAGGAGCTTGCTGATATTAAAACGGCTGTTTCGGAGGCAGTCACCAATGCCATCATCCACGGCTATGACAGTTCCAATGAAATAGTCATAATTAATGCCAGGCTATATGATAACTGCATTGATATAGAAGTAATTGATTACGGAAAGGGTATTGAAGATGTGGAGCTTGCCCGGCAGCCCCTCTATACCTCCAAACCTGAGCTGGAACGCTCCGGTATGGGCTTTACAGTAATGGAAACTTTTATGGATAAGGTGGAGGTGAGTTCTGCACCGGGTCAGGGTACAAAGGTGCGTATGATTAAGTACATTAGCATTGAGAATACTGAAACGGAGAGAGAATGATGAGCACTGTGCCGGATTATCGGGAAGAGGACAGGGACCTTCTGTCACACGAGGAAACCCTGGCTTTGATAGATAAGGCTCAGAAGGGAGACAAGGAAGCGGAAGAGATACTGGTACGAAAAAACACTGCTCTTATAAAAAGCATAGTAAAAAAGTTTCTTAACAGGGGCCACGAATATGAAGATTTATTTCAGCTTGGATCTATTGGTCTTATAAAGGCAATAAAAAACTATGACAAAGAGTATAATGTGCGGTTTTCAACCTATGCTGTCCCCATGATAATGGGTGAAATCAAGCGCTTTTTAAGAGATGACGGCATAATCAAGGTCAGCAGGCCCTTAAAGGAATTAGTTAATAAATCGGCTGCTGCCAGGGAAAGGCTGAAAAATATACTGGGCCGGGAACCCAATATACAGGAAATTGCCGATGAGGTGGAAAGCACTCCTGAAGAACTGGTATATGCAATGGATGCGGTGCGCACGCCGGTTTCCATCTATGATGTAATCTATGAAGAGGACAATAATCCTATTCTTCTCATAGATAAGATGGCTGAAACCGGCGCTGAAGCCGAAGAAGAAGAGCTCATGCAGCGCATTGCCATAAATGATCTGTTGTCAAAGCTGGATAAAAGAGAACGAACAATTATTATCATGCGATATTTCCGTGACAAGACTCAAAGTGAAATTGCCGAAATGCTTAACATCTCACAAGTGCAAGTCTCTCGCATAGAAAAGAAGGTTCTTCTGAAAATGCGGGAAATGATATAGTCTTCCGTTCATCTTAAGATTTTGAATAATTACCCAAAGATAGCGTACAATAACAAATGGTTAATCTAAACAAAATCTCATAATGGATGGGAGGACTCGCAATTTGTTCATATCCAGGAACAGCATATGGAAATGGATAATGGCTGCCATCCTGATTTTACTTATGACTGCAATATCTGTCTGGACGGTTATAGGCCGTCAGGCAAATCAGGACAGGAAATATTCAGGCGCCAAATATGTCGAAGCAGTTGAGTCATCCTCTGGAGGCAGAGTGGATGGATAATCATGATGTCTATTTCCAGTTTAAATCCTATTACAACAAGTATCCGGGTGAACCTGCACATTTAGGGGATTTTATAGAATTGACAGGTCCGGAGGAAATAATTAATAAAATAAAACAAATTTCCGTATATCCGTATGGGATCAGCAGTCCTCTCAGGCTGACTGCTGTAAAAGTAATTCAGCTGATCCATGAGCATGTGGGGAATGTGCGGGTAAATACCATCGGGGAATCATTTACATTGTTTGAGCCAAGACAGCAAAGACAGAAAAAAACCATATCCGTTTTTCTTAGGATAGCCTTTGCAATGATCCTGCTTTTTTTAGGTTCCGCTTTGGCTATTTTATATTTTCATTCCGATGTGAATATGAAAGAAGCTCATCAGGCTGTATATCATTTTATCAGCGGCGAAAAAACTGATTCACCGGCACTGTTTACTGTCAGCTATTCAATTGGAATAGGCGCAGGCATAGCGATTTTCTTTGATGTGCCGGAGAAACTTAAAAACAGAAATAATCCCGGACCGATGGAACTGGAGATGCATCAGTCTGAAAAAGAGCTTAAGGAATATATCAGCGATCAGGAAGGGAAAAAAGAAACTTGAGAACTGTTATTTTAACTATATTGACGGGATTGGCCGGCGGCCTGGCAGTAGGCGCAAGCGTAAGTGCTTTTATAACGGTTTTGGGACTGCCAAGTTTTATTGTCAGATGGAGCAGGACACCCAAGCATACCCTGGGCTATCAGGTATGCCTGGTGCTGGGCGGGCTCTTTTCCTGCCTCGTATATTTCACCGGTTTTTCAACTAAATATATGAGTTTCTTAATAATTCCTCTGGGCTTCTTACTGGGCATCTTTGTTGGAATGGTAGCCGCGGCCTTAACTGAGACTTTCGACATTATAACCATTGTTGCCTTTAAGCTTAAAATAGCTCATCTGGTATATCTCATTATTCTCTTTGTAATTTTGGGAAAAATAGGGGGATCATTGTTTTACTTCCTGATCCCCAGTTATTTTTAGATTAGTAATGATTTCCGTTATTCCCGTTATTCCCATTATTTCCATTATTGCCGTTATTGCCGTTATTCCCGCCGTTGTTATTACCGGGCGGCGGAGTGGGTGTGGGTTTGGGCTTATTTATTTCATTCCAGAAGTTGGCGTCAAATATGCTGTCATACAATCTTTGCAGTTCATTTAATGCTTTGTTGATTTCATCCGCTTTGAACGGAGGAATTTCAGTATAATAGGGTTGTCCTTCTTCCGGCGGCTTTAATGTATTTGATTTCAAAGTTTCGTTCAGTGCGGATACAGCCTTGCTTAAAGCCTCTTTTTCGCCTTGAGTCAGGTAGCTGCCATACCGGTTAATGTTATCAGTAATCTGCGAAATCAGATGTTCTGCCTGTAAGATTAACTCGTTTCTCAGCTGTTCAGTGTCCTTCCATTGGGCGGTATGAAGCGGGCAGAACTGTTCTCTGTGATCCGGATTGTTATAATCCAGTTTTTCCAGATCAGCCAGACTTCTGAAGGCCCCGGGTATAATCTTTTCCAATTCTTCGTCATCCAGTTTCTGATAAACCGAGTTTTCAGGGATTACAACCACAGATCGGGTAATCAGATGGTCTTCCGGACAGTATGGAGACGGAAGCTTGCCTGAAAAGGCACAAATCTTAACCGTTTGATGCATATTGCATTTTTCCTTGGGTACAGCTTCGGAAGGGAAGTATTCCTTAGTTGTCTTATCACAGTCACTGTTGGGCAGCAGCCCTGAAACAGCGCATACCTCAACCGTCTTTACTCCTTCCGGTATTTCTTCGTAAAACGGTATATTTTCCAAACCTTCATGAATCTTTTCCATAAAGGCCTTCCACAAGGGAGCTGCAGCCCTTCCGCCGGTTGAACCGTCCTCCAGGGGTATACTGTGGGTGTCATGGGCAATTACCACCGTGGCAGTGTAGTAGGGTGTATATCCTGCAAAGAAGACTCCCTGATGTCCGGTATTGGTACCGGTTTTGCCTGCAATGGACATATTGCTGAAATTAGCACTGTGGCCTGTTCCTTCGCTGCTTTTTACCACCTTGCTGAGCCAGTCGGTAATGATAAAAGCAGTGCTTTCCTTAAATGCAGCTACAGTAAGATTATTTGTTTTATCCAGAATCACTTTTCCGTCCTTATCCAACACCCGTTTAATAGATGTAGGTTCCTTATAGACGCCGTGATTAGCTAATGTTCCATAGGCAGCTGTTATTTCAATCATATTGATGGGATCACTGCCCAAAGACAGACTGGACGGGGTCGCAGTGCTGCTGTCCACATAATTTTTGGATGTGATGCCCATTTCCTTCAGCTTGTTTATGGAATATACCATTCCCACCCGTTCTGTCAGGGTTCGGGCAGAGGATACATTGTAAGATTTCAGGACGGCTCTTGAAGCAGGAGTGGGGCCATAAAAGCGTGAGGTGTTGTAATTGCTCGGGTATGATTCCTTGCCGTCAACGATCCATCCTTTCATGGGCACAGGAACGTCTTCTATAATTATTCCGCCGGGATATCCCGCTTCAATGAATGGCGCATAAACGGCCAAGGGTTTTATGGCCGAGCCGGGTGACCATGCCTGATTGGCCCTGTTGGTCCAGAAACGCTCCTGGGGATCCATTCTTCCCCCGACCATGGCTTTAAGTTCGCCTGTACTGTGATCAAGCACGACTGCTGCTGCCTGGGGCTGGGGAATGTCAATGACCCGATCCCCGTTTTTTACCCGCCTTACGCTGTGCTTGCTGTGTTTTGTTTTGGGATATTTATTGTAGTTATATATGGTATCTTCCAATATGGACTGTATATTTGTATCCAGGGTTGTATATATATGAAGGCCTCCGGTCAGAATCAGGTTGTTGGCTTCCTTTTCATCCCAGCCGTACAGGGCTATCAGTTCATTTCTTAAGTCTTCAATCACATATTCTATGAAGTATGGATAGTCATACAGCTTCTGATGGCTTGACTCTTCCAGAACAGTAAAGCCTTCATTCCTTGGGCTGTCCGGGTTCTTTTCATCGAATCTGGCACTTTCATATTCCGCCTTGGTAATAAAACCATTGTCATACATGAGTCTTAATACAAGGTTGGCTCTTTCATAGGTAACCTCGGGTTGATTTCTTGAGTAAAAATTAAGCCTCGGGTCATACCTGTAGGGGTTTTTTGTAATTCCAACAAGGACGGCACATTCCCGAAGGTTTAACTGGTTCAGTTCTTTTCCGAAATAATTAAGGGCAGCAGCTTTTATTCCGTAATTTCCGCTTCCCAGATAAATGGTGTTCAGATAGGCTTCAAGAATTTCTTCCTTATTATATTCCTTTTCCAATTGAATGGCAAGGTAAGCCTCCTGAATTTTCCGCTTATAGGTCCGTTCCGGACTGAGAAGGGTATTTTTGATAAGCTGCTGTGTAAGGGTGCTGCCCCCTTGTACCGCTTCATTTCTCAGGTTGTTGATAAATGCACCGGCCAGACGCTTGTAGTCAAGACCATTGTGAGAATAAAACCGTATATCTTCAGTTGCTATCAATGCCTGCTGTACGTATAAGGGAATCTCGCTTAAGGGTGCCCATATACGATGTTCAAGGCCCTTGTATTCAGTAATTAAGTTTCCTTCGCTGTCATATATGAAGGATGTAAGACTTTGATCTTCAATTTTTGCAATGTCCAGTTTCGGAGTGCCGTCTACGTAGGCCTTGGCTACGCCCAGCACAGCACCGAATCCCGCAAAACCAATAATGAGAATTGCAATTATAAAGAGCTTAATGCAGGCAACAAATACGGACAGGAAGAAATTTGGTTCCTTTTTTCGCTTGGTGAATGAATTATTTAAAAGCTGTCTAAACTTGCCGGCTTTTTTATTCTCACCTTTTTTATTATTTAAATGTGTATTCATAAAGCCTCCAAATTTATACTTTTTTATTACTTGACTCCAATTGATTCTATCTGCTGATTTTTCTTGTTTTCAGTATAGCATATAGATGGCTGTAGTGTGTTAATATTTTATAACGGCTATATTAATTTGTAAAGCCTATATAGGTTGTTGTCACATTTCCCGCTCTCTATACATAAATATAAAAGGGGAGGTGTTTTTATGCTGCAGAGAAACCCCGGATGTAAAGTCATTATAGTTGTATTAAGCCTGATTTTTTTTGCCCTCCTTTTATTTATGCTTATAGATCTGGGCATTAAGCCCACAATTATTGCAATGTCCGAAGCCAAGGTTGAATACATAGCGGTATTGGCCATGAACAATGCGGTCAGCAAGGTACTTAGCGATAATGTAAAATATACAGATTTAACGGATGTATTAACCGATAAAGACGGGAAAATTTCCATGATACAATATAACACAATTATGATTAACAATCTCTCCAGAGAAACCTCCACGGCAGCTCAGGATGAAATACGCACATTGGGTGCAGAGGGCATCAGTGTGCCGTTGGGCTCCATCACCAAGTCAAAGCTGCTCTCCGGCTGGGGGCCTGCCATTAAGGTCAGAATCATTCCGGTAGGGTCGGTATCCACAAATTTCAGCGATGAATTCAGGCAGGCAGGAATCAACCAGACCAGACATAAAATATATCTTGAATTAAAAACCCAAGTCAGAATAGTTGTACCCTTGGGAAGTGATACCATAACCGTTTCCACCAAAGTGCCCATTTCAGAAACCATTATTGTCGGAGAAGTGCCTGATACATACATAAATGTCCAGGATGAAGAACAGATGCTCAACCTGGTTCCCATCGAATGAAAACTAATATGATGCGCCTGCCTTTACAGGGATAGCTTCCTGTGATATTATTAATTAAGCATTTTCCCGATGTAGGAGGTAATTTAATGGCCGGTCATTCCAAATGGGCAAATATTAAACATAAAAAAGAGAAAAGCGACGCAAAAAAGAGCAAGATATTCAGTAAAATCGGCAGGGAGATCGCTGTTGCCGTTAAAGTAGGCGGAGGCGGCGACCCGGAAGCCAATTCAAGGTTAAAAGATGCCATTGCCAAGGCAAAAGCAAATAATATGCCCAATGAGAATATAATGCGAAGCATTAAGAGAGCTACCGGAGAATTGGGTTCGGTCAACTACGAAGAAGTTATCTATGAAGGCTATGGTCCCTATGGAGTGGCAGTCATTGTTGAGGTGCTTACAGATAACAGGAACAGAACAGCAAGTGAAATTCGTTATATTTTTGATCGAAATGAAGGCAGCCTGGGTTCAACAGGCTGTGTCGCCTGGATGTTTGACCGCAAAGGCGTGCTTGTTATAGAAAACAATGACAACATTGATGAAGAAGAGTTGATGATGACTGCTATAGATGCCGGTGCAGAAGATGTATCAGAGGAAGACGGCATCTTTGAAATTATAACCGATCCCAGTGTATATTCATCTGTTCGCGAAGAACTTGAAAAAAACGGTTACAGCTTTCTTTCAGCAGAGGTTGAGAGGGTTCCACAAAACACTGTAAAACTTGATGCTGAGCAGGCAGAGCGCATCATGAAACTGATAGATATGATGGAAGACAATGATGACGTTCAGAATGTATACCATAATGCAGAATTTCCTGATGACTTTGAAGGCTGAAATGGGCTGCCGGAAACCAGGATAAGACTGTGATGCAGCCCTGTCAGATGAATAATGTGGCAGGAAGGGCTTCCCGTGCATAGTATATTAGCAAAATACATATGCAGAGGAGGCCTTTTATCTTATGAGTATGATTCAAGGGTTTTCTGCCGGCTGGATTCCCTATGACAGGGAAAAAGCCGTGCTCTATGCCAATACATGGGCATTGGGCAGGAATCCTCAGTATTATGATTATTCCCATTTAGGGGGAGACTGTACCAATTTCATATCCCAGTGCATCCATGCCGGAGGAGGCGTTATGAATTATACTCCTAATACAGGCTGGTACTACAGAAATGCCAATGATAAGGCCCCGGCCTGGACGGGTGTTCCATATCTGGCTGATTTTCTTCTCCGAAAAAGCGGAGGACCGGGGCCTGCAGGGAGAATAGCTGACATTGGTGAACTTGAACCCGGAGACATTATTCAGCTGGCTTTTTATGAAAACCGGAGGTTCAGCCATTCCCTGATTATAGTGGAATGCGGCAATCCTCCTTTGGTAGAAAAAATATATATAAACACTCACAGCTATGACAGGAAGCGCTATCCCCTGACGAATTATTTCTGGAGCAGAATACAGTTTATAAAAATACTAGGTTCTTATGGTGTATAGTATGCATCATGAATAAAATGAAAATTATTGGTAAAACTATAACCCCAGGAAGTTAATTCGGAGGGATTATAGTGTTTTTTTATAAACTTAGAAGAGGATTGCTCATAGCAATCAGTATGTCATTGGTTTTTACAATAGGTGTACTGGCTTACGGATATAAAAAACGCATTCCCCAAATAAACAATTTGCTTGATTCCTTCATGGGACGGGAAGAAGTCTTTCCTTTAAGCCTTTCTCCGATTGAAGCTGATATTCCGAAAACCACTGACAAAACCCTTATTAAGCTGGAACGCCATTATACAGCCTGCAGTCATCTGCTTACAGAAGAGCATCCCATAGAAAACAGATATGCAGGAAGGACTGAAGGGGAACTGGCAGCCATCTTTCCCAACTGGCAGCTCAGAAGTTTTACATCTGAAAAGGTTGTTTTCCGCATATTAATAGACGGCTACTGTCCTGATCACTTTATTATTAAGGAAGAAGGAGGTTATTTAGTCATCTTCCGCCCTGATAAGGATACGGGAATTCCCTTGGTTGTAGAGGCCACTACCGTTCCTTTGGACAGGCTGAGTTATGATATGCAGGAAAAGGCGGCAGAAGGAATTGTGGCCGATTCCATAGAAGAAGTGGAACAGATAATGGAGAATCTGGGCAGCTGAGCTTATATAATAAATAATTATATTTGAACGCTGAATATTTTCTCAGCGTTTAATTGCTATTCTTTTTAAAAGGTAGTAAGATAGAGAAAAAGAACTCCGTCTGAGGGTATAGGGGGTACGATTTTTTTGACCGAAACTATTGACAGAATCCGAGCAGCTAAAACAATAATTGTTAAGGTTGGCACTTCTACTATTACACATCCAACCGGGAAACTTAACCTGATGATTATAGAGAAGCTGGTTCGGGTTCTTTCTGATTTAAAAAACCAGGGTAAAAATGTTATATTGGTCACTTCAGGTGCAATTGGAGTAGGCAGGGCAAAAATGAATCTAAACAGGCGTCCGGATTCAATTCCGGAAAAACAGGCCTTGGCTGCAATCGGCCAGGTCCACCTGATGCATATCTATTCCAAGTTTTTTGCAGAATACGGGCAAACTGTATCCCAGGTTTTGTTGACCAAGGATGTACTGGATGCAGGGGAAAGAGAAGCAAATGCAATTAACACCTTTCAGACACTGATTCGTTACGGCAGCATACCAATAGTCAATGAAAACGATACTATTTCAATAGAACAGATCCAATTCGGTGATAATGACACCTTATCTGCCATTGTTGCCGTCTTGGTAAAGGCCGATCTTTTAATACTTTTATCCGATATAGACGGACTTTATAACAAGGATCCCAACAAATACCCGGATGCTGAGCTGATTCACATTGTTAAAGGCATAACTGATGAAATCATAAAGGCGTGCGGGAGCAGTCACAGTG
>FZPS01000006.1_pt38 | contig 14189 bp, 13 predicted proteins | sample 1817821 | NCBI WGS metagenome assembly FZPS01 (sample SAMEA104158645, study PRJEB21678) | metagenome | place: Germany | collected 2015-04-21 | reverse complement strand
TCGCTTAGCAATATTGATTTTTCAATATAAAAAGTAATTTTAATCTTATATTATTTATTATAATAAATTATACTATATTTGTATAATTCATATAAAGTTTTTATCAAATATCCTGCTGCCATACTTTTCGAGTACAAGCATGAGCGGTATGCCAAGCGCACAGCAAGCTAAAAGCTCGCCAGTGCCAACAGTCAGCATCAAATAAATAAAGCCATCTTCCGACATTCCTGAAATGCGAAGCACAAGAGGAACAATTATAGCATTTGCTAAAACTGCCGGTATTGGGACAGCGAATTTATATTTTCGTATATAATAAGAAGCGACGGCGCCAATCGCCGTTGCAAGCGTTCCAAAAATGACGTCGTAAAAGGAAACTCCGAACAGTATATTTGAGATAAGGCATCCGATTGTAAGCCCCGGAACAGCTATAAAGCTGAAGTAAGGCAAAACACATAGCGCCTCTGAAAGACGAAGCTGGATGGCGCCTGAAGCTAACCCAAAAATGTTCGATAAATACGTTAGTACTACATAAAGAGCGGCTATTATTGCTGCGCGGCAGATGAGTACCGTTTTCGCACTTACCCGTGCCGCAGGGGCTTTTCCGTTTTGCATGATAGCGGCAGCTTTTTCAGCCGATTCTTTTGCGCCCGGTGAAGTTGTCATGCCCGGACGTACTTTTCTTGTGAGTTTCACTATGTTTTCTCCCGTAGTTTTTTTTATTTTTCTCGCGTTTAGCATTTAGCATTCAGCGAGGGTGAGGATGGTTTCGAACTCACCAATAACATAATACAACATGAAATCATTTTTTGCAAGTGCGCTATATTTAGATTTTTTCTATATCACACTTGCATAATTGAGATAAATATAATATAATAAGTAGTGCTCCACGGCTATAAAATGCAATTAAGTTAATTTGCTGTTTCATTTTTCGCGTGCACGAAAGGATTTTGACATGGAAAGAAAAGACGTTACCACAATAAGAGAGATACACAACTCTCCGGAGTCATACACGGAGAAAGCTCTTATATTAAAAGGATGGGTACGGAAGCTTCGCGCAAGTAACGCCGTCGGTTTTATCGAATTTAACGACGGCACGTATTTTACAAATCTGCAAATTGTGTTTGAAGCGTCTGTTCTGCAAAACTACAGTGAAATCGCCGCTTTAAACATCAGCTCCTCAATCACCGTCACAGGAAAACTTATATTAACGCCGAACGCACCGCAGCCTTATGAGTTGCACGCAACCAAAATAACAGTCGAGGGTAAATCGACACCCGATTATCCTATACAGAATAAACGCCATACTATGGAGTATTTGCGCAGCATAGCTCACCTGCGTCCGCGAGTTGCAACATTTTATGCTGTTTTCCGCGTCCGCAGTGTTGCCGCATATGCGATCCACCGCTTTTTCCAGGAGCGTGGTTTCGTCTATGTCCACACCCCGATAATCACCTGCAGCGACTGTGAAGGCGCGGGCGAGATGTTCCGCGTTACAACGATTGATCCTGAAAATCCGCCGCGCAACAAAAACGGGGAAGTCGATTATTCAGAGGACTTTTTCGGACGGCAGGCAAACTTAACTGTTTCAGGCCAGTTAAATGTTGAATCATTTGTGATGGCATATTCAAACGTATACACCTTCGGACCTACATTCCGTGCTGAAAAATCAAATACGCCGCGTCATGCAGCTGAATTCTGGATGATTGAGCCGGAAATTGCATTTGCCGACCTTGAAGACAACATGGACCTTGCCGAAGCGATGATTAAATACATCGTTTCGTATGTGCTTGAAAACTGCCCTGCTGAAATGGAGTTTTTCAATAAGTTTATTGATAAAACTCTCATAGAACGCTTAAGGTTACTCGTCGAAGGCGGCGATTTTGGCCGCATTTCATATACAGAAGCCATCGAAATTCTTAAAAAAGCTGACAAAAAGTTTGAGTTCCCGGTTTCGTGGGGCATGGATCTTCAGACCGAGCACGAGCGGTACCTTACCGAGACTGTTTTTGGCAAGCCTGTGTTTGTAACCGATTATCCGCGCGATATAAAGTCTTTCTACATGCGCCTAAACGATGACGGAAAAACAGTTGCAGCAGCCGATATGCTTGTACCCGGTGTTGGTGAGTTGATTGGCGGCTCACAACGTGAGGAGAGACCTGAATACCTTGCTGCTGCCATCAAGCACTTCGGCCTCTCTGAGGAAGACTACTGGTGGTATATGGAGCTGCGCAAATACGGCAGCGTCAAACACGCAGGTTTCGGCCTTGGCTTTGAGCGCTTGCTTATGTATATAACAGGTATGCAAAACATTCGCGACGTTCAGCCATTCCCGAGAACAACAGGAAATGCGGAGTTTTAAATCATCATTTGATATAGATAGCAAAAGAGTTTGTGTTATATCCAACAATACATAACACAAGCTGTATATCAAACATCTAACTTAAAAAGCAAAAATATTACTAATAATAAATTAGAGAGAAGGCAAATATCGTTGACATACGAAAACACTGATAAAAAGACACTTGCCTCACAGCTAAAGTCGCTTTGGAGCGAATACGAGCGAATTAAGTCAAAGGGTTATAAACTTGATCTTACACGAGGCAAACCATGCCCGGAGCAGCTTGAGCTATCAAATTGCGTATTGACGGCATTAAGTGGCGACAACTGCATATCCAAAGACGGGGTCGACTGCCGTAATTATGGCGTCCTTGATGGTCTGCCTGAGGTAAAAGAGCTTTTCTCCGAACTTCTTGATATACCCGCTGAAAACATCATCGTCGGCGGCAACTCCAGCTTAAATTTAATGTACGACACCATTGTACGCGCCATGCTTTTTGGTGTGTCCGGCAGGGAACTTCCGTGGTCACGTGTTGAAGGTGGCGTAAAGTTTTTATGCCCTACCCCAGGTTATGACCGTCATTTTGCAATATGCGAGACGCTTGGAATTAAGATGATCCCTGTTGCAATGAAAGACGACGGCCCTGATATGGACACTGTTGAAGACCTTGTTTCTTCCGACGAATCGATAAAGGGCATATGGTGCGTACCTAAACACAGCAACCCAACTGGCATTACATACTCAGATGATGTCGTTCGCCGCTTTGCCGCACTTCGTCCAAAGGCAAAGGACTTCTGCATCTTCTGGGATAATGCTTATGCCGTCCATGACCTTTACAGCGACGGTGATAAACTTCTGAGTATATTTGACGAGGCTGCGAAAATCGGACCGGAGAGCGAAAATATGATTTATTATTTCGCCTCAACCTCAAAAATAACATTCCCCGGGGCTGGTGTCGCTATTATAGCTGCAAGCAAAGAAAATATCGCCGATATCAAGCGTATTGTTGCAGTGCAGACTATCGGTTATGATAAATTAAACCAGCTTCGCCACGTGCGCTGCTTCCCAAATGCCGCCGCTGTGCGGCGTCAGATGGAGCTGCATGCCAAAATACTGCGTCCAAAGTTTGAGATAGTTAAAAATATTCTTTCGCGCGAGCTTGACGGCACCGGCGCTGCTGTTTGGAGCAACCCTAAAGGCGGTTATTTTGTCAGCCTTGATGTTATGTCTGGCTGTGCCACGCGCGTTTACGAGCTTTGCCGCGATGCTGGCGTGCGCCTTACCGACGTCGGGGCAACATTCCCGTACAGTCACGACCCTCTTGATAAAAACCTGCGCATAGCTCCGACATACCTGTCAAATGATGACCTCACCACCGCTATATACATCCTCACAACGTGTATAAAAATTGCCGCTATTGAAAAATGTCTTAAGGCGTGACAGCGGCATGGCTTATTTCGTATAAAAAGCACTGACGCTCTGTGTCACCACAAAAGAATACAGCACATATAGTCTTATTAATAGAAAGTCAAGCTTTTTATATGAGCTTGACTTTTAAAATAATATAACCCCAACAGCGAAACAAAGTTTCGCTGTGTGATTCGGGATTCCAAAGGGGCATGGCCCCTTTGGCAGGGGTCCAGGGGACGCTGTCCCCTGGTGTATTCCAGAGGGCAGCGCCCTCTGGCGTCTTCTCTTTCTTTTCTTCTCTTGCTTCCACACAAAACGGAGGACTTTATGTTCAAGATGAAAACGTCAGGTGGAGTTGTTTTCTTCACATCTGACATCTTAGGTGTCAAACACGCATTTTCTACGCGTATTGGCGGTGTATCCACACTTCCGCACACAGCGGAGCTTAATATCAGCTACACATCCGGTGGTGATAAGGGTACTGACAGTGCCGATATTATAACGGAAAACAGGCGCCGCTTAGCTGCCGCCTGCGGCACATTGCCACCGTACGCTGCGGGCGATTACATTTTCACACTTGCCACAAAGCAGCTACATTCTGATACTGTTGAATACGTCACACCGAATAACGCAGCAAATGAGTTTTACTGTGACGGCTTTGTTACCGACTCACCTCTCGCTGTTGTTGCTGTAAAAACTGCAGACTGCGTGCCTATACTTCTCGCCGACGCTGACGCAGGTATTGTCAGTGCCGTCCATGCCGGATGGCGTGGCACAGCGGCTGGGATCGCTGCGCTGGCAGTCGACGAAATGCTGCGCCGCGGCGCAAGACTCCCTTACATAAAAGCAGCGATAGGCCCTGCTATCGGTGTTTGCTGTTACTCCGTAGCGCCTGATTTTAAGGAAACTTTCATAAAAATGATGCTCACATCACGCTCTGAGGTCACAAGGGCTTCTTCTGATAAAGCGGCGGAGTTTTTCACAATATCAAACGGCACACATAGAGCTGATTTGAAGGCTATCAACCGGCTTATACTTGAGTCCTCAGGCATAAAAAGCGAAAATATCGACATCTGCCCTCTTTGCACATGCTGCTCGCCCGATCTTTTTTATTCACACCGCAGGCAGGGCGACAGTTTCGGTGTTATGGCAGCAATTATCACACCGGATAAAAAAAGCGAGGGCAATTAATAAAGTAAAGCCATAACTTTTTCACGTATATAACCCCGTATATCAACACATCGACACAATATAATTCATAATAACTGATAATGTTGTGATACCATGTAACTATTTTCTTTCTATAATCACTAACATATATCATTTTTATTGAAGGAGCTTTTTATGAGCAAGTATGCTGTTATTGTTGTTGATATGCTAAACGATTTTGTCACCGGTACTCTTGGATGTGAACGCGGGCGCGCTATTATCCCCGATTTAGTTAAACTAACGAATGCAGCCCGAGAACATGGCATTCCCGTTATTTACTCGAATGATTGCCACCTGCCAGGAATCGACCGCGAGCTTAAGCTTTGGGGCGACCACGCGATAAAGGGCACTCCGGGCGCGGAGGTCATACCGGAGCTTACGCCGCAGCCATGCGATTATGTAGTACCGAAACGCCGCTACAGCGGCTTTTATCAGACCGATATGCAGATGCTTCTCTCAGAGCTGGTGGTCGACACACTCATAATTACGGGGCTTCACACACATATGTGCTACCGCCACACATCGGCGGACGCATATTACCTCGGTTATGATATAGTTGTGCCGCGCGAAACGACAAACGCCTTCACCGAGGAGGATTATATATCAGGGCTCAAATATCTTAAGGAGGTCTACGGTGCTGAGGTCTGCTCGCTTGATGAACTTATTGCGCGTTTTTAATTTATATAATATGAGATAAAAAGAAGGATGCCGATTCATTGGCATCCTATTTTTATGGCTTTCGAAAATTTTATGCTTTCAGCACAGCCTTGATAATTGACCCAAGCTTAGGTTTGTTGCCGTAAAGTAATACTCCGACCCGGTATATCTTTGCAGATAATACACCGATACCGATGACTGAAACAATCAGTATAGCAATAGAAGCGCAGATTTCATAAATTGAAACTGTGCTCATTGCAATGCGGGTAAACATTGCTATGGGAGATGTGAACGGAATATATGAGCAAACCTTCGTCAAAACTGTATCAACATTCCCGCTTGACATTGATACTATAACTACTAAAAAGCTTACAACAAACATCATTGCAATCAGCGTAACAGAGGTGTTTATATCCTCAAGTTTCGATGCTGTGGAACCTACGGCGCCAAACATAAATGAGTAGATTAAGTATCCAAGTATAAAGAAGATAAGCATGTATACAAAAAGACCGATCGGCATTCCAAAAATGGAGTTTACAATAGGATTGTCACCCCAATAATCGTCGTTTATATTAAAAAACAAAATTGAGGAGCCAAAGACAACAACAATTTGTAAAAGGCCTGCAAAACAAGTAGCTATGACTTTGCCAAACATCATAGATGTCGGTTTTGCGCTTGTAATAAGCAATTCCATCGCACGGGAGCTTTTTTCTGTTGCGACATTGGTGGCGACCATTTGACCATAAAGCAGAATTACCATGTAAAGCGCCAATATCATTATGTATGTGTATAAGAAATTCTGCATCTGGTCTATGCCAAGGTTTTCAATCCTACCTTCAATAGGTGCTGTTAGTATAGCGCTTGCCTCCTCCGGAGTAAAGCCGCCTTGTACCATGGCATTTATACGGTAAATACTCTTCAGCACTTCATCAGCGATGGCAGTATTATTGTCATACATCGAAAGGTTGTTGACATAGTAGGTATAAGAGGTGAGACTGTTCAAAACAAAAGCACACTCTGCCTCGCCTGATTTAATCTGATCCTTCACATCTTCGACGTCGGTATCAGCAACTTTAACCTCGTAACCTGTAAAGACAGCGGCAAACGCTTCTTTTACAGCTTCGCTGTTTTCTTTTGCATCGCTAACGACGAGCATTACCGGCAAATATTTGCCTACATCGGGGGTACTATCTTCTTTTTTGAAAATTCCCCATATACGAGGAAAGAACATTACAACAGCAATTACAGCGACAAGGATAAGTGTCACGCCGATAAATATTTTATTTGTCAGATAATGTTTAAGTTCAAATTTTAGTATTTTACAAAACTGTTTCACTGTGCTCACCCCCTCCTTATATTTGGTTCTCTGCGTACTCAACGAAAATATCGTTGAGCGACGGCTCATAGACCTTTATTTCGTCAATGTCATAAGTCTCTGTAAGTTCACTCATAACTCTCTTCTTATCCTCAAGGGTATCAAGTATAATGATGATTTCACCATTCTCGCCCCATTCAAAGCGGCCTTTGTATTCTCTTGCGATTTTTTCATTTTGCAGTGAACGAACAACAAGACGATTTCTGGGATAATTACGCTTGATGTCGCGCAAATCTCCTTCAAGGACAACTTGGCCTCCGTTTATAATAGCGATGCTGTCGCAGAATTCCTCTATGTAATTCATCTGATGGCTTGAGAGAAAAACAATTTTGCCTTTTCTTATAACTTCCTTGACCACATCCTTTAGGAGCATTGCGTTCACCGGATCCAGCCCCGAAAAAGGCTCGTCAAGTATAACGATTTGCGGGTCGTGCGCAACAGCGGGAATAAGCTGGATTTTTTGCTGATTTCCCTTTGATAACGTATCTAAGCGTTTATTTCTATATTCGGTCATACCTAGCCTGTCAAGCCAATAGTCAACGGCAGACACAGCCTTTGCGTGGCTCACGCCCTTCAGCTCCGCAAAATAAACAAGCTGGTCGATGATTTTCTTTTTAGGATAAAGCCCGCGCTCTTCCGGCAGATAGCCAAACTGTACCTTATCATAGTCGATAGGTTTCTCGTCAAGAAGCACCTCTCCCTTATCAGCGGGAAATACATCCATCAAAATACGAATAGTTGTTGTTTTCCCAGCACCGTTTCTGCCAAGAAGCCCAAAAGCCTTTCCTCCTTCGGCAGAAATGGATACGTTCTTGAGGACTTTATTTTCTCCAAAAGACTTGTCAATGTTTCTAAGCTCAAGCTTCACTTCTTATTACCTTCTCTTTCTGTGCGTCATGAAAATCAAAAACCGTCGTATATTTATACTCCTTTTCTCACTGTATATAAATCATTGCTTCTGCTTACAGCTGCCGTACCATTTATATCATGATTTCAGTAAAAAGTAAAGCGTTCATCTAAAATTTGCAAACTGTGCTGGTAATACGATACAGCAACAGTGCTCATTTGCTACTTTTGCTATCAACGATAAGTCATTACTTGCATATTTCCTTCTATTGCCATTTAATTTCACAGAATATAAGAGCCTTCTGTGGCAGTATTTTTATTATACCTATAGAAGGCTCTTTTTTGCTGTCTGTTTTTACGGTACTATTCATCTATAAGCTCTATTTTTATATCGTTATAGAATATAACGCCAATACAGCTTAGATTTTCTGCGCCCATTACCTATTAAATATTAAGCCACTTTATTGAACAGTATAGTGAAAACTACAGATACTATAAAGTAAAACAAACCGGTTAATATCATGTAAAGGAATTTCGGCTGTTTTTTATGGCGCTGAACCTTGTACTCATAGAAATCCTTTGGTTCACCCGGCTTCGGTGTTCTCCGAAAGAGCACATTTAGTGATCCCCGGACACCATAGGAAAGCATATCGAATACGCCACCGGAGCTACAATACACAAGAATGCCAGTCCCACCTACAAGAACTGCTGCTGTGAAAAAACCGTTTGATAAGATTTTATACGCATCAGCATCATTGTCAGCACTGAAAAGTCCGGATGTAATAAACACAATAAGGGCAATTACGGCACCGACGGAAAATGCGACTATATACTTAAAATATACAGACGACACAATACCTCCGCCTTTTATTGTGCTTATATTTTTTGCCTTTTTGTTGTCATGCTCCGGTTGCTGCTTTTTCGTCATGCTTTTATCTGCTCCTGATACTTCGCCAGCTCCTCTGTATTGCACGATACGAAATGTCCCGGCATAATTTCGTAAAGACGCGGCTGTTCTTTCGAATAATCGTGCTCTAAAGACGGTATATAAATCTTGCGCTTGCGCCTTCTCTCATAATTCGGGTCTGGTATTGGAATAGCTGAGAGTAAGCTCTTTGTATATGGATGGATGGGATTCTTGAATAGTTCATCGGAATCTGCCATCTCAACGATTTTACCGTAATACATAACAGCTATTCTGTCGGAAAAATACTTAACTACCGATAAGTCATGAGCTATAAAAAGAATTGTAAGTCCCATTTTATGACGCAGGTCATTTAATAAGTTGATAACCTGTGCCTGTATTGATACGTCAAGTGCTGAAATAGGCTCGTCAGCTATTATCAGCTCCGGTTCAAGCACGATTGCGCGCGCAATTCCTATTCTCTGGCGCTGGCCGCCGGAGAATTCATGCGGATAACGCTCAGCATGCTCTTCAACAAGGCCAACCATCTCAAGCACCTTTTTTACCATGCTATCGATGTGTTTTTTATCTTTAATGCCGCGTATGCGAAGCCCCTCTGCTATCGTTTCGCGTACAGTCATACGTGGGTCAAGCGAGGCTATCGGGTCCTGGAAAATCATTTGGCATTTTGTCATAATACCAGAGGAGATCGCTTCCTTCTTCTCACGGCGCATTTGTGCCAGCTTATGCGACAGCTTTCTCGCGCCTTCGATGTCGCCTGATTTGCGCAGGGCAGAGATTCTCTTTTTCTTTTCTTCCTCACCTATGCCGATGAGCTTCCCCTTGAATCGTATCTCACCGCCTGTGTTGTTATAAAGGCGAATGATTGAGCGTCCGGTTGTAGTTTTACCGCATCCGGACTCGCCAACGAGGCCAAATACCTCACCGCGCTTTATATTGAAGCTTATATCATCAACAGCTTTCAGTTGTTTTCTGCCAAGTTTAAAATATTGTTTGAGATTATCTACCTGCAAAAGTATTTCGTCTTGTCTTATATTACTCATTGCTGCCGACACCTCCCGCAAGCTTTTTCATACGGGCAATTCGATTCGTCACAGCCAAAGGAGGATCAATTTTCGGCGCATAGGGGTGGAGAAGCCATGTTGCTGCCTTATGTGTGGGTGATATTTCAAACATTGGCGGCTCCTCCTCAAAATCAATCTGCATCGCATATTTGTTGCGCGGGGCAAAAGCATCGCCCTTCGGTGGGTAAATCATATTAGGCGGCGTGCCGGGTATAGCCTCAAGTTTATCCTTAGTATCAAGGTCAGGCATGGAGGAAAGAAGCGCCCACGTGTAGGGATGCGCCGGCTCATAAAAGATATCGTTTACAGTTCCGTATTCGACTATCTTACCTGCGTACATAACAACAATATTGTCCGCCATATTCGCAACAACGCCGAGGTCGTGAGTAATAAATATAACCGTAAGGTTGCGTTCGCGCTTGAGCTTGTTGATAAGATCAAGTATCTGCGCCTGGATTGTAACGTCGAGCGCCGTTGTAGGCTCATCGCATATAACAATGTCTGGGTTAGCTGCGAGAGCAATCGCAATGACGATACGCTGACGCATACCGCCTGAAAACTGGAACGGATACTGGCGGTAACGCTTGCGGGCGTCAGAAATGCCGACCTCCTCCATCAACTCAATCGCGCGGGCTTTTGCCATTGTGCGCGTTACGCGATAAATCCTCTTTGAAGCCTGCAGCTTAAGATGATCTACCATAGCTACAGCTGATTCGATATAATCACACTTATCTTCTGTTGCCAATTCTGCTTCATAGGATTCTATAATGCGCTTGACAATCAGGACAATGTTAGCCCGGCAGCGCTCAAGATCAGCAGTTTCAAGGAATGCACGGTCAGCGGCAGAGAGATGACGCTTATGGCTAAGTTTCTTAGCACGCAGGTATTTATCAACAGCAGCTTTTATACTTGTTTCAAAAGTATATGCAAGCGAATCTTTTGATATAGAAAGGCGATCGATGTTCCCCGACACGATTTGAGATAGTTGTTTTGCAAGTTTTCGATATTCAGACAACGATGTTGAATCGCTCGAAAAACGCTCCATCCCTTCCTTCAAAATAGGAAGAGATTTACGCTTCACTTCCCTCGATGCGTAAGCAGAATTGCATATGCCCTCCGCTGCCATAGCGAGAAAATCGTTCATGAAGTTTTCGTCAATGTAGGTACGCATACGAGCGTTTAAGGCTTCAATTCCGTCTGATTCATCAAGGGTATTATCACTGTCGAGAAGATAATAACCCATTGTGAAAAAGTTGACCTTTGGTGCATCAAGCGCCTTTGTTATGATATCCTTTGCGCGCAGAAAAAGCGATTTTACTTTTTCCTTTTTATCACTTTTGTCTTTTTCATCGTTATCGGACACATCAGCATAAGCGGAAGCTGCCGCTAAAAGCTCATTCATAACGCCCGGAAGCTCGCTCTTTTCCTTATTTATAAGGAACCGATGATAGCATTTACCGGATTTCCGGACAATGTCCGAAACCTTCTTTTCTATATCCTTAGGATTGCCATGAATAATATCAATCAAGGCGCCTTCAATATTGGATTTAAGTCCGACTACATTGACATGGACGGCATTATAAGCGCGCTCAAGCTTTGACCCATGAGATGTAAACTTGCGGAAAATACGAATTTTTTCGTCTACATATTTATCAACAACAGGGCGTCCGCGCAGTTTTGGCGCTTCTTTGCATGCCTTTGCTAAAAGTTTTATCTTTTCGTTGTATTCATGTTTTGCGTCGCGCTGATTTGCGCGTCCGTTGAGTATCATTGCCTCTGTAAGCTGCTTACCTACACGTACAATTGGGTTAAGGCTTGAAAGCGGATCCTGGAATATCATCGATATACGGTTTCCGCGGAGCTTATGGAATTCATCCTCAGGTGTCTTTAAAAGGTCGCATCCATCGTAAAATATTTCTCCGCCCTCGACAATAGCATTAGGGGCCAAAATACCCATAATTGCGCGAGCTGTGACGGACTTACCTGAGCCGGATTCACCAACAATGGCAAGGGTTTCACCCTTTTTCATCGTAAAGCTTATATCGCGTACAGCTTTTACAGTTCCATTGTTCGTGCGGAATGATATGATTAAATTTCTTACATCTAAAATGTTATCCATCATTCCTCCGCTCCTCTCAATGACGGGTTAAAGGCATCGCGAAGCCCGTTACCGAAAATGTTGAATGAAATCATAAGAAGTGAAATGAACATAGCGGGGAAGAAAATAACATGCGGGTCAGAACTCAAGTATTTTTGACCATTGGAAAGAAGTGTTCCAACGCTTGTCATAGTTGAAGACTGAAGGTTGATGATATTAAGGTATGAAAGAGACGATTCTGTAAATATAACGCCGGGTATCATCAAAACTGAAGATGTCACTATCGTTCCGATTGAGTTCGGAAGAATGTGTCTGAAGATGAGACGCGAGTCCCCAGCCCCAAGAGTACGCGCCGCAAGGATATATTCCTGCCCCTTAAAACGGTAGAACTGCGTACGTACGCGGTATGCCGTTCCGAGCCATCCTGTTAGGACGAATGCAAAGAGAAGCGATCCAATAACGCCAACCTTTGAGGCTAAGTGCATCTGGAAAAGCGATGCCGTTACAATGAACGGAACGCCATTTAAAATATCAGAGATTCTTTCAAGAATAATGTCAATCCAGCCGCCGTAATATCCCTCAATAGCACCATATAATGTTCCTATTGTAAAGTTGATAGCGGCAACACAGATGGAAAGAATAAAGGAAAGGCGCGCGCCTACAGCAAGGCAGGAGAAAATGTCCTGGCCATAACCGTCTGTTCCAAACAAAAAGCAAGGTTCTCTGTCGTGAACATATACAAAGTAATCATAGTAGAAGACGCGGATCTGATACTGGTTGCCACCCATTTTTTCAACATAGTAAACGTAATCACCGTTTTCATCACGAAGGAAAATATCGATATAATTACCGTTTTCGTCGCGCGTGGCCCGTCCCCTTAAATCATACTCAAACCAGTAGTTTGCGTCGTTTGCGTCGCCTTGAACCAATATTTTCTTTGTATCCACCATCGGATAAAGCAACTGGATGCCGGTTTCTTCTTGGTGCTTGAGTATATTATCATACTCTTCCTTCGTTACAAAGCGATATTCATAACCGACTTTTAGGTACGAATCAAGTATTAAATCATAATACGTGTTCGTACGGCCGGCATTTGTCTTTACATATTTATCGAGCACCTTAACTATTGCAGAACGTATATTTCCATCCTTATCAGGCGCCGTAATTGCCGCCCAATAATCATACCCCTGCTGGTTAACCGTCATTTTATAAGTTCCGTCCCAAAATCCGAATTTTGAAAAGAACTTACTTTTCGGCTTTGTGCAATGATAATATGAATCACGGAACGTCGTGTTATATGGTGAAAAGAACGGCACTATTATTGCGTAAAGAAGCAGTATTAAAATTATGCAGGCGGCTACAACAGAACCCTTATTGCGTTTAAAACGCAGCCAGGCATCTTTGAAGTAACCGACAGGTTTTGTTTCAAACTTAACATCATGGAGGGAGGTGTCAAGCTGGACGAATTTGAATTTTTCTTTTGGTATTTGCTTTATCTCAGTACTCATTCGTCTTACCTCCACCCATGCGAATTCTCGGGTCAATAAAACCGTAGCTCAGGTCTGTAATAATACCCATTACAAGACCAACGGCTGTGTAGAACATACTTATAGCCATAAACAGATTATAGTCGCGGTTTGCTATTGAATCGACATATACGTTTCCAACACCGGGTATCTGGAATATACGTTCGATTATAAGTGAACCGGTTAATATATCAACGAAATAACCAATTACCATCGGAAGAATCGGTACAAAAGCATTGCGCAGTGCATGACGCACCGTTGCCTGCATCTTTGTCAACCCTTTTGCGCGAGCAAGAAGCATATAGTCGCTTGTAAGCGTTTCCGTCAGCTCCGCACGGGTAAAGCGCATCAGCCCGGCAATTGTACCAAATGAAAGCGCCATTATCGGCAAGACCATGCTTACGAACATGTCCCATGAAAAGTAATCAGTACCCGTCTTAATAACGATCGGGAACCATCCAAGTTTATAACCAATAAAGTATTGTACTAAAAAGGCATAAACATAAGATGGAACGGATATAAAAATCATGATTATAACATTTATAACCTGATCCTGCCATTTGTTTTTCTTCAGTGCAGCGTATATACCAAACAGTATACCAAGCGGTACACTGATAATTACCGAATATAAATTAACAGCAATTGTCGCCGGCAGTTTCATTGCAATATATTCGGTAACATCCATGAATTTTGTACCGACTCTAATGCAATAACCCCAGTCCCATTCTGTAAATACTTTTT
>FZPS01000173.1_pt62 | contig 14192 bp, 13 predicted proteins | sample 1817821 | NCBI WGS metagenome assembly FZPS01 (sample SAMEA104158645, study PRJEB21678) | metagenome | place: Germany | collected 2015-04-21 | reverse complement strand
CTTCCACAACGGGGACAATCCGATGAAAATCGCCGGTTCCCAGTAAAGCGTCAATCTCGGGCAGTTCCCGAGCAAGTTCATCGGCATACCGCTGAACAAGGCAGCCCGTCACTATTAAGGACCGGCATCGCCCCTGTTCCTTGTATGTCCCCATTTCCACTATAGTCTCCACCGCTTCTTTCTTAGCATCTTCAATAAAGCCACAGGTATTGACAATTAATACATCGGCTTCGGCCGGATCTGCCACAAATGAATAGCCCTCCCGTTCCAGCAGGCCCAGCATGACTTCACTGTCAACCAGATTCTTGTTGCATCCCAGGGAAAGAAGAGCAACCCTAATCTGCTGCGGCTCCAACACCATTAGTCTCCGTACCTCCATTTATGGTTACAAGTATAGTATATCTGTTCCCGCCTGTCAAAAGACCACTGCCCAGCAGTAGCTTTAACATAAACAACGGATCTGGCAGCTTATTCCAGGGAAAAGATAATGTCCTTGGGAATTCCCGGTTTTCCAGCTGGACCCAGTTCTTCCCCATTTACCTTCAGGATAAGGCCGCCGGGATTCCCCGCCCGAATGCGGAGTTCTTGTTGAGCGGTATAGACCCTCTCGGCCCCCGGTTGGAGGGTCTCTTCCACCTTCTCTCCATCGACGATGACACGCAACCAGCAAGGGGCATTCTCAACCCTCACCTGCAGGGAAATGGGTCCTTCTGTCACCAGGTATTCTCCCAGACGCTCGGTATCCTGAACCAGCTTTACCCTGTCGGTCCTCTCCTCATCTTCCTCCTCTGGAACCATCTCCCCTTCTCCTTCACCGACATCCCCTTCTTCTCCAGCTGTGCTGCCATTTAGTCCCCCTATATCCTCCGGTGCCGGCTCCCCTGCTTCCCACCAGGGGAGTAGATTGGAAAGGGAATATATTACTACAATACCGATCAAAAGTAATAGGAAAATAACCCGCAGGCCGGATTTGGGCCTGTATCGCCGGAACCTTTTTTTTATCACTACCGTCCGCCCTTCCGGCTCTTCTCCATGGGCTTTGGGGGAGACAGTTGCTTGTTGCCGGGGAAGCTCCACCCCGAGAAAGCGGGCATAACTGCGCAAAAAACCCCTGGCATAAACATTCCCCGGTAGAGCTGCATAATCACCTTCTTCCAGGGCTTGTAAATACCGGACACGGATCTTAGTTTCCTCTGCGACGGTTTTGAGACTGATACCCTTCTCTTCCCGCACCCTTTTTAAATACTGCCCGATCTCCTCCCGGGACAAGGTTGCATCCTTCCGACCATCTTCGGCCACAACATCACCTCCCCACCCAATATTGCCCTGGACCCAGTAAGGACAAGATGGCTGCAATTCCCACTTGATTCCTAGTGATACCTAATCCATCTTATCTGTTTCTGGCCTGCTACTTTTTATTTGGTAGTGTTTCTTTAAATAATACTCGATCTGGGAAGCCGCCCTTTTAAGATCATCGGCCTGGACAACTAGTTCATAAGCCTGCTCCGGCAGCAGTGATTTCCTGTACAAGGGATCATAGTATTCCCTCAAAAGGATTTCAACAAAGGCTGTAAGGTTTCCTCCCCGCAATAATAACTTCAACTCAGCCACCAGCTTCTTGCCCAGGCGCTTTACCAATCTGTCTAGGGCGGCTTCCGCCTCTTCCAGTTCGGCTTCACCCATCCTGGTGTATTCCTCCACTATCCGCCCTACTCGGACTGGTAAGCTGGCTTCCACCTTGATTCTTTTCCCGGTTCGGATGGCATTATAGAGAAAGTCTGGGAGAAATATCCTGCCAATGCGTCTGCTTTCCCCTTCGACCAGTAAATAAGGAGAATCGTTAAGCTCTTGCAGCCGCTCCCATAAAAGGGCGTCGAAGTTTTTTTGCCCCCTCGGCTCTTTAAAACCGAGACCTCCAAAAACCGAACCCCGGTGACCGGCTAAGTTTTCTAAATCGAGGACAGGATGACCGCGACTGTACAGTTCTTTTAAAATTAAAGTTTTTCCTACCCCCGTTAAACCATCGAGTACCACAGGCTCGGTAACAAGCTTATAGGCAGCCAGCTCAGCCAAAATGAATCGGCGATAGGCCTTATAGCCCCCTTCAAGGCGAAGGGCCTTTTTGCCTACCAATTCCAATACACTGGCCACAGCCCGGCTGCGCATTCCTCCCCGCCAGCAAAAAATCACCGGCTTTTTCCCCTGACACCTTTCCAGGATCCCAGCTACCAGGGCTGGGAGTTTCGGAGCGACAACCTTTAGGCCGTCCAGTTTTGCCTGCTTTACACCCTTTTGTCTATAAGTTATCCCGATCAGTCGACGTTCATTATCGTCAAAGAGGGGAACATTAACGGCGCCGGGAATGGTCCCTTCAGCATATTCCGCCGGTGAGCGCACATCTATAAAACACTTATTTTTTAATGCCAGCGCAGTTTTTATATCTATATCGGTGTACATCGGTTCACCACTATCCTGACGGAAATCCCCCATCACCATTCCCCGGCCTCCCCCTGGGCCCTAACTCCGGCAGCAGAGCTATTTTGAAAATCCAACAGTTCTTCTTCTCGGCTGGGAATAGAAATGGCACCTGCCGCAAGTTGGCGCCGGTAGGAGCCCAGGAGATACCTGGCCTGGGGGGAAAGCTGACTCCCTTCTCTGACCACCAACAGCCCATCCTCAACACCAAAGTTAAACACCCCGGCGGCAAATCCTTCCAACAGTTTTGCCTGGGTTTCTTCCACAACCAGGGCCAGATCCCAGCCTAAACTGGCCAGTATTATCTCCTCCCCTTCTGGGTGGGAATAGCTGTCCAAGGAAATCAAAGCAGCCCTCTGCTCCCTTTCCGCCAGCAGCTCCACTAGTTCCCCAACATTTACACCGGATGCAAGGATGATAACATCTGCACCCCTGCCCAACAGTCCCTCGGCCACGGCAGCAGCCTGTCCAGGCTCCGGTCCAGCAAGGGTTTGCCCAAATACTTGCACCGCCGGCTCAACCTCATACAATCCTGCTGCAATGGCATACTGCAAGTTTTCCGTCCCGGGAGCGGCGATATAGCCCACCCGCCCGGTATTACTTTCAGCACCGGCAATAATCCCCGCCAAAAAGGCAGGTTCCTCCTCCCGGAAGGTCAGGGAAACTACATTGGGTGCCGAAAGGCTGCCATTTACCAGAACAAACTTCCTCTCAGGATAGAGGGGAGCAACCTCCGCCAGTGCCGGTACCATATCTTCACCAAGGATCCAAACAGGATCCTTGCCTCCATCGGCCAGCTCCCGCAAGCTGGTAATATAGGCACTGGGCTCGGTGGTAATCACTTCCACTGTGCCCCCCAACCCTGCCATTCCTTCCTGCAAGGCAGCCTGCAGGACGGTCCCGGCAGCCCCTTCCTCTGACACCGGCACGACCAAACCAATCTGGGGGGGTACAGGGGTTTTATCTTCCCCTCCAGCCCCTTCCCAGCTGCCGCAACCCACCAGGGAGATCAGGAGCAGTAAAAATAATATGGAATATCTCTCCAAGACTTTTCTTGCCGTCACTTCTTCCTTCCTTTCTCCAGAGGTCAACCTTCCCCTTCTGCACTTTCTGCCAACCGCTGCAAGCGTTCCCGGGAAATCAAAACTTGCCTGGGTTTGCTCCCTTCCGAAGGTCCCACATAGCCCCTTTCCTCCATAAGGTCGATAATCCGGGCTGCCCTGGTATAGCCAATGCGAAACCGGCGTTGGAGCATTGAGGCCGAAGCTTGTTGCTGTTCTACAACAAGCTCCAGGGCCTGGGGAAAAAGCTCGTCCTCTTCTTCCCCGGGGTTACCCTTTTCCTGAGTCGCCAGTTCAGCCTCTAACACTTCTTCCCTGTATTCGGGCTCGGCCTGCTGCCGCCAGAAATAGACCAGCTTCTCGACCTCCTTGTCTGTGATAAAGGCCCCCTGTAGACGATAGGGTTTTATGGAGCCAACCGGCAAAAAGAGCATATCCCCCTTCCCCAGGAGTTTTTCCGCGCCCCCCATGTCGAGGATGGTGCGGGAGTCGGTTTGGGAAGAGACAGCAAAGGAAATCCGCGAGGGTATATTGGCCTTGATCAGGCCGGTAATCACGTCTACCGAGGGGCGCTGGGTGGCAATGACCAGGTGGATACCCGCTGCCCGGGCCATCTGGGCAAGGCGGCAGATGGCATCCTCCACCTCACTGGGAGCAACAAACATCAGGTCGGCCAGCTCATCAATGATCACAACTATATAGGGCAGAAATAATTCCTTTTCTTCAGAAGGATCAAGAGAACGGTTATAACGTCCGATATTGCGCACGCCCCTTTGGGCGAAGAGATTGTAGCGGTTTTCCATCTCCTGGACAAGCCAGCACAGGGTTGCCGCCGCCCTCTGGGGATCCACGACGACGGGGGCCAGGAGATGGGGTAAGTCATTATAGACGGAAAGCTCTACCCGTTTGGGATCAATCAGGATAAATTTAACCTCATCGGGTTTCACACGAAAGAGAAGGCTGGCTAAGAGGGCGTTGAGACAAACACTCTTGCCGGAACCCGTTGCCCCGGCAATTAAAAGATGGGGCATTTTCCCCAGGTCGGCAATAACCACTTCCCCGGCAATATCCTTGCCCAGGGCAAAGGTCAGGGGAGAAGTACTTTCTTTAAAGACCGGGCTTTCAACAACCTCCCGCAGGTATACCGGAGTTATTTCCTTGTTGGGTACCTCGATTCCCACCGCCGCCTTGCCGGGAATAGGGGCCTCAATGCGGACATCCGGGGCAGCCAAATGCAGGGAAATATCGTCGGCCAGGGATAGGATCCGGCTCACCTTGGTTCCCGGTGCCAGTTGCAGTTCATAGCGGGTGATGGCCGGACCTCTGCTCACCTCAATAACCCTTGCCTTGACATTGAATTGGGCCAGGGTATCTTCCAATAATTTTATGTTTTCGGTGACGTGCTTCTGCCAGCGGGTATCCCTCTGGCCTTTGTTACGGCGCAAAATATGTACGGGGGGCAGTTGATAACTCAGTACTGACCGGATAGGCTCCACGGGAGGTGGTGCTGCTTTGGTCCCTTCCTCCTTTACCTCTTCCTCCGGGATCTTTTCCAACTCCCTTATCGGTTCCGGTTTCTCCTCTCTACCCACCAAAACGGGGACGAACCTTTCTTCTTCTGCCCCCTCCTGTTTAATCTCTTCCCCCTGGGCCAGGGGATTGGCACAACAGCGGTGAATTACCCGGCCGCCCTCCTTTACCCTGTTAATAATTCCCCGGCTCAAGTTGACCAGGGAGAGATTGGTAATCAGCAGGGAGGCGATCAAGCCCAGGGTCACCAAAACGATGTAACTGCCTAGGAGTCCAAACAGGGTGAGAAAGATCAGGGCAAAAAGGGCGCCGATGAGGCCCCCTCCTTCCCCTGCCCAGGCATAGCTCCAGACCTCGGTTTTCGGGTATTGCAGATGAAACAGGGTCAAGAGTACCAGCACAAGGAGCAGAGTGCCGGTAAACCGGCTGGAAGAGATTTTCCTTTCCCTTTGCATGAGGAGTATCCCAAGGAGAATTAGACAGAGGGGGATAAAATAAGCACCCCAACCCAGGCCCAGCCGGAAAATGCGGGCAAAAAATCGACCCAGGGCTCCTGCACCCAGATCGGCCAAACTGATGGTAACCAAAACAGCCAGGGCAAAGGAAGATAGCCCGGCAATCTCATATTTTAACCCCTGGCGGTCTTTTTTCTTTTTCCTGGCCACACCCTTCACCTCAGCTGTACTATTCTGCATCAGGAATATTTTTCCTGCAGCCTTCGTCTTCCCACATATATTATAAGACAAGGCTTTGAGACTGTCTAAAACAAAACTGCAAGCAAAAGCCTTTGGCTTTTCCTACCAGTAAAAGTACTGCAAGGCCAGGGTTAATAGGCCGGCAAACCAACAGTAATAGCCGAAGATATACAGCCTTCCCTGCCGCAAAATGCTATATAAGAGTTTGAGGGCCAGGACACCGGTTATCGCTGCCGCCACCAGACCAAGGCCATAATCCAGCAAAGTCAAGCCAGTGCTGGAAGTAGCAGCAATTATGTCGCCCAATTTGAGTAGAGTAGCCCCGGCTATAGTCGGTAAGGCCAGCAAAAAGGAATACCGCATAGCAGTATCCCGGTTGAGCCCCCGGAAGAGGGCCCCGGCTATGGTGGTTCCCGAGCGGGAAAGGCCCGGCATAATGGCACAACCCTGGGCAAAGCCAATAAAAAGGGCATCCTGCGGCCTCATCTTTGCAATATCCTTGCCACCGATTCCCCTCTTTCCTTCGATCAGCCACAGCAGGGTGCCGGTGACCAATAACATTATGCCGACGATGGTAACGGACTGAAAAAGCTCTTCAAAAATGGGGCCGAAAAAAACTCCCATAAAAAAAGTGGGAATGGAGCCGAAGATAATTAACCAGGCGAATCGCCAGGCCGCCTGCTGTTCTCCATGAAAAGAGGGTCTTTGCCCTTTAAGTAAAGCCAGGATACCGAAAATAAAAGTCCTTAGTACCATAACAATATCAGGCCAAAATACTAAGGCAATAGCCAAGAGACTGCCGAAATGCACCACCACTTCAAAGGTAACTCCAGGAAAGGATACCCCCAAAAGCCTTTGGGCTAAAACCAGGTGGCCGGAACTACTCACCGGCAAAAATTCAGTTATTCCCTGGATTATCCCCAGGATAATGGCAACAAGTGGCTTTGGCAACAGCTTACCTCCAATCTCCCATCACCAGATGAGCGATATTATTGGAATGGTCCCCGATCCGCTCCAGGTTGCTGATAATGTCAAGATAGATAATACCAGAAGTTGGGTAGCACACGCCCTCATTGAGCCTCTGAATGTGATTGTTGCGGTAAGTACGCTCCATCAAGTCAATTTTATCCTCATTTTTTAATACTTCCCGGGCCAGGTCCTGATCTGAGTTTTCCACCGCTGTGTAGGCCTTGTTAAATATGTCGGCCACCAGTTCAAACATGGTCCTTAGCTCTTCTATGGCAACAGCGGAGAAGGGCAGGCGCTCTTCTATCTTGGACCTGGTAAGCTGGGATATGTTTTGGGTGTGATCGCCAATCCGTTCTATATCATTTACAGCATGTAGCAGCGCCGTCACCCGCCTTGATTCCGACTCTGTCATAGACCGCTGGGATAGCCGGGCCAGGTAAAGGGTTATTTCCTTTTCCAGCTCGTCGATTACCTCTTCCTTTTGCAGGACCTGATCTATATAGTGCGGGTCATTTTCCATAAAAGCCTTATAGGCATCCTGAAAACTATCGGCAGCAATCTTAGCCATCCGGATGATTTCCTTGGTGGCATGGGTAATGGCTATGGAAGGTGGGGTCCTTAAAATTGCCTCCTGGTCTATAAATTTCAGGCCCCGTTCTATAACCAGCTCCTCGCCCGGTACAATTCGGCTAATAAAGCTAACAAACTGATTAATAAAGGGCAATATAAGTAGGGTGTTGGTTACATTAAAGATGGTATGGGCATTGGCAACTTGCCTGGGCAAACTGGCCGCCGTATGCTGTACAATTCCCTCAAAATAACCTATAAAGGGCAGAAAGACCAAGACACCACCGACATTAAAAAGCAGGTGGGCAACGGCACTTCGCCGCGCAGTAAGTGATGTACCGATACTGGCCAGAAGGGCGGTGACGGTTGTACCGATATTGCTCCCCAGGACCAGGGAAATTGCTCCCTGCATATCCACAAGGTTTTGCCCGGACAGAACAATCACAAGGCTGGTCGTAGCACTGCTGCTCTGGATTATCGCTGTAAAAAGGGCGCCGGCAATAATACCCAGGATTGGGTACTTGCCAAAGGAAAGCATAAGATCAATAAAAGGGGGAAATTCTCGCAAGGGTTTCATTGCCGAAGACATGGTATCCATGCCCAAAAAGAGGATCCCAAACCCCAGTAAGGCCTGTCCAATATACTTTGTCAGACGATGCTTGCTGAAAAGAAAAAGGATAACGCCGATACCAATAGCCGGTAGAGCGTAATCGGTGAGCTGAAAGGCAACCAACTGGGCCGTTACCGTTGTCCCTATGTTTGCTCCCAGGATTACACTCACTGCCTGCTTCAGGGTCATTAAGCCGGCATTAACAAAGCCCACCACCATTACTGTCGTGGCACTGCTGCTTTGTATAACGGCTGTCACGAGGGCACCCATAATTACACCCATAATGGGAATCCCGGTCAATATTTCCAATACCCTTCGCATTTTATTCCCGACTGATTTCTGCAGGCCCTCGGCCATTATATCAATGCCAAAAAGAAAGAGCCCCAGCCCTCCCACAAGGCCAAACAGGGTGGTCGTTATCATCCCTACTCCCCCTTAACAAATCTATGCAATTTATCAGGGAAATTATATCATAAAGTAAAACCTTAAACCAGCGGGAAAAAAGGCAGGAGGGCCAGGCAGCCTAACCCCCCCCGGGTACAAAATTGATGATTCTTCCCGGCTGCAGGCCGGGATGCAGATAATCCTGGGGATCGGTACTCAATATGCGCACTATCCTTCCTTGGTTCAGACCTATGGGCTCCACCACCACCATCGTTCCTGCCATTTCTACCTCCAGATAGGATGGGCGCATGTCTTCCAGGCCTTGATAAACATTTTCCAAGGGCATGGTGGTATAGAGAATCACTGTAAGGGTTCCCTCCTCCGCTTCCTGCCATGTTCTTTAAGGTGGGCAATGGCGCTATCGAGCCAGGCCAGGGCCTCACCCACGCCACCAACCTCATCAATTAGTCTATATCTCACTGCATCCCTGCCTACCAGCACCGTACCAATATCCCGGGCCAGTTCACCGGTGGTAAACATTAATTCCCGAAACTTTTCCTCTGAAATGCGGGAGTGTCTGGCAACAAAACGGATGACCCGATCCTGCATTTTATCCAGATATTCATAGGTTTGGGGTACCGACAACACCTGACCGGTAAGGCGGAGGGGATGGATGGTCATGGTTGCCGTCTCACTAATAAAGGAATAATCGGCAGAAACGGCTATGGGAACACCAATGCTGTGGCCGCCGCCCAGGACAAGGGATACGGTAGGCTTCGATAGGCCGGCAATGGTTTCCGCTATGGCCAGGCCGGCTTCCACATCTCCACCAACAGTATTTAATATTATTAGGAGCCCCTCAATGCTGGGGTTTTGTTCCACAGCAACCAGCTGGGGGATCAGGTGCTCATATTTGCTTGTCTTGTTCTGAGGGGGAAGGACCATGTGGCCTTCAACCTGCCCCACAATGTTTAAGACGTGGATATTGGATTTCGGTTCCGGCAGCTCCATCTGGCCCATTTGCTGCAGGTTGGCTAAACTGGCATTGCTCTCCCCCTGGGGTGCAGGAGAAGGCTGTTGGGCAGGCTGGGGCTGCCCCGCTAACCTGGCCCCCGGTTGGGCCACCCCTGTCGGCTGCCCCTGGCTTGGGTTTTGGTTTACATCCCTATAAAGCAGGCTCACGGCAATTACCACTCCTCTCTTTTTCTTCCCCATGTATTATAGGTTGAAGGGGAAACAATTATACAAAGGGTCCCTTGACAAGGGGTTGGAGGAGTTCTTAGGGCATAATTAAGGAAAAAGCAGGAAAGATCCTGCTTTTTGCGCGGGTAATTACCGCAGTAATGATTTGCCGTAACAAGCTGTAGAAAATATGATGACCATGGAGAGGGTGGATGCTAAGATCATATTTCCATAATAATGGGAAGGATCATGGGCCGGCGCCGGGTCTTTTCAAAGAGGAATCTACCCAGGGACTCCCTGACCCTGTTTTTGATCGCCGACCATTCGGTGACCCGGTTCTCCTCACACTTTTCCAGCACCTGCCGTACCTGTTCCCGGGCCTCTTCCATCAAACTCTCTGACTCCCTGACATAGACAAACCCCCGGGAGATAAGATCCGGGCCGGCAACCACCTCGCCTCTGTCCTTAGCCATGGTAATAACTGCAATTAGAATGCCATCCTGGGAGAGCTGCTGCCGGTCCCGCAGGACTACCTTCCCCACATCGCCCACTCCTAAGCCGTCGACGAGAACTTTGCCGGCCGTCACCTTGCCTGCTATCCTGGCTTTGTTGGCTTCCAGCTCGAGAACGGTACCATTTTCCAGGATGAAGTTGCGGCTGGCGGGGATGCCCACTTCCCTGGCCAGGGCAGAATGATGGATCAGCTGCCGGTATTCCCCGTGCATGGGCACAAAGAAGCGGGGGCGTACCAGATTAAGCATCATTTTTAATTCTTCCTGGGCAGCATGTCCCGAAGCACCGATCCCTGCCGTCCCCTGGTAAATTACCTGGGCTCCTTCCAAAAACAGCCTGTCGATGATCCGCGTTGCCTCCCTGCCGCTTAAATTCCCCGAACCGGAAGCAATTACCACCGTATCACCGGGCAGGATATCGAAATTACGTTCCCCGCCCAGGGCTGCTGGTGCCAAAATAGAAAAGGGGTCTCCCCTGCTGCCGCTGGCCAGTATTACCTGTTTTTCTTCAGGCAGGTCCAGCATCTTCTCCCACTCTACAAGGAGCCCGGAGGGGATCTTAAAATAACCCAGGCGGGTCGCAGTATTGACGGCATTGATCAATTCCTTGCCCACCAGGACAATTTTCCGCCCCTTCTCCTGGGCCTGCTCCAGAACCTGCTGCACCTGGTAGAGGTTAAAGGCGGAAATAGCCACCAGCAGCCTTCCCTTGGCCTGGGAAAAGAGCCGTCGGAATATGGTGCCGATCTCCCGCTCCGAACCGGTATAACCCGGCCTTTCTGCATTGGTACTTTCAGATAGAAGGAGCAGCACCCCTTGTTCACCCAATTTGGCCAGGCGGTGAAAATCGGTCCTCTCGCCATCTACCGGTGTCTGATCAAATTTAAAGTCCCCGGTGTAGACAATTGTTCCCACATCGGTATGAAGACCCAGGGCTACTGCGTCGGGAATGCTGTGGCTGACCCGGATAAATTCCACTGTATAGGCTCCGATCCTGATACTTTCGCCGGCCTTTACCTCCTTCAAATCCATTTCTTTTTTGCTGTATCCTGCCTCCAAGAGCTTGCTCCGTACTAACCCTATGGTCAGGGGAGTTCCATAGACAGGTACCGCCAAATCCCTCAATATGTAGGGCAGGGCACCGATGTGATCCTCATGTCCATGGGTGAGGACAATGCCCAGGACCTTATCCTTTTTCTCCAGGAGAAAGGAAATATCGGGAATTACGCAATCGATCCCCAGCATTTCTTCCTCCGGCAGCATCAGCCCGGCATCGATAACCAGGATTTCCCCTGCAAACTCAAGGGCCAGCATGTTTTTACCCAGTTCGCCAAAGCCGCCCAGGGGAATAACAGAAAGCTTTTTTCTTTTTTTTCCAGAAGCCACTTCTCCACCTCCTCAATGTAAATGTAGAATTGCAAAACTCCCAGCCCTATCCATCCACAGCACCCCTCCTGCTCCGCCGCATCTAAAGGGTACTATTCCCAGGCACGCCAAAATACAGGGCCTTATTAACTGGGAGTTATAAAAAAGTAAAAAAACCCCTATCCGCTCCGGGGGAATCGCCTCGCGGTATAATCCTACTCCGGCCCGCTATATCCTGTATCATTATACAGTAAGCCTGCCTCAACTGACAAGAAGGGAAGGTTCGGACCCCTTCCTAGTATGCCCAAGCCCTGACAAAATAGTAGTGGTAAGGGCACGGAAATGCCCGTGCCCTGACCGTGGACTAGAAAAGGGATTAGAAAAAAGAGATGCTTCCAAAATAGGGTCTTTTAAAGGCAGGCAAAAACTATACCAATCCCTTTTCGACTAAAGTCTCGGCGATCTGAACCGCATTCAAGGCGGCACCCTTGCGGAGGTTATCGGCGACGACCCACAGGTTCAATCCATTACTGATGGTAAAGTCCTCCCGGATGCGCCCGACAAAGACCTCATCCTTGCCAGCCGCCAGCAGCGGCAGGGGATACTGCAGCTCCTCCGGAGCGTCTACAACCTCTACCCCGGGAGCCTGGGCAAGGATCTCCCTTGCCTGGGCAGGGGTGATTTTCCCCTCTGTTTCAATATTTATCGCTTCACTGTGGCTCCGGTACACAGGGACCCGCACCGTAGTGGCAGTAACGGCAATGGATTCATCACCCATTATTTTTTTTGTTTCCCGCACCATTTTCCACTCTTCCAGGGTATAGCCAGTTTCATCAAATACATCTATATGGGGTAGAATGTTAAAGGCTATCTGGTAGGGGTATACTTCGGCCCTGGTTTGATTACCGGCCAGGATATCTTTGCACTGCTGGGTCAGCTCTTCCATTGCCTCCAGTCCAGTACCGGAAACTGCCTGGTAGGTAGAAACCACGACGCGTTTTATGGGCTTGAAGTCATGGAGAGGTTTTAATACCACTACCATCTGGATGGTGGAACAATTGGGATTGGCAATTATTCCCTTGTGACCTTCCATATCTTCAGGGTTCACTTCCGGTACAACCAGGGGTACCTCTGGATCCATACGAAAGGCATTGCTGTTATCGATAACGACACAGCCTGCTTTAGCGGCTTCCGGCGCCAGCTCCCGGCTCACCTTGGTGCCGGCACAGAAAAAGGCAAGATCAACCCCGGCAAAGGAAGAAGGTAGAGTTTCCTGCACTGTATATTCTTTACCCCGAAAGACTATCTTCTTCCCTGCAGAACGCTTGGAAGCAAGGGGGACCAGGGTAGATACGGGAAAATTACGCTCTGCCAAAATAGAGGCAATTTCTTGGCCAACGGCCCCGGTTGCACCAACTATAGCTACTGTATAATCCTTCATAAGTTTTCCCTCCCCAATTTGTCACTGCTTGTCCCAATACAATATAACCATTATTACTTCTATTTTCTCCGAACATTATCGGGCTGTCAATCGACAAAAAACTACCGAAATGAACTGGCGTAATCCCTTCAAGCCTGGCGTCATCCTTACCACCCGGCATCCAGGCTACCAGCAGCGGAACCAAAGGCGGGCCAGCCATGGTTGGAGCAGGGCTAGAAGCACGGAGAGGGCTGCCAGGGGCTCCAGTAACAAGGAGCCGAGCCTAATTCTCGCTGGTATTTCCAGACCGAGGAAACTGACAGCCATCAGGAGGGCCAGATAAATACCCCCGGCCACTGCCAGTAATTCGCCCAGGGCTTCCGAAAGGGGAGAGGGGCGGGGTTCAGCGGGGAGCTCCCTTTTACCTGCCCCCTTCCTCCGTACCCGCTCTGCCAGGGAGAAAATAAAGAGGAGCAAAAAACAGAAGAAGTAAATCACCTTCCCTGCCCCCCACAATACTTCTTTAAAGTTTACCTATGCCCTTCCTCCCCGGAAAATGCATCCCCTCTCCTACAAATACCCTGGTAGCGATAAGAACCCTGCTTCCCCCTCTTTTTTATCTGCCGGTATGGCCAAATCCACCTTCGCCCCTGGCAGTTTCCTCCAATTGGCTTTCGACAACCAGGGTTCCCCTGACAACGGGGCTTATGACCAGCTGGGCAATCCGATCGCCCCGCCTGATGAAAAAGGGTTCCTGACCAAAATTAATCATGAGGACCTTAATCTCACCCCGGTAATCGGCATCTATGGTGCCGGGGGTGTTTAATACGGAAACCCCATATTTGACTGCCAGACCGCTTCGCGGCCGTACCTGCCCTTCATAACCTGCCGGTATAGCCAATTGAATACCTGTGGGTATTAATTTCCTTTCGCCAGGCTTTAGTTCTACCTCCCCCTCAACGGCAGCCAAGAGATCCATGCCTGCCGCCCCTTCCGTCATATAACAGGGCAGGGGCAAATCCTCTGCCGCCGGCAGAGGTTTCACCTTAACCGTGATTTTTTCCATAGGGCAACACCTTCCCCGGTTAGACTATGACTCCTACTATATCCCATATCCCCGGGCATGTAAAGAACCCTTGTCGGTAGTCGGTGTGCCGGAGCTTACCCGAAAATAGCCTTGATACGAGATTAAGGGGTACAGGACAGGACCTACCCAAAGCCGTGAAAGGAAAAAGCCCGGTGGGCCGGGGGCTTTGCCCATACATACACCCCGTTTGTAGCCACAAAAAAAGCATAAACCCTAGGTTTATGCTTTTTTTTCTCTAATCCTAACCCCTGTTTTCCTGGCATTGGTTATGGCCTGCTTGCGGGAAAGGTTTATCCTCCCCTGCCGGTCTATTTCCGTAACCTTTACCAGAATCT
>FZPS01000023.1_pt300 | contig 14196 bp, 14 predicted proteins | sample 1817821 | NCBI WGS metagenome assembly FZPS01 (sample SAMEA104158645, study PRJEB21678) | metagenome | place: Germany | collected 2015-04-21 | reverse complement strand
ACCTGAGCATCCTGGCTGACCTCGGATACTCCGCCGGATCGGTCCAGCCGGTTGACATGTTTCCCTGGACGAGACATGTAGAGTGTGTTACCCTGATCTCCAGAAAATCATGAAAAAGCGTTGATATCTATTAGCGACGCTGACCACTAACAAGGGGCCTCCGCTCCTTTGCACATAGAGTGTGTGCTGGTAAACCTAGTTTTTCAAGGATCGCAGAGAGGATGCTGAATTTGAAACAACAGTTCATTTACATCTTAAAGCTAATACCAGCCTTATTAGATGAGAAAAATTGGATGGCCAAGGAAGAAGCAATTGTGGCAAGACATTTCGCTAAACTAAAGGGGCTGCTTGAAGAAGGTAAGCTGATCCTGGCAGGTAAGACCGTTGGACTGGATGAAAGAACCTTCGGCGTTGTCATTTTTGAGGCTGATTCAGAAGAGGAAGCGAGATTTCTGATGGAAACTGATCCTGCAGTGGAAGAAGGAATAATGACAGCAGAGCTGTTCCCTTACCGGGTTGCCCTATGGAGGGCGAAGACACTGACCAGTTAAGGAATATCTTCGGATGTTTTGGTGAACTAAGTGTAAAAGTGTAGTGAGATGCCAGTTTTCTCTAGTTGACGAGCAGACGAAATGTTATAATCTAAGTAAGTCAGTATATTATATGCAACTGTATGAAAACCAAACACTGTACAAGAGGAGGCATCTCTAATGTTTGATTTACACGGCCGCGTCGCAGTTGTGACGGGAGCTTCATCGGGCCTGGGACGCCAGATGGCACTGGGGTTCGCCAGGCAGGGAGCAGATTTGGTCATAATGGCACGGAGAATTAAGAAATTGGAAGAAGTTGCTGAAGAGATCAGGGCACTTGGCGTCAGATGCCTGCCGATCCAATGTGATGTGACAGATACTGAGCAAGTTAATAGAGCAGCTGAGCAGGTAATCGAGTATTATGGCAAGGTCGACATTCTGGTCAACAATGCCGGAGCGTCCAGGAACGCCGGTGTCCTTGACATGACTGATGAGGACTGGGACTTTACCATGCAGGCTGATCTGACCAGCGTTTTTAAGGTCACTCGGGCTTTCGCCAAGTATATGGTCAGGCAAAGGTACGGGCGCATCATCAACATAGCTTCCATCTATGGACAGGTGGGTAACACAGCTATGGATACGGTGGCCTACCACTCGTCCAAGGGCGGGGTTGTTAACTTTACCAGGGCGGTTGCCGCAGAGTTGGCTAAGTACAACATCACCTGCAACACCATCAGCCCCGGTTATTTTGAAACCGAACTCACTGCAGATACGTTGAAGACAGAGTCTTTTAGGAAGTTTATGGAGGTTTCGGTTCCGCTTGGCCGTTATGGCCGGGAAGGGGAACTCAATCCAGCGGCGATATTCCTGGCCAGTGATGAGGCCTCGTACATTACTGGACAGAACATTAAAGTAGACGGAGGATACACTTCAGTTTAAACAGGGGCAGCCAGGATAGGTTGCCCTTTAAAATGCTCTGATTCCCAGAGGAGCATAAGGAGGTTTGTCCGCCTATGATGATCAAGGTATGATATGTGATGGAGGCTTTTCCAATGAGGAATAATAAGATGATTTTCACAGGGTCTGTGCTGGTTGCCGCCTTATGTGCAATGCTTGCCTGCGCGGTGCAGCTGGAGGCGCAGATTTTGCTGACTGAGGCAGAACGGGAGTATGTGCATCAAGGTAATGTAATCCAGGCAGTTTCCCTTGACGGGGCAGCCCCTCTTCAGTTTTCCGACGCTGATGGTCAGGTCCAGGGCATTTCTAAAGAGGTTCTGGAAGAGGTAGCCAGATTAACAGGGCTGGTTTTTGAATACAGACTTTACGACAGGCTGGAAGATGCTTTTAATTCAGGCGCTGATGTTTTTTTCGGCATACCCCGTCACTATGCCCCCGAAGATATGGTACTGTCAAAGCCTTTTTTGGAATCAGAGACCATACTCTACATAAACTCGTCCATTGACCCAACTGAACTGGCTGATAAGAGATTTGCCGCGGTTAAGGGCGGCGAACTGCCGGAAGGAATCAAGGAAGACAATGCGATCTATTTCGACACTCGAGAAGCCAGTATGGATGCGGTGGAAAGAGGGCGGGCCGATTACGGATATGGCAATGCGTTTTCTGTTGCGTTTTACAGGCTGCAGAACAGCTACAGAAATCTGATCACAGTGCCGGGAAAAAAGGAATCCAGGGAGTATGCAATCGGCTTTCTCAAGGAAGATGAGCTGCTGCGCTCAATCATTGATCGGGCGATTGCATCGATTGACGAAAACCGCATGAATGCTTTGATTCTTGACGTGGCAACGCAGATTGACAGGAAAGTTACTGTCCAGATGGTTTTGGATTCCTACGGTCCGGAGATATTCGGCTTAATTATGGGGGTTATGGTCATTCTCCTAATCAGTGTCATCCATAACGTCCGGGCAAAAAATGAGCTTAGGCTGCAGTATGAGAGATATCAGATTCTTGCTCAGACCTCAAATGAGTATCTATATGAGTACTATGTCAAGACAAATCGGCTTGAACTAACAACTAACTGCATCGAGCTTTTCGGAGACGGGGAGAACTTAGAAAAACTGAAGATGGTTTTTCCTGAGTTTCTCAAAAGTTCCGAGACTGCACCGGTGATAGAACTGACCACTGCTGCCGGGGAAGTCTGTTTTTTCAAGTCAGTCAGCTCACCTATATTCGATGAGAAAGGCAGACCCTACTCAATTATCGGAAAACTGATCGATGTCAGCAGGGAAGAAACTGAAAAGCAAGAACTGATCAGGAAATCCGAAACTGACGGCATGACAGGCCTTTACAATTCCAGCACGGCAAGACGGCTTATTGCAGAGCGACTGGCCAGTGCTCCTGTGGACGCGGTCGATGCCTTGGCTGTAATCGACTGTGACAATTTTAAGGAAATCAACGACACCTACGGCCACCTGGAAGGGGATATGAGCCTTTTGCACATTAGCGGAAGCTTGGCCAAAAACTTTCGGAAAACGGATATTATCGGGCGCCTTGGCGGCGATGAGTTCTGCGTGTATATGCTGGACATTCCATCGAAGGAGTTTGCAGCAGCCAAATGCAAAAGACTGTTGGAGCGGATCCGTGAGTCCGGCGGTGGGAGCGAGCTCGCTGTCAGCATCGGCATTGCTCTCTTTGCAGGGGAAAAAACTTATGAAGAACTGTTTGAGAAGGCAGACCAGGCTCTGTATAAGGCTAAGAGAAGCGGCGGCAATCAGGTGAGGTTTTACGAGGAGGAACAGCGATGAAAAATGAAAGAGTGTACAGAATGGCGTTTTCAAAAGTGTACCCCCTACTGGTTCAGAAGGCGGAGCGCAAAGGCCGGACGAAAGACGAGGTGGATACGATCATCTGCTGGTTGACGGGCTATGATGAAGCAGACCTTCAGGCACAGATCGACAACAATGTGGATTATGAGACCTTTTTTGCTGAAGCTCCCGAGATGAATTCCAATGCAGACAAGATCACCGGTGTCGTCTGCGGGGTGCGGGTGGAGAACATAGAAGAGCCCCTGATGCAGAAAATCAGGTGGCTTGACAAACTGGTGGATGAGCTGGCCAAGGGCAAGGCTATGGAGAAAATTCTGCGGAGCTAAGGATTTGCAGGAAGCCCTTGCTCCAGCATTCATGTGAGGCCTGTCAGGAGGACGCCTTCGGAAACCAAGTTGACGCCCCTCCGAAACTCTTATATAGTTGAAGAATAACTTTACTGCGGAGGATGGTTATGGGGCATCAGCTTGTTAGGGGATTTGGCATTATTATCCTGTATTTTATCAGCCTGGCCGGCTTGGCTGTTGGTCTTAAGCAGCTTATCAGGATGCCCAAAGAGGTCTTCCGAAAGATTTTGCATCTGATTCTCCTGGGTTCTGTTTTTGGCTGGACGTATGCCTTCGAGACCTGGTGGATTGCCCTGACTGCAGTCCTCATCTTTTTGGTCATCGTCTACGCCGTACTTCATTTTGCCGAAGGCATTCCAGGTTACTCTGAGCTTCTGGTTGAAAGAAACAGGGGAGAAATTAAGCGCAGTCTGGTTGCCGTCTGCGTCATGCTGGCATCCCTGATCGCGATCTGCTGGGGCGTGCTTGGCCAAAGATACCTGGTTATTGCTTCGGTTTCTGCCTGGGGCTTGGGTGACGCAGCCGCTGCCCTAGTGGGAAAGCGGTTTGGCAGACGCCATATCGAAGGCAGGTTTGTCGAGGGCAGGAAGAGCCTGGAAGGGACTTTGGCCATGTTTGCGGTCTCTTTCTTCTCAGTGCTCACTATCTTGCTGGCCTACGGTTCACTTAAGTGGCACGGTTATATTCCTGTTTCGCTGGCCACCGCTGCGGTGAGTGCGGTTGTGGAGCTGTATACTAAGGGAGGCATGGACACACTGACTTGTCCCCTGGCTGCCGCACTGGTTCTGCTGCCGTTAGTTCGTCTGTGGGGGGCTTAGGGACATGAAGAAAGCATCGGGGGAGCGAACGCTCCTGGCTTCTGTACTGCTAAGCTCGCCGGGTCCCTTGGTCTTAGGCGCCGCTTTGATCTACGGCCGGTCGTCGACGCAGCTTGCGGACTTTGTCAGGCGTACCGTAGAATTGGCAGCGATTATTGTTTCCTGGATCGTTTTTCGCGTTCTCCACAGGGAAAGTGAGCCTGACCAGAACCGCAAGGCTAGGCTGGAGGGGCTTGCCAATACCTGCGTTGGGGCGGCTATGCTGATATCGGGGCTGGCAATGCTGTTTATCGCCTTGTTTTCAGAAAACAGGGAAAAGGGCAACGTGGTTCCCGGTTTGATCATTGCCCTTCTGGGAGTTGCGGTCAATTTCTGGTTTTGGTTTCGCTACAAAAAGCTCAGCCGGGAACAGCCTAATGCCATTCTCGCAGTGCAAAGCAGGCTCTATGGTGCGAAGTTTGCAGTGGATCTCTGTGTAGCAGCAGCTCTGCTGTTTGTCGCAGTCCTGCCCGAAGCTCCGATTACGTCCTACATGGACCGGGGAGGCTCGCTGGCTGTGGCACTCTATCTGATCCGGAGCGGATCGATGACAATAAGAAACGTACAAGCTAAAACAGAGGCCGCCGAATAGGCGGTCTTTTTTTTGCGGTGCGCCGCGTATGGCGCGTAACTTGGCGGTGAAAGTCCGTTTTCGAATAGGAAAGGCTCCTTGGGTATGTCCCACAGGAGCCTTCCTTCTACACCATATATGCTGGGTTCACAATTCTCAAATACTGTCGTAGACCTCAGTGCCCTGTTCGCGCAAAGCTTCGATAATACGTGCGGTATCAGGGTCGTCAAGATCTATAGGGTTACCATAAATATGTAGTTCTTTTAGCTCCGTTAGACCCTCCAAGGCAGTGATGTCGCTAATCTTATTCGCAAACAGGTAGAGTGTTTCTAGATCCTTAAGTTCTGCTAAAACGCTTATGTCAGTAATTTCATTCATCCCGATATGGAGATTTTTCAGCTTGGTAAGATCTGATAAAATGCTCACATCACTAATTTTGGCTGACGCGAGCCAAAGGCGTTCTAGTTGGCGTAAATTTGCCAATACAGAGATGTCTGGCAAACCGTTTTCAATCCAACCTACCGAAAGGTCTCTCAGCTTTGTTAGGTTTTGCAGAGGTGTTAGGTCGGTGATTGAAGCCCGATTTACGTTGAGAGTTTCCAAATTTACTAATTTTTCTAGAAAACTTATGTCGTCAATTTGGTTTCCGCGTAAGTCAAGGTGCTTTAGATTCAGCAAACCTGCTAAGGCGCTAATATCAGTAATATGGTTAGCGGGCAAATCAAGCTCAGTCAAATTAGTCAGATTTGCCAATGGACTAATATCTTGGATTTGAAAAATTTCTGGGACGATAGTAGTCTCCTACCCGATTCCGAAATCAAAACCATTATTGTTTTTCCCTGCCAAAAAGTGATTTGGGTCACGGAACTTTCTTGGCGGTTCCTCTATAATAAACTCGGACTGAAACGGCCGAAGGCCTAAATTATACTACACGGGGTGATGCAGTATGAAGAAGGACATGTTTGAACGGACAGAAATGGCAGAAGCCTGGCGAGGCTTTAAGCCGGGTAATTGGTCCCGTGGAATTGATGTCAGGGATTTCATCCAGCAGAACTACAAGCCCTATGATGGCGATGGGAGCTTCCTGGAGGGGGCTTCAGAAAGAACCAAGGGTCTTTGGAATCAGGTCAATGAGCTGATTCAGGAGGAAGTCCGCAGCCGCACTGTTCGTGTGGATCTCAAGCGCTTCAGCGGCATTGACAGCTTCCCTCCAGGTTACATTGATCAGGAGCATGAGCTGATTGTAGGACTTCAGACCGATGAGCCTCTGAAACGCATGGTCAACCCTTATGGCGGGACCCGCATGGTAGAAAACGCCCTTAGCGCCTACGGGCTGAGTATGGAACCAGGTTTGCTTGAACAGTTCAACAAATATCGCAAAACCCATAACCAGGGTGTCTTTGACGCCTATACCAAAAAGATGAGAACGGTACGTTCAGCGGGGCTGCTCACAGGTTTGCCCGACGCTTACGGCCGGGGGAGAATCATTGGCGACTATCGGCGAGTGGCGCTGTATGGAATAGATTATCTCAAGGAAATGCGGCTTAAAGATAAGGAGAACTTCTCTGATTCAGCCACGGAAGAGGCGATTCGCCTTCGGGAAGAATTTTCAGAGCAAATCAGGGCGTTGGATCAGATGAAGGCTATGGCAGCCCGTTATGGCTTTGACATAGGCAGGCCGGCGAGAAACGGGCAGGAAGCGGTGCAATGGCTGTACTTCGGCTACTTGGCCGCTGTGAAGGAGAATAATGGGGCAGCAACAAGCTTCGGCAGAAACACTGCCTTTCTCGATATCTACCTGCAGCGGGACCTGGAAAAGGGGCTGATTGACGAAAAAACTGCCCAGGAACTCATAGATCAGCTGGTGATTAAACTCAGGATGGTCAGGCATCTGCGCACTCCCGAATACGATGAGCTCTTTGCAGGCGATCCTACCTGGGTAACCGAGTCCATCGGAGGGGTCGGCGAAGACGGACGGCATCTTGTCACCAAGACCGCCTATCGTTTCCTGCATACCTTGGAGAACCTGGGAACATCCCCGGAGCCTAATATGACAGTGCTCTGGTCCAAGGATCTGCCCCGGGAGTTCAAGGAATACTGCGCCGAGATGAGCATCAAGACCGCATCCATTCAATACGAAAACGATGATCTGATGCGTCCGGTCTATGGCGATGACTATGCAATTGCCTGCTGCGTGTCAGCGATGCGGGTAGGCAAGGAGATGCAGTTTTTTGGCGCGAGGGCCAATCTGGCCAAGGCGTTATTGTATGCCATCAATGGGGGCAGGGATGAAATCTGGCGCGATAAAGAAACGGGACAGCCCATCACCGTTTTGGACGGCATTGAGCAAAACACCCAGGAGCTCCTGGACTATGAGACTGTCTGGGAAAGCTTTAAGGCGGTGCTGGATCAGCTGGCCAAAATCTATGTGGAAACGATGAACACAATTCACTACATGCATGATAAATATGCCTACGAGGCAGGGCAAATGGCGCTGCACGATCCCCATGTGCATCGTTACATTGCCTTTGGCATTGCCGGCCTTTCCATCGTGGCTGATTCCCTTTCCGCCATCAAGTATGCCAAGGTCAGGCCCATTAGGGATGAATTCGGCTTGGCGGTGGATTTTGCGACGGAAGGTTCGTTCCCCCGCTATGGCAATGATGATGATCGGGTGGACCGCATCGCCATTGAGGTTAACCGCTGCTTCATGGAAGCGCTGCGCAGGACACCGGCCTACCGAGGTGCAGAACACACTCTGTCACTGTTGACGATCACAAGCAACGTAGCCTACGGAAAGAAGACAGGCGCTACACCTGATGGGCGCAAGTACGGGGAGGCTTTTGCGCCAGGCGCAAATCCCATGAACGGCGCTGAACAGTCAGGTGCCCTGGCTGCCCTGAACTCTGTGGCCAAGCTGCCCTACACAGGCGTAAACCAGGACGGCATTTCCTTGACCTTTTCGATCATCCCGGCTGCCCTGGGGAAAAATGCAATGGACAGGGTGCTCAACTTGACCAACATTCTGGAAGGCTACTTCGGGCAACGGGCTTTCCATATCAATGTCAATGTGTTAGACAAGGAGCTCCTCCTTGATGCCATGGAGCGCCCCGAACTCTATCCCAACCTGACGATCCGGGTTTCGGGCTATGCGGTACGATTTAACCAGCTCAGCAGGGAGCATCAGCTTGATGTGATCAACCGCACATTCTTTGAGTTTGTCTAACCACAAGGGGAGGAGGGCTTTTCATGAAAGGCCGTCTGCAATCTATTGAAACTATGGGGCTCTTGGACGGTCCCGGGACCAGGACTATATTTTTCCTGCAGGGCTGCCCTCTACGGTGCGCTTACTGCCACAACCCTGACGCAATCTCACTGCAGGGGGGTAAGGAGATTATGCCTGAAGAAGTGCTGGAGATAGCAGCGCGTTACAAGCCCTACTACGGTGAGGAAGGCGGGGTGACTTTTTCCGGAGGGGAGCCCCTGCTCCAGGCGGAGTTTCTTCACAAATGCTTGGAGCTTTTGAAGCAGGAAGGCTATAATACATGTATAGACACATCCGGGATGGGTAACCCAGAATTTCTGCCAAGGATTCTGCCCCTGGCAGATACCTTGATTATCGATGTCAAGGCCTTTGACAGCGAGTCCTTTGCCAATCTTACCTTGACCAAGGGTTTTGCCGGGTACCTCGAATTTTTGGGTAATCTGGAAAACTATGGTTTTAGAGGCCAAGTCTGGGCGCGGCATGTGATGGTTCCGGGTTATACCGACAACGAGGAGTCCATGAGAGAATTCGTTCAGATTCTCAAACCCGTCAGCCACCTCATTGACCGCATCGAAATCCTCCCCTACCATACAGCAGGTGTGGAGAAGTACCGCAGGCTGGGTATGCCCTATCGCTTGGAAGGAGTAGAGCCTATGGACAAAGAGAGAGCTAAAGAATTGGAGATCTACGCCAACAAGGTTTTTGCCGAGGGCTTGCAGCAGGACAGAAAAAAGGCCAAGGCAAGCAACGAGGAAAAGTTCAAAATCCTCAGGGATCGCCAAGTAGTTTCCAAGCAGGAACAGGCTGAGATGTTTGCCTCCCTGCGGGAGCTGCCCCTCTTAAGGGAAGTTGCGGAGGAAGATGTGGAAGCCGTTCTTAGTGAGATAATTTTGTCCAACTTCAAAGCAGGCGACTACATTTTCCGGACCGGAGATGCCCCCGATCTGATGTACTTGATTTACCAGGGAGAGATGAAAATCTTCTACAACACTATTGACGGTGAAGAGCAGATCTTTTATATTTACCGAGACGGTGATTTCGTGGGAGGTTTGAATCTCTTGGTCGAGACCCCTTACCGCTATGTGGGGCAGGCTCTGACAGACTGCAAGGTAATTGCCATTCCTAAGGCCACATTCGACAAGTACTTCTATGATTCTTCCGTAATTTTGCGCAGCGTCCTCACCAAGAGCTTCGAACGCATCCGTTGGGCGGAAGAGCTGATTCAGCGCCTGGCCACCAGCAACGCTTCCATGAAGACGGCCGGTTTGCTGCTGAAGTTAGTGAAGAGAATCGGCGTTGAGACAGAAGAAGGCATTCGGCTTGAACTTTCTATGAACAGGGAAGAACTGGGCAATTATTCGGGCTTGAGGCGGGAGACTATTACAAGAAAACTGGGACAGTTCAAAGATTTGGGCTATATTGATCTCGTGGGCAACAAAGTGATTATCATAAAAGATCTTGAAGCACTGGAAGGATATGTTCTCTGAGCTTAGGCACTCTCCAACACTGGAGGGTGCTTTTAATTTCCCGTATTTCAGCGAACTTGATCTAGATCATTTTTCCGCGACAGGGGCGGTGCTACAATACACATAGAACAGCAGCCTTAGCTTGACAATACAGGTATAAAGGAGAGTGCATCATGAAGACATTTTCTCAAGTATTGGAACTCCACGGAAGCCGGCTGGAACTCTATGTGCCGGTTGTAGCCCGGGTCCACGGCGGAAGCCATCCTGAATTCCATGACGTGCGCAGAATCTATGACGAGATGATCAGCAAGATTCAGGCCGCCGGGAGCGGAAAACCCGAACTGGATGATGAGTTTGCCCAGCTGCGCGAGCTGACAGACGACTACACAGTACCGGGGGATGTTTGCGAGAGCTATGAGGCCGTCTATAACATGTTAGCCGAACTGGATCGGGCCTATTTCAGTTAAGACCGCCAAACAAAAAATCTGTTTGGAAGGGGATAGAAATGCAGCGCTATATTCTTAAGAGCAAGAACAAAATCACTTTGATCAGCGCCATTTTGATCGTCACTGGATTTTTGAGCCTTTGGCTGTTTCAGCAGGAAGCAGTCTTTCATAGTGCGTTAATTATTGCGTCCATCTTAGGGGCCGCGCCAATTGCGATCCAGGCCTATCAGGCCCTCAGGGTCAAAGTAGTAAGTATTGACCTTCTCGTTACAATCGCAGTGGTTGGCGCCTTCCTCATCCGCAACTTCGAGGAATCAGCCATTGTCACCTTCCTGTTTCTGTTTGGGGCTTACCTGGAGCAGCGCACGCTGAACAAAACCCGTTCCGCTATTAAAGAACTGACAGAAATGGCCCCGGAAAGTGCCCTGAAGCGGACGGAGGAGGGCGAGTTTGTTGAGGTTGATGTGGAGGAAGTTGATGTAGGTGATATTCTGCTGGTCAAGACCGGTGCGAAAGTCCCTGTGGACGGCACAGTGTTGAGCGGTGAAGGAAGCATCAACGAAGCAGCCATCACCGGCGAATCGCTTCCGGTCAGCAAGGAACAAGGCTCAGCTGTATTTGCCGGGACTATCCTGGATAACGGCACTTTGCAGATTGTCGCGGATCGGGTTGGCGAAGACACCACATTTGGCAGAATCATCGAGCTTGTGGAAGAAGCCCAGGATTCCAAGTCGGAGGCCGAGCGCTTCATCGACCGCTTTGCGAAGTACTATACCCCGGCCGTTCTTGTATTGGCCTTTCTCGTTTGGCTGTTCACCAGGGACATTGAGCTGGCCATTACCATTTTGGTCCTAGGCTGCCCAGGTGCGCTGGTTATTGGCGTGCCGGTGTCCAATGTGGCAGGAATCGGCAATGGAGCCCGCCACGGCGTGCTCCTTAAGGGCAGCGAGGTTATCAGTGACTTCAGCAGATTGGACACCATGGTGTTTGACAAAACAGGTACCTTAACCATGGGCAACCCATCTGTTGCAGAAGTAGAGTATTATGGCGACGGCATTGATGAAGCCCTGGGGTTTTTGGCCAGCATCGAGCGGGAATCGGATCACCCGCTGGCAAAAGCAGTCTTGGAGGAAATCGGCGATGCCGTGTTTTCACCAGTCCTGGATACGGAAGTGTTTAAAGGTGAGGGCATTGTGGCGACTGTCGGCGGCCACCGGGCAGCTGTCGGGAATGTAGCGTTGATGGAGAGGGAAAACGTAGAACTTGACGCCAGGGTGAGGGCAGATATCAAGCGTCTCGAGGAAAGCGGCAACTCCTTGGTCCTGACTTCCGTTGATGGGGAGCTCAAAGTTCTGATGGGCGTGCGGGATCAAGTTCGTCCAGGCGTTAAGGAAGACCTGCAGCGGCTGAAGCAGCTGGGAGTGAAAAATCTTGTGGTGCTTTCCGGGGACAACCAGGGGACGGTGGATGCAGTCAGCAGGGAACTAGGCCTAACCGAAGCCCATGGCAACATGCTGCCGGAAGACAAGTCGAAGTACGTAGAGAAGCTGATCAACGCAGGACAAATCGTGGCCTTTGTGGGGGACGGTGTAAACGACAGCCCGTCCCTGGCCCTGGCTAATATTGGGATTGCCATGGGGGGCGGCACTGATGTAGCAATCGAAACCTCAGACGTTGTGCTCATGAACTCTGACTTCAGCCGTTTGCCCCATGCCTTGGGGCTGACCAAGGCCACTGCCAGGAACATGCGGCAAAACATTCTCATCGCCGTAGGAGTTGTGCTGCTGCTTCTCTCGGCTGTGTTGTTCAGCGATTGGATGAACATGTCCATTGGCATGCTGGTGCATGAAGGAAGCATCCTGGCCGTCATTCTCAACGGTATGAGGCTCCTCCGTTATAAACAGCGGGGCTAAAAAGGAAGAATCTTGATCTGGATCAATGTTTCTTGGTCCGGGATGGGAGATAATAGGACCGAAAGAGATGAGCCTGAGGCTCAGGTTACTATAGAGAGGGGAATGGAAATGAAAACAGCAACCATTCAAGTGGAGACTTTAACATGTCCTTCCTGCGTGCAGAAAATTGAAGCGGCAGTTAAAGGTGTGGAAGGTGTAGATCCCGATACAGTAAAGGTCTTGTTTAACTCCAGCAAAGTAAAAGTTGATTTCGATGAGGAAAAGGTCCCCGTAAGCCAGATTGCAGAGGCTATCACCAAGGTAGGCTACGAAGTGTTAAAGTCATCGGCACGATAAAGAAAGGGTGCGCCATGGGTGCACCCTTTCTCAATGTCAGTCTTCTCGAATCGCCCAGCCGGGTCTGGGCAGGGCGTCACGGTTCTGGCCGATAGATTTGGCCGGGAACCCTGCTAGGATTTCTCCAGCTTCGAAGAGGCTGCGCTGTTTCACCAAACTGCCCGCTTTCACTAGGGTATTGCTGCCTAGCCTGCTGTAGTCACAGATGATGGAACCTGCTTCTATGACACTGCCTGCTCCGATATGGGTGCCATGAATGATGCAGCCGGGGCCTATCGTTACATTGTCCTCAATGACAAGCTCATTGTCTGGCAGAAGGTGCAACACCGAGTTCTCCAGTATTTGTACATTTTCGCCGATCCGCACCGGACCATGGGAGTTCCCGATGATCCTGACACCGGATGCTACCACAGTGCCTTCGCCGATGATCACATCTCCTGTGATCTCAGCCGTATCGTAAATTAGAGCTGATTCAGCCACTGCCGGATATTTGCCGTTATACTCGTAAAGCCTGCCCATGCTTGTCCTCCTCTGATCATCATGCCCAATGATGTTCTCCACAAATGGAGCTAAGGACAGATCACCGCCTCGCATCCTGCTGATCATGTCCTTATCCTCTGCAGTTAAGGTTCGGATTATCCTGCCCGGCCGTCCCACAACAACAGAGCCTGCCGGAACAGCCTGTCCTTCCGGAATCAGTGTTCCTTCCCCAAAAATGCACATGTCGCCGACTTTGGCGCCGGGGAGGAAGATTGTGCCGTTGCCGATTTCACACAGATTGCCGATTGTTGCGCCAATGGCTATGCATTTATGGCCAAAAATTGTCTTGCTGCCAACTTCAAGCGGATGTTCCGGTGTTCCAATCAGAATCGAATTTTCCAGTACCCAGGACGCATTTCCGATGGTGAGGGAATCATCCTGTGAGCGCAGGACCGTCCCCTGTGCGATGTACACGTCTGTTCCCAGCCTCATCTGGCCGGCAAGCCGGGCGGAGTCTTCGATTTTTACACCTGGCATAGGCAGCCCCCCTGTCTTACGTTGATTATAACACAAAAGGGTTTTATCTTTTAGTAACGAATGCTAAGGGAAGGCAGAGGGGCGGGACATAATCTGCTGCTGGATTTATTGAAGAGCGAGGAAGATATCTGTGGATTTCAGGAAACTTGAGTCATTTGTATCAATAGTCAAACATGGGAGCTTTACCAAGGCGGCGGAGGAGCTGTATCTGACCCAGCCCACCATTACAGGCCATATCCAGTCACTGGAAAACAGGCTGGGAACAGTGCTGCTGAACCGCAACGGCAAGACTGTCTCCCTGACCGAAGCGGGGCAGATCCTGTACACCCATGCCCTGAACATTCTGAGTACCCGGGAACATGCCCTCCTGTCCCTGGCGGAATATGAAGGCAGACTAGAGGGCAACCTGGCTATCGCCTCAAGTACAGTGCCCCAGAGATCGCTGTTGCCGAACCTTCTGGCTGCCTTTCGACAGAAGTTTCCCCAGATAACCTTCACTATCAAGCAGTTTGACAGCGGGGGAGTAGTGGATGCCATCATTTCCGGAACGATGGACTTTGGCTTTGTGGGAAATGACCCCTCAATGTCCGATCTTGAGGTGACCGTCCTCTGCCAGGCAAAACTCATGGTGATCGCCCCTTGCCGGGGGAAATATCAAGATATTG
>FZPS01000076.1_pt380 | contig 14215 bp, 14 predicted proteins | sample 1817821 | NCBI WGS metagenome assembly FZPS01 (sample SAMEA104158645, study PRJEB21678) | metagenome | place: Germany | collected 2015-04-21 | reverse complement strand
TCCTCCTGGCCCATCCCCAACGCTGAGACGCCCCTGGGTGCGACGGACAGCCTCTCGCTCCGATGCTCATCCCGGATCGGATGGCAGCGAATGGGGCTCGTTTCGGTTTGCCTTCACCGGGAGGGTGGCCTCAGAGACCGCGGCTGCCTCTTGGCCGGGCCGGAAGACGCCGCTGTGCATGTGGAGAGAGGAGCGCGTGATGCGGCGAATGGCAGCCTCAGTTGAAGAGTCTCCACCGCTGTGCCGAAGGGATCGGAAAACGATCCGCTGGGCCTGCCGCGCGGCCTGACCGTGCCCAACGCACGATCGGCTGAGCGGCAACGGAGAAGGAGCAGCCAATGGCGACCCCTGAGATTGTGGAACACCGTGGCCTGACGGTGGTGGGCGTGGAATTCCCGGATGCGAGCGAGAAGCCGCATCTCACTCCCTACGTGTGGGCGACGCTTGCCGCTCGGATAGGCGACATCCCGAACCTGGTCGATCCTCATCTCCTCTACGGAATCTGGTATCGGAAACCCGATGCGGTGAGGCCGTCGTACCTCGTAGGCGTTGAGGTGTCGCACGTCGCCACCCTCCCCCGGGGCGTGGCACCCCGCGTCATCATCGCCGGGAGTTTCGTCCGCGCCATACACCGGGGGGATGTGGCGCGGATTGGCGAGACTTACGCCGCGATCAAGCATTGGATGCGCTGGAAGGACGTGGAGCCCCGCGAGACCGCCACTTTCGAAGTCTACAATACCCGACAACGCATCACTGATGAGTACGAGGTCGCGATCCATGAACCGGTGACGTAGGCATCGACTGGTTGAGGCGTGCTGGCGAGAGTCGCTCTCCTGCCGCCGAGATCGCCTGCTCGGACGATGCCGGCGAGATTCGGGAAGCGGCACGAGATTCCCCGGATCGGAAAGCGCACCAGCAGGCAGATGCCTGGTGGCCGAAAGAGACCGTGAAAAAAGCACAATGAAGCGTTCTGGCAAGTTTCGCGATAGGCTATGCCTTTGGTTTGGCGGCGTGATCGCCACGGCGACTATCCTCGGGATTGGGTTGAGCTATCTGGCCAGCATGCCGTTGCTGATGAAGGAGTTCGGCGGGCAACTCAAATCCGTGGCCGCAGGGGCGGCCGCGGAGATCGACGGCGATCTCTTCGACACGCTCAAATGCAAGGGGCAGCACGCCTCGGCGGCATACCACGAGATCAAGGCGCTTCTGCACCGGCATGTGCAAGCCAACCCGCACGTTCAGGTGAAGTTCGCCTACACGATGGCGCCAACCGACGACCCTCATGTGTGGCAGTATATGGTGGATGCCATGGGTGAGTCGTCGCCGGAGTTCTCGCCTCGTGGCAGCACCGAGAGCTTCGTGACTGACGATGTCGTGCTCGACGCCGCCCGGCTCGGGATTCCCGTGGCAGATGAGGAGATCCGCACCTACCCACAGTGGGGCCCGCTGCTGGCGGCGGCAGCGCCGATCCGCAACAGCGCCGGGGAGGTGGTGGGAGTCGTTGGGATTGATGCGCCCCCCTCGTCGGTGGTCGCGTTGCGCCGAACCCTTCGGTTCACCGCCATCATCTGCCTGGCGCTGGCGGCCGGCGTAGCCCTAGCTGCGTCAGCCCTGGTGGCCTGGCAGGTGACGAAGCCACTCGATGCGCTCATCACCGCCACCCATGCAGTCGGCGCGGGAAACCTGCGATATCGCGTGGAGGTGACCAGCCGCGATGAGCTGGGCCAGCTGGCAGAGGCGTTCAACGCGATGACCGAGGGCCTGCGCCAGCGCGAGCTGTACAAGCAGCAGTTCGAGCGGTATGTGAGCCGCCAGATCGCCGAGAAGGTACTCGCAGATCCAGACACCATCTTCTGGAAAGGAGAGCGCCGCCGCGCGAGACAATATTCGTCAGCCGCGGGTTTCTTTTGAAGTGGGTAACGACCTCCCTGTGCAGCCCGGCGTGGACCGTAATAAAATCCACCCCGTCCTCTGCGTGCTCCCGGACCACCGCCAAAAAATCGCCGGGGGTCAATTCGGTCAAATCCTTCCGGAGGGAAGCAACCGCATCATAAACCGGAACAGTCCCTACCATCACCGGCGACCGGGCCAGTAATTGCCGGCGAAACTCCCGGGTCCGGCCATACGAACTCAAATCCATTAAGGCATCGGCCTTTAAGGCCACGGCCCGGTCGGCCTTGGCCAGTTCCTTTTCCGCCTGGTAACAGTCTTTCGAGACGCCTAAATTGACATTGATCTTTGTCCGCAGTCCCCGTCCGATCCCTTGCGGCCGTACCGGGCGGTGGTTTTTATTATAGGGGATCACCACTTCCCCCTTTGCCACCCTTTTGCGCAATTCTTCAGGAGCCAGCCGTTCTTCTCCGGCAATCCTCTGCAACTCCAGGGTGACAATCCCCTTCTTCGCTGCCTCCATTTGTGTCCGGTAAGCCATCTCTCTCATCTCCAATACTTTTTTGTCAGCGCCCGCAGACGCCCAATCTTTTCGCGGATATTTTCCGCCCCAGTAATCTCTGTGACCAGGGCGACACAATGTGCCCCGTGGCGGCAGACCTCTTCCAGGTTATGCTCTTTAATCCCGCCGATGGCCACCAGCGGGATGGGGATCTCTTTGACGGCAAAATCAAGGTAACCAAGGCCAACCGGGGGGCAGACATCCTTCTTTGTGGCGGTCGCAAAAAGCGGCCCGACCCCGATGTAATCGGCGCCCTCTGCCACCGCCCGCCGCGCCTGCTCCGGGCAGTGGGTGGAAACCCCGATGATCTTCCGGGGTCCAAGCAACTTCCGTACCTCCGGAAGGGGCAAGTCATCCTGGCCGATATGAACCCCGTCGGCCTCAACCATCTGGGCCAGATCGACATGATCATTGACGAGAAAAAGGGCCCCGCTCTCCCTGGTCATCCGGCGGAGTACTTTCGTCTCGGCATATTTCTCCCGCAAATCCTTCTCCTTCTCCCGGTATTGGATGATCCGGATCCCGGCCGCCAGCATTTCCGCGACGACTTCAGGTTTGGACCGGCCCAGCGAATACTCCTCAGCAGTGATCCCATAGAAAGAAAACTCCCAAAAAGCCATCTTTTGCTTTTTCTCTGTTGGTAAAAATACCGCTTTTTCCAGGTCATAAAGGCGGAAACGCAACCCTTCGTATTTCTTGGCCAACTCTTCCATCTCTAGCCGGTGCAAGGCCTCTTCAATCACCCGGATCCCCTCCTCCGCCCGGCGGAAATTGCCCGCAATCAACTGAAGGTGGCCGGTTTTCCGGTCTAAATCACTGTCGGCGGAGACTTCCCGGCCCGGGTCCCGGGCGGCGCAACGGGCGGCCAGCATCTTCCCTTCCAGGCTGTGCAGGTTTTTCCGCACCGCATGCCGGATCCTGCGGATCCTTTCCGTCAGTTCCCGGTCTTCCCGGTAAAACCGGGTGAAATCTTCCATTACACGTAACCCTTCGGCAACCCGGTTACGGTTGGCGTCAATCATCCGGTAAAGCCCTTGCATCCGGTCGCGCTCTTCCATGGTAAAACCTCCTTCCTGTCCCTACCCGCCCCCGGGCACTGGCGCCCCGGGATTGCATTAGCCCGGGATTACAGCATCATGGCATTACACCACCCCGTAATTGCATTACCCCGGGATAATGTATCACGGTATTACATCGCTCCCGGTGTTACCTTATCCCGGCTTTGTTCTCCGGCACCTTAGCTTCCGCCCACAGGTGGCGGTTACGGCAGACAAAAGCCAGGACCAAATCAGCCTGCTTGGCAGCGACAATATTTACCCGCGGCGCCAGGGGCGGGTGGTCTTTGTCCACAGCGGTTTTTTCGTCACCAACCAGGTAGAAACAGTCCAGTACCTTGCGGCAGCCGATGGCGTCACTCGCGCCCCATCCCGCAATCCCGGAGGCGGCAATCAGCAGGTAAGGGCGGAGGCGCTCCGCCCGGCCGGCAAAAAAGAGCCGGGTCAAGGCCTGCTTTTCTTCCGGGTCGTCAAAGGCCTCCACCAGGATATCGCAATCCCCAAAGAGTGTTTGGAAATTTTCCCGCCCAACTCGGGCTACCACCGGGTCCAACTCCAGGGAAGGGTTAATCCGGAGCAGATTCTCCCGGAGGGCATAGACCTTTTCCATACCCACCTGTGCCTGGAAATAAAACTGCCGGTTAAGGTTGGCAAAACTGACACGGTCGAAGTCCACCACCCGCAAACGCCTAAATCCGGACCGGACCAGATACGCGGCGCAGTTTGAACCCAAACCCCCGGCCCCGGCCAGTCCGATCCGGACTTTCCTGATCACCCGGTAGAATTTTTTTCCCCACAGGTCTTCCAGTTCCGCTTCGAAGGCTTGCGCCCCCTCCGTCCTGGGCATCATCTTTTTCCCTGCCTCCCTTCTTGGCAAAAACCGGCGCCAATCAAGAACTACATCCACTCCCATAGTTTTTCTGCAGCGTTACCAAAATCCGGACCGGTCCAGGAGTTTTCCCAAGCCAAGCCGGCCCGGGGTCGCGCGCGCGTCCCAGTTGCCCCGGTTGCATGATAAAGTCCTTATCCCAACAACCTTACCACAACCGGTGCCAGTCTTTATAGACCGGTTGGTAACCACAGGCGGTGATCGCCGCCTTTATCTCTTCGACCGTCCGGCCGTCTGCCGGTTTGAACTGCTCTGTTCCGTTCTCTGGCCGGGCATGGCCGCCAACAGCGGTTACCGAGGCCGCCGAGATCCGGGTTACCCCCAATCGAAGCAGATGGTTTCGTAACCACGGCCTTTCCCTGGTCGAAACGCTGATCCCCGCCCGCGGTAAAAACAACCGGAAGGCCAGGATGATCTGGGTCAGTTCCGGGTCATTGACGCTGACCGGCGGGATGAAGCCGCCCGCATTGGGACAGACCCGCGGCACGGAAACGCCCACCTCGACCTGGGGGAATTTTCTCTGCAGGTAAGCGACGTGCAGGCCGGTAAAGAAGGCCTCCCGTCGCCAGTCATCCAAACCCAGCAATGCCCCGATCGTCACCCCCCGCATACCGGCAGCAGCCGCCCTTTCCGGGGCCTCAAGCCGGAACAGGTAGTTCCGTTTCGGTCCCCGCGGGTGCATATAGGCGTAGACCTTCCGGTTATAGACCTCTTGGTAGATGGTTAAGTAATCGGCGCCGGCCTTAAGAAGCCGCCGGTACTCTTCTGTGGCCAGCGGATAGATCTCCAGGCCAATGGCGGAAAAGTACCCCTGCAAAACGTCCAACGCTTCTTCAAGATAGCTTAAGGGCGTCACGGAACGGGATTCACCGGTAAGGACCAATAGATCCTGAAAGCCAAGACCGGCAATGGCCCCCGCCTCTTCTCTTATCTCTGCCATGGAGAGCCGGCGGCGCTCAATCTGTTGCCGGGCATTGAAACTGCAGTACCGGCAATGGTTAACGCAATGGTTCGCCAGGTATAACGGGGTGTAGAGTAGGATGACGTTGCCAAAATTGCGCCTGGTAATATCCTGGGCAAGGCCGGCCATCTCTTCCAGATAGCCGGCGGCCGCCGGCGTCAACAGGGTCAAAAAATCCAGCGGTTGCCGGTTTTCCCCGGCAAGGACGCGGCGGACATCTTCCGGACCGGTCCGGCGCCAAAAACCGTCAAAATCAAAACCCTCATAACCTTGTAACTCTTGCCAAAAACTCATTTGGATACCTCGCGCAAAAAACCAGTTAAGGGCGAGGAAGCGGCGGCGTAAAGGGAGGAAGGGCCCGGTCCGGCTAAATAGCCCTCCCTGCCCGCCTTTACCGCTGCGGCAAACGCCCCGGCCATCAGGGCCGGATCCCCGGCGGTGGCAATCGCTGTATTCACCAGCACGGCATCCGCGCCCATCTCCATGGCTGCCGCTGCTTCCGATGGTTTGCCAATACCGGCGTCAATAATCACCGGAAGATTAATTTCTTCCACAAGAATCCGGAGAAATTCCCGGCTGCGTAGCCCCCGGTTGCTGCCAATCGGCGCCCCCAACGGCATAACCGCCGCCGCCCCGGCCTCCTCCAACTGGCGGGCAATGATCAGATCCGGCATGATATATGGTAAGACGACAAAACCCTCTTGTACCAGGATCTCCGTGGCCTTTACTGTTTCTTCATTATCGGGAAGCAGGTACTTCTGATCGGTAATAACTTCGATTTTCACCCAGTTCCCGCACCCAGCCGCCTGCGCCAGCCTGGCGATTTTCACCGCTTCCCCGGCATCGCGCGCCCCGGAAGTATTGGGCATGACAATTACATTCTCCGGGATATAAGAAAGAGGGTTTTCCTGAGGTGACCGGAAATCCACCCGGCGTAAAGCCACGGTTACTACTTCTGTTCCTGCAGCAGCGATCACCCCGGGCAACAACTGATTAGGAAGTTTGCCTGTACCAACAAAAAGCCGGCTATTAAGGCTCTTCCCACCAATCTCCAGCCTGTCTTCTCTTGTCATGATAAATATTAACCTCCTCCCACAAAGCTCAGGACTTCAATTACCGCCTCGTCCTCCAGAAGCTCTCCCCATTCCTCCTCCAGCAAAACCCGGCTGTTATAGACCAGAACAACTTTGGCGTTCCCGAGTCCTTTACGAGAAAGCAACTCCCGGACCGTCTCCCCCGGGTTGACTTTCTCCCGTTGCCCGTTCAGATAAACCTCCACTTTTCTCCTCCTCCCTGTGGCCGGGCGCCCGCTTCACCGTGTGTCTTGAACCTAAACTGAAACCAAACTAAAAAGAGACCTACCGTGAAGGTAAGCCTCTTCTCTATGCCTATTCCAGATCCGGTTTAAGCCGGTTGGTGTCTAGGTCAAGCCCGGTCTTGGAATAGATCGTGACGGCCCGGTCCGGTCCGGTCTCTTCCGGCCTTCCCAGCCTGGTCTGAAACCAGAGTTGTTTTTCCTCCGGTCCGCCCCGGTAATTCTGGCTTCCCTCCGGTGGGATTACCCACATCAGGTTCCAAGGGTCAGGAATTATCTCCTTTCTCAGCCCGCTTTAGCAAGCACCCCTAGCCACAATATTCTTTTGTCAAGCCGTACCCAGTCTAAACCTGGTTATTAGTATATATTCACCGCTTGTTTACCGATTCCTTTTTTTTACGAAAGGCAACAGGTAAAACCAGTGTAAACAAAGGTGTATAAAAAGCCCTCTCCTTTACGGAGAGGGCTTTTTATAGAAGGGAGGATTCTACTGAACTGCAGATTTTTAAATATCTTCATCATCTTCTGTATTGACAAGTGCTAGAATGTCCCTGGTACATCGTGTGTGTCCCGATGAGTAATCGCAGGTGTGTATCCTGATGAGTAGTCGTGAGTGTGCGCATTGAATATTGCTAACGGCTGTGCTACTACAGAAGGCAATAATGGGTTGAGAATTTTAGAATGTCCGGAGCTATTTAAGAATTCCCCCTTATATGAAAAGAACCCCAAGCAAAGCAGTGAGGTTCCTTTCTTCTTCTTGGCAACCGAGCTGTCCTGGCAGATAATCCCGCTGTAGACCTCTGGCTTTGCGTCCCTACCTTTCGGTAAGTTTGCCTTTGTCATATATTATTAACTTTATCGGGTATTCTTAAATTGATTAGGTCCGTTCACTAACAATGTTATCATAGGTATCCTTCATTTGCATTAACTCCCTGTAAATATTCTTTTAAATAGGAATGATTCTCAATCAACCGGTTCGGTTTTTAAAGTACAGACCTTGATCATGAACATTAATTATAATATAAATAATTTTCTTCTCCAAACGAATGGGGAGGTATGGAGTTGACTGATACATATGGGGAATAGATCAAAAACCCGGAGCCAAATCCGGGTTTTAAAATCTTGTTTTCTTATCTTAAGCTGAATTATGGTTTCTTGGTGGAGGCGGGGGGAATCGAACCCCCGTCCGAAAAGCCAACCACGGAAACTTCTCCGGGCGCAGCCGGATGTTGGTTTTCTCGTCGCCGGGCACGCATCCGGCACGCCACCCTTTGACCAAGCCCGTGTTTCTTAGCCTGTCTCCTCAGGCGCAGAGACAGGAGCAATCCGGTTTAGTCGACGCCCACCCCGGACTCCCGGATAAAATCCGGTTAGGACGGCTGCTCTATATTAAGCAGCTAAAGCTAATTGATTGTTGCCGTTTATTATCGGCTTGCCGCTTTTTAACGAGGCACGGCGCCTCGGCCCGCTGTTTCCGCCGTTCTGCTCCCCGTCGAAACCTGTCGCCCCCGTTTATTCTTCTTCATTCTTCTCCTTTATTATATCCGATCAAGAGGGATTTGACAAACCGGTAATTTACCAATGCGGTAGGGTAGTGCAACGATGATCGGGCCCCGCCCACTTTCATGGTTTATCTTTTCTCCAACCGTACGGCCCTTGCCATCTCCCGTTCCGCGTCCCGGCGGGCCATATCCCGGCGTTTATCATACAGCTTTTTCCCGCGCGCCAGGGCCAATTCGACCTTGACCCGGTTTTTTTCGTCAAAATATAGAGAAAGCGGGACCAGGGTCATCCCTTTTTCCTTTACTTTCCCAAGCAACCGCCGGATCTCTTTTTTATGCAAGAGTAGTTTCCGCGAACGCAGAGGGTCATGGTTGAAGCGGTTTCCAGCTTCGTACGGGCTGATGTGACAGTTATAAAGAAAAACTTCGCCTTTGTCAATCCCGGCATAGCTCTCGTTTAAATTGCCCTTTCCTTGGCGTAAAGACTTGACCTCTGTACCTGTCAGGGCAATCCCGGCTTCATAAGTCTCTTCAATAAAATATTCATGCCTGGCCCGCCGGTTTACCGTGATCTTCCGGGGTTCCATAATTTTCTCCTCTCCCCTAGTTTTATCGGCTCCCCCGGCGAGGTTTTTATGCCTGGGAGAGCGTAACCAGCCGGTGGGTGTCCCTGGCAATCACCAGTTCTTCGTCGGTGGGAATGACCAGAACCTTAATTTTGGAATCGGAGGCGCTCAAATCTGTTGGCGTGAAAATAGTCTGTTCCAGCTTCGTGCGGTTCAGGGCGTAATCCAACTTTACCCCCATAAACTCCAGTTCCTTGCAGACATCTTCTCTGAGCAGGTATTCGTTTTCTCCGATACCGGCCGTAAATACCAGGGCGTCAAGGCCTTTCAAGGCCGCATAATAGGCGCCGGTAAATTTGACAACCCGGTAAACAAAAAGCTCATAAGCAATCCGGGCATCCTCCGATCCCCTGGCAATGGCTTTATAGACGTCGCGCATATCGGAATAACCGCACATGCCCAGCATGCCTGATTGCTTATTCAAAAAATCCACCGCTTCCTCCAGCGTTATCTGTTTGAGACGGCAAAGAAAAGGCAAGACAGCCGGGTCAATATCCCCGGACCTCGTACCCATGGCAAGCCCTTCCAATGGCGTAAAACCCATGGATGTGTCAATCACTTTACCGCCGTCAATCGCCGCCATACTGGACCCATTACCCAGGTGCATGGTGATGAGTTTTAACTCCGTTGCCGGGCGGTTCAAAAACTTTGCCGCGGATTCGGCTACATACCGGTGGGAAGTACCGTGAAATCCGTAACGGCGAATCCGGTGTTTCCGGTAAAGTTCTAAAGGGAGTGCATATAGGTATGCCTTTTCCGGCATGGTCTGGTGGAAAGCCGTATCAAAGGTGGCGACCTGGGGGACACCGGGCATTAACTTCCGGCAGGCTTCGATCCCCATCAGATTAGCCGGCATATGGAGCGGGCCCAACTCTTTCAACTCGTTCATCTTCGTAAGAGCCTCATCATCGACAAGTACCGATTCCTTATAATATTCCGCTCCGTGTAGCACTCTGTGGCCGACCGCATTAATTGCCGCAAGGTTAGAGATGACGCCGTGTTCAGGACCGGTCAAAAGTTCCAGGACGATCTCTAAAGCCGCCTCGTGGTCCCGTATCTCCTTTTCCTGAGAGTATTTGGGAGAACCCTGTTTCCGGTGGGTGATTCTGGCCGTCCCGGTCGGAACACCAATCCTTTCCACCTTTCCATTGGCCAGCACCTCTTCTTTATCCACTGCAAAAAGTTTGTACTTCAATGAAGAGCTGCCGCTGTTCAGGACTAGAATATTCAACGTCTTCACCTCTTTTGCTTTTCCACCTTACATTGCGCGGTCACAGAGTCAATATTGAAAAGGCGCGCACGCGCATAATCCGGCTATTCTTATTATACCGTAAAGAACCGGCTTAACAAGGGTAAAAGAAATTTTTCTCCATCTTTTAATATTTTCCCACCTCATCTTCCCCAAAATAAAATGGCCGTACGGCCATTTTGTTAATACAAGGCATAACAAGGTAATATTTCACAGTGTCTTAAGGCCGCGTTTCAAGGCCACGCCTTAAGAAACGGATTTCTCTTCTGCTTCTTCCTGCTCTTTCTCCTCTTCCACCAGGGTATTTAGTTTAAAGACATCGCATTGGTGACATCTGACCCGTTTCTCCATTACTGAACCCATGGGAATCCCGTCACGGCCCAAAGTGTTCGCGATCAACCAGCATTTTTCTTCTTTAGACTGGTAGGCCGGGCACTCAATATAGTTACAGTCAAACACACGCCAACAACGTTGGAAGTCGGAGATGACCTTGAAACGTCCTACCAATGCAGTCAGGTGATCGGCCATGTCCACCAGTTCCATGGCAGACTTGGCCAGGTTTTCCATGGTTTGCCGTTGCTGTTCGGCTGCGGAAGCCACCTGTTGGGAGCCGAGCGCATTTCTGCTGGCAATCTGTTCCACACCCTCCATTGTACTGCTCATCTCCTGGCTGCTGGCTGCCTGTTCCTGGGAGGCCGCAGCGATCTCCTGGATCGTCTGGACCGTCTGGTTAATCGAACTCAGGATGGCTTCAAAGGCTTCGTTTGCCTGGATCGCCAGGCCGGCGCCTTCCTCCACGGCACGGGTACCGCTTTCCATGGCTTCCACCGCAGTTTTGGTTTCTTTTTGGATCTCACTGATCATCTGGGTAATCTGGATTGTCGACTGGGTAGTCTGCTCGGCCAAGGCCCGGACTTCATCGGCAACCACGGAAAAACCCCGCCCGTGTTCGCCGGCACGGGCCGCCTCAATAGCGGCGTTTAGAGCCAGCAGGTTTGTCTGACGGGAAATCCCCCTAATGACGTCAATAATCTTACCAATCTCTTGGGAACGGGTCCCCAGTTTCATAACAACCGCCGCCGAACTGTCCACGGTCTCTTTAACCTGAATAATTTTCGACCGGACACTCTGGATGATCTCACCGCCGGTCTTGGAGCTATCCGCCGCCTTGGCCGATGAGGCCGCCGCCTTTTGTGCTTCCGCCGCTACTTCTTCTGCGGTCGCCGCCATTTGTTGTGCCGCCATCGCACTCTGCTTAATGTGGAGTGATTGTTCCTCTGTTCCCTTGGCAATACTATCAATCGTACTGGAAATCTCCTGTGTGGACAGGTTTGCCTCTTCCACCATGGCCGACATATCCTGGGAAGCCTGGGCCACTTTCTCAGCAGCTTCCAAGTTTTCCTGCAAGATATCCCGCATATTTTTTATCATTTCATTCATGGTGTTGCCAAGGATGAAGAACTCGTCACGGGTCGCAAATTCCGCCCGCCCGCTCAGGTTATTGTCGGCGATCTCTTCAGCCAGTTGGTTAATTATATAAATGGGTTCCAAAATATACCGGTTGAGGAAAAAACTAAACAGGTACAGAAGAACGCCTATGATCACCAGTTGCAGCAGATAAGGAAAAATCCCTGAAAAAGTCAGCCAAATCAGACGACTGGCTATGCCAAATAAAAGCAAAGCAATAACAGCCGCAAGTAAAAAGCGTTGCTTGATACTGAATAATTTCACTGTGATCCCTCCCTCGCACTCGGCACAGGATTCGCAAATCTCTTGCTACTTCTACACCAGGCTCAATTATTCCTGCTTTTTAGAGAAAGTCGATCCTCCCTTACCACCGGAAAAAAGCGGGACTGAAAAAAGTACTCCCGCTACGGGAGTTAAAACAGGTTCGCAATGATTGCCACCAGGAAAAAGGCTGTCGCCAAACCGGTGGTAAGTTTCTCCAAAAAGCGTTCTAATCCCTTGTTCTTGCCAAAAAACATTTGTCCGCCGCCGCCAATGGACCCCAAACCTTCGCCTTTACTGGGCTGGATGACGATGACGACAATCAAGAGAATAGAGATAAACAGCAACAAAAGAGAAAATATATTCATTTCTTTCCCCCTACTATTACCATGATAACTTGTCTTTATTTTAGCACATACTCCGGTTGTTTCTCAAGTGTTTTTCCAAAACCGTGGCGGCAATAATTTTCCGGCCGGTTTTGCTGTTCTCCGTTTTGACTGTAAGATGCAGCGTTACCCCGCAAAAGCAGTAAAAAAATTTGAAGCCGGTATAGACCAAAATCTCCAGGGAATAATAGAGAACAAAGAAAAAGGAGGTTGCTTAGGGCATTGGAAGGAATTCAACCGGCCACTTCACCCCCGCGGGAGATTACCACAACCGTATCAAATCTCAGTAATTTCCAGGGTACATTCAATACGGACAAAGCGGGTTTTAACGAAAGAATGCCGGGACATCGTACAGACCATACCATGGTCTTCCGTCAACAGCCCAGAACGGTAAAACAGGTTGGGGCGGGAATCGCCCTCCCCTACGAAACCCGCTTGGAAATGGCTTTAATGCTTGACGACCATCTTTGTTCTCTAACCGTGGCTTTGCACCAGTACAATAAGCACCATTGGCTTACCGAGGGAGCGGAGTCATTCTTAAGCCTCCATCATTTACTTGACGAGCACCGGGATAAAACAGTAAAACACATTGACATGATTGGGGAACGCATCGCCCGTCTGGGCGGGGTTCCCACCGCGCACCCGGAAACCCAGCATCAACTCGCCTATATCAAGCATGAGGTGGAAGGCAGGTATACGATGCGGGATTTTATCCGCAACGACCTGGAGCATGAATTAAAGATCCAGGAGATGCTGCGGAAACAGATCAAGCGGGCCCATGAATTACAGGATTTCGGTACCGTCGAAGTATTGGAGGAAGTTCTGCTCGACCGGGAAGATCTAGGCTATCACTTGTACAGCGTACTCGAGGATGATACCCTGACCCGGGGTATGCAACACCTGCTCCATGAGAAGGGAAATATCAGCGGCGACCAGCAATTTCCTCCTGCTTCCAAACTACAATAGGAAAGGAGGTGGGCGCGCGCGGCGCGCGAAAAAGAGAGAGGCCCCAGCCTCTCTCTTTTTTTAAAGCCGGTGTCTGGCGGTTCCCGTTTCCCGCCGGCTTATGAATATAAAAAGACTCCTTTACCGCGGTAGACCGCTTCTTTCTGGAGGTAGTCCTCAATCCGCAGTAGCTGGTTGTATTTGGCCACCCGGTCGGTGCGTGACGGCGCTCCGGTCTTGATCTGACCGGCGTTAACCGCCACTGCAATATCGGCGATGGTGCTGTCTTCTGTCTCCCCGGAACGATGGGAGATGACCGCGGTGTAACCCTCCCGCCGGGCCATTTCTACGGCATCCAGGGTTTCGGTGAGGGTGCCGATCTGGTTGACCTTGATCAGGATCGAATTGGCAACGCCCATCTCAATCCCCCGGGCCAGCCGTGAAGTATTGGTGACGAAAAGGTCGTCCCCGACGAGCTGGACCTTTTTCCCCAGCTTCTTTGTTAACTCCAGCCAGCCGTCCCATTCCTCCTCACTCAGCGGGTCCTCAATGGAGAACACAGGATAGGCGTTGATCAGTTTCTCATAGAGTTCAATCATTTCCCCGGTACCCCTGGTCACGCCTTCACCGGCAAAGACGTAGCGCCCGTCCTGAAAAAGCTCGGTGGAAGCCACGTCCAGTGCCAGGCCGACATCGGTACCAGGCTTGTACCCGGCTTTCTCCACGGCCTTGAGGATAATCTCTATCGTCTCCTCGTTGGTCTTTAAATCCGGAGCAAATCCGCCTTCATCACCAACGGCCGTGTTGAGCCCGGCGGCTTTCAAGACCGCCTTCAGAGCATGAAAGACCTCTGTGCCCATGCGCAAGGCTTCGGAGAAAGACGGCGCCCCGACCGGCATAATCATGAACTCTTGAATATCAACGGTATTATCCGCATGCTTTCCGCCGTTTAAAATATTCATCATCGGGACCGGGAGTTCTTTGGCATTCACCCCGCCCAGGTAGCGGAAGAGCGGCAACCCCAGCGCGCCGGCGGCGGCTTTGGCAACAGCCAGCGAGACCCCGAGGATGGCATTGGCCCCCAGTTTGGCCTTGTTGGGGGTACCG
>FZPS01000070.1_pt134 | contig 14217 bp, 16 predicted proteins | sample 1817821 | NCBI WGS metagenome assembly FZPS01 (sample SAMEA104158645, study PRJEB21678) | metagenome | place: Germany | collected 2015-04-21 | reverse complement strand
TGTCAATCTGGCTCTGCGCGAAATCCGCCTTGCATTGCTGGAGGCCGACGTAAATTTTAAAGTAGTGAAGGATTTTGTTGAAAAGATCCGTGAAAAGGCTGTGGGCGAAGAGGTGAGGCGAAGCCTGACACCGGGGCAGCAGGTGGTCAAGATCGTCCACGAGGAGCTTACGGCGCTGATGGGGCGTGAGCAGAGCAAGATCAACCTGGCGGGCTCTCCGCCGGTGATCATGTTGGTGGGGTTGCAGGGATCGGGCAAGACCACCTCGGCGGTGAAACTGGCCGTCCACCTGAGCCGTAGCGGGCGTAAGCCGCTGCTGGCAGCGGCGGATACCTACCGGCCCGGAGCTGCCGAGCAGCTGAAGGTTTTGAGCGAGTCTGCCGGTTTGCCCTGCTACAGCAACGAGGGGGCCCCGCCGGCGCAGATCTGCAAAGAAGCGGTACGTCTGGCCGGGCGCGAAGATTACGCTCCTGTTATTCTTGATACCGCCGGGCGTCTGCATATCGATGATGCCATGATGGATGAGCTGAAGAAGATCAAGGCTCAACTGAAACCCGCCGAGCTGCTCCTGGTGACCGATGCCATGACCGGCCAGGATGCGGTCAATGCCGCCGCTTCTTTTCATGAAGCTCTTGGACTGACCGGGGTTGTCCTGACCAAGCTGGATGGTGACAGCCGTGGTGGTGCGGCCCTTTCAGTGCGGGCGGTAACGGGATGCCCGATTAAATTTGCCGGTGTAGGGGAGAAGATCGACGCTCTGGAGCCTTTTCACCCCGAGCGGATGGCCTCGCGGATCCTGGGCATGGGTGATCTGCTGACTCTGGTTGAAAAGGCCGAGGCCGGGTTTGATGAGCAGAAAGCGCGTAAGCTTGAGCAGAAGTTGCGGCGCCAGGAGTTTACGCTCGACGATTTTCGGGAGCAGCTGCAGCAATTCCGGCAGATCGGCTCCATGGAAGAGATTATGGCCATGCTGCCGGCGGCTCAGGTACCCAAAGAGTTGCGGCGCATGAAGATCGATGAAAAGCAATTCCAGCGCATCGATGCGGTGATTACCTCGATGACACCGACGGAGCGCAGGGATCCTTCTATTATAAATCGCAGCCGGCGGCAGCGTATCGCCGGCGGCAGCGGCACCACGGTTCAGGATGTGAATCGGTTGCTGGCCCAGTTCGGGCAGATGCAGAAGATGTTCAAGCAGATGGGCTCACTGGAGAAGAAAGGTTTCAAGGGTATGGGCAAGAAAAGAGGGGGGTTCCCCTTTTTCTAGATAAAAGAGGTTGTCAAGCAGCGGAGGTGAATAAAGTGGCAGTACGGATTCGATTGAAGAGAATGGGTGCCAAGAAGAAGCCTTTTTACCGGATCGTGGTTGCCGATTCCCGTTTTCCCCGGGACGGCAGGTTTATTGAGGAGATCGGATATTACAACCCCACCACCAAGCCTTCGACTTTCGAAGTGAACCGGGAAAAAGCAGAGATGTGGCTTTCACGGGGCGCCAGGCCTTCCGACACGGTCAGGCTGATCTTTGAAAAGGCCGGTGTGGCAAATTAGATCATCCTAACGAGGTGGGGATTTCATGGAGCAGATGTTGGCCCGCATTGCCAGGGCCCTGGTTGACTACCCCGATCAGGTTAGAGTTAATGTGCTTGAAGATGAACGGGTGGTCACTCTGGAGCTACAGGTTTCTCCCGACGACATGGGCAAGGTGATCGGCAGGCAGGGCCGGATTGTTAAGGCCATCCGCACCGTGGTAAATGCAGCTGCGGTGAAAGAAAACAAGCGGGTCCTGGTGGAAGTGGTGCCGTGGACAGCGTAGTAGAATCGGGCAACCCCGGTATCGCCGTGGGCCGAATTCTGGCCCCGCACGGGGTTGCCGGTTTTCTGAAGGCGCAGCCGCTGACCGACTTCCCGGAGCGCTGTGAAAGGCTGACAGAGGTTGTTGTTGAGCTGAAGAGCAGCAGGCGGTCGCTGACGGTGGAAAAAGCAGCTCTTCACGGAAGGCTCTGGCTGATCAAATTTGACGAAATCGGCAGCCGTGAAGAGGCTGCCGCCCTGCGGGGGGGCTGCATTCTGATCCCACCAGAAGAGCGGGTCCCCCTCCCTGCGGGATACTATTATTATGATCAGCTCGTTGGGCTAATGGTGTATAATACGGGCGGAGAGTGTCTTGGTCAGCTGCAGGAGATCATTCCCGGGGCGGCACATGATCTTTACCTTGTCCAGGGAGAGGGTTTATCCCCGAAAGAGTTTTTGCTGCCGGCGGTAAAGGAGTTCATCCTGAAGATCGATCTTCCCGGGGGGAAGATCATTGCCGATCCTCCTGAGGGGCTGCTTGAGCTCTAACGCCGGGGTGATCTATAATGATGAAGATTGAGATTCTGACCATCTTTCCCGGTCTTCTCGAAGGTCCTTTTGGCGAGAGTATGCTCAGGCGGGCTGTGGAGCGGAGGCTGCTGGAGGTAGAGCTCATCGATCTGCGGAACTTTGCCCGCGGACGGCATCGCCAGGTTGATGATGCGCCCTACGGCGGCGGCAGTGGGATGGTCTTTAAGCCAGAACCGCTCTTTGAGGCGGTGGAGGCGCTGCAGGAAAGGGGCGGTGAAGAGCGGGCCCGAGTTATCCTGTTGACCCCGCAGGGGCGAACCTTTAACCAGGATATCGCCCGGGAGCTTTCCCGCGAGAAAAGGCTCTTGCTGATCTGTACCCGTTATGAGGGTGTGGATGAGAGGGTCAGGAGGGCGCTGGTGGACGATGAAATTTCGATCGGCGATTACATCTTGACCGGGGGCGAGCCCGCCGCAGCTGTCGTTGTCGATGCCGTGGCGCGGCTGTTGCCGGGATTTTTGGAGGAAGGCAGTCTCGCCGAAGAATCGTATAGCGGCTCTCTGTTGGAGTATCCCCATTATACCCGGCCGCCTGATTTCCGTGGGATGGCCGTGCCGCCGGTACTGCTGTCGGGGGATCATGGGAAAATTGCCCGCTGGCGGCGCCGGCAGTCGCTGCTGAGAACGCACCGGCGCCGTCCGGATCTGCTCGAAAAGGCGACGCTTTCGGACGAAGAGCGGCGTTTTCTTGAGGAGGCCGACGGTGGGGGAGAAGATTTTTGAACAAAAAAATGTTTTGTTGGCTGGTGGGGTAACCTGCCACCTGCCGGCTACATGGAGAATGAATGTCAATGGAAAACAGACGTGAGGGGGCGCTTCAGACGATGGACTTGATCAAAGAAGTGGAAAAGCAGTATTTGAAAGAAGATATTCCTCGGTTTGGCCCCGGGGATACGGTGCGCGTACATGTGAAAGTGGTGGAAGGGACACGTGAGCGGACCCAGATCTTCGAGGGAGTGGTTCTGCGGCGGCAGGGCCGGGGGTTGAGAGAGACCTTTACCGTACGCCGGATAACCTATGGAGTCGGCGTGGAGCGTATCTTCCCGCTTCATTCGCCCTCTATCGGCCGCATCGAGGTGGTCAAGCGGGGGCGGGTTCGCCGGGCAAAGCTCTATTACCTGCGCAAGAGAAGGGGCCGGGCGGCGCGGATCCGGGAAATTCGTTAGATCGTAAAGGATGGCGATTACTGATGAGCCGCTCAAGTGAAACCTGGGAATGGATTCGTTCTATCACCATTGCGGTGGTGCTGGCCCTGCTGATCCGATTCTTTCTTTTTGAAGTATTCGAGGTCGAAGGGGGTTCGATGTACCCCACCCTTGAAAACGGCTACCGGCTCGTTGTTGACAAGATCAGCTACCGCTTTCACGAACCCGGCTATGGCGATATCGTAGTCTTCGACAGCCGCATCGGGAGACCTTTTATCAAGCGGCTTATTGCTGTTGGGGGGGATCGGGTGGAGATCCGGGACGGGAAAGTCTATCGGAACGGAACTTACCTCGACGAGCCCTACCTTGTTGATCAGAACGACTACCCCGACTACGGCCCTGTTGAGATCCCACCCGGCAGCTATTTCGTGATGGGGGACTACCGTCGCAATAGTAAAGACAGCCGGGATCCGCTGGTCGGTTTTGTTACCGAAGAGCGGATCATGGGCCGGGCCTGCCTCGTTTACTGGCCTCCCGGGGAAGCCCGGGTGCTCGGCGGCAAGGCGGCTGCGAATTGAACGATGCTCAATGGTACCCCGGGACCATGGCCCGGGCTGTTGACGGCCTGAAAAAGGATCTTCCGCTGGTCGACCTTGTTGTTGAGCTCATCGATGCGCGTGCTCCGGTGAGCAGCCGCAACCCGGAGCTGAAAGACATCATTGGAAAGAAAAACAGATTGATCTTGCTGCATAAAGCCGACCGCGGAGAGAGGGCGATAAACTCCCGGTGGCTTTTGCATTTTAAGGAGCAGGCACTGCCGGCGATGCTCACCAGCGTGCAGATTCCCGGAACAGTGAGCTCCTTTTTGGAGTACCTGAAAACGCAGGGGCGGCGACTGCGCAGCAGCCGTTTTAAAAGACCGCTGCGGCTGGTGATCGTCGGCATCCCCAATGTGGGTAAGTCGACCTTACTCAATTATCTTGTGGGCAGGGCGGCTGCCCGGACCGGCGACCGCCCCGGTGTTACCAGGGGCCGTCAGTGGGTGCGGCTGCTTGCCGGGGTGGAGCTGCTCGATACCCCGGGCATATTGCCGCCGCTACTATCGCCGGAAGCGGTATTTCCGCTGGCGGCTATCGGGGCGCTGCCGCCCGAGCGGATCGATCGGCAGCAGAGCGCGCTTTCGCTACTGCGCTATTACGCAGAGCGGGGGATGACGTCCAGGTTGACAGCGCATTACGGTGAAGGGGTTGAAGGAGCGCCAGCGGAGATGCTGGAGCAGATCGGTAAAGAGCGCGGCTGCCTTCTCCCCGGGGGGAAGATCGATCTGGAGCGCGCTGCGGCCCTCTTGCTGGCAGAGTATCAGGCCGGTAGGCTGGGGAAGCTCTCCCTGGAGCTGCCCCCGAAAATTGAAGGAGAAGGATCGTGAGAGACGATGCCCTTTACCGGGTTAACGCTGGATCAGCTTGCTGCCCGGCTGGAAAGGTGTGAACAGCTGACCCCGGCCGAGGAAGCGTTGCTGCAGCAGGACCGCCGGCGCGGCGCTCGCCTTCTCCTGGAGCGCTACCGCCGACGCCGGGAGCTTTACCGGCAGGAAAAAGAACGTTTACATAGGATGCTTCGCGAAGAGCGCTATTTCTGGCAGCGAGGCTTCAGCTATATTGCCGGAGTTGATGAGGCGGGGCGCGGCCCCCTGGCCGGCCCTGTGGTCGCTGCAGCGGTGATCCTGCCCCAGGAAAAGACGATTTTCCACCTCGACGACTCCAAGAAACTCACCGCTGCCCGGCGGGAAGCCCTCTATGACGAGATCAGGGCCGTGGCTCTGGGAAGCGCCGTAGGGATCTGCTCTCCGGAGGAGATCGACAGCTTAAATATATTCGGCGCGGTGATGCGGGCGATGCGGGAAGCGCTCTCCACACTGCCCCTGAAGCCCGAGGTGGTCCTGGTAGACGGTTTCCCCATCAGGCAGATCGAGTTTAAGCAAAAAGCGATTCCCGGGGGCGATGCGCTCTCTCTTTCCATCGCTGCTGCTTCCGTAGTGGCCAAAGTAACCCGGGACCGGCTTATGCTCGAGCTGCACCGGCGCTATCCTGAATATGGTTTTGACAGGAACAAGGGTTACGGTACGCCGGAGCATCTTCTAGCCCTCACCCGCTACGGGCCCTGCCCGATCCATCGCCGTTCCTTTCACGGCGTTGACGGGGCGGAAAAGGTCCGGTGACGCTACGGCGGCAGCAGGTGGGGAAGGCTGGGGAGGAGGCGGCACGCGGCTACCTGGAAGAAAGGGGCTACCGGGTAGTGGACACTAATTTCCGCTGCCTTTACGGCGAGATAGATATCATTGCGCTTCGCGGCGGCCGCCTCATATTCGTGGAAGTGCGCACCCGCACCGGCAGCTCCTTTGGTACGCCAGCAGAATCGATCACTCCGGAGAAGCTCGGCCGCCTCCGGAAGAGCGCCATTTACTATATGAAGTCGCGATATGGCCAGGAGATCTCCTGCCGCTTTGATCTCATCGCCATCAAGATGAAGCGGGAAAGTCTGGCCACCACGGCCCTGCGCCATTATCGTGGAATTATCGGATAATATTAGATAAATCTCTCCATTATTGACAACCCCCAGAGAAAGGCTAATAATAATAAAACGTTAACATAATGTTATCCAATCTTAACAAAGATAATTAACCAGCGCCTGTATGCTTGTTTGCCAGGCTTATTTTTTTTCCTTATAATCGTTCTTAACATAACGCCGAATGGAAACTACGGGGGATCAAGAAGTGGGGTGAACCGCTCTGAAGCGGGGGGATAACTCCCGTCCCCAACCCGTCAACTAACCCCGGAGGCGTACAGGAGGTTTTACTTAATGTTCAAACCCTTCAGAACAGTGCTGTTTGTCGCCTTGACTTTACTGCTGCTCGGCGCGGGGGTAACCGAGGCAGCACTGGATCACACCGTGGTTCCGGGCGAAACAGTATGGCTCATCTCGCAAAAGTACAACACCACGGTAGATGCTGTGACCGGAGCGAACAAGCTGGCAAATCCGGCGCTGATCTACAGCGGCCAAACGCTGTCGATACCGGATCGCCACAGGGTAGTGCCGGGAGATACGGTCTGGTTGATTGCTCAAAAATATGGATCCACCGTGGCAGCGATCGCCGGAGCAAGCCAGTTGAGCAACCCTGCGTTGATCTATCCCGGTCAGATCCTTTCGCTGGCGCCATCCGCTGTTGGGGGCGGCGGCCCCGTTAGCTCGCCGCCATCGCGGGGCGACTGGCTGTCGCAGGCGGATATCGATCTCTTTGCACGTCTCGTCCATGCCGAGTCGGCGGGGGAACCCTATCTCGGGCAGGTGGCGGTGGCTGCGACGGTGTTGAACCGGGTTAAAGACAGCCGCTATCCGAATTCGTTGCGTGGCGTGATCATGGAAATATCGGCGGGATGCTATCAGTATTCACCCGTGCTGGACGGACGGATCAACCTGCCCGCCAGCGCTGCTGCTTACCGCGCTGTGGAAGAGGCGCTCAATGGAGCCGACCCTTCCGGCGGAGCGACTGGTTTTTACAACCCCGCAAAAACGAATAACCTATGGGTGCGGATGCAGCCGGTAGCCACGGTTATCGGCAACCACGTCTTCTTTTACTAAAATCGAAACATAATCAAACAAAAGCGGGACAGAGGTTTTATCCCTGTCCCGCACACTTTTCAGCAGGGCTATCCGGTTAACCCGGATTTTTCGCTTTGCTCGGTTTAAGCGCCCTTGTTTTGGCTTTGTCAGATTTCTGATGGTAATATTTTTGAAAATGTCCCGCCCGCCAGGCAAGGAAATCCCGGATCGATTCGTCGAGGGGGCGGGCGCGGTACCCGAGTTCTTTTTCGGCCTTGGCCCGGCTAAAAGAGGAATTTTCCACGACAGTTTTCAGCGAATAGAGGGTGAATTTCGGTGTCTTCTTGAACCAGCGGTAGAAATACTGGGTATAGCGGGACACAAAGAGAGCCAGCCTCAGAGGTATCGCTATAACCAGCGAGCGCCGTGCAGTAACCCGGCGGGTCAATTTTGAAAGCTGGCGCAATGTAACCTGTTGTCCGGAGAGGATATATATTTCGCCGCTGCGCCCCTTTTCTGCAGCTAGGATCATCCCGTCGGCCACATCGCGTACATCGACGAAATCGTAGGCACCGTTGACGATAAAATGGATATTGCTTTCGGCAAAACTTTTGATCAGCCCGCCCATTTCCGAACCGCGGTAATCATAGGGCCCGATCACCCCGCTGGGGCAGACGATGACTGCATCGAGGCCCTCCTTAACCGTGTCCAGAACAGCCTGCGCCCCCATGGCCTTGGTCTGATCATAGGCTCCGGCGGCGCTTTTTAGCGAAAGGGGTGTATTTTCGTTCATGGTCAACCCGTGCGGCTCTCTTCTTAAGGCATGTACCGATGCCGTATGCACCATCCGTTCAACCCCTGCTTTTAAAGCGGTCCGGGCTACATTGCGGGCCCCTTCGACATTTACCCGGTGCATCAGCGCCTCATCGCCGGGCAGAATGGAGATGATCCCGGCAAGATGGTAGACTACGCGGACCCCTTTCATCCACCGGTCCAGGGTATCAGGATCGAGGATATCGGCGACCACCATCTCGATGGGCAGCCCGCTGAGGGAATCGCAGGATTCACCGGGCAGGACCATCGCCCGCACTTGCTCACCTTTTTCCAGCAGTTTCCTCACTAAAACATTACCAATATGGCCCGTGGCTCCCGTGACAAGAATCATTCAATCGACCTCCGCTTCATTCCTTGGATTAACACCTTGATACTCTCTTCGGCGACTTTGCCCCAGTCGGATTTTTGAGGCTCGAGCAGGCCGCGCATAAATATCCCGCTGGTGATGGCGAGAAGAGCGCGGGCTCCCACGGCGGGATCAATTGGAGCAAAGGTGCCCTCATCAATCCCGCGCTGGATCAGCCGCGTAAAGATCGCCTCAAAATGGTCGAAAGTACCCAGCGATGCTTTGCGCATGCTCCCGTCGCGGCTGGCCTGGGACCAGGCCTCCAGGAAAATACCTGCCCGGGTAGAATCCGACTGAATAAGGCCTTGAATAAGGTGGGTAAGACGGAGCAGGTTTTCCGGTATATTGACGGCGTCACGGGCCGTGTTTTCCAGGTCTTCGATAAGCTCTACCAGCTGTCGATCGACCAGCTCGAGGAAGATAGCTTGCTTGCTCTCAAAGTGATAGTAGAGCGCGCCCCTGCTGATTCCGGCGCGGCTGCAAATTTCGGCCACGCCGGTCTCTGCATAGCCCTTCTCGGCGAAGCAGGCGGCGGCGGCTCTGAGAGCAGATTCCCGGGTATCCCGGCTGCTGGGTTTAGTGTGAGAAGTGATCGCAAACAGCTCCCGACCGACCAATCGGTCTTTTAAATCAATTGTATAAAAGACAGCGCTCCTTGTCAACGCCAAATAAATAATGATTTTCCTGGCAAACAGGTTCTGCTTTACCCTTTCACGCTGGCAGGATTTTGCTGTTCTGACCCTTAACTATAATACAAGAACCCATTTTAAGCAGACGGTGCTGCGCTGCATTTGGGCGCAGCGGAGTCCGCTAAAATATGAAAAATGAGGTGGGGTCTTGAGCAGGAAACGCTACGAGTGGGAAGACCTGGAGGTCATCGGCATAAACAAGGAACGGGGGCGATGCACCTCATTCCCCTATCCTGACCGGAAAGCGGCGCTGGCCGACGATCGATCCGCCTACACCCTTTCTTTGAATGGGAGCTGGAGCTTTCATTGGGCGCCGCGCCCGGCCGATCGTCCCGCCGACTTTTTCAAGCCCGGCTATGATAGCAGCGATTGGGACAGAATCGAGGTTCCCTCGAATATGGAGATCGCCGGCTACGGAATCCCCATCTACAAAAATATCGGCTACAGCCGCAGCATTGGAAAGTGCAGGATCCCCCAAATTGATCACAACGACAACCCCGTGGGCTCCTATCTCCGGGAATTCACCATCCCCGGCGGCTGGGAGGGAAGAGAGATCTATATCCATTTTGCCGGAGTGAAATCGGCTTTCTATCTCTGGGTCAACGGCGTTTTTGCCGGCTACAGCCAGGGTTCGATGACCCCCGCCGAATTCAAGATCACCGGGCTGCTCGAGAAGGGTGTCAACCGGGTCGCCGTAGAGGTCTATAAGTGGTCCGACGGGAGCTACCTTGAGGATCAGGATATGTGGCGTCTTTCGGGGATATACCGTGATGTCTACCTGGTGGCGATGCCGCCGCTGCAGATCCGCGACTATTTTATCCATTGCGAGTTCGATGAAGACTATCGTGATGCCACCCTGCATGTGGAAGCCGCTGTTATGGGCCGTGCCCTGGCCGGGCCGGAGCACGGCCGTCTCGAGATAGCGCTCTTCGATGAAATGGATGAGCCGGTGGAGCTGGACGAAAAAATGATCGTTGCAGCCGCATTGGAAAAAGGCGCCGGCAATGCGGAGGAGATTACCCTGATGCTGCAGGGCAGGGTAACTAATCCGCGGAAGTGGTCGGCAGAGGAACCGCATCTTTACAAGGTCCTTTTGACGCTCGAGGATGAAGCGGGCCGGATCATCGATCTGCGCTGCAGCCGCTTCGGTTTCCGCCAGGTGGAGATAAAGGAGAGGCAGCTTTTCATCAACGGCAGATCGATTAAGCTAAAAGGAGTCAACCGGCACGAGTTTCATCCGCTGCACGGCCATGCCGTCCCCCTGGAGATCACCGAGGCCGATATCAGGCTGCTTAAGGCCAATAATATCAATGCCATCCGCACCTCCCACTACCCCAATCACCCCGGATTTTACGACCTCTGTGACCGCTACGGGATCTACGTGATGGATGAGGCGGACCTGGAAACCCACGGGCTGCGCCACCGCGTGCCGGGGAGCGATCCCCGCTGGAGAGAAGCCTGTGTGGACCGGATGGTGCGCATGGTGGAGCGGGACAAGAATCATCCCTGCATCTTCAGCTGGTCGCTGGGCAACGAGGCCGGCTATGGGGATAATTTCCGATGGATGAAGCAGGCGGCGCAGCAGATCGACAGCACCCGCCCCTTTCATTATGAGGGGGATCATGTCCTCGATATCTCTGATTTTTTCAGCCTCATGTACGCCACACCGCAGACTGTGGAGAAGATCGGGCGCAATGAGGCTGTCCGGGTCGGCCACCTGGAGACGAACAATCCCCTGGGGCGGCGGGTGATGCCGCAGCAGTACAGCGACAAACCCTTTGTTCTCTGCGAGTATGCTCACGCCATGGGCAACAGCCTGGGCAACTTTCAAAAATATATGGATCTGTTCGAGCGATATCCCCACTGCATCGGCGGCTTTATCTGGGATTTTGCCGACCAGAGTATTCTGAAAAAGACGGCCGGGGGGGAGGATTTCTGGGCTTACGGGGGGGATTTCGGGGATAGCCCCCATGACGGGTTCTTCTGTGGTGACGGGATTGTCGCTGCAGACCGCAGCCTCCATCCCGCTCTCCACGAGGTCAAAAAAGTTTACCAGGAGATCGCCGTACAAGCTTTAGATCTGGCGGCGGGGCGGCTGCGCGTGGAGAACAAGTATCGTTTCCGCAGCCTCGAATTTGTCGAGTTGCGCTGGCGGGTCAGCGCCGACGGGCGGGTGATCGAGGAGGGTGCCCTCGAGCCCGTCGCCGTACCCCCCGGGGAAAGCCGTGAAATAACGATCCCGTACACGGCGCCGCCGGCGGAGCGGGGGGCTGAATACCATCTCCTCGTGGAGTTCTTGCTCGCTGAAGACACGCCCTATGCTCCACAGGGACATATTATGGCCTGGGAGCAGTTTAGCCTTCCCTTCGCTGTAAGGGAGAGAAAAGCGTCGCCGGTCTCTCCGGACCCGCTCAGGGTGAGCGAGGAGGGGGGGCTGATCGTCGTGCGGGGGGTGGATTTTAGTGTGGCCGTGGAGCGGCGGAAGGGCTGTCTCGTCTCTTACGCGGTGCGGGGAGATGAGTTTATCAGCGCACCCATGCAGCCTAATTTCCACCGGGTGTCCACCTGTAACGATTTCGGGGTGGGCAATCATCTTTCTTTCTTGCGCTGGGGGGGGCCCTGGAAAGGGGTGGAGCGCCGCCGGCGGGTGCGCCGGATTTTCTGGGAGCAGCCGGAGCCCTGCCTGGTCAAGATCACCGTTGTCTCGCGGGTGCGTTTTGGTAAAACACCGCTCACTGTCACCTACACGATCGGTGGTGACGGCGGGGTAGCTGTCTCAGCCGAGATGATTCCCTGGATCAATATGGACCGATTCGGCATGATTACGGCGGTGCCCGGGCGCTACAGTCAGATGACCTGGTTCGGCAAGGGGCCCCATGAGACGATGCTCGATCGCGACAAAAGCGGCGTGCTAGGCATTCATTCCTTGCCGGTAGAGGAGGCGATTCACGATTACCTCTATCCCCAGGAAAACGGGAACCGCTCTGCGGTGCGCTGGGTTAGCTTTACTGATGAGCGGGGTGAGGGCCTGCTCATCGAGGATGCCGGTGGGACCCACCTCAATGTGACAGCCTGGCCCTACTGGCGGGACGATCTCGAAAAGGCGCAGCATATCCACGAGTTGCCCCGCCGCGATAATATTACCCTGCAGATCGATTACCGGCAAAAGGGTGTGGGCGGCGATATCCCCGGTCTGCTGGGGCTCCACGATGAATTCAAATTGAAACGCGGGCTCCTTCACAGGTATGGCTTTAAAATGTCCCGGATAGTCACCTAGGGCGCCTCTGCCCGCGGCGGCCTTTAATCTTCAGCCCTCAGGATAACACCGGAGCGGCGCAAAAAATTGGTCAGCATGACGATGCCGTCGGGTTTATATCCGGAAAGCTCAGGGTGAAACTGGACGCTGGAGATATCCCTTTCGCGGTGGCGCATGATCTGGATCCGGCAGCGCTTGCTCGAGCCCAACAGCTCGAAGTCTGCGGGCATCTCTTTTATCTCTTCACCATGGACGTTGAACACGGTGAGCGGGCTGCTCAGCCCCTCAAAAAGGGGATCATCGTTCCCGGTGAGCTCGATCGAGGTGTAGCCCAGCTCTTTAAAGCCCATCGGGGCTACCGGCGATCCGAAAGCCTGAGCGATAATCTGGTGCCCGCCGCAGATGCCGAAAAGAGGGGCTTCGGTCTCCCTGACAAAATTGAAGACCGCCTCCAGATCGAGAAGTTTATAGTCGGTCCAGGGGGCGGTCTGCCCCGAGATCAGGACGCAGCAGGGATCGTGCTGCTTGACCCGGTCTCTATTTGCCTGTGGGTAATGAATGATATCGATATTTACATCGGCCAGCTGGGTGACAAAATCGGCTAGGCAGTAGGCGGGGTTCACGATAAGGTTTTTTTCCGGCGGTCTGTACATCGGATCGATAATTGCAATGGTTTGTTTACCCGGGATGATTGCCGACGGTCGCCAGAAAAGGCCGCGGATCATCTGCCAGCGCAGCAAGTCGATTGACATGGTTTAGTCACGCACCTTTCAGTATCTAATGTTCTATCGGTCCCGGGTTCAAAAGTCATCGATTTTGGAGCACCGTAGATCCCTTTGACCAATATTCGAAAGTGGCTGAAAAGAGCAACTCCTGCTTGCAATTAGTATAACATGTTCCGTTAAAACAGACCAGGGCGCATTATTTTTGCTTCAGGCACGATCGAGGCTCCGATACTGGATCGCTTCGGCGATATGCGCCGCCTCAATAATGCTGTTGCCGGCCAGATCGGCGATGGTGCGCGCCACCTTGATGATGCGATCGTGGGCGCGCATGGAAAGTCCCAGGGTCCGGTAAGCCCGCTGCAGGATGATGCGGGCGTCACGGTTTAGCGAGCAATGTTTGGCCAGGTGGCGGCTGCGCATCTGAGCATTGGTGAGGATGGGGCCGCTCATGAAGCGCTCCTGCTGGTGGAGGCGGGCCTGCTCCACCCGGCGGCGGATGGCGGCGGAATTCTCACCGGCCCGTTTTTCCCGGAGCTGCTCAAGGTTGATCCGGGGTACCTCCACCTGGATATCGATGCGGTCGAGGAGCGGCCCGGAGAGGCGGGCACGGTAGCGCTGAACCGCTGCAGGCGAGCAGCGGCAGAGATGAAAAGGATCGTTCAAAAAACCGCAGGGACAGGGGTTGGAGGAGGCTACAAACATGAAGTCGGCGGGGTAGGTCAGCGTTGCCGAAGCCCGGGTTACCGTGACCACCCGGTCTTCCAGCGGCTGGCGAAGCGCTTCGAGAAGGTCACGGCTGTACTCCGGTAGCTCATCAAAAAACAGAACTCCGCGATGGGCCAGGCTGATCTCGCCGGGCCGGGGAACCCGGCCGCCCCCGATTACCCCGGCGGCCGAAGCGCCGTGGTGAGGGCTGCGAAAAGGGCGTTCCGTGATCAGGGGGCGCTCCGACGGCAGGCGGCCGGCGATGCTGTGAATGCGGGTGATCTCGAGGATTTCTTCCAGTGTGGGCGCCGGCAGGATGCCCGGCAGGCGGCGGGCCAACATCGTTTTTCCGCTGCCCGGCGGGCCGTAGAGTAGGATGTTATGGTTTCCGGCGGCGGCTACCTCCAGCTCCCTTTTGGCCGTCTCCTGCCCTTTCACTTCGCTGAAATTCGGCCCGACGATCTTTTTTCGGCGGATCAGCTCTTTTAGCTGCGGCTTCTCGGTGGGAAGGGTGATCTGCCCGCGGAAGTGGCGGG